>Ga0233403_10001686_pt1 | contig 10112 bp, 6 predicted proteins | sample Na_oxic_1_MG_FD_179866 | JGI IMG/M metagenome (GOLD analysis project Ga0233403, IMG submission 179866) | Seawater microbial communities from Saanich Inlet, British Columbia, Canada - Na_oxic_1_MG | ecosystem: Environmental > Aquatic > Marine > Inlet | place: Canada: British Columbia | collected...
TGCTATCCACTTGTTTAGTATACCGGTTTTTTCCATTAGAGCCGATAATATTCCACTCACCAATCCGGTTAATCCCCTGATCCGTTGTACTCAGTTTTGAACCGGATTTCACTTCTGTCCAAGATGATCAGGATTTTTGGTGTTTAGTACAGCGGATCTGGGGAGTGACCGGATTGGTGCGTGAGGTGTTTTGAGTTAGATGCTATCCACTTGTTTAGTATACCGGTTTTTTCCATTAGAGCCGATAATATTCCACTCACCAATCCGGTCACTCCCCAGATCCGCTGTACTCAGTTTTGAACCGGATTTCACTTCTGTCCAAGATGATCAGGATTTTTGGTGTTTAGTACAGCGGATCTGGGGAGTGACCTGATTGGTGCGTGAGGTGTTTGGGGTTATGTGCTATCCACTTGTTTAGTATACCGGTTTTTTCCATTAGAGCCGATAATATTCCACTCACCAATCCGTTTAATCCCCTTTTCCTATGTACTAAAGATGGCGGTGGTTGGCAGAAAATTAGTTTTCAGAATTAACAATACCTTCGCCAATGCCAAAATTTGTTGTTTCGGGAATGAGGTACGATTTCCCGAAACCTATATAACGTAAGAGTTTCGGGAAATCCGCTTCGCTCCATTCCCGAAACAATTATCTAATTGGCGAAGATATTGAATTAATTTAAGTATTTATATTCTGTTAATTCTTAAATTCTGTTAATTCTGATTCAGACGTTTAATCCGGTTTATCCTTACATCCGTTTAATCTTGTTCAAAGCCTTATTTGTGGAGGGAACGAAATTCGTTGTACTCATACCTGCGGGGATACCAATACCCCGCCGGTCATTGCACTTACAAGCTTTCCTCAATAACCACCTTCATGAAGCATGATGAAATCTTTCTCGCTAATGTCCAAGTTAGTATTACACAAATAAGCCTCAGACGCAGAAGTACCTTCATCTGAAAAATAGCCTTTGTAAAACAAATACCCTTTGCCAAGAATGTTTTGGCGTTGACTCTCTGTTAACAGATAATCATAGTTTCTTACAATTTTTTCCTCAGTCGTTTTTTCGCTGCTCCGAAAGATGATATTAACGATATTAACGAATGGATGATTTTCATGAACATCAAAAACCTTATACAGTTTTTCTGGAGTGAGTTCTTCTTTCACCGCGATGATAAAAGAAGAACTTGATGAGTTTGTGACAAAATCACTGCGTATTTTCATAAGTGTACCTTTTCAAAGTCGGATTCACAGAAACCAAGTTTCTTTGCGAGCTTGGTTTCTTCGGATTGTCACCCGATGTGACATTGTATATAAGCCTTCACCAGTTTGCAACCGGCTCCGCAACGTTTATAAACAAAAACGTGATGGACGGGGTTGCAAACCCCGTCCAGCAAAAAGAAGAATTTGACTTGTGTATAACGAGGTGAGCTACGCGAACCGTTCATCTTTAAATGTACCCAGAGCATTTTCTATGACGATATTGTCGTCTTTGATAATGAGTTCGCTTTTCTGAATATAACGAACATTTACCTCATTCTCTTTGTATTCATCACCTTTGGGAGGGACATATTTACAAAAATGGCATTCACATTCACTTCTGCCAGAAAGTTTGTAATGCCATGGATTGAAAAAATGCTCAATCAAATACTCAAGCCAACCAGTATGAGCATAATTCTTATCACCATTTGTCCAAAAATAAAATTTACCATCTCCAGTTGCTTCCCAAAAACACCAAAGATGAGGTTGTCCCGATGGCGGATCGTTATGATCAGTGACTGTAGGATCATCATAGTTATAAGAGAATCTTTCTCCGGCCACATAATAGGCCCCCTCCAATCCAAGCGGCAATCCTACTGCTTCTCGCAAAGGGTATCTCAAGTTTTCCAATAACTTAACATCCCGCTTCATGTGCCGTATTCGACTAAATATATTCAAATAGCCGAGATGATTGCTCTGTAGTGGCGGATTTATCTGAAATCTTCCGTTTAAATACATCACAATTTATTCTCCATTATATAATATTTCCATAGTTCCATAGGTTTAACATAAGGCTATTTACGTTTCACCCCCGTTGGGGTTATGAATTTGCGAAGATGATCCAACCCCGAAGGGGTTAAATGTGAATAGCCACCGATGAAATCGGTGGAACTGGACGGGGTTTGCAACCCCGTCCGTAACATTTTATTTGCAATTCTATTTGAAAACACCATTTTACCAAAAACCTTATATGAACTAAACACCATGTCCAATTTATTCACCAATCCGCTCAATCCCCTGATCCGTTGTACTAAAGATAGGATTCAGATATCATGAAGAAACATAACAGTTAGGCACTGCTTTTTTAAACTCGCCTAGCTCTAATTCGCTGATTTGATTAGAATCGCAATTCAATTCCTGCAAATTCATCAAAGTGCGTAGCGGTTTTAAATCGCTGATTTGGTTATCCCAGCAAACCAAATTCTGCAAATTCCTCAAAGCGCGTAGCGGTTCTAAATCGCTGATTTGATTACCCCAGCAAACCAAATTCTGCAAACTCGTCATAGCGCCTAGCGGTTCTAAATCGCTGATTTGATTAAAATTGCAAATCAATTCCTGCAAATTCGTCAAAGCGCGTAGCGGTTCTAAATCGCTGATTTGATTAGAATCGCAAATCAATTCCTGCAAATTCGTCAAAGCGCGTAGCGGTTCTAAATCGCTGATTTGACTTCCACCATAATACAATGTCCGCAAATTCGTCAAAGCGCGTAGCGGTTCTAAATCGCGGATTTGATTTTCACCACAACCCAAATTCTGCAAATTCGTCAAAGTGCGTAGCGGTTCTAAATCGCGGATTTGATTTTCACCACAACCCAAATTCTGCAAATTCGTCAAAGTGCGTAGCGGTTCTAAATCGCGGATTTGATTTTCAATGCAACTCAATTTCTGCAACTTCGTCAAAGCGCCTAGTGGTTCTAAATCGCGGATTTGATTTCTGTCGCACCACAATGTTTGTAACTGTGTCAAAGCGCATAGCGGTTCTAAATCGCGGATTTGGTTATTTCGGCAAACCAATATCTGCAAATTCGTCAAAGCGCGTAGCGGTTCTAAATCGCGGATTTGATTTGAATCGCAATACAATTCCGGCAAATTAAAGATATTCTCTAAATCGCCTTCACTTGGTTGTTCGACTCCAAGACGCTTTTTTAAAAAACCGGTTACACCTCTATAATTATAAGTGAAAGCCATCTTTTCCTTAAAGACATTTTTCCAATTGTCGTCCAATTGGTTCCACCACTTTCTCTTATCTATTTGGTACATGAATAAGCTCCAGAAGAAAAATAAGTTTTTCAGGTATTTTGATGATACCTATTGATTTAGTACAACGAATTGAGAAATAAACTAATCAAAAACCATTTAAATAACAACAAATTATCTATAATTCAATTCGTTTATTTCTCAATTCGTTGTACTAAGGAATGCTCATGAAATAATTTCCCGGTTTTGAGTTGTTTCGGGAAATCCGCTCCGCTCCATTCCCGAAACAAAATGGGGACTTATTTCGTGTCCATTCCTAATCTAAAATATTAAACCTGAAAATTTTTGGCGAAAGTACTTATGAATCAACTTTACAGTTAGGCATTGCTTTTTTAAACTTGTCTAACTCTGAATCGCTGATTCGATTTTTATGGCAAAACAATGCCCGCAAACTTTTCAAAGCGCGTAGCGGTTCTAAATCGCTGATTTGATTACCATAGCACCGCAATATCTGCAAACTCTTCAAAGCGCGTAGCGGTTCTAAATCACTGATTTGATTACCATAGCAATACAATAGTTGCAAACTCTTCAAAGCGCGTAGCGGTTCTAAATCGCTGATGTCATTCCAACAGCAATCTAATCTCTGCAAATTAACGATTTTTTCTAAATCGCTGTCACTCGGTTCAACCTTAATACTAATGGCTTCCTTGAAAACCTTTTTCCAATTGTCATCCAATTGATTCCACCACTTCCTCTTATCTACTTGGATAACACAACTGGTAGGCTGCGTCAACTCATCACGCGGTTTAATTTGTTGCCCCAAATCGGCGCGAACCTTCAATTGCTGAACGATGTCTAAAATTTGTTCAGTATTATCTTCAATTTTAACCAATCGCTCTTGCAATTTTGGCATGGTTGCCAAGACTTGTTTTAATTGGACATTAACCAATTGCGCCCAATCAGCAAAACGTTGGCTAAAGTCAAGGAATTGGGCATAATTTTTTGGTATCACCGCGTCAATTTGTTGCAAACGTTCTAATTGTTGCCCCAGTTGTGCCACCTCACCAAACTGTCTAGCGGTGTATGCTTGAGCTAATTTCGCTTCGGTGGTTTGCACAATCTGTTTAATTTCGCGCACCTCAATCATTAAACCTTCGCGTTGCAACGCGGCTAAGGTACTTTGAAAACGTGGCTCTTTGCGGAGTTGCTCGTACAAGAAAAACAATAGGGCATTGCCCAACAATTCCTTAAATTGTAAAAAAGCCATCACCCGTTCATCCAAAGTTTGTTGAGTTTGCACCAATTCTAAAACCAAATCAGTCATCGAACTTGCCCCGCTCGCGGTGACAAAACTGGCTAAATCCGCCTCAGAAAAATGGACATTATCCGCTTGAAAGAGCGTGAGCGTTGCCATCTGTTGGTATTGTACTACGGCGGTTTGTCGAAATGTGGACAAATTTTCAGCGGCTAAACCCGCTTGTTGAGCAAAGGGCAATAAATAATCCCGTTCCAAGCGTTGCGAAAACTCGCTTTCCACATTAGCTTGAAAAAGCGATTGCCAAAAACCGCGCTGATTTTCTGGTGTTGCCAAGCCGCTACTTATCGCCACTAACGCATAACCATAACTATCTTGAAAATTCTTCGCGATTTCAGCGGCAGTGAACGTAAAATTTTCTCTCAGTAAATCAACAGCTTTATTAACACCCGGCACATCTGAAAGAATTTCTATGATGCTGCTATTGAGTAGAGTGGAAAGTCCTTTGCGTAAAATGGTAACCGTTGACATTATTTTAATTCCCAATCAATTTAACTATGGAACTGTGGGGTGAAAAATACTCCGCAAAACCAACTTGACAATGTCACATTGAAATCCTACGTTCAAGAAATCCGATTTTTGGCAAAAATCCGATTTCTAAATCTCGCGGAAACCAGAGCCGTTCAAGAAATCCGATTTTTAGCAAAAATCGGATTTCTAAAACTCGCGGAAACCAGAACAAGCATGATTTGGGTAATGTGACATTGTCAAGTTAAATAAGTTTTTTATGATACCACAAATCAAAAATGTTTATGAACAAGACGAACAATGGTATATTGCCTCTTGCCCGGAAATATCGGGAGCAAATGGACAAAGGAAAACCATAGAAAAATGGAGACATCAAATATGAATTTGTGGCAACTTTCACCAAACGCTTTAATGAAATTGATGAAGGAACATCAACAAAAACGTGCATTTGTGGTGACTAATCCAACCACTGGAGAATTACAAGCGAGCCATCCTTGGCTTCAATCTATTGTTGAAGCCCTTCAAGCTGACACACGAGATTACCAAAGACATCAAGGAATGTTTTTTGAGATTGGGAAAAAAAGCGATCATCTTTTGGGTGCCTTTATCCACCGTACCATACGTGGGCAGGGGGCTGGCGGGGTTCGGTTATGGTATTACCAAAAATTGGAAGATTACATACGCGACGGATTACGCTTAAGTCGAGGTATGGGGCAAAAATGTGCCTTAGCTGGATTATGGTGGGGAGGAGGCAAAGGGGTAATTGCCCAGCAAGAAGGAAAAGATTACCGTGAGCCGACACTTCGTCAAGCCATTTATCAAGATTATGGGTATTTTTTGTCAGGATTAAGAGGTTGTTATGTGACAGCAGAAGATGCCGGCACGATACCCGAAGACATGGCGCACATTTTTTCCACTACCCGCCATACAACTTGTATTCCCCCACAATTTGGGGGTAGCGGTAATCCGAGCATTCTGACGGCAGCCGGTGTAGTTATCGCCATAGAAGCGGCTCTTGAATACTTGGGTTCTGGAAGGCTTGAAGGTAAAACGATTGTTATGCAGGGACTTGGCAATGTTTCCTATTACATGATAGCAGAATTGCTAAAACGTAAGGTGGCAAATATTATTGGTTCCGATATTAATGTGGCAGCGATTGCAAAAGTCAAGAACAAATATTTAACGGCTCCTCTTGATTTGCGGGTGGTAGAACGCGGTGACAATTCTATATTAAAAGAAACTGGTGATGTACTCGTACCTAATGCGCTGGGAGGAATCCTAAACGCCAACACTATCCCAGCAATTCATGCAAAAGTGGTTTGTGGTGCTGCTAACAATCAACTCGAAAATCCCAAGCAAGATGCTAAACTGTTCCCCAAAGGCACTCTTTATGTGCCAGATTTTTTGGCTAACCGTATGGGTATTGTGAACTGCGCTAACGAACAATATGGAATGGTAGAAAATGATCCATTCATTACCTCCCATCTCGAACGAGAAATGCCAACTGGTATTTATCAACGTTGCCTAGAAATATTCCAACGCGCCAAAGACTCTGAACGTACTCCGCTAGAAGAAGCAGAACTACTTGCTGATGAACTTTCGCTTGAGCCACACCCCATTTGGAGAAATCGTGGTCAATTTATTATAGATTTCTTGGTACAATCAGGATGGGCAGGGAATAAGCTTAAGGTGGGCAAAACTTGCCCACCCTACTAATATCACTTGAATAACTTACGTTCAAGAAATCCTATTTTTGCCAAAAATAGGATTTCTAAAAGCCCAAACCATTACCGTTCAAGAAATCCTATTTTTGCCAAAAATAGGATTTCTCTTGGCTCTCAAAAATGTTAAAAGATTTATGTGTACCTACTTATATCCAATCTATTCTCGAATTGGTTTAAGTGTTTTATCCGGTTAATCTTTGAATCCGGTAAATCCGGATTCAGACAATTTTTTTTAATCAGGTTAATTCTCAAATTATATCTATTTTCTAAAACGCTATAGGGAGTAACTTATGTTCATCAATAAACGATTATTAACAGTTTTTCTTCTGGTTCATCTATTTTGGTTAACAATACCCGTTAGCATGGCAAGCGATTCAGTAGAAGTATTAGAATCTAACTGGCAAGTGACGATGCAACCCTTTGATACCGAAGCATCGGCATGGGTAATCACCGTCAGTAATGACATTGAGCGTCTCAATGTTAATGTGTATTTAGTTTGGGTGGATTTAGATGCTTGGCAATTTTCATCATGGTTATTTGAGCAGGGTTGGCATCCAGAATTGAAGCCCATATTTGACACCGCCATAGATTTACCGGCTTTTGATTCGTACCCCATTAAGTTTGAAGATAAACTTTGTCCAGAAAATCATCGGTGTTTTTTGGCATTTATAGCCACATCCCCTGATGTGCCGAATCCAACTCAGCCGGATTTCTGGCAAGCAGCGTCATTACTGCCATTAAGCTTGTCTGCCAGTCAAGCGCGTTTACCGGGACAAACGTTCTTTCTTCCGCTCGGTGACGATGCGGTTTATCATTATGACACAGTGCCAGTATTTTATGAAGGGGGATCAACTACTGCTGGTGATGGGATGACATCTGCACAAACCGGAATCCCCGATGTGGGCTCTGCTGAAACTGAAAAACCCGATATTTTCAAACTCATCGGTGATAAGGTTCTCTACGCCAATGAATCCGCACAGCGTTTTCAAGTTATTGATATTTCAAACTTATCAACGCCTCGTTTGATTGACTGGCTCGCTCTATCTGGCAATCCTCAGGAAATCTACGTTCTTCACCCATATTATGTGCTATTGCAAACCAATGATATGGACGAAGACAGTACCCAATTAACAGTATTACAAAATCAAGATGGTGTCCTGAAAACTATCCATAACATGGCTTTATCTGGAAAATTTATCGAATCACGTCGGCGTAATAATGTCATCTATATCGTCATGCAAGATTTCATATCAAAGGATGAGATGGCTAATCTTGTATGTGAACAATGTATAACACAGAACCATATTTTAAACGTCAAAGCATTACGTTTAACCACTATGGGTCAATTAGAGGAAATTGCCAAAGCACAAGTATCTGGTTATTCTCCTATTGTCGCTATTTTTCCCAATGAATTGGTCATCGCTAACCATAATCCAGAAGAACACCATGAACTGACAACCCAAATACAAGTCTTTGATTTATCAAAAGAGAACCCATTGGTGTCTTTACCCGGCTTGGAAGTACCGGGCCGGATCCCTTCAGAGTTTCATTTAGATGTCCACAATCAACAATTGCGTGTGGTGTATGGTCCTAAAAACCGTAAAGCCGGGAGTACTTTAGCGATTTATCAATTGCCAAATATGACTTTAATTGGACAAATAAATCAAATTGCACCCGGTGAAGACTTATTTGCAACTCGCTTTGTGGACAATCGTGCTTTTATTGTGACATTTAAACGTAAAGACCCCTTATGGGTTATCGACTTAAGCGATCCTACTGCTCCCCAAATCTTTGGAAAATTAGAAGTACCAGGTTGGTCAGAAAAGATGTTTTTCCATAAAAATCGTTTGTTTGCGGTTGGCATACATAACCAACCGAGTGACGAATTTTCATGGACTTCGCAAGTCGCTCTCTCGCTGTTTGATGTGAAAGAGCCAACTAAACCTAGTTTAATCAAACGTTTTATCCCGTTGGCATCTCAAACCAATTGGAGTTCTTCACTGGCTTTGTCTGATGAAAGAGCATTGTTATTAGATTGGGAAGAGGCTTTTGCGGCTTTACCAGTTGAGACAAAGAAAACTACCATTGGTAATCATTTGCAAATCGTATCATTGGCAAATGACACAATTGAAGATGCCGGATATTTAGATAGTCCGGTGCCCATTCAACGTAGTGTTTCTGTGGCAGCGGATGTATTAGCAGCGTTAAGTGATCAAGCTTTGTTGACACTTCGCTGGGGCTCGAATAAAAAACCACAAGTGCTGGGCGAACTGGAATTGGCGATTAATTTGGTTTGGCTTGAACAACGAAATAGTTATCTATGGGCCGGTGTTTGGGGCAACCATGGTTATCATCGTTTTTACCGTTATAGCACTGATAATCTGGAAACACCGGTTGAGCATTGGAATTTGCAGGTAGGTTATGGCGGGTTAGAAATGGGTAACAATTTGGCCGTATTTTACGACATTGATTTTTACAATACTTCTATTCCTTATCTTCAATCGTTATCGAAGGTACGAGTGCTGGATGTGAACACCGGGCAGTTATATCCCAAACAATTTCTATTTGAAAAAAAATTGGAACACGATGTCGTCATAGAACGCCGTCGCAAACCATTAGTGCATGATGGCTGGTTTCATTTGGAAGAAGAACGGTTTTTTCGTCAGCATGCGGATGTACGAACCGCCCTATTTCAACTTCCAGAAGAGGTTCGTTGGCTACGACAAGAAGTGTTGCGTAGTTGGAATTTAAAAGAAAATGCCCAAGAAGCCATAGTCCGTTCCAGTCCAATTCGTTCAATTCCGGGTATTCCAGTTGGAATCACTGCCAATGGGGAACTTATTACGCGAGAAGACTGGGGACGACGTTTGAATGTATTAGCATTAGGACCAAGCCATGCCAATTTACTTGATAGTAGAAAATGGTCCTGCCAAGGTGCCCTTTTACTAACGTGGGCAGACGGGGTAGTGTATATAGCTTGTCGAATGAATGATAAATTTTGGCCCGGTGACACCATAATAGAAAATAGTACTTTGGAAGACAAGACTAATAATAAAGTTAACGAAGCAGAACCAACAACGCAATTATTAAGAGTGGAAGTCATTGAACAAAAATTGACGGAAACGGGCCATTGGACATTAACAGGGCCTATATTTCCACTCAGAGCTGCCTCAAAAGACATTGTATTAGTATCAGTGGGTGGCAGCTATAGCTGTAATCTCTACCAATTGATACCGGAACAGAAACCGGTTTTACTCAAAAAATTTGAGACTTGTTCCTACGATATTGATCGGGAATTGGTACTAACCCCAACTCAAGCTTGGATAGCAAAAGGATTGGCTGGCATCAAAGCGATTAACTGGTAGCGTTAG
>Ga0233403_10001687_pt1 | contig 10109 bp, 4 predicted proteins | sample Na_oxic_1_MG_FD_179866 | JGI IMG/M metagenome (GOLD analysis project Ga0233403, IMG submission 179866) | Seawater microbial communities from Saanich Inlet, British Columbia, Canada - Na_oxic_1_MG | ecosystem: Environmental > Aquatic > Marine > Inlet | place: Canada: British Columbia | collected...
AGCACCGTCACAAAATGAGCTTTAGGCTTCCCGGGTTTGCAATACCAAACGAAACGTTTTGTGGTGTTTTGGGATATTATAAAAGGCTCAGGTTATGCCAGTGTTGAGTATAGTTGAATTAATCAAATTTTGTAACTACTCAGCCTGATTCTTTATTTTCAAAGAGGGCAACCAAATCGGGCTTGCCCTATAATATCCAAATTGATGTCAGGGCAATCCTTGTGGTTGCCCGGAGTAGTTATCAAATTTTAAGCTTGGCAATACTGTCACTTTGACTTTTACCAATGGGAACTGGAATATAGCTATGTAGGGTGGATAAAGCCCCAGCGTATCCACCAGACTCCTTGAAAATCAGGTGGATACGCTTCGCTTTAGGAACCCTACAATCTGGATTTTTCCTTAACTTACTCAATGTTCAAGTTTTTACCAACCGAAAATTTGCGCTTTTGACAAGTTCAGTAATCATGTAGTCATGTAGTCATGTAGGTCGGGTTATCTTTTTTTGCGCCGCAAAAAAACGTAACCCGACAAAGGTGTACCTTAGACAAATGTCGGGTTACGTTATCGCGCGGAGCTTGATAAGCTAACCCGACCTACATGACTCAATGTTCAAGTTTTTACCAACCGAAAATTTGCGCTTTTGACAAGTTCAGTAATCATGTAGTCATGTAGTCATGTAGGTCGGGTTATCTTTTTTTGCGCCGCAAAAAAACGTAACCCGACAAAGGTGTACCTTAGACAAATGTCGGGTTACGTTATCGCGCGGAGCTTGATAAGCTAACCCGACCTACATGACTCAATGTTCAAGTTTTTACCAACCGAAAATTTGCGCTTTTGACAAGTTCAGTAGTCATGTAGTCATGTAGTCATGTAGGTCGGGTTAGCTTTTTTTGCACCGCAAAAAAACGTAACCCGACAAAGGTGTACCTTAGACTGCCTACGTAATTTTGCTGTAGGTACCTTGAGGGTGATTAAAAATGTCACAAATATTGCGTCTGCATTGCGTGATATGGCGGCTAAGCCTCATAGTGCTTTAGAGTTGATAGGACTTTGACGAGGCCCTGGTCATGATGGTTAGGCAGTTGCAGTAAAATAAAATACCCGAAAAGAACTTTTTGTAGGCTCTTATAAAGTAGTATTACTTTAAAAATCAAATATTTACAAGCAAATTCATTATAAATTAACAATTGTTGTTAATCAATACCTTCGCCAATTTGATATTTGTTTCGTTCATTGCGCGAAGCGGATTTCCCGAAACCCAGTAATATCGGGGTTTCGGGAAATCGTACCTCATTCCCGAAACAACAAATTTTGACATTGGCGAAGGTATTGGTTAATCAATTAATTAATAGATTTTTTTTGGAAAAAAGTGCTTGACATCCTTGAAAAGCAAGTATATCATGCAATCTTGTTATTTTTGGGGCTCTGGCGTTGGCGTTCTCAAACGCATTTTCAAGATAATGCCGAGACACAAAATGTCCTCAAAAGTCTAAGAGTAAAGCTTTTTTTCCAAAATTGAGTACAACGAATTTTTTAAAAACAACGAATTTCCATAATTTGTTGTATGTTTAATTTGTTGTATGTTTAATTCGTTGTTCTCAAGTTTGTTACCATCACTTACAAACCCTTAAATACTAAAGGAGTTTTAATGGTGTCTCATATATGAAACGAGTAGCTTCTTTACGTTATGGTGTGATATTTAAAAAAGCGTTTGCTGTACCGAAAATTTTTACCGGATTTGTGCGTGATTTTCTTAATGTGAAGCTTGAAATTGACTCAGTTGAAACCGAAAAATCCTTTCCATATTTATCGCCCGGAACTCAAGGTATTTACTAACTATTGTAATGCTTACTTCTGGCAATACCTTCGCCAATATCAAAATTTATTGTTTCGGGAATGAGGTACGATTTCCCGAAACATAGCATAAGAGTTTCGGGAAATCCGCTTCGCTCCTTTCCCGAAACAAATATCCAATTGGCGATGGTATTGTCTGGAGATAGGCATAAAAAAGATGTTAGTGTGATTGATTTTGATCCTAATAGATATTTTATTAACGTGAGGAACATGTCATGGGATACGTGCTAGCAGAAATTCAGTTAAAAAATCCACGATTGCCGAAACTTAGCCATGTAGAGTAACATAATGTAGCAAGCGTAAAAAGGGTAGAGTGAAGCGAGAACAACACAACAAACCCTTGAAAATGGTGGATTTCACGGAAGCGAAACCCACCTTACTTTGACGGTAAAGAAAACAACAAGGACCATAAGATTATGGCAATAAAACGCATAGAAATTCAAAACTTTAAAAGTTTCTATCATCAAACCGTTGAACTTGGACAATTTAATGTCTTAATTGGGGCGAATGCCTCTGGAAAATCCAATTTTTTACAGATTTTTCAATTTATTAGTGATATAGCGCATTATGGTTTAAGTAATGCTATTTCTATGCAGGGCGGAATTGAATATTTAAAGAATACTAGCCTCACGGTTCAAACAGATTTAGCGTTAAAAATAGTGATTGATTCAACGCCAGAAATAGCTTATGAATTTTCCCTTCACTTTGATGATGATGCCGGGTTTAAAATTGAGCAGGATAAACTTGTACTAAATTCTGAGAATGATTCTAGTGAAGTTGCTGTTATTTCTGCCGATGGAAACGTTAAAATAACAAATGTACTCAGTGAATTATCAAAAGACGTATTTGACAAAATTCGTTTGATTAAAACTTTAAAGCCTCAAACTCTTCTTCTTGAACAGCCTATTTTTAGATTAGCACTTGCTGAATTTCTAAATGATGTTGATATTTTTAATAATTTTACTGTCTATAACTTTGACGCGAAACAACCCAAAAAAGCCATTCTTATGGCTGGCAAACATGAATTAGAAGCAGATGCGAATAACTTAGCCATTGTTCTTAAACATATTCTGGCCGATAAGGAGAAAAAAAGACTTTTTTTTAATATGCTAAGTTATGTTTTACCTTTCGTGGAAGATGTCCGAGTACAACCTTTTACCGATAAATATTTAATAATTACCTTAAAAGAAGTATACTCGAAAGTATATTTGCCAACTGCTTTTATTTCTGAGGGCACTCTCAACGCTATTTCTCTCGTGGCAACTTTATACTTTCAAGAAGAACCACTTCTGTTAATTGAGGAACCAGAGAAACATATTTATCCTTATCTTATTTCAGAAATTGTGGATATGTTTAAAGATATTTCTGAATATAAACAAATTATTATAACTACACATGAATCTGAAGTGATAAAGCACACTGATTTAGAGAATATCTTATTTATTTATCGAGATAATGAAGGGTTTTCTACGATTTGCCGCCCGTTTGAAAAAGAAGAGGTAAAAATATTTTTGCAAAACGATCTTAGGGCTGAATATTTATATACACAAGATTTACTGGGAATCATTGATGCCAATTAGAAAATCGTTTATTTTTGTAGAAGGGCAAGATGATAAACTCTTTTTTGAAAAAATTGTACTGCCTATTTTTAAACGGAGAAATATCACTGTTTCTCTCAGAATGTATGCTAACGATAAACCTCAAGAATTTGCTAAATTTATACGTAGTCTCAAGCAAATGAATCTTGATTATATATTGATAGCCGATAAAAATTCTGAACAGATTTGTATAACTGCAAAAAAAGAAAATGTACAAAAATGTTACGAGAATGAAGTTGAAACCGATAAAATCATAGTGGTTGTTAAAGAAATTGAAAGTTGGTACTTATCTGGTTTGATTGAAGAACATGCTAAAAAGCTTAATTTACCACTTTTAGAGAATACTGAAAATGTGGGTAAGAAAAAATTTGACCAATATAGGCGTAATTGTAGGATTCCTAACCGAAAATATTTGATGAAAGAAATACTGAAATATTTTTCAATAAAGACAGCTAAGCAAAAAAACACCTCATTTATGTATTTTGCTGATAAATATCAATTGTAAAATACAATTATAATACCTTCTTAAGCATACCAAACCGGCGCAAATTAATCATGAAGCATAAATTTTTATTATTTTTTGGAGTCCAAAGCTTCAGCTTTGGCAATTACCAAATTGTTTATTCCCAAGGCTGAAGCTTTGGACTCCATAATATCCGATAATTTATGCTTCAATATTTAACTAACTGGCGAGGTATTACACTAAATGAAATACTGTAGGCATTCTCCTCTAAAAAATCAATGGATTACCATGCTCAGTGTCGTATTAATTCTATCAGCCCCCATGATCGCGGCGGTACCCATTGATATCAGTGTCCAACGCCAATTGGAAACTACCGGACAAGCCCAAGTTATTATCAATTTACGTGATCCGGTGAGTCTCTATGCCGATTCGCAAACACGGATGGCAGCTATTGCTAAAATTCAAGCATCTGTGTTAACTCAATTATCACCGGCTCAGTTTCAGCTCAAGCATCAATATAGCCACGTTCCGGCTTTAGCCGGGATCATTACGCCAGATGCGCTGACTATTTTGCAAAATAACCTGCAAGTGATTTCGATTCAACTTGATGGCACAAGCAAAACAGCTTTGGCAGAAGTGGTGCCTTATATCGGTGGGCATGAAGTCCAAAATTTGCCTTATACTGGCGAAGGGATTACGGTTGCGGTGTTAGATTCCGGCATTGATACCGATCATCCTGATTTAGCGGATGCCATCGTCGCCCAACATTGTTTTACTGAAGGGGCTTGTCCACCCGCGAACACAGATGAAAGTGACAATGCGGAAGATGATCACAAAGAAAGTCATGGTACACACGTTGCGGGTATTATTACTTCTAATGGTGTTAAAGCCCCTATTGGTATTGCGCCCGATGCGAAAATTGTGGCAGTTAAAGTAGTTGGGGTTAGTGGAGGACGCAGCTCGGATATGGTTGCCGGGTTAAACTGGGTACTAGCTAATTTGGACACCCAACCGGTTGATATTGTCACTATGAGTCTGGCATCTGGACGTTACAAAGAAAACTGTGACGATGATGAGGCTGCTAAAGCCAATGTTATCAATCAATTGCTGGCGCGTGGTGTGGTGGTATTTGCCGCCTCGGGTAATGATGGCAGTTCTAAAAAAATCAGTTCGCCCGGTTGTCTTAGCAACACTATCGCCATTGGTGCCACTTATGATACCAAGGATAAAATGGCTCGATTTAGTAACAGCAATCTATTAGTGGATATTTTGGCTCCGGGTAAAGTAGTTGAATCTGCAAGTATTGGAGGAGGAACGCTGGGTTCGCAAGGTACCTCTATGGCAACCCCGATGGCGGCCGGGGTGGCTGCCTTAATGTTGCAAGCCAATCCCCAATTAACCCCTAATGCAATAAAAGAACTTTTGCAAGGAACCGGTGTCAGTCTCACTGATAAGAGAAATGATCTAGAATTTAAACGAGTTGATGCCTTAGCTGCTGTTAATGGGGTTTCTACAGCACGTTTATCTATGGAAGTGACGGCATCTACTGAAACGATTTATGCCAATGCCGACTTTGACTTTTTCGTCAAATTGACCAATGAAGGGCCTAAAGTAGCAAACAATGTGGTTTTCCAACATGCTGTACCTCCCGAATATAATTTGGTAGGTTTTGGGGAGATGGATTGGACGTGTATAGAAGAGGAGCGTATGGTAACGTGTACCTTACCTAGCTTAGCGGTTCATCAAAGTTCAACCATTATTGTGAGCGTAACCGTTTCTACTCAAGCTGCTACTCGACGAACCAGAAATGGTAATACCATTGAGAACTCGTTTATAGTTTTTACCGAAGATAACCGTGATAATATAGTCAGACAAAAAATAGAAACCACTATTGATGTGCCACCACCGGGCATTATTGACAGTAGTTTTGAACAAAGCGCTTTTAATCCGCTGTGGTATGGACTTTCCAGTCAAACAGTTTGTCGGGTTGGAAAACCATTTTGCGAACCTGGGAGTGAAGCACATACCGGCAATCATCATGTTTGGTTAAGGGGTTCTCAATCGGAACTGACTACCCATTCTTTTAGTCAGAATATCAGCATTCCTCAAGGAGTGAGTACTTTACATTTTTGGCTCAAAATACCATACGCTAGTGGCAGAAGCAAGGATTTTCTACGCTTAAGCATTGATAATGAAGAAATTTTTCTGGTTACTGATGCCGAGCAAGATCGTTATGCTAACTATACGCAAGTCACTTTAGATATTAGTCGCTATGCGGATAATGGGATTCATCAGATACGTTTTGATTCAGAAATTGCTGCTGGTGTTGCTAAAAATAATGTTGCTAAGGATAATTTTGCCCTGCAACTGGTACTTTCTCCAGCAGAAATATCCTCACTTCAGGATGATAATGTTACCAGTTTCTTTATTGACGATGTTGAAGTGGTTATTCCCGAGCAGATATTGGCAACGGTATTTCCCAGTGGTATTTTTCAATTTGCCAACCCCTCTTATACTGTCAATGAAGGTGAACGGGTGACTTTTGAAATTATGCGAACTAAAAATAGTCAGGGCGAAGCTTCAGTCAAATTTAAGACTTTAAATGATAGCGGCAAAAGTTTTTTCCATTACTTACCCCATTCTGAACGCCTCAGTTGGCACGATGGTGATGCTGTTAGTCAAACTTTTTCGGTTAGCACCATAAATGACAATATTTTTAAAGGCAATAAAACCTTTATGGTGAGTTTGTCCGAAGCGAGTGAGGGGACAAGTATAGGAATACCGAGTTTAGCAACAGTAACAATTATCGACAATGATATCCCAGCTTCTTATATCGTCGATGGTGATTTTGAACAAGGCATATCCGGGGTTCTCAGCCCAGTGTGGAATGAAAATTCAGATAATTTTAAAACTCCTATTTATCGTTGTCGTATAAGGATTTGTGATGTCAAACCGCATTCTGGCGATAATTACATTTGGTTTGGGCGGGTGGATGCACAAGATACCGCTTCTGTTGATCAATATCTAGTTATTCCTAACCAAGCGACTACTCTACATTTTTGGCTAAAAATAACCAAAGCAAGTGGAACTGGCAATGATTTTGTACAAATCAGCATTGATGACAATGAAATTTTTCGAGTAACTGATGCAGACAGAAATGTTTATTTGGATTATGCTCAAGTAACTTTAGACATAACCCCTTATGCCGACGGCAAAAGTCACCATTTACGTTTTTCTTCACAAGTCTTTGGTGATGGTGTGACGAACTTCTTTATAGATGATATTGCATTGACAATACCAACTGCCGGGACTTTCCAATTTAGGCAAACAGAAAACACGGTAAGTGAAGATACCGAACAATTGCTCATTGAAGTCAGTCGTATTGGTGGTACGCAAAGTAAAGTATCAGTTAGCTATGATGCTTCCGAAATACCTTGGTGGAATACAACTGATACCTTGACATGGGGCAATGGTGATGCAACTGACAAAGTGATTAGAATACCGATTAAAAATGATGACTATTTTAAGGGAGATAAAACTTTTCCAATCCGTTTGTTTAATCCCACTCGCGGAGCCAGTTTAGGTGATGCGATCCAAACCAGCCTCACCATTGCCGAAGATGATACGCCTAAACCGTACATTGTTGATGGCGGATTTGAGTTATTAACGACACCTAATCCAATCTGGCATGAATTATCGCAAAATTTTGGCTCGCCAATTTGTGATCTCTATTCTTGTGGTATTTATAGCGAACGCCAGTCCGGCGATGGCCATGTTTGGTTTGGGGGGAGTATCAATGATCCGGAACTCAATGCTGTTGATATCTTGGAATTAGAAATTTCTGCTATCGCTCAAACCATAATTATTCCAGAGTCAGCAAAGACTTTAAGTTTTTGGCTAAAAATACCACAACGCAGTGATTTAGCAACAGATTTCATGCAAGTCAACATTGATGCTCAGGAGATTTTTCGGGTTAAAGGTACTGATGCCGCTAATTACTCCGAATATACCAAAGTTTCGTTGGATATAAGCCCTTATGCCGATGGTAAAGTTCATAACCTACGTTTTTACTCAGAATCTTACTTGGCAGTTTTCTTTGTCGATAATGTGGAACTGATTATTCCAAGTGCTGGCACTTTACAATTTTCCGCACCAAGTTATACCGGCGAGGAAAATGAAGGTTCTATAATCATTGAAGTGACACGCACTGGGGGTAGCCAAGGCGAAGTATCGGTTGATTATGATGCCTCTGATGATTTCGTGAATTATAATAGAACGACATTGACATGGGATGACGGTGAGACAGCGAGCAAAAAACTGTTTCATGATTTTTGGGATGATAACTATTTCAAGCGCGATCAAGTTATCTCCATTAGCTTATTTAATCCAATGGGTGGAGCCAGTTTGGGTGATTGGAGTCAAGGTAGTATCACCGTCACCGAAAATGATTTACCGGCTTCTCGTATTGTGGATGGGGGATTTGAATTGGGAGACATAGAACAACCATGGACGATGCCGTGGAATCTCACCACCCAAGAAGTTGTTTCCAAAATTTGTAGCACGATTTATTGCCCGGAACAACCCCATTCGGGAGAACAATATGTTTGGCTAGGCTCTCTTGGCGGAGAGCAAGCTTTTATTGATCAAGATATTATTATACCCTCCCGTGCAAACACCCTGAGTTTTTGGCTAAAAATGCAAAATGCTGACATGACGAGTAATGATTTTTTACAAGTCACCATTGATGGTGCTGAAATCACTCGAATAACCAGTGTCGAGAGTGACAAGTATTCGGATTATACCCAAGTCACCTTAGATATTAAGGCTTACGCTGATAACCAAGTGCATAATGTCCGTTTTTATGTCGAAAATACGTTATCGGGTGCCACCACCTTTCTGCTTGATGATATTGAATTGCAGGTTTTGATGGGTGAAGAGCCAACCGGTGAGAATCAGTTATCAGCCAATTTAACTGGGGTATTGCCGGTAATTATCGCCCCCGATTTATGCCTAGATCAACCTTTTCCGCTTGATTTATCTAAGGCTCTTTGGGTTGATGGCCCCGGTTTGCTGAATGCGATTAACGCCTTACCGGCATTGCAAAATACTCCTTTAAAGCAAGATCCGAATACTGGGCATTTGGAAGTAAATCTAACAGAACAACTGGTAGCTTTGTTACCATTAGATTTACAGTATACTGAAGCTGTACCGGGCGTTATACTCAATCAAGATGGAAGTGTCATTTTTAATACAAATTCCGGTTTAGCCATTACCGCTCAGCCCACTTTGCAGGCCTCATGTACTTGGGATGAATATCTGTACGAATTAGGTTTTGGTAATAAGGATTATTACTTTATCATAGAAAGCAATCGCTATGGTAACATTAGATTCCACAAATCCGGCAATCAATATGAAGGTGAATTCATGAATGTACGTCCGGATTGGAAGTCTCACCAAGTTTCTCCAGAAACACCGTTAGGGATAAGCTGGATACCCACTTGTACTGGGGCAATGCTACCATCATTAGTATTTGAAATTGATGGACAAAAATATCGCCAATCTCTGTATCCAGCTGTCGTGCGCCCGGATTTGGTGCAGCATCATGCCCTCGAAAAACTTTTGTTACCCATAACACTGTCATTAGAGGGCACCGTACATATCGACATGCCGGTTGGGATTTCCAATTGGACAGTTGATGCCAATGTTAAGTTTTTTGATCTAAGTCTTGATAAACCGTATAATCACATCGTGATTATGCCCATGCCGGATGCCGATGGGGATCAAGAAGATGACTTATTAGTAGAATCTGCGGATAAAAGTTTCCAAGATCCATTGACGGAAAATCGCCAAATATTTTGTGCTGTGGTTCAAAAGTAAATACGTTAAAACAAAAAATCGAAGTTTTTTTGCCCCAATTTTTATTTCACATTATTCCAACTCATTTTACCACCATCCAGCTAAACAACAGAATTCTACTTTGTGAAACAATTACGCGCCTTTTGGTTTTCGCTGCTCAACAGTGCCCGCGATCTTACACCCATTGTGGTAGTGATTGCTTTTTTCCAATTCATTGTCTTACAACAGCCGATTCCCAACCTAATGGATATATTAGGAGGGCTCTTCTTGGTAATGCTTGGACTAAGCCTATTTGTGCATGGATTGGAAATGGGCTTATTTCCGTTGGGAGAAAATAT
>Ga0233403_10001688_pt1 | contig 10107 bp, 4 predicted proteins | sample Na_oxic_1_MG_FD_179866 | JGI IMG/M metagenome (GOLD analysis project Ga0233403, IMG submission 179866) | Seawater microbial communities from Saanich Inlet, British Columbia, Canada - Na_oxic_1_MG | ecosystem: Environmental > Aquatic > Marine > Inlet | place: Canada: British Columbia | collected...
CGGGGTTAACCATAGAAGAGGTATTTAAAAAGACTCGCCAACAAATCGCATTGGAGACTCGTAATAAACAAGTGCCACCGGTATATGATTCACTGATTGGTGATTTTTGTTTAGTGTCTTGTCCTCTCAAACCGGGTAACTTACAAGCCCAACTTGAGCAAGAGCGGCGGGAAAAAGAGGCTCTGCAACGTCAACTGGAAGCCTTAAAAAATCAGCCGGGGCCAGAACCCGTTGTTCCAGAGCCATCTAATGAATTTACACCGGGTAAAGTTTTTCGTGATCGTTTGGCTGACGGAAGTTTTGGCCCTGAAATGGTGTGGATTGCGGCTGGCTCATTTCGGATGGGTGATATTCAGGGTGGTGGATGGGATAATGAAAAGCCGGTGCATCGGGTGTCGGTGGAGCGGTTTGCGATGGGGCGGTATGAAATCACCTTTGCAAACTATGACAAATTTGCTAGTGCGACGGGGCGAGATAAACCAAGTGATAGCGGCTGGGGGCGTGGTAATCGCCCGGTGATTAATGTCTCTTGGCATGATGCAGTCGCTTATGCCGAGTGGTTAAGTAGCGAAACCGGACAGACTTATCGTTTACCGACTGAAGCCGAATGGGAATATGCAGCGCGAGCGGGTACGGAAACTAAGTATTGGTGGGGTAATAGAGCATCTCATGAATATGCTAACTATGGTAAAGATGAATGTTGTGGTGTTTTAGCAAAAGGTAAAGATCGTTGGGAATATACTTCTCCGGCGGGTTCTTTTGATCCGAATTCCTTTGGCTTGTACGATACGGCAGGTAATGTCTGGGAATGGACTTGCTCAGAGTATGAAAATAAGTATAAGGGTAAAGAAAAGCGATGTTTAAGCAACAATCGTGCCAACAATAACCGTTTGTCTTTCCGTGGCGGCTCGTGGGGCGTCGGCGCGGCGGGGATGCGTTCGGCGTACCGCAGCTACAGGACGGCGTCGGTCCGCGGCGTCTACTTGGGCTTGCGGGTCGCCAGGTATTAACCCTTTATTCTTTATATCTTTTACTCTTTTAGTTTTTTTGGCTTTTTTATTCTTTTTATATTTTTGAAATTTGGATTGGTTTTGAGCGAGGTCAGATCCCCCGCGCGAAGCGCGGGCGGCGATTTTTGGCAATAACCATTACAATAGTGCGGCTAATAGCCAAACAGTACAACGAATTTGAAAAGCTCACAACGAATCAATGAAGGTAACTACTCAGGGCAACCACAAGGGATTGCCCCTACATTAAAACGTTTTCGTCACTCTACTAAGAATGTTACTGTAGGGGCAATCCTTTATGGTTGCCCTAAGTAGTTACCAATGAAGTTGGTATTCTTGGTGAATTTTAAAATTAATGTAACTACTCAGTTCGTGTCTCTTTTAGTACAACGGATCAGGGGAATGACCGGATTGGTGTGTGATGTGTCTCTCGTTATGAGCCGATAGGGTGTGCTTTGTTCAATAAAGTTCGCTACAGTTTTGCAACAATCCGGTCATTCCCCGGATCCGTTGTACTTAAGATGATTTTGATCCAGTTCCATAGGTTTCACATAAGGCTATTTACGTTTCACCCCTTCAGGGTTAGATATTTTCAAAGATGCACCAACCCCGAAGGGGTTAAATGTGAATAGCCACCGATTCCATCTGTGGAACAACGGTGGTTGATTTAATTCACACAATCTCACATAATCTCACATTCAACCAATGTGAGAAAGACTATGGATTGGATTAGCTTAGGTGGTGGGCAAAAAAACCTTACCACCCTACATTTTGACGGAGTGCCACAATAGTATAATTTTATCCCATGTTACACCGCCATCTAAATCATCAGCAGTACACCCTAGCCGCGATTGACGACATAATTTCGCGTGGCCGTTTGGAAGATTGGCTCTCATTGCGAGATGCAGTCCTCAATAACCGGGCATTACTTGAAAAAGTGCAACGTATTTGCTCTGCTTATGTCCATGACCCTTATGCCCAACGTCACTACTTCTGGAAACATTATGCTGAAAAACACCTTGCCTGATTGGGAACTGGTATTGTCATCTGCGGCTCGTTTGCAACGTATTTTGCCCGAAGCTGTGCTGGTGGGTGGAACAGCCTCTGCCATCTACGCACAACACCGCTTTTCCCGGGATGCCGATCATGTAGTGACTGATTTAAAAAGTCAGTTTGATGAGGTATTGGTTGAGCTGGAATCTGTTGCAGGTTGGAAAACTGCTCGAATCCAAAGACCGGTACAGATTCTTGGCAGTCTGGATGGTATAGAAACCGGGGTGCGTCAATTGATCCGTGAGGAGCCATTGGAAACCAAAATAATCAATTACCATGGCAAAATGCTGACCATACCGACTGAGGCTGAGATATTGCGTATCAAAGGGATACTTATCCTCAAACGCAATGCTACCCGCGATTATCTGGACTTTGTAGCTTTAGCAGTACACTTGGGAGATGATAAGGTTGCATTAGCACTTGAACGCTTTGACAGTTTGTACCCACAGAAAAATGGGGAATCTCCACTTCAGCAACTACAGATACAACTTGCGAATTCGCTGCCATTCGATTTGGACAAAGTCAAACCGGCATTGTCCGAGTACAAAGATCTTGCCCCCAAATGGCATGATTGGGAACGTGTGAAAGCTACTTGTGTACATTTGGCAACAACCATTTTTGAGCGTTTGTGAGTTCGAGACATCATATTTATTTTTCACCTAAGGCTATTTACGTTTCACCCCTTTGGGGTTAGATATTTTCAAAGATGCACCAACCCCGAAGGGGTTAAATGTGAATAGCCACCGATGAAATCGGTGGAACATGGAACGGTGGAATATAAATCGGTGGTTGACTTAATTCACATAATCTCACATAATCTCACATTCAACCAATGTGAGAAAAATTATGGACTGGAATAATTTTAGATTAACTACCAGATTAAATTTTAGTGGCAAACTTATCGAAGAAATCTATATGATTGTGGCCGAAATTGATGGAGTGAAAAATAGTTGGCAATTGAGCCGGAAACTCCAGCCACAAACCATTGAGCGACTAACTTATGCAGTAATCGTTACCTCAACCGGCTCCTCAAACCGGATTGAAGGTAATCGCTTGACTGATGAACAAGTTAATGATTTATATAGAAATCTACGGATAAAAAAGTTCAGAACTCGTGATGAACAAGAGGTTGCTGGCTATTTGGAAACGTTGGCGTTGGTATTTAATAACTATGCCGAGATTCCAATTAAAGAGTCATCAATTCTTTATTTACACCATAATATGTTGAAGTATAGTGACAAAGACGCACGTCACAAAGGCCAATATAAGTTTGGTTCAAACCGGGTTGAAGCCAAAGATCAAAGTGGTAATATTCTTGGAGTAATTTTTGACCCAACCCCACCGCATTTAGTGCCCAAAGAAATGCAAGAATTGTTAGACTGGTATGCGTGGGCAAAGCCAAAAAACAACAAACATCCACTAATTTTAGCCGCCAATTTTCTGTTTGAATATCTTGCCATTCATCCGTTTCAAGATGGTAACGGTAGAACCAGTCGCTTGCTGACTAACTTGATACTGCTGGCTGAAGGTTATCATTTCACTGCTGTCGTATCACACGATAGGCTAGTAGAATTGAATAAAGCAGATTATTATCTCGCCCTAAATCAAACTCAAGCGAGTTGGAAAACGGAATTGGAAGACATTGCGCCATTTTTGTTATTCTTTTTAAAAATAGTGCGGCTCCAAGCCCAACAAGCTATTAAGTTTCTGGAACAAGATAATTTTGAGGACTTATTATCAGAGAAACAATTGGCCCTATGGCAATGGGCTTGCGGGTTATCCCCAAAACCTTTCAGCCGTGCTGATGCAATTGCCGCCTTGGGATTTCCCGCCAGAACGATTGAAGCCAGTATAAAAAAATTATTGGATTTGAATAAACTGGAACGTCTGGGACAAGGACGTGCTACCAGATATCGGGTGTTATCATAAAGAATGTGCATGAAACATTTCACACCAAAGGGGTTGGATATTTTTGTTGATGTACCAACCCCGAAGGGGTTAAATGTGAATAGCCACCGATTCCATCTGTGGAATAAATCCTGATTGTAACGAATTTTGGAGCGGACACTTAAGAGAGCCCCTACAAACTAAGCAAATGCGGTTTTCTTTCACTCAGGGCAACCCTTGTGGTTGCCCAAATTAACGAATTTAAAAGCCTTTAAATCACAACAATTTACCCATAATTGAATTCGTTGCTTTCTAAATTCGCTGTACTAAACCAAAAATTAAGAAATTAACGAATTTAAAAGCCTTTAAATAAATCACAACATATTTATTTAGTACAGCGAATTAAGAAATTAACGAATTTAAAAGCCTTTAAATGGCACCCTTCATATTCCTACAAAAATAGTGAACAGTTGTTTCGGGAATGAGCGGAGCGATTTCCCGAAACTAAAGCCAATTCCCGAAACTAAAGCCAAATGTTGGTTTCGGGAAATCCACTTCGTTCCATTCCCGAAACAACTGTCAAACCCTAAATTCGTTGCTTTCTAAATTCGTTGTACTAAACCAAAAATTAAGAAATTAACGAATTTAAAAGCCTTTAAATCACCACATATTTATTTAGTACAGCGAATTAAGAAATTAACGAATTTAAAAGCCTTTAAATGGCACCCTTCATATTCCTACAAAAATAGTGAACAGTTGTTTCGGGAATGAGCGGAGCGATTTCCCGAAACTAAAGCCAAATGTGGGTTTCGGGAAATCCACTTCGTTCCATTCCCGAAACAACTGTCAATGTGGGTTTCGGGAAATCCACTTCGTTCCATTCCCGAAACAACTGTCAAACCCTAAATTCGTTGCTTTCTAAATTCGTTGTACTAAACAAAACCTTGAATTCGTTGATTTCTAAATTCGTTGTACTAAACCAAACCTTGAATTCGTTGATTTCTAAATTCGTTGTACTAAATCAAACCTTGAAATATAGTGTCATCATCACTATTCAACACCACTACCTTCATCCCTTACTACCTTGGAAATTAATTAATGGCATTTACGAAGAAAGACAAAGCCAACGAACTGATGCAAAAGATTGTCACCATGGTTGACGAGACATTTTCGCAACCAGAGTCACAACAAATCAAAAGCTTTGTCCAATATTTTTATCATTACGTCGCGCCGGAATACATACTTGAGCGCGGTGACGCATCTAACTTGTACGGTGCCACAGTTGACTATTGGCGTTTTGCTCGTCAGTACACCCCGAATCAAACTAAGGTGCGTGTCTATAATCCTCAATTTGAACAAGACGGTTGGCAAACTTCCCATACCATCGTCAGTATCCTTGTCTCCGAAATGCCGTTTTTAGTGGACTCAATCCGCATGGCTTTAAATAGGCATGGGTTGACGGTGCATTTGGTTATCCAACCAATTCTTAAAACTTACCGCGATAAACATGGTTATTTGCTGGAAGTGTTGCCTATCAATAATGATGAGCGGCTTGCCACCACTGAGACAAAAAATTACGAGTCTCTTATCCATTTAGAAGTTGATCGCCAAACCGAAACTGCGGTTTTAGATAGCATAACCTATGAGTTGGAAAACGTCTTAAGCAATGTACGCATGGCAGTAGATGATTGGCAACAGATGCGTGAACAAATGGGAAAGGTGTTGCAGGAACTCGAAACCAATCCCCCCCCGCTTAAGACAGCAGAAATCAATGATGCTTGTGAATTTTTGCGCTGGGCACAAACCAATCATTTTATATTTTTTGGTTATCGGGAATATAAATTGTTGAAGACTAACGACAATGTGATTGAGTTGCACCGGGTGCCGGGCACCGGGCTTGGTATTTTGCGCGATAAAAATCTATCCCCGGAGGCTTCCAATATTTCTCCAAGTTTTGCTCAATTACCATTGCATTTACGCAAGTTAGCCCTTCGCCCGCAACTCTTGTTGCTCAATAAAACCAAAGCCAATTCACCTATCCATCGCCCCGGACATATAGATTACCTTGGCATAAAACGCATCAACAGTAAGGGAACCGTTATTGGGGAATGGCGTTTTTTAGGCTTATACACCTCAGCGGCTTATCACCAACGTGCTGCCGATACGCCTTTGTTACAGGGTAAAATCAAGTATGTCATTGAGCAAGCCTCTTATCAATGTAACCATCATAAAAGTCAAACGTTGTCTTATATTTTGGAAAGTTATCCGCGTGATGAATTATTCCAAATTGATCAAGAAGCTTTGCTCAAAACCACAATGGGTATTTTACAACTGCGAGAGCGACAACGGATTCGTTTATTTGTTCGGCAAGATATTTATGGGCGCTTCTTTTCCTGCCTCGTTTACATCCCCCGGGAACGTTATGACACCAAAATTCGGCAACGAATGGAGGCAGTGTTACAAGAAAGCTTTGGCGGAACTCGAATTGAATTTAATGTGCGATTATCAGAAGCAATGTTAGCCCAAGTGCATTTCATCGTCTGTACCCCTCCCGGCACTCGCCCATTCAATGAAATCAAAGATATAGAAAACAAGTTAGTTGAAGTCATCCGGGAATGGACTGATATCTTACGTGAATCATTGCTTGAACATAATGGCGAAGAACATGGCAACCACTTATTCCATCGCTATGAAAACGCTTTTTCAGCGGCGTATCGGGAAGACTTTGCTGCCAATTATGCTGTCTGTGATATTGAAAAGATAGAAACAGTTATCAAGACAAACGATTTAGCCATGAGTTTGTATCGTCCAGTCGTGGCTATTGATAATTCGCTTCGCTTTAAGTTATTTCATCCCCATAACCCTATGCCTCTCTCCGATTTGTTACATAAGTTGGAAAATATGGGAGTCAAAGTAATAAGTGAACGTTCTTATGAAGTACAGACTTCAATAAATCCGCCGGTTTGGATTCAGGATTTTGAGCTGCAACATCACGAACAATCGCTGGATATAACCCAACTCAAAGAGCTATTTCAAGAAACATTTGCGCGAGTGTGGAACGGGGATATTGAAAATGATGGCTTTAATCGGCTCGTCTTACATGCTAAGTTAAATTGGCGTGAAATCATAGTGTTACGTGCGTATTGGAAATATTTGCGCCAAACTGGTGGCAATTTTAGTCAAGAATATGTTGAACAAGCCTTGGTTAATAATCCTACCATCGTTTGTTTACTGCTAGATTTATTCTATGCGCGTTGCAATCCAACTCAATCCAGTTCCCAAGATAGCGATAATATAGCGCAACAAATTGAAAAATCGCTAGATTCTGTGACAAGCCTTGATGAAGATCGTATTTTGCGGCGGTTTTTAGGAGTAATTTTGGCGACATTGCGAACCAATTATTTTCAAGCCGACGCTAATGGGGAGAACAAACCTTACCTATCCTTTAAATTTGATCCCCATAAAGTCCGGGATTTACCGGAACCGCGCCCAATGTTTGAGATTTTTGTCTACTCGCCCCGTGTCGAAGGGGTACATTTACGTGGTGGAAAAGTGGCACGCGGCGGGCTACGTTGGTCAGATCGACTCGAAGATTTCCGCACGGAAGTGCTGGGGCTGGTAAAAGCCCAAATGGTGAAGAATACCGTTATTGTCCCGGTTGGTTCCAAAGGCGGTTTCGTTGCCAAACATTTACCAACTGGACGCGAGGCGATGGTAGCAGAGGGCATAGAATGCTATAAAACCTTTATTCGCGGTTTATTAGATTTAACTGATAATTTGGTCGAAGGTAAAATTGTGCCACCACCCAACGTGGTAAGGCATGACGGTGATGATCCTTATTTAGTAGTGGCAGCCGACAAAGGCACCGCAACCTTTTCTGATATTGCCAATGAAGTTGCTCACGAATATCAGTACTGGCTCGGTGATGCTTTTGCATCGGGTGGTTCGGCTGGTTATGACCATAAAAAAATGGGGATTACGGCGCGAGGCGCGTGGGAATCAGTCAAACGGCATTTTCGTGAATTGGGACTGGATACCCAAACCCAAGATTTTACCGTCATTGGTATCGGTGGCATGGCTGGCGATGTGTTTGGTAATGGTATCTTGTTATCAAAGCATATTAAATTAGTCGCTGCTTTTAACCATAAACATATTTTTTTAGATCCGGATCCAGATCCCCAAGCAAGTTGGCAAGAACGACAACGCTTGTTTAATTTGCCACGTCCCGGTTGGTCAGATTACGACACCCGTTTGCTTTCCGAAGGTGCTGGAATATTCTTACGGAGCAGCAAATCCATAACATTATCGCCCCAAGTCCAAGCTATATTGGGAACGCAAGCAAAAGTATTAACACCTAATGAATTAATCCAAGCGATGTTATGTGCTCCAGTAGACTTATTATGGAACGGTGGCATTGGTACTTATGTTAAAGCCCAATCCGAACATCACATTGAAGTTGGAGATCGAGCCAATGATGCTTTGCGAGTCAATGGCCAAGATTTACGCTGTCGAGCCGTTGGCGAAGGTGGTAATCTTGGTTTCACCCAATTGGGACGCATTGAATATGCCCTGAATGGGGGGCGCCTTAACAATGATGCCATTGACAATTCTGCCGGAGTTGATTGCTCTGATCATGAAGTCAACCTCAAAATATTGCTCAATACTATCGTTGCTAACGGCGATATGACCAATAAACAACGGAATCTGATGCTGGCTAATATGACGGCAACGGTCGCAAAATTAGTTTTGAAAAACAACTATTTACAGACACAAGCCATTAGTATTCCCGGCTATACATCTTTCCAATTGCTTGATTTGCACAGCCGTTTTATCCGTCATTTAGAACGTAATGGTTTGTTAGATCGTGAACTGGAATTTTTACCCAACAACAAGACATTATCGGAACGACGTTTGGCCCACCAAGGTTTAACGACACCCGAACTTTGCGTGCTATTAGCGTATAGCAAAATCACTTTGTATAAAACGCTGTTAGATTCTGATTTGCCGGAAGAGCCTTATTTTAAAACCATGTTGGCGAATTATTTCCCTTCGCCCTTACCGGAACGTTTTATGGAGCAAATTGCTCAACATCGCTTGCGCCGTGAAATCATTGCCACCGAATTGACCAATCTGGCAATTAATCATAGTTGTGTTGCGCTTATATATATGTTGAGTGAAGAAACCGGCCACACCGCCGCCGATATCGCCCGAGCCTTCATGGTAGCGTGGGAAGTTTTTAATATGCAAAGCATCTGGACAGAGATTGAAGCCTTGGACAATAAAATAAATACCCAAGTGCAACTGGACATGATGATAAAAGCGCGTCAACAAGTGGAACGTGCCACACGCTGGCTCTTGCGTCATCACCGGATGCCGTTAGACATTGCCGCCACCATAAACGCTTTGCGTCCCGGCGTTGTGCAACTTGCCTCTAGTCTGTTAAGTTTAATTGGAAAAGCGGATAGAGAAAGTTTAGAAACTGAAGCCCAAAAGCTCGTTGAAGCCGGAGTACCTATAGTCTTTGCTACCCAAGTTGCTGGCTTAGTATCTCTGTTATCGGCGTTAGATATTGTTGAAGTTGCCAATAGCACCGCAGTCACATTGGAAAATGTTGCCGGCGTGCATTTCCGGTTAGGAACCAGCCTCAAATTACACTGGCTACGTGATCGCATCGGTGACTTACCACGCGACAATCGTTGGGCAGCCTTATCACGCTCCGCCCTCCGTGACGAGTTATACCGCACTCACCGAGAACTAACCACCGTAATTTTGCAAACCTACCCAAAAACCTCAACCCCAGAGAGCCAAATTGAAGGATGGATGGCAGATAATACGGTTTGTATCACACGCTGTTTAAAAGTGCTATCAGAAATATCACACGCTGAACAACCAGATTTATCCATGCTATCGGTAGCTTTGCGAGAAATTCGGAATTTGTTGTAATACCTCGTTCCAAAGCAAAGGCATCAATGCCATTAAGTACTTCCAAATCTAAAGGTTTGGACTCCAAGGCTTCCAAATCTAAAGGTTTGGACTCCAAGGCTTCCAAATCTAAAGGTTTGGACTCCAAGGCTTCCAAATCTAAAGGTTTGGACTCCAAGGCTTCCAAATCTAAAGGTTTGGACTCCAAGGCTTCCAAATCTAAAGGTTTGGACTCCAA
>Ga0233403_10001689_pt1 | contig 10107 bp, 14 predicted proteins | sample Na_oxic_1_MG_FD_179866 | JGI IMG/M metagenome (GOLD analysis project Ga0233403, IMG submission 179866) | Seawater microbial communities from Saanich Inlet, British Columbia, Canada - Na_oxic_1_MG | ecosystem: Environmental > Aquatic > Marine > Inlet | place: Canada: British Columbia | collected...
ACGACGAAGACGGAAAGCTAGTCTTAACAAAGTTAAAAACCGACCTGATTGGCGACCACATCGGAAACCACTGGGGCGACCACATCGGCGAACACTGGGGCGACCACATCGGCGACCACGTCGGCAACAACTACGGAAACCACGTCGGCGAACACTGGGGCAAAACTTACAACCCAACAAAATGAAAAACCAAATTAACCCAAGCGACTACCACTCCATCCTCACGCTAGACCGTAGCAACATCTTCAGCAAGGACAGTTGGCTATCTAAGTCAGCAGTCTGGGAGCTGTTTCAGTCAAGCCTTTACCGCTGGCGATACCACCCGAAACAATACAGCACCGGAGCTATGCGCTGGGGATCGCTTGTGGATTGTCTAGTAACCAGTCCCGAGGACTTCGACAGCCAATTTACGATGTCAGAGTTCGACAGCTACCGAACCAAGGAGGCTAGAGAATGGAAAGCGCACGAGGAGGAACGAGGTGTATCTATCATCAAGACGGAAGACCTAGCAAACGCGAGAAAAGCCGCTGACATACTCACCAGCAAGTTCAAGCCGTCCGCAGAGATCATCGAGCGTAGCGCGTCGCAGGTCGTCATGCTTAACCGCGTGCTTACTCCACACTCGGACAAGCCCGTCGGACTAAAGGCTCTCGCTGACTTCGTGCCAGAGGGGACTGACTATCTGGCAGACCTAAAGACGACAGCTGACTTCACGGCTACAGGATTTGCTAAGACAATCGGCAAGTTTGGTTATCATGCACAAGCCGCGCATTATCTACAGATGCACAACTTACAGAATCCAGACGATCAGCGCGACCGCTTTCTAATCATCTGGCAACAATCATCTGCGCCGTATGAGGTAGCCGTAACAGAGATTCCAAGGGTAGACATCATGGACGGTCAAATGATATTCGATCACCTCCTAGGGCGTATCATCAAGGCGGCAGAGTCTGACTACTGGGCGCCGTTATTCCCTAAGCCTGCTCTATTAGGTCGTGCGTCGTTCTCTGTCTATGACGAGGAGGCAGAAATGGAAGGTCATACAGGCTCGCCAGATGTGTAACCATGAAAGCCTGGCAAACGAGATTACAGAGGCACGCTTATTGTGTGCCCTGTGTCTCGACTGCAAGACGCGACCAGATATAAGCTACGAGCCAGGATGCACAATAATTGAATGTAAATGCGGACAATTCGACGCGCTGCCAGAATGGCAACCTAAACAGGCAATGCGAATCTGGAACGGGTGCGTGATGACCAAGAGCATGAGCGAATCGAATAGAGAAAGACAGAAACAACGAATTAACAATAATTAAAAAAATGAAACTACTACAAGGAGACTGCCTAGAGCAGATGAAAACACTAGAAGATAACAGCGTTGACGCTATTGTCTCAGATCCACCCTACGGCATCAGCTTCATGTCTAAGAAGTGGGACTATGACGTGCCTAGCGTCGAGGTCTGGAAGGAAGCCATGCGAGTGCTAAAGCCTGGAGGTCATGCGCTGATTGCTTGCGGAACACGAACACAGCACCGAATGGTTGTGAATATTGAGGATGCTGGCTTTGAGATTCGTGACGTGGTGTCATGGATTTACGGGTCAGGATTCCCGAAATCGCTGAACATTGGAAAAGCCGTGGACAAGATGGACGCAGCAGAGGCTCAGCTTGCGAGAAGATACAATTTCACCGAGTGGGTGAGGTCGCATGACATCACACCGAAACAAATAAACGCATGTCTGGGTGCTTCAGATATGGGCAGACATTATACGGATATTTTACCAACTGGCAAACAACCAGCCATCATGACGCGCGAACATCTTGAAGCCTGCCGCCACTTATTCGCAGACGTGCCGCAATGGGTGGAGGATGAGTGCGATAAGCGAAGCGTTGAAAGTGAGAACTTTAAACGGCGCGAGGTGGTGGGGAGCAAGAAAAGCTCACTAGGTGGAACTGTTGCCGCAGGTGAAAGAGATGCGGGTTTTATTGCTGAACATAAAGATAAATCATTCAACATCACAGCACCCGCAACCGAAGCCGCGAAGCAATGGGACGGCTGGGGAACAGCACTCAAGCCGAGCAGCGAGTTCTTCACCCTATGCCGCAAGCCGCTATCCGAGAAGACCATTGCAGCGAACGTGCTGAAGTGGGGGACTGGTGGGATTAATATTGATGGTTGTCGGGTGGGAACGGATGCAGGGTGGTCATACCCTAGTGGTGCTGGTGGAAATGGTTTTCATGGTGGAGTAGGGAGGAAAGCAGACGGGAGCAGAAAGGATGCTTGCGAGTCTACCCAAGGCCGCTTCCCAGCCAACCTTATCCACGACGGCTCGCAGGAGGTGCTGGAGCTGTTTCCTGAGAGTAAGAGTGTGGCAGGGAAAAAAATACTATCAACAAGCAATATATATGGTGGCAATTCGCTGTTATCATCTAAGACAAAAGGTACTGATGAGATAAGTGGTTATACCGATCCTGGCTCCGCAGCCCGCTTCTTCTACTGCGCCAAGGCAAGCAAGAAGGATCGCGACGAGGGGCTGGAGGCTATGACTGCGAAATTTGCGCCAACAATGGGAAACGGCATTGGAGCGAAGGAGCATGATCCAGAGACAGCAACACCTAAGAAAAACACCCACCCCACAGTCAAACCCACCGCGCTTATGCAATACCTCTGCCGCCTCATCACGCCCACAGGTGGCACTGTGCTTGACCCATACATGGGCAGTGGTAGCACGGGCAAGGCGGCCATCAAGGAAGGCTTCGACTTCATCGGTTGCGAGCTTGATCCAGATTACTTCAATATAGCTGAAACAAGAATCAACAACGAAATAAAATAACATGGCAAGATACGCAAAACGAACAGATGACAATCACAAGTGCTTGGTCGAAGAACTACGCGAGGCACTACCAGAGGCAACCATCTTTGACGCATCAGGAGCAGGGCGAGGATTTCCCGACCTAGTCGTTGGCTGGCAGGGCAAGAACTACCTAATCGAAGTTAAAGATCCAGCCAAGACAGAAAGCAGGAGGAAGCTAACAGAGGCACAGAGAAAGCTACATTCAGCCTGGCAGGGACAGATAAATGTCTGCCATTCTGCCGCTGAAATATGCGCGACGATACTAAGAATTGAGACAAAGTAGAAAAAACTGCAAAAAAAGTTTAGCGTTGAATCCTTTATTTTATAAGGGGTTCAGGGCTTGCTTGTGTTTTTATTGAAGAAAGTTATCGACACTTTGTCAGCTTTGTGTGCATTATGCGTTCACCGAGAGGGACAACAACAAAAACTATGAAATTCAAAACAAACAACCACTACCGAGGAGTAAGCGCAATTGGAACTTGTGACATTGAGGTGATCAGCCGCACAGCTAAATTTTTGACAATCAAAACTTGCTTTGGAATTAACAGGGTAAAAATAAAGACAGCCAGCAACGGGACTGAATATTCACTTTTTAAAAGCTGGGGATTTGACTCAACAGACGTTTATACACATGATCAAGCAAGAGATGATGCATATGATGCCGCTTATTGTAGCTAACCAACCAGCCCCTTCGGGGGCGCAACAACTAAAACAATGAACAATGAAAAAAACAAAAACAAAAAAGAAAGGGGGGCTAAATGAGTTGGCTTTATTCGCAGGCGCTGGTGGAGGAATACTCGGAGGACACCTCCTTGGATGGCGCACCGTGTGCGCTGTGGAGTGGGAAGCCTACCCAGCTTCCGTCCTGGTGCAACGACAAAACGATGGCACGCTTCCAGCTTTCCCAATCTGGGATGACGTTCAAACCTTTGACGGCAAGCCTTGGAGGGGACGTGTTGACGTCGTTTCTGGAGGCTTTCCCTGCCAAGACATTAGCTGCGCCGGCAAAGGAGCAGGCATCGAAGGAGAGCGATCTTCCATGTGGACGCACATGGCGCGAATCATTGGAGAAGTTCGACCTCAACAAGCATACGTGGAGAACTCACCAATGCTTGTGGGACGAGGACTTACAACCGTCCTCAGTGATCTTGCCGAAATGGGCTATGACTCAAATTACGGCATCATTGGAGCGCACCACGTTGGCGCACCACACAAACGAGACAGAATCTGGATTAAAGCAGAAAAAAAATACTAATGAGCAAGAGAAAATCAGACCCGAAGTTACAGTGCAAGCAGTGTGGAAAAACAATGGTCAGAAGACGAATGTCATCTGGCAGGCTGGAGGACAGAAACCGTTTTTTGAAACGGAAGTTCTGCTCAAGGAGCTGCAAAGATCAATCCCTGATCAAGCTAGAGGTCAAAAAATGTCAGTATCGTCACCGGGCAAGGAAGTTCAAAAAGGACTCTTGCGAGTTGTGCGAGAGTCAAAGGCATTTACAGGTTCATCACATGGACAAGGACATAACAAACAACTGTCCAACGAACTTGCAGACACTTTGTGCGAGTTGTCACAACACATTGCATTGGGCGGAGAGGAGGGATTGTGGAAGGTCAAAACCGACTGCCTGATATGGGAGCGCATCACGTTGCCGCACCTCACAAGCGAGACAGGATCTGGATCATGGCCAACGCCATGCACTAGGGATTACAAAGGGGCAAACGCGGTCGAAGGTTTGACTCGCAACGATGGCAAATCACGCATGGATCAATTGCCTAATGCTGTAGCTTATAGTGACAACAACAAAGCACCAGCCGGTCAACTCAATCCCGACTGGGTGGAATGGCTCATGGGTTGGCCAATCGGCTGGACTATCATGGATGCAATCACCGAGCTAGACTGGCGTGATTGGTCAATTGATCCTGCTGATGGAGGTGAAGTGCCACGCGTCGCAACAGGCATTAAAAACAGAGTTGGCCGCCTTAAGGCAATAGGCAACGGACAGGTGCCACAAGTAGCAGCAATGGCTTGGAAGATATTAACAAAAGACAATTAAAACTATGAACAACAACGAAACAGTGAACAACGTCCTGGCGTCTCTCTATGAGTCTCTAAGCGACGAAGCAAAGGAAATGATGCTTGAGGTATTCAGAGAGGAGGGCGGCGAATGAGAAACGGATGGATAAAGCTTCACAGGTCGCTCCTTGACTGGGAATGGTATGATGATATTAACGTAATGCGAGTGTTTCTGCATTGTCTTCTGATGGCGAATCATAAGGATAAAAAGTATAGAGGATCGGTGGTTGAGCGCGGGTCATTTCTGACTGGTCGTGACACCTTGGCGAGTCAGACAGGCTTAACAGTGCAACAGATACGCACATCGCTAAACAAGCTAAAATCAACCAACGAATTAACCATCAAATCATCGAAGCAAGGCACTGTGATTCAAGTAGTTAGCTATGACAAATATCAAGAGGTAACCAACGAATCAACCACGCATCAACCAGATAGTAACCAGATAGTAACCACTAACAAGAAGAATAAGAATAAGAAGAATGAAAAGAAGAATACATTAGCTGACGCCGAGACTCACGACATATCGTGGTCATCGGCAGGTGGTTGGCAAAACATTTCAGCGGACGACATCAAGCAGTGGGATGTAGCATATCCGAATGCTAATGTTGCTCAACAGATCGAAGCAATGAACCAATGGCTAATCTCGAATCCATCAAAAGCGAAAAAGAAGCTGTGGCGGAAGTTCATCACCAATTGGCTGGCACGACAGCAGACGACGGCGAGCAGACCGCAACAGAAATCATTTGCCGAGATCAACGCGGAAGCAAAAAAAGAGATATTCCAAAAGAACCTAAAAAACATCTGGTGATCACGCCACAACATCAAACACGCCGCCAATTGCAAATAGCTTAACCGTGAGACGTTTCAATGTAAATCTGGACAACCCATGAGGAAAAACAATTCAAACGCATCAGAACGCAACACAGAGCCAAACAAGGCATACAAAAAAACCACCAACCATGACAGAAGAGGAACTGAAAACCAAGACCGATAACACCATCGACACCAGATATCAGCGAGGCTTAACCCTTGCAACTGAAGGGATCGAGCAAAACGACAACACAAAAATCGAACAAGGAAGAGCAATTTTCTTGACGGGGCTTGCAATTGCTGTAAAAGCCACACAGAACGCGACGAAAAACACCATTTTAACCAATCAAAACCAATGAGCAATACCTACACCAACATACTAAGCGAAGAATATCTCCTAGGAGCATTACTACTAGATCCAGAATCTGTCATCATGACACTGCGGGGAGACGGCATAGATCAAGCATCGTTCACCACAAAGGACAATCAAAGAATCTGGACAATGGCTAATCGTCTGTATGATGACGGACGTATCCACAGCATTGAGGTCATGGACATAGAGCCGGACGTCCTAGGATCACACGAAGGGAAAGAGTTGGCAGCAACCATCTGGAGACTACGCGATAAGTGTCTCGGTCTGTCGCACGTCAAGCAACACATTGAGACGGTCAAGGCATACAAGGCTACAAGGATGACACGCGAGGCATCATCTGCCGCCATTGCCAGCATTGAGCAGGGAGCAGAGGCTGAAACGGTCATCGCAGGGCTACAGGACAAGTTAAACGATGCTCTACTACAACTCAAATCCTCAAAACCATGGAAAACCACCGAGGAGATCACAGAGGAGATGGTGGGCATCATCGAGACAGCTAACCGACCAGAGTTGCAGACAGGCGTATCATCTGGCATACACTCAATTGATCATCACACAGGAGGTCTAGACAAGGAACAGTTATGGGTAGTTGCCGCTCCGTCGTCATGTGGTAAAACTATGCTGATGATGCAAGTTGCGCAGTCATTCCTCAATCAAGGTAAGAGCGTCTTGGCTTACTCATTCGAAACCAGCGCCGGCAAGCTAGGTATTCGATCACTCGCAAACGGCATGAACATCAGAGGCAACGCACTACTAGCCCGACAAGGTGAAAAGCTGACTAAGAGCGACATTGGAAGAATCAGAACAGGCATCAGCGAGATGAACCAAGCAAACAACCTGACAATCTGTGACAACTACGACCTGACACTTGACTCGATGATGGCTAGTGCGGCACAGAGGAAGAAGCTAGGATTTGATATTGACCTAATCGTGGTCGACTATATCCAGTTGGTCTCTGTCCTGGGTCAAGGTAAAAGCCGCGAGCAAGAAGTCGCTGAGATATCACGAGGGTTAAAGAAGATGGCAAAGCAACACGGCTGCCCAGTGATCACAGCTTCACAGCTCAACGAGGAAGGCAAGACCAGAGAGAGCCGCGCCATTGTTAACGATTCTGACGTAATGCTGAACATAAACCCAGCCGAGGAGAAGGTCGAGATTTTCAAAAACCGCGAGGGAGAAAGGGGCGTCGCGCTTAATCTGCGTATGAACGGGCAATATCAGAGATTTGAAGAGTATAATTAAGAAGAAATAATATGAAAACACCACCAACGGAAAAGAAGTGCGGCAAATGCGGCGAGGTTAAGAGCGCGAATGAGTTTAGTAAGAACGCGAGCAAGAAAGACGGCAAGCAGAATCAATGCAAGGCGTGCGAGAAATCATACAAACAAGCAAACAAGGAGAAGATTGCTGAATACCATAAATCATACAAACAAGCAAACAAGGAGAAGATTGCTGAATACCATAAAGCATACCACCAAGCAAACAAGGAGAAGGCTGCTGAATACTACCAAGCAAACAAGGAGAAGGTAAAAGCACACCAATCACAACCCCACATCAAAGAGCGCAGAAACAAGCGGCACAGGGAGCGATACAAGAACGACCCGCAATACAAGGCTGCATGTATTCTTAGAGGAATGCTTCGCCGAGTCCGGAACGGGGAAGCGAAGACCGAATCAGCTTTAGTATTAGTGGGATGCACTACAGAGGAGCTATGGGAACACCTAGAGAATAGCTTTGTCGACGGAATGACGGTGCAGAATCACGGTGAGGTCTGGCACATAGGGCACATAGAGCCGCTGTCCGGCTTTGACCCAACGAACGACGAACACGTGAAGAGAGTCAATCACTTCTCGAATTTAAAGGCACAATTTAAAGAGGAAAACCTATCTGATGGCGCCAAGGTGCCAGACAACCACCAGGCAGGATTGCCGCTGAGATATGACTAAGAAGAAATATAAAACAAATTATTGACATGCACTACATTTCTGATAGTTTGCACGTCCACCAAGGAAAGATTATGATATTACCACTGAAAAACAAGCTCCAAACCGCCGAGGCAGTCACAGACGCCGTGTGTGATACTTGGGGCGTAACACTTGACGAGATCAAGGGGTCATCAAGAGAGCAGCCGCTTGCATTCGCTCGCCAGGTTGCAATGACACTCTGTCGAGAGGTCGCAGAGATGTCCTTCCCAGAGATCGGGCGACACTTTAACCGATCACACGCAACCGCTATACACAGCGTAAAGAGCGTGACAAAACACAGCCACACTAACCACAAAGTTAGCGATCTGCTAAAGAGCGTGATCCAGCAAATCTCCACAAAACAACAACAACAATAATAACATGAGTAAACTACTAGCAATTAAAATCGACGTAACCAAGATCGACAAGGAACGACTATTTCAAGGCGCAAAAGGTCAATACCTAGACGCTGTCGTATTCGTGAACGATGAAGAAGGTCAATACGGCGACAATGGCATGATAACGCAATCGGTCTCTAAGGACGAGCGAGAGGCAGGGATTAAGGGCAACATCCTTGGCAACGTCAAGATCCTCGGCACGTTTGAGGACAAGGGACAAGCACCAGCAGGCAACAATCACCAGCAGGCAGGGCATCCAATGCCACAAGGCGCGGCAACAAGCGCAGCAGACGGCGACGATATCCCCTTTTAACAATCCCCCACAACGCCGGTCGTCCTTAGCGGGGCGGCTGGCAACTACTTTACACCATGAAAATAACAATAGAAGAAACATTGCTCCACCATGCAAAGACAAGACCGGCAAAGACCGTGTCAATCGAGATAAGAACAGATGAACCACATCCACGAGTGATCCTGGAGGAACTCTTGTTGCCTGCGCTTTCAGCATTGGGGCACAACGAGGCTACACTCGCCAAATTCACATTTGACGACGAATAACAAACAATCAACAACATGAGCGAACACAACACGCCAGAGAGTAACGCCTTAAAATTGAAAAAGACCGCCATAAACAACACCATCCCGTCTATCATCGGGGGCGTTGGGGGCTTCCTTGTTTCTGCTTGGGGAGTGAAAACAAACGACGAATACACTCTTGCCGCAGGCGCGATGCTCGTTGGTGGGTGCGCGGGCTGGCTTGCTGCCCTTTGGGGGTGCGTGCTTGTGGAGCTTGATGATCATTAAATAAATAAACAATCAACAACATGAAACGAGTATTAGTAATAGGGGACACACACGCACCAGCGATGCACAAGGATTATATCCCCTTCCTCAAGAGCATTGAAAAGAAATATAACTGTAATAAGGTTGTCCATATCGGTGATCTTGTAGACTGGGCATCCATTAGCTACCACCCTAAAGCTCCGTCATTGATGGACTCTGAGAAGGAGTTTAGGAAGGCACAAAAGCAGGTCCAGCGGCTACACAAGGCGTTTCCCAAGGCTACATGGTGCATTGGCAACCATGATTCACTGACAGAGCGCAAGGCGGCTGATCTAGGCTTACCGTTGTCAGTTCTAAAGGGCTACAAGGAGCTTTGGGGGCTAGATGGCTGGGATGTCGTCCCTCGCTATGAGTCGGCTACTATCGATGGCGTTATCTATCAACACGGCGACAGGGGCAAAGGCGGTCAACTGTGTGCTGCATACCTCAACGCACAGGAGGAGCATGCGTCAGTCGTCCAAGGTCATCTACACGCGCAATTCGGCGTATTATACCATGCAAACAAGGCTAACCGTGTGTTCGGAATGCAGGTAGGGTGCGGAGTTGATTACAAACTTGAAGCTATGGCATACGGGAAGAAATACAACCGCAAGCCTATCCTCGGATGTGGTGTAGTGCTTAACGGTGTGACAGCGATATGTGAACCGATGAAGATTGGAACAGTCACCAAGGGCAAATAGAATTAGCTTGACATTTAACCTAAAATATCAATAATATCAATACAATGAATACAACAGAACCAAGCGTCGATTTCGTTTATCCAGACGAGGAAGACACAGGACCAGACAATGAATA
>Ga0233403_10001690_pt1 | contig 10107 bp, 9 predicted proteins | sample Na_oxic_1_MG_FD_179866 | JGI IMG/M metagenome (GOLD analysis project Ga0233403, IMG submission 179866) | Seawater microbial communities from Saanich Inlet, British Columbia, Canada - Na_oxic_1_MG | ecosystem: Environmental > Aquatic > Marine > Inlet | place: Canada: British Columbia | collected...
AACACAACGGGGGTAGCCTTTCAACCCCATAAATGACATAATTGTAATTTCTTATTTCTAAGAAATCCTTCCTATTGGCTTGATTTTATTCAAGTTTCTAAGAAAACGTGTCGCACGATTGATTTTAATCACTCTTGATAGAGTGCTTTTTCGTCAAACTGGTAGGATTAAAATCCTTTCTAAAATATGATCCTTGTAGTTATTATTTAGGAAGTTATTTCACGGCTGAATAAGGAGTTTGACGTTCACGATTATGTTGGTGCATTCGGTAATCGACAAACTCGTCGACGTTGTCAAAGTGCATAAATGGATTACCCTCCAATTGTTCCGCAACGGTGGAAGAAGGTTGGTGAGCATAATGGTGTCCTGGATGTATGACGGTTTGTGGACTCAGTTCGGTGCCAATTTTTTTCAAAGAGTGGTACATTTGTTCTGGATCACCCCCAGTCATATCGCAGCGTCCGCAGCCAAACACAAATAGGGTGTCGCCGGTGATAAGGTGCCCATCGAGAGAGTAACAACAAGAGCCGGGCGTATGTCCCGGAGTGTGCCAGATTTCAAGCTGGGTTTTGCCCAGTTGAATGGTATCGCCACCGTGATGCAAGGTGGGTTTCTTGAGTTGGTGTTCCCAAAACAGTGCCTCTTCTTTTAGTAGATGGACTTGGGCATCATAAGCATTTAAAATATCAGTAAGCCCGTTAGTGTGATCGTTGTGACTGTGTGTCAGCAATACGTCAGTGATTTTAAGGCCTTGGTGCTGAGTCAGGGCAATCACTTTGGGGATTTCCCAAGCCGGATCTACAATGGCGGCTCTTTTGGAACTATGATCTTGAATGAGATAGATAAAATTTTCCATTGGCCCAACTTCTAGGGCATGAATGGAAAAGGGGCGATTATTTATTTTCATCTTGATATTTTTCCTATTAAAGCTGTGTGCAACTACCAATAATAAATCCGAGTTTTTTCAAAAAACGGCTTTATCAAGAGCCTCTTGCAAAACTCTTTTTGAAAGTTTCCTTTAGTCTAACCTCTTGCTGTTAAAATTCAACCCCTATCGGGGTTGTCCCAGATTTCATTTGGGGTGAAAGCAAGAGGTACCTGGGGTTATTCTTTTAAGAATATCAACCCCGTAGGGGTTGAATGTGAATAGCCCCAGGTGAAACCTGGGGTTTTGCAAGAGCCTATCAAGTAAGTAAGTTGCAAAATCGTATTTGTTTTTATGTAATCAGTTACCAATAATCCAATGAGATATTATAATGAAATCGTTAAAATTGTGGATGACATTTATTATTGTCGTTTCTATGATATGGGGTTTTCTTCACTGGCGTGAAAGCCCCGGTAATGTGGTACTGAGTAATGGTACTCGTTTTGAATGGACACCTTGTTGGTTTAAGGTGCCATTCCATCAAACCAGTAAGCGTGTCCGTTGCGCTTATTTATTTCCTTCGCCATCCATTCGTTTGTCGGTTGTTGTGATCAAACAGCCCATTTGGAATCGTAAGGGCGGGCCGATTCTTTACTTGGCGGGCGGCCCCGGTTATCCCACCGGATTGAATCAAGAGGCTATCGAATATTGGATGATGTGGCTTGAACTGAATGATTGGCCTCACGATTTAGTGTTGTTTGATCAACGGGGAACCGGATTGAGTCAACCGTCTTTTAGTTGTCCCGAAATCATGTCAGTCACGCAAGATATTTTGGGTCAGTCGTTACCTTTGGAAAAAGAATTTTCTTTGGGAAAGGCGGCGGTTGAGCAATGTTATCAGCGCCTTACCGAAAGTAATATCGATCTGTTAAAGTATACCACTACCAATAATAGTCGCGATGTGGCTGATTTGATGGTCGCCCTGGGTGGCAACGATTGGAATCTTTATGGTGCCTCTTATGGTACCCGTTTGGCTTTATCGGTCGTCCGCAATTATCCTCAGCGGGTCAGAAGTGTGATTCTTGATTCGGTTTATCCGCCTGAAATCAATGAATTATTGGAGATACCTTTTTTTTATGATAATGCGTTGACTACTTTGTTTAAAGGCTGCCAACTTGATGAGGTTTGCCATTCCAATTTTCCCAATTTGGAAGCCTCCTTTGAGACATTGTTGGAGCAAGTTCGTCAAGCTCCGATTGAATTTAAGGTATCGGCACCGGATTCTAAAAAACCGGTTAACGTAATGATTAATGATCATCGCTTGATGGATGTGGTTTTTCAAGCCCTTTATCGATGGGATTTTATTGGTCAGTTGCCGTTGGCGATTGACTCGGCACGGCGTGGTGATTATAAGCCACTTTATCCTTTGGTTGAAAATTATGCGTCTTGGTTACTGGATAAAGATTTTAGTGATGCGGTGTATTTTTCGGTTGAATGCCATGATCATTTTCCCGATACGACGCGGGAGGAGTATATGGCACAAGTAGCGCGTTTTCCTCGGGTCAGTCGATTTGTTAAAAATCACTGGGATTATAATGTCTGTCAATTCTGGAAAGTAGCAAATGCTGGCAAAGCTTTCCACCAGCAGGTGAGTTCAAAGATTCCAGCACTCTTTTTGTCTGGCAAATATGATCCGGTGACTCCGCCCTTATGGGCAAAAAATTCCGCTGCTCATTTTAGTCAAGGATATGTTTTTGTTTTTCCGGGCATTGGGCATGGTGCAGTGGATAGTGATGAATGTGCCCCAAAACTGGTGCGAGAATTTTTGCACAATCCTAAACAAAAACCGTCTAATGAATGTTTCTCATCGGTGAGCGGCCCCGATTTTGAATTATAATTAAAACTTGACCGGTTTCAAAACCGGTCAGGTAGATGGTGGGCTGCTAAGCTTAAAGATTGTGGCTTATGTTAAGTGACTCGTGCTTAGCAATCCCACCCTACAGACTGAAAATATAGGAATGTCATTATATGATAAAAATTGCGAGTTGGAATGTCAATTCTCTACGTGTGCGCTTGCCGCACCTATTGGACTGGTTAACAAACACGGCTCCCGATATTGTCGCGCTGCAAGAAATCAAAATGACTGATGCCAAATTTCCGTTAGCAGAAATACAAGCGGCCGGCTATCAGGCACTTTTTTCGGGACAAAAGACTTATAATGGCGTTGCGCTACTCAGCCGAGGCAGAGTCGGTAGTGATGTGGTGACCGATTGGCCGATGTTAGAGGATCCTCAACGGCGTGTTTTAGGGGCCACTTATGATGGCTTGCGGGTGTTAAATTTGTATGTGCCCAACGGCTCGTCCATCGGTTCGGATAAATATCAATATAAACTGAATTGGCTAACACATTTGCAAGATTATGTGCGCGAAAGCCTGAAACATTATTCCCATTTGATTGTGCTGGGTGATTTTAACATAGCACCGGAAGATAGGGATGTCTATGATCCGGCAGCCTGGGACGGAAAAATTTTGGTCAGTCCACCGGAGCGGGCAGCGTTACAACAATTGCTCAGTTTGGGATTATCGGATACTTTTCGTCAGTTTGAACAAGCACCGGAAAGTTTTAGTTGGTGGGATTATCGGGGAAGTTCATTTCGGCGTAATCATGGTGTGCGAATCGATTTTATTTTAGCCAGTACCGCATTGTCGCGATATTGTGCTGATAGTACTATAGATTTAGCACCGCGCCGTTTAGAACGACCCTCTGATCATGCACCAGTGGTGGCGACATTTCATCTTTAGTCACTTGAATAGGAAATATCATGTTGTTCTTTATCATCTTTTTACTGGCTTTATTTTTCCTAAAAATGTATTTAGTCATCCGTTTATTGAAGTTCATTATCCGCCGTACCCAAACGGCTAAATAACTTATTTTGGTTTGTTACCAAGCCGATATTGGTATGGTAACGAGCCAAAAAACTAGAAGTATTTTTTGAAATATAACAATCCATGTTGAGTTTGGATATTTTTCTGTTCAATAACTACAAGGATTATATTTTAGAAGGGATTTGTTTGAATAGTGTTTGGAGAGTTTCCTTGAAACCATAACAATCTAATCCCTTTCTAAAATATAATCCTTGTAGTTATTTTTCTTGAAACTCTAATCTGGTAGCTTGTCCACCATCCATCGTTTTTTTGGTATTTTACCAAATCGGGAAATGCTATAATCACGGAGAAAAAAAAATGTTTGAAACCGCCGAATTAGGTCGTCAGATTGATAAAAACGACTATAAAAAACAATTGCCCGAATTAAGGGCGGAATTATTACAAGCCCAATTTGCGTTGAGTAAAACCAATACGTCGGTCATTATTATTGTGTCAGGGATTGATGTCGCCGGGCGCGGTGAAGTTGTGAATGCGTTGAATGAGTGGCTAGATACTCGCGGCTTGGAAACCATTGCCCTAGATTCACTCACCGATGAGGAGCGTGAGCGTCCCTATTATTGGCGATTTTGGCGACAGTTGCCGGCGCGAGGGCGTATTGGAATCTTTTTGGGCGGTTGGTATGTCGAACCCATAGTGCAAACAGCCTACCAAAACATGGAGAAGGCGCAATTATATGAAGCGTTAACACATATTCGCCGTTTTGAAACCATGTTGGTAGAAGATGGTGTATTAATCCTTAAGTTCTGGCTGCATCTCTCTAAAAAAGAGCAGCGTAAGCGTCTCAAGAAACTCGAACATAATCCACATACGCGACGCTCAGTCTCTAAACGAGATTGGAAACATGCTAACTGGTATCAACGTTTTGTTGAAGCTGCCGAACCGGCTATCCGATATACCGATTCAGGTGAAGCACCTTGGTTACTGGTGGAAGCCGCCAATGAGCGTTATCGTAATTTAACGGTGGCGCGTACTGTGTTGGAAATGCTGCATAAGCATCTTGATGCACACGCGAAAACTCATCCAATTCCGGCTAACCCTTCGATTTCAACAGAAACTGCTTCGGCGGCTGAAAACGGAGGACTGGGAAAAATGGCCTTCGCTTCGCCAACAATCCCGGCCGATTCGAAAACTATTTTAGATACCGTTGACTTAACTCAGCGATTAGATAACCAAAAATATCGTGACGAGTTAGAAACCTATCAAGGAAAATTGCACCGCTTAACTTGGGCTGCTTATCAAAAAAAGTGTTCAACCATCATCGTCTCGGAAGGTTGGGATGCCGCTGGTAAAGGCGGTGCCATTCGGCGGATGACTCAAGCAATGGATGCGCGATTGTATCGAGTCATCTCTATCGCCGCCCCAAGCGATGAGGAGCGTGCCCACCATTATCTGTGGCGATTTTGGCGGCATATTCCTCGCGCCGGTAGAGTGACGATTTATGATCGTTCTTGGTATGGGCGAGTTTTAGTTGAGCGGGTAGAAGGGTTTGCTAAGGACAAAGAATGGCAACGCGCCTATTTAGAAATCAATGATTTTGAAGAACAACTGACTCAACATGGTAACATTGTCATTAAATTCTGGCTACATCTCAGTCAAGACGAACAATTGCGTCGCTTCAAAGAGCGTGAACAAATTCCTTATAAACAACATAAAATCACTGAAGAAGATTGGCGTAATCGGGAAAAATGGGACGATTATACACAAGCAGTCAATGAAATGGTGACCCGAACCAGTACCCATTTTGCTCCGTGGACATTAGTGGCTGGCGATGATAAACGCTTTGCTCGCGTACAAGTCATCAAAACGGTATGTGAACGTTTAGAGGCGCAACTCTAACGACGTTAGAAACACTCATCATCGAATGGATGGCTTAATATTATGCAAGTATTAATTGTACGTCATGCACCAGCGGCTGATCGGGAAGAATTTGCCAAAACCGGACAATCTGATGATTTGCGCCCGTTAACCAATCGGGGTAAAACTAAAATGATTCATAATATTAACGGGTTAACTAAAATTGTCCCAACCATTAACCGCGTTGCCGCAAGTCCATTAATCCGTGCCCAACAGACTGCCGGTTTGCTGGCATCCGTCTATCCCAATGCGGTTCGAGAAACTCAACCTGCCCTAGCTCCTGGTAGCCGCGAAGAGAAGATATTAGCCTACCTGCAAAAACATGCCCAAACGGAGCAAACGATTGCGTTGGTAGGCCATGAACCGGATTTAGGTGCATTAGCAACTTGGTTACTCACTGGAGATGCGGATACTTGGATGCCTCTGAAAAAGGGTTCGGCCTGTTTGTTAGAATTTATTGATGAGGTGGAAGCTGGGCAAGCCGAATTATGTTGGATGCTGAGACCTAAACAAATGCGGCAATTAGCTGATTAATTTGTAAAAAAATCATGAAATCTAATCAGATATTAGTACAAGTGAGCGACGTGTCGGTACAATTTCAGCAACATATCGCGTTACAAGCGGTATCGCTGGATGTGCCCAGCGGTAAGATTATTACCTTAATTGGGCCAAATGGTGCCGGTAAATCAACCTTAGTACGGGTAGTACTCGGCTTATTAAAGCCACAAACCGGTAGCGTGTTTCGACAAGCGAATCTAACTATTGGCTATATGCCGCAACGTTTGAGCATCGATCCGGTGCTACCACTAACGGTGGCGCGATTTCTCGCCTTAAGCCGAGTCAAAAAAAAGACTGCTATCGAAAAAATACTTGGAGAAGTTGGAGCCGCTCACGTTTTAAATCACCCTCTGCAAAACATCTCCGGCGGCGAAATGCAACGAGTGCTGTTAGCACGCGCCCTATTACGGGAACCTGACTTATTGGTATTGGATGAACCGATACAAGGCGTTGATATTATTGGACAATATGAATTGTATGAACTTATTGCCCGCATTCGTCAACAGCGCGGCTGTGGAATCTTAATGGTATCACACGATTTACATTTAGTGATGGCTGCCACCGATGAAGTGCTGTGTTTAAATAAAAAAATGTGTTGTTCCGGACATCCTGAAACAGTCACCAAACATCCGGCTTATTTAGAATTGTTTGGTGCCAGAGCAGGGCAAGATTTAGCAATTTATAGTCATCATCACAACCCGGTTTTAACCGGATTACACGGGAGCCTCTTGCAAAACTATTTTTGAAAGTTTCCCCAGGTTTCACCTCTTGCTCTTAAAATTCAACCCCTATCGGGGTTGTCCCAGGTTTCACCTGGGTGAAAGTAACCGGCTCCTGGGGTTATTCTTTTAACAATATCAACCCCGTAGGGGTTGAACGTGAAGAGCAAGAGGTGAAACCTGGGGTTTTGCAAGAGCCTCACGGATTAAAAGATTAATCGGAAACGAAAAAACACGCCACCTGACTCTGTCAAGAGGAATTAAAAATGGACGATTTTTTATGGCGAGCTTTGTTAGGTGGTTTAGGCGTGGCGTTGGTTGCTGGGCCATTGGGCTGTTTTATTGTGTGGCGACGCATGGCCTATTTTGGCGACACTTTGGCACATTCAGCCTTATTAGGCATCGCGCTGGGATTTTTGCTGAACTTAAAATGGACGGTTTTTAAATTAACGCTTAATTCGATTTTAATGCTAACCACCCTGATGGTTTGTATTGCGATAGCCTTATTGTTAGTGTTCTTGCAATCACAAAAACGCCTGGCTACTGATACTTTGTTAGGCATTCTCGCACACAGTGCCCTTTCTTTAGGATTGGTCGCACTCGCCTTTTTACAAGGGCAAGGTTTACGAATTGATTTATATGCTTACTTATTTGGTGACTTACTGGCGGTAACGCGCACCGATTTGTATTGGATCTATGGCGGCGGCGGCGTCATTTTATTAGGGCTTATGTTCATTTGGCAATCGTTACTCTCAATCACCCTCCATGAAGAATTAGCACAAGTTGAAAACGTCCCGGTGATTCGGGTACGTTTATTGTTTATGTTGATGGTTGCGCTAGTGATTGCGGTGGCGATGAAAATTGTTGGTATCTTATTGATTACTTCTATGTTAATTATACCGCCGGCAACTGCCCGCCATTTTGCTCGCACTCCCGAACAAATGGCTTGGTTGGCCAGTCTGATAGGCGGTATTGCCGTTGCGCTGGGCTTAACCATGTCTTGGCATTGGGACAGTCCCACCGGTCCTTCCATAGTGGTTGCCGCTACCTTATTGTTTACAGTGACTTTTTTATGGCCAACTCGCTTATCCTCTTAATAACTGATGTTACGCTGACTGATTCCAAACGTTTATGAAGAGAGTGCAAACTTTTGCCCACCCCGACATGGCTAAGACGATATCGCTCAACACTGAGGCTCATTCAGTCAAGTCCCGAAAAAACGTGACGGTTTTCAACAGCCGGTCAGGTTTAATCTGCTAAAATCGGCCACTCTCAATACCGGCACGGCTTTTTTTTAAATATTTCTTATATCACATCGTTGTTTAAAAAAGTTTTTTTTGTGACAAATTGGCTAAATCATTGAAAAATGGGTCTATAAAAATGGCTTATCAAAGTCATTGGAAGTAAATAGTGTGTGAAAGTCGCCATTTTCGGGCGGCACTAAAGTTGTTCAACTAGACTCAATTGTTTGAAAAGCTTAGAGACTGTTTTGGAAAAACAGCAACTGCTAAGATTTCAACAGATTATTTTTATCTTCAGTCCGATTATTATCATTTATAAATTAAAATGGTTGCAAAATAAACTATTGAGGCTTTCCAGCCCAAGTTTTTTGAAACTTGAACCGGAAAAAGTATTTGAATTGAGATGAATTCTTTCTAGGCATTTAAAATAATCTTCTCTGATTGAACGGTTAACAATCAGTCTATTAACCAACCATTAACCATTAACCATTTCTATTTTGCCTGAATGAATCGAAGTCGATAACATCAGTTAATCACCAATGTTGGTTATCTTCTAATTTGTCGTCTTCAGTGTTTGGCTTTGGTTGCTTTGCTTTAACGATATACTGATAGGTAAGTATCGGCAATGATAAAATGAAAATTGCTGCTAAAACGTCTCCAAAAGAAACCACATCGGTAAAAGAAAACACCAAAATTGATAAAATCGTATAAAACATATATTCAGGATGTCCTTCCATATTTTCAATAACCGGTTTTAACAGCTTGGAAATGATGGAAAAAAGAACATTCGCTAAAAGAACTATAAATAAAAGAAAGAAGATCAGAATTAAAACTTTGACCATCTGTTGTATTTCAATAGAAACTCCATCGACTATAAAAAGGTTGATGAATTTCTCTGAAAAGACGATTAAATCGTCTCCAAAATGATTTGGTGTTTCTATCAGCTTTTCCATAATTTGGTTGTGAATATTGGAAATCAAAAAAACTGGGCAGCGACTGGGGTGTTAAACTTACGAGTACCCAATAACAGATAACCTAAAAATGGCAATTAACTTAATACATTGAATTGATTTAATAATGAAAGAATAATCTCAAAGATTTTCACTCATCAAATGGTGACCTTAAAATAGGATTAAGCTATTGATTAATATCATAACAATTAAGGTATGAAATATAATTTTGGCCCAAATACTTGACAAAAACCAAGTTTCGATATTCAAGTTTTTCTTCAAAAAACTCGAATTGATAAATGTGAGTCAGAACAATTGCGTTTTCTTTTCAATCGTCAATCGATGAAATAAAAATTTGTTAAATTCATATCCGTACTTTCACTTAAATCATGTTTTTTGCATTAGTATAATTTGTTCCATCTATAACCTATTGAAATAATGTCATTTTTTCAAAGCGAAAGCATCGTTGTATGTAACGTGAATTCAACTTTCAAAATCAATAAGTTACTTAATAGTAACCCATTGGAATTTCCCGTTTCACCTCCGCGCAAATAGTTGGTTATCATTTTCTAACTGCTTGAAAAGTTGAACTCACGTTAATAGTTAAATCAATGTGAATATAGAAACCCAATTGACTTTCTCGAAAAATTGATTTTCAATTCGCATTAGTTTTTAAGAGGTACCAAACGATCTCCAAAAGGGGTCCTTATGACGCGCATTCCTTCTGGGACTTCTTCGTCTTTAATAACTTGTTTCTTGAAGTTTTGGTATATTTCACGGCGCTTTTTCTGATTTTCTTCACGTTTTTCGGCGGCCGTTTTTGGCGCCGGTTTTTTAGGTGTCGCCGCTGGCTTTCGTGGTGGGAGAGCCTTGCCATGCGTTAATCTTAGTGTTGCAGTTTGACCTCCTTCATTACAGGTCAGTCCTTTTTCGTCATTGGATTTGCGGCAGGGGGATTCGGCCGGGTATTCTAT
>Ga0233403_10001692_pt1 | contig 10096 bp, 17 predicted proteins | sample Na_oxic_1_MG_FD_179866 | JGI IMG/M metagenome (GOLD analysis project Ga0233403, IMG submission 179866) | Seawater microbial communities from Saanich Inlet, British Columbia, Canada - Na_oxic_1_MG | ecosystem: Environmental > Aquatic > Marine > Inlet | place: Canada: British Columbia | collected...
CCACCCTACGTTCGCTGATTCAGACAATTGAGGACGGGTGGGTGAAAACCTAGCAGGTAACGAACGAATTTGCCGCTTTGTTCTACCTTATGCTCGCGCCCTACGCTCGCTATGCTGCTAAACGTTCTGAATGTGAATAAGAATCTGTTCGGTCACCTATTCCCATTAACAGATTTTCAACGTTGATATCCTCATCAATTTGATCCCAATGAAGTCCACTACCACCACCACTCATTTCGTATAATTGACGTTGTTCATGTGTCGCGTTGAGTAAACGGGGAAAATAGGCGAGTGGTACTCCTAATTTTCGTCCATCAATTAATTCAACCCACATCATGTCTGAATCAAATTCGATATTTTTTTTTGCCAGTGGTTTAGTAGCCAAAATAGTCATTCCATTTCCTCTTAATTAATTCTTGGTTTTGTTTCACAATACTTAATAGTTCCCGTAATTCTGTTGATGACATTTTATATGCTTCAGCTAGTCGTACTTATGGAACCCAAATTTTGCGACCGCACCATCTTTTCTAACATGGATATGACAAGGTTCAAGTGGAGTTCCCTCATTGGAAAAAAAGAAAAAACGGTAACCTTTGTGTCTAAAAATAACCGGCATATTAATTAACCTTTCATATCATTCCCAAATCTTGGCTTAAAACCGCCAAAGAAAAAATCGGTCTAATCTCCTAATCGGCCTTGGATCACACAAAAGCATTTTCCATACTGGAATTATTAATTACACTAACAGTTCCATAATTGTCTGAATCAGAATTGACCGGATTAAAGAATTAACCGAATAAAAGCAATAATGTCTGAATCAGAATTTCCAGAATTTCCAAATTAACCGAATAAAAGCAATAAACCCAATAACCTCAACAAGCCCATTGAAGAAAATTATATAATTCTGTCAATTCTGATTCTGACAATTTAATCCATCAATTAACCTAAGCTACGCGGGCTATGTTCACTCATTTTTTTTGAACTGTGTTTTTGTAATTTGCTACTATGTTGTTGCCAGTAAACAAGTTCCTCTGCTATTGTCAAGTTTTTGGTTTCTTCGTAGATTTTTTTAGCACCACGATGTTGAAGTGCTATACAACTAAATGGTTTCTCTTTCATAATTAATGACCTCTGGTGGAGAATAAATGTTAATCTCAGTATAACCGTTTACCGTATTAATGGCACGATAGAGGGGAACTTTTTGGAAGTGTACAATATGTTTGAAGTTCCAACTTACAATGAGTTGACATTTTGCGACGGTTGCCAGTGCAACATGAAGTGCATCGGCGGTCGATTTTTTAGTGACAATACCGGCATCAAGATAAGCTTGACGTAGAAATAAGGCATCTTTAGTAATAGCAATAAAATCAGCATATTCTGTCATTTCAGAAAAAAATTGACGTACCTTTTCTGGCGCCAACTCAATCTCTCTTTGGACAACTGGAGAAATAACTAATCTAAAGTGTTTTTCTCTCACTTGCTGAAAAAAAGCTTTGCTTGCTTCATCAAAACCTTCATCAAAAACACCTCCAAATACAGAAGTATCTGCATAAGAAAGTATTGGTCTATTTGCATTTTCCATAATGAAACCTCTTAATCTATGTGAAAATCAGGATTCACTGGATTAAAGGATTGACAGCTTAGTCCGCTGATCTGTTCTAAACTGTCTGAATCAGAATTTCCAGAATAAAGTCTGAATCATAATTGACCGGATTAAAGAATTAACCGAATAAAAGCAATAATGTCTGAATCAGAATTGACAGAATTAAAGAATTTTCAGAATAAAGTCTGAATCAAAATGGACAGAATTAAAGAATTAACCGAATAAAAGCAATAAACCCTATAACCTCAACAAGCCCATTGAAGAAAATTCTGATTCAGACAATTAATTAACATAAGCTACGCTGGTTACGTTTGGCAATAATTTCACTAGCAAGTGTTTTGACATCTTTATTGCCTAACCATCTATGCCTGTCTTTGGTATAATCGCCCCAGCCAGTTTCTGATTGTTGAAAAAATCGTATCATACCGACTGCACCTAAATGATGTACCAATACTTCAATTCCTTTTTGATGAATCTGCTCTAATGTCATTGTTTCTGGGTTCATCTATGATCTCCTGAAACTATTTTAACGGATTTTCAATGCGTACATTTAATTGTTGTGAATGGCGGTTGCCTAAACGACACATTTTGTCATCTGTGGTTAGAAAAACGTCGGCTTGTCCGTGTTCAGCACAAGCCATATGTAATGCATCATACGCATCAAAGCCTTTTTTTTCAAGTTCTTCACCGCGTTCAATCAGCTTGCTATCAAGTAAAATAAAATGAGGCTTCGATAATGCCATTAAAGAATTAATCCTATTCCTACGTTCGACACTAGGTGTTTGGGCAATTTCAAAGTCGATTGTCTCACTGCTTACCCATTGCCATTGTCCTAATTCAAAACGTTTCAATATCAAAAGGATTGCTTCTGTTTCTAGTTTAATTCGTTATTGAGTTTGGTCATCAAAAGGCCGGTTAAAACAACAGACATCTAAGTAAATATTTTTTATATCCAAACAATTACCTCTTAAAGTGCAATGATAAAATGGTGGGCAAACACGTTTGCCCACCCTACATGACTATCTTGTACCGATTGAAAGGTCAATGCGTTATTATTACCGGTTAACTTATCCGTTCATGAAAGCGTATCCGTTGTACTAGACTGTCCGTTGTACTGGACTGTCAATTCTGATTCAGACAATTGAGGCATGAGTGTGCCGCCTCGCGAATGCCCACTCGACGCTGGCTGAAATTCCATCAATTCGCTCGTGCTACCCTTGATTTATCACCAAATCCTTTTTACCCGTTTGTCTTTTAAATAGACATCAAAAATCTCCTCGCGGCTTATCAAATTCATCTGTTCGGCAATAGCCTGAGAAACAATGATTCTATCAAATGGATCTTTGTGATGAAATGGTAGTTTGTTTTGTATGACTGTATGAATAAAATTGATGGGCAAAATTGAAATGTCATTTTCAGTCACATCATTAATGACCGTCTCGTAATTATCTAATATCTGCAACTTGCCAATAGCGGTTTTAATCGACATTTCCCACAGACTGGCAATACTGATGAAAATATCGTGATTGTCATTTTCAATCAATTCCTTTGCCTTTTCACTCAATTCTAATGAACCCGTTATAAACCACAAAAACGTATGCGTATCTATCATAAATGTCATGGCATGTATTCTTTGAAATCGTCTAATGGGGCATCAAAATCAGGTGCCAGTTGATATTTGCCTTTAGCACTGCCAAAGGTTCTTTTTTTGGGCTTCTTTTCGAGGTGAACTGCATGTTCTTTTATTAGGAAGGCAATATAGTGTAAAACTTCCACTTTTAAATGTTCAGGAAGCTGATAAAGTTGTGACAAAATGAGTTTTTCGGTCATGATATTTTTTCCAAAATGACTTGAGTTGTATTTCGCTAATCATCCTTGCCCGCTTTAAATCACCAAATAAAAACAATAATGTCTGAATCAGACACCAGAATTTTAGAATTTTCTTCAATTTAATACCAAAAAATATCAAAAAATAACCCAATAAAAGCAACAAACTCAATAACTCAACGAAGCCATTGAAGAAAATTATCTCATTGAAGTCAATTCATGTGCAGCATAGCTCTACTTCCCCTAAGTTCGCTATGTTTGTTGATTTACAAACGATACAGTAATTTATCGTATTCTTTATGTGCCCCTATCCAAAACCAAACCATTTCATTTTCAGTCCGAATGCCAATAGTATGATAGTCAATATTAATACGAACTGAATAAATTGGTTTGGTACTATGAATTAACTTAAAATGTAAACTTGGATGTTGGGGGTCCTGTTGAAATTGTTTGTAAGCCTTTTTTGCTTGACGCTGAATGGGTTCTGGCAAATAGGAAAACATCTGACGAAATGGTTCGGTGGTATGAGAAATCATAAGTTATCTGGCTCAAGTCTTTGGGTTTTACCGGCTTTATGTTCGGCCAATGCCTCATCAGCTAGTCGGCTTAACAAATCCTCAGAACGTGCGAAAGCTCTATTCCAACATTGTTCAGAGTCCATTTCAGCTAGAATCCATTTAGCAAATAGATTTTGTTCGATGTCAGAGAATTTAGATGCTTGAGTAAATGCTCGTTCAAGTAACTCAGTCATAATTTTACCTTTCAAATGAAATAGTGGGTGCAGCATAGCCTACCGAGCCATGCCTCTACGTTCACCATTATTTATTCAAATCTTTAATTTCCTTCAATTTCCAAATTAATCCAATAAAAGCAAAATGTCAGAATCAGACACCAGAATTTTAGAATTGTCATAATTGAAGAAAATATCAATTTAAATCCCAAATAAAAGCAACAAACTCAATAACTCAACAAACCATTGAAGAAAATTCTTTAATTCTGGAAATTCTGATTCTGACAATTGAACAATGGTGGGTTTCGCTCTCGCTCTACCCACCCTACGCTCGCTACCCATCCTACGCTCGCTGACTACGGTCGCTCGTATTCACCTCTAATCAGGCCTATAATTGTTGGAGAGTATGCATTTCACTTTCGCTGCTAATTGCATTTGAATCGGTATTTTCCAGAAAAAGTGAAAGCACTGTCATGACTCTTGTTGTCGCCTGCCATTCAGCTTTGGTCAAAGCCGGAAAATATTCTTTGACGGGCGCTGGAATTTCTTCTAAATCTTCAATCGCATTCATAATGTCTGAAACAAGAATATTTTTGTTCTTGATTTTAATACCAGACGTTATTTGGCCTGATGTTTCATCCCGCATTTGGCCATATTCAAGGTATTTTAAACAGTCAATATTTTCATCTGTTTCGGAACTGAATGCTAAGAACAGTTGCTTGAAGGTTTTATCCTTGAGTTGGAGTTCAGTTTCAGAAGATTCTGCGAGTATTGCTGTTAAAAAGTTTTGTTGTATCGACATGTTCACCACTTATCGTTTTTGGCTTGTGATAGAAATGACTTTGTTGTTAAACTCGTCCAGTTTATTCGCAGGAATGGCATATCGGTTCGGTTCATTATAAGGCTTTATTTCAAACGGTTTTAGCCATTGTCTCGTATTGGGACGGGTTTCAATCTCCATTTTATGCGTATAATTTTTACGCTTTCCTAGCGCACGTGGATTAACAACACCCACTTCTGCGATCCATTTGGGTTGTTTTTCATGGGAAGGGCGTGGAAAAAGACGGTTATATTTTTCGGAAACTAACGCCTCTTCTTTGTTACCAAAACGTTCAAATTTTTCATTAGACATTATTGAACTCGATTTGTGTACCTCATAAGTATAAATAGGGCACTGTGAATACCAATGCTCTTGATTGAATAGGAATATCGAGAATAAAAGCCAAACTCTAATAACTCAACAAACCATTGAGGAAAATTCTTAAATTCAGCCGCTATATCAGTATATTCCAGTTGAAATTTTCGCCGTAAAACGTTAGCGAGTTCACCCAATACTTGGGTGCTAATAGTAGGTTGGTTATTTCTAAAAAAATTTTTGGCGATGGTTTATCTGGTTCATCTTGTGAATATAAATAAACCACAATGAATCAAAAAAACGTTTATCGTTCATTAGCTCGATAGCGGTTAAAACGAAATCCTTTGGTTTTCAGTGAAACGGCATCAAAGGCATAACGATCTTTTTGGGTTTGAACTGGAGACTCGATTTCTTCAATCAACAAAATAATACGCACTTGTTTGTCATCCCATTGTTGGAAATAGGGAGGTAGTTTTATCATGCCATTCTGCGGTTTCACTTTAAATTCAAATGTTTGCACTTTTACTCCTCTATAAAAAAATGAATGTCAGAATCAAAATTGACCAACATTTCAGAATGAAAGCAATAAACCCAATAATCTCAACGAACCCATTGAAGTAAATTCTTAAATTTTGAAAATTATGATTCAGACAATTGAGCAATGGTGGGTGCAGCATAGCTCTACCCACCCTACGCTCGCTATCACATGACTGCTTTATGCTTACCAACTTTTCCGTCATAAACATACTCTATGATAAGATAGCCCCTGTTCCTTACAAGAATCTCATCATCAGATATTGCTCGTTGCAGCGGGACATAGGTAGTAGTTTCGCTACCTGGTTCAATTAAGGCGTGGTGACTATACCATCCATCTCCAAATTTCGCCTCATAGCCTTTATCGTATTTTTGAGAAATGCTTGCATTCACATAAATAGGAATTTTCCCTTTTTTATCAGGAAAATAAACAGTACGCACCACATATAAAACATGAGAACCAGAATTACGAATGCGTATCCAGAGAACGTTATTGTACTCATCTCCCGGACTATTAGCGAAAAATGGTTGGAACGACGTAATAACTGTCAACTCACTCAAATTTCTCGGAATGAACTCTAGGAAACTACTCTTTAATCTAAGCATATAAGTGGCTGCTAAACTGCCAACCGCACCAATGATAATCGAAACTAGGATATCAACAATTTGTTCCATATAGCTCTTTCCAGTTTGATGATGAGGCTAACTACAAGTATTTGTAGGGTAGGCAAGCGGGCACTCGGAACTCAAAAAATACCACGATCCCAAAGTTCGGAACCAAAATCAAAGATTGTGCCGCCCGCTTGCCCATCCTACTCGGCTCAGAATTTCCAGAATTTTAGAATTTTCTTCAATTGAAGAAAAATTAAAGAATTAACCAAATAAAAGTAATAATGTCTGAATCAGAATTTCCAGAATTTAAGAATTTCCAGAATTTAAGAAAATTTGAATTAAAATAGAAAAACTAAAGAATTAACCAAGGAAAAGCAAAAAACTCAATAATACCAACAAACCCATTGAAGAAAATTCTCTCATTCTGTCAATTCTGGTTCAGACAATTGAACAATGGTGGGTTTCGCTCTCGCTCTACCCACCCTACGCTCTACGCTCGCTGATTCAGACAATTGAGGAATGGTGGGTGAAAACCTAGCGGGTAACGAAGTTGCCGCTTTGCTCTACCCACCATACGCTTGCTATAGGTCATACATTTCTATTTCGTCAATTTCTTCTGGCCAATCCTCCCCATAAGTGTATCCTTCAATTGCATCAATATATCCGTTTTCTATATAAATTAGATAACCTGTCTCAATTTTTTCACTATTTAACTTTGCACCTAATTTTCCCCATTTGAAAGAGCGATTTGTAGCAGAGACTTTCAATTCATCACAATTTTTCAATTGCGTTAAAAAGCCTGCTCCAGTTAGCTCACGATCACTAATATCTACCAAATTAAAATTTGCATTTATTTTTGCGATTTTAATACTCTCATCTTCAAGAAATTTTTGCATTAGCAATTTTTCTAATTTGTTTAAACGCATGATTGAAACCCTTCTGATTTGTGCGCCATGATTTAGCCCTTCGTCCCCATTTGACAGCTTTGTCAAAATGCTTTTGGAACTTCATCTTTCTTGCAGCATCATTTTCAGAGCTGCTCGTATTAAAGTGATAGCTTTGGTTTCCAATTATTGGCATAAAACTTTTTCCAGACCTAAATACTATCAACATTTTTGTCTGCCCTAGCTAAAAACAATTTGGTTCTTGCATCACCTGTAATCCCAATGTGCCGAATTGTTGCAAACGAGTCGAGTGGAAAGGCTGCAATTTGCCATTAGTTACACAGAGATCAGCTTCGGCAAAATCACGGAGGTACTCTTTATTATCCAGCAATTCATCAATAATGGGCAACATTTCTTCAATAATACGACGACGATCTTCCACCAAATAGGGTGCATTTAAGTTGAGTGCATCTATCGTATATTGTGCCCGTGCTTGTTCCGATAGTTCTCGTTTAGGATGCGGTTTAACTCTGCCATCAGGTTCATAACTGAAAAAACGCAGACAGTTAACTTCTAAAGGAGAGATAAATAAATTGGGATCGTATTTATCTTGTTCACTTTTGTCTCCACACTTAAAATGTCCACCAAAACGGTCAGCTTTGCTGTGTTTTTGTAGTTCATCGCTATCAAAAGCAGAAGCAATTAAATTGTGATAATCAAAAGTACATTCGGGATAACGGCTTTTCGGTTTGATATGCTCAATATGGCAACCAAAAGTGTTCAAATTGACTTCACTATAGGCACATAAACAATATTGCTCAGGTGTTAAATAATATTTTATCAGAGATTGTTTACAATCCGAACCCAAGTTTTGCCACGCTTTTGTGGGATCGATAGGCGTACCTTGGTCAAATTTTTGTTGTAAACAATAAGGCCCTTCTGCATTAGCGTGTTTATGAATCTGTCTCATAAGCCTAAAACCTTGTGTTTACGAATCAGCATGTCAGCAAGATTTAAACTAGGTTCGTCTTTGCCTAGACTGTCTTCAAGCTTTTGCCGTAAAGCAAGCGCATCTAAGGTATCATATTCACCATGATTTACCTTATGTAAATAGTCTTGTAGATTAGCCACTTCTGGCAGATTTTGTGGACGCGGATCAACGTGCATAATACTGTGCAAAACACGGTGACTTTCTGAAGCATACGGATTAATAATTGGACGATAAGCACAAATACCGTTTTCTTTGCAACGTTCCAACTGCCAGATATTTTCAGTTTTAACGGTGGTTAAAACGGCTGGGCTGTGGGTGGTCACGATAAATTGCACGTTAGGAAATACTTGCATCAGGGCACTAAGAATCGTTTGTTGCCAGCTTGGGTGTAAATGTAAGTCAATTTCATCAATTAATACCACCGCCGGTGAAAAACATGAATCAACACCATAGAATGGATTAGCCTGTGCAAGACGACGCGCTAAATCCATGCCCATTGCTAGAGTCGTGCGATAGCCGTCACTGAGCTGTTCTAAGGAAAGTATTTCTGGTTCAGTCCAACTAGGATGCTCTATGGTAACGATAAGGTGTAATGGATTAAGTAGTGTGCGAGGGTTAGAACTATAAGGAATAATCTGACAGATAGCTTTTTTGACTGCATCTAAGATTGGCAAATTCATCGTATAATTTTGTTGTTCTTCCCTCAGTCTTCTTTCCATATCTTCTTGGAAAGCAAACCATTGAACCATTTCGCTTAAACGTTGGTCTGCTTCGAGCGCACGATCCAAAGCTTTGTAACGACCAAAGTCTTTGTTAAAATTTCGCATGGCATTGTGCAATACCGCTCGTTCAGTACCATAGTAAGCCACAACGGGCAAATACACTTTTTCTTCCTTATCTATGGCTTCTATAATTTTATCTAAATATTCATGTAATTGAGCCAATTTGATATCGGAAGCAAAATTTTTGCTCTTGGTTTTTTTAGTGCTTTGTGTTCTATCCCAAATAATGGTGGTTTTTTCGACGGTTTCAGCGGTTAGAGTTACCCTAACAAAAGGTGCATATTCGATATTTTTTGCTAATAAATCAGTTATTTTAGGAGGTTTATCGGTTTTTTTTAACGATTGACGTAAATCATATTTGCCAAAATTTCTACCTTTTATATCAGGTAAGCGAGTCAAAATGGCACCTAAACCAATGGCAATGGCATCCAGAATGGTCGTTTTTCCGTCCGCATTATTTCCGACGAAAACGGTTAATTGTGGGTGCAACGGAAGTTCCAATTCTTGAATCGCTCGGAAATTTTGGAGTTTGACGGATTTTAATTTCATGTTGGTTTAATCCGGTGTGTTTATCTGCTAAGCGTCGGATGGGTAAAACTTTCTTTACACCTATCATTTATTGTGATAATTGTGGCGACGGGCTATTTCATGGATCAGTTTATCATCGCCAAGTACGTGTGGTTTCCACAAGAAGCACAACTCATAAAGAAATAAAATAATTTAAAACATTCGGTCGCGTCAATTTGCCCATGTTTCAATTCGTTTCTTTCTTAATTCGTTGTACTCATCTTGATTTACTATTAATAATTAGCCGATTCCTCAATGATTACCGTCATGCTTTTAGCGATATTCAATGCTTCATCCGCTTTTTGTATAAGATCTGTGGCAGTGGCAGTGAATTGTTGAGTGCCTTCTATTTCTTGTTCGGTTTTATAGATGACATACGCTCTTTCGATTTGAAAGTGAATCTCTTTTTGGGTTTGGGTTAATTGAGTATG
>Ga0233403_10001693_pt1 | contig 10095 bp, 10 predicted proteins | sample Na_oxic_1_MG_FD_179866 | JGI IMG/M metagenome (GOLD analysis project Ga0233403, IMG submission 179866) | Seawater microbial communities from Saanich Inlet, British Columbia, Canada - Na_oxic_1_MG | ecosystem: Environmental > Aquatic > Marine > Inlet | place: Canada: British Columbia | collected...
TTCAGTTTTTCAGACGGGATTTGAATTGATTGCATAAAAATTTAATATGATAAGCCCTAGAAAAATTAATTGGCTTGTACGATTCAAATTAATTTATAATCCGACTAGATTCTTATATAGATTTTCATAAACGATATATCTGTCACATTTTGGGACTGTATTGGCTTAGAAGATTTTTTAAATAGATAGATTTTTAAACGGGTTTCAAGGTAGTTCAGTTTTTCAGACGGGATTTGAATTGATTGCATAAAAATTTAATATGATAAGCCCTAGAAAAATTAATTGGCTTGTACGATTCAAATTAATTTATAATCCGACTAGATTCTTATATAGATTTTCAGAAACTATATAATATTCAATTTTTGATTTGAAATAACAACGGAGATTTTTTTTATGAATAAATGGTTAATTGTTGGTAGTTTAGCACTGTCTATGTCTTGCCTTAATTCTGCCCATGCTATTGATCCTGTGACGACAGGCATTGCGGCTGGTGCAGCCGCTAAAGCGGCAACAGCAGGTGCGGCCGCAGGCGCAGCAGGTACTGCCGTCGGTATCGGCGTTGCCAGTGCGGTTGCCAGTCCACTTGTCGGTGCCGTTAGTGGATTTGGAGCGGCTAAAGTGATGAATGATCATTACTTTGAGGAGTGCGAAGCGCAGCAAGATGCGTGTGATGCCGCACGAATTGGCACGTACACCGGTGCAGGTGTTGGAACAGCCGCAGCTGCTGGCGCAGTCGCAGCCGCTGGCGTAAGCACTGCGGGTTTAGCAACCATTGGGGGTGTGATCGGTGGTGGTGTGATAACGGGTGCCGTTACGCTTGTGGCCGCGCCTATAGTGGCAGCCGCAGCAGTTGGAGGCGCGACTTATTGGTGGTTGTCCAGTGGCAAAGAGACTGATGAAAAGCTGATTGATGAGGCTAAAAAGCTTGATGAAAAGCTGATTGGTGAGACTAAAAAGCTTGATGGTGAGGATGACAAGTCTGCTGAAAAGCAGCCTGGTGAGGATGACAAGTCTGCTGAAAAGCTAACGAGTGATGTTGAAGGCTCATCTGAAAAGCCAGCTACTGAGGGTGACAAGTCTGCTGAAACGCCAGCTAGTGATGCTGATGAGTCTGCCGAAGCCCCTAAGGCTGATGACTCTGCTGAAACACCTGTAAAAGGCTAAACTGTTTGTAGGTGGGCAACCAAACTTATGGCTCACCTACAGATTCATAGAATTTATTGAAAAAAAAACGCAAGAGACGCAAAAGACGTAAAGCTTTAGCGTCTTTAGCGTTTATATTGATTTTAATCGCGAAAGCTTTCACCAGTTGCATTTGACATAAAACCTGCATATTAATTAAATAAACACCTCAAAAAAAGCTCTTCATTGCCATACCCTACACCTCATTCATTTCCCATCACCATTAGTACTCCCCTCGTTGCTTCCATCTCCGTTTTTATTAACCCCTTGTTCATCCAAATTGAATTCGGTGACGCGCTTGCCATCCATCGTATCTGGACACTCATTCGGAACAAATTGAATGGTATCCACTTCAGAAAGAATCATGTTATCAAATTTTCCAGATTCCCAGTCATCACGATCCAACAAGGCTGCTTGAACATAAATGGTGTCTTTGCCATCGTTCATCATCACGGGCACATCTGAATTGGCCAAGTTGATATCAAATTCCCATTTGACGCGGGGGGCGGGATTAGCCGCACCGATGCGTGTTGGCTTTTGTTCTTCCATCCCAAAATCGGAAACATTGTAAATACCCACAATCTCGGCTGCACTTAAATCCAATTCCAGTTTATTGAGAGATTTAGGAGTCGGAATTTGCGGAGAAGGCGAGAGTTGAGGGCTATACGCTAAAATCAGCTTCCTTTTTTTGTTGCTGGCTATCATGTGAGAAACCACAAACGTCATTTTGACATAGTTTCCATCAAAGGGAGCAATCACAACAGCGACTTTATCCGGTAAGAAGCGAAAATCTCCAGTCATGCCTGTCGCACTTTTGCCGGGTACACAGATCGTGATATTTTCTAAAGGCGCTTCTTCTAAGGTGAGGTGATTGACTCCGCGTTGGCTTTTACTCCCTTCTGTACTGCCACCGCCGCTGGCTTTTACCGCCGCCGGTGCGGTTGCCAGTAAGGCCGCGCCCATCAGGGCTTTTTTGTGTTTGAATTGGGACATGGGTTGCCTCCTATGAAAAATGAACTTAAACTGGCAAAATAAATTTTGCACTCCAATTGGAGTGCAAAATTTATTTTGCTATTCCGTCTTGCCTGGCAGATTTTTACAGGATTCGTTGTCTGAATTGAGGTTACGGATCAATTTATTTTGCTCTGGACACAGTTTGTATTGAGCAGATGTGGCATGAATCGCTTGCAAAGGAGAGAGTTTAGCTACCCCATAATTTCCTGTCTGAAAATCACTTTTATTGAGCATGGCAACTTGAAAGTAAAAGGTGTCATTACCCGCGTTAACCTGTTTTTTGAGGGGATCGGTGCGGAGATCAACCTCAAAAGTCACCTGTGTCCCTTTTGTGCTATCAACCGGTACGTTATAGGTTGTCATCACCTCCAAGTCCTGGGTATCCAGTACCAATTTATGTTTAGACCTGGGTGTTTTGATTTTGGGTTTGCGGGTCAAACAACGGCTGTAAAGCAGCATTAAAACACGTTCTTCCTTAGTAGGTGGCAGTTCGGCCATTTCAAATTGCAAGGTAGCCTTTTGTCTTTGTTTTGGATCAAAAGACAGTGAGAAAATGCTATCAGGTTTCGGCCGCTTTTCTCGCGTCACACCTTTTGGTACCGTGCATTCTCGTATTTTGGCTTCACTGGCTCGATTCAATGTGACAGCTTCAATGCGAACTGGGCTTGGCTTGCTATTTTTACCTATTAAGGAATTGAGTGCCGCCGTTGGCGCTTCTTGAGTTGGGGGTTTACTTGGCTCTTCATCCGAGCTTGTTGAGGGTGGTTGCCCAGTACCCAATTTTGGACTGCCCCACGCAGAACCGGTGGCGAGTAAAAGTGTACAAGCCGCTGTTGATTTTTTTAAATTGATTTGGTTTTTCATTCAGTTAATCAAATCCTCATGTCGGGTGGGCAACGGGGTTGCCCACCAATTAATCTCATGTCGGGTGGGTAACAGGTTTTTGTTGCCCACCAATTAGGGATATAACGCCTTATTAATTAAGGCTACTTTTTACAAGATTTGTTGTCGGAATTGAGATTCTTAGAAAATCTCTTTTTCTTCGGGCATTTCCTAGGCGTGATTTGAATGGCTTGCAACGGCGATAATTGCACATTGCTGTAGTTTTGCTTCTCGAAATCGGCTTTCGGCAGTAATGCGGCTTGAAGGTAAGCTGTATCATCACCAGCCTTAACTTGGTGAGCAAGAAAACCCGTATTAATATTCACCTCGAAACTCATCCGGGTTGTTGCAAGATTCCCTTTGACCGCAGTAACAGCGGGAACCGGATAGTTTGCCATCACTTGCATATTCTGCTTATCCAACACCAATTTCTGTTTAGAGTTTGGCGTTTCGATTTGGGGGGTATTGGATAAACAGGGGCTGTAAAGCAGTATCAAAACGCGCTCTTCTTGGGAACCCGAAATTTCCGACATATCAAATTTCAATGCGGCACTGTGGTTTGCCTTGGGATTAAAGGCCAATGATAAAATGCGTTGTGGTTTTGGATCGTTTTGTCGCGTCACACCTTTTGGCACCGCACAGCTTTTTATCTTTTTTCTGGTTGATTCCAGTGTGATTGAGTTGATGCCGAATGTTTTGGTCAACTGTATCTTCGGTGGCGTTGCGGATACTGTTGCCCCAGAGCTATGCGTTTTGGTTGGCCCTCCTGCAAAGGCCGAACTGGTAGCAAGTAACAGTGTACAAGCGGCGGTTGAATTTTTAGTCACCGTATTTTTCATAAAAAAACTCCATAGTTTGTGGATTGTGGATTGTGGACAGTTATCAGTTATCAGTTATCAGTTATCAGTGTTATACTGCACGCGGTCATAATTTAAACTTTTCTGTAGGGTGGGTAACGTGTTTTTGTTGCCCACCATTTACAGTTATCAGTTACCAGTTATCAGTTATCATTAAAATTAATCAGTGTTAATCATGAACAATCAGTCAAATCAGCGTTCTATTCAAAATTGATTATAGCCATAAAACGCCAACATGTCACCAGCAGCATTATTAATAACCGCTTTTTGTTCAGCACTGATTGAGCCTAAACGTGTTGACTCTTGAAACGCTGCGATTTGCGCTGGCGGCGCAATGGCCTGTAAGTCTATGAAATCAAATAACTTCTTAGTCACGCCTGTTGGATCAGCGATTAAATCCTCATAACGCATGGTGAATAAATGAACATTATCGGGCGTTAATAACTCAATACCACAATGGCGACAACCTAATAAAAAATCCATCGCTGGGCCGAAACTTTCACCTGTTCAAGGTTTTCAATATTTTGAGTTCACCCTTTTATTAATACGCTTTTTCGTTCTATTGATAATGATAATGATATGATAGGATGTGATCTGATATTGATAGAACGCAGATTAGACTGATAATCATGATTAACACTGATTAAAAAAAATTGCCATCAAGTAAGCAATCAGCGTGAATCATAATAATCATGACAATCTGCGTTCTATCCTCTTAAGTATACTCTTTTTCGTTCTATTGATAATGATAGGATGTGATCTGATATTGATAGAACGCAGATTAGACTGATTGATCATGATTAACACTGATTAAAATAAATTGCCATCAAGTGAGCAATCAGCGTGAATCATGATAATCATGACAATCTGCGTTCTATCCTCTTAAGTATACGCTTTTTCGTTCTATTGATAATGATAGGATGTGATCTGATATTGATAGAACGCAGATTAGACTGATAATCATGATTATACTGTCCACTGTTATAAATTTGCGCTTTTGCTGAGCAAAAAAGGTTAGTCACCACCACCTGACTTGAGCTTTTGTTAGATGTCAAAAAGCGCAATTTATGACGCTGCCAAGTATAATTGTACTTTATAAGTATAATTGTACTTTATCAATTTGGATTAAACCATGGCTTATAGTGATTTTAAAACGTTAGATCAAATAAATGAGAATTTAGGGATAGTCATTAATGAAGCGAACAACCTCTATAGCAATATTGATCCGGTTGAGGTATCTCAATGGTTTATAGAGACTATGAAAAGAAGCTATACCAAAGCGATTACCATAGGTACGGAAGTTGCCAGGCAAGCATTAATAGTGGATCATGTTTTAATTGAGTTAGAGGCGCATGTACCCATAAGCTTTTTCTTAGGAACGACTTTTAATGTAGATAGCAGTAAAGGGTTAACAGGCGCACCAGATGGTTTAATCTGTAAAAGTAACAAGCAATTATACATAAATGCCCCTGTTATTATCTTATTAGAAGCTAAGAAAGGTGAATTAGGCGAAGCGTTACCGCAGTGTATCGCAGAAATGGAGGCAGCGAGGATATTTAATGATCGTAAAAACAATAATATTCCGACTGTCTATGGCGTAGTGACTAATGGGGAATTATGGCAGTTTATCAATTTAATGGATAACACCGCTACTATAGATGTTTGTTCTTATAGTTTTGGTGATGGTAGAAAAATAATAGGTATCTTGAAATCATTCATTTGATAGCTAATTTGTCCCAATTAAATTGAATCATGTTCACGCAATAAAGCCGTTAATAAATCAATACCACAATGGCGAAAGATTTATGCGTACCTACTTATCAAATCTGCCTGTCATTTTTTTCTATAAGGAGAACTTTTAATGAAATTAAAACCATTTATCGGCATTTTAGCCATCAGCGGGTTATGGATATTATCCGGTTGTAGCTCATCAGATGGGATAAGTGCGCCTAAGAGAGCAGCATCCCCAGACTCAAGTGGTGAAGCCTACGAACCTGTCCCAAGCTCACCGGCTGCAGATGCGCCAGTTGCAGCAAGCCCACCAAGAAGCGCATCGGCTGCGGGCCCAGCAAAAGAATCAACTTCGTTTTCAAGAGATTCAGCACCGACAGAAGCCACCCCAAGCTTGAGTGCCCCTGCTAAAGCAGAAATGGCAGCTTCAGATAAAGGAGTAGCCGCCCCAGACTCAAGTGTTTATTCTGAAGTCAAAAAACAGAAAGTCCCCATACAATCCGGCACACTGACGGCCGGCGATATTGACGATAATTTGAACTTTACCGCCTTTCAGCAATATCTCAACAAACAACTTCAAGCTGACAAGGCGCAAATTTTACCCTCGTTTGGGGTGGCAAATCGAGTCACCTTACAAATTGTCGATACTGCTGGGCGCGGTGTGAGTCATGCGCGTGTGCGTATTAGTGATACAAATATGACAAAACGGTTTCTAGAAACGGTTGCGGGTAGCGATGGGCGTTGTCACCTGTTTCCGGCCTTTGATGGCCTTAACAACCCCAAACTAGATTTGCAAGTGATGTCGCCTGACGCAGTATCAAATCCACAAGCAATCCCTTTTAAAACCACATTGGACTTGCAACAACTCAACCAAGAGCGTTTACTGACAGTCACCTTACCGAAGATTGTTGCGAAAAAACCCAAAGCGTTAGATATCATGTTAGTGATTGACACAACAGGCAGCATGTCTGATGAATTGCGCTATTTAACCACCGAATTACGCGACATTATTGGTGCAGTCCAGAACCGTCATTCTAAGCAAATAGCCATTCGATTTGGCTTAGTCGTTTACCGTGATCAGGGAGATGAGTATGTGGTGCGCTTTTTTAAATTCACGGACTCTCTCAACCAAATGCAAACTCAGTTGAGCCAACAACAGGCTACAGGAGGGGGCGATTATCCAGAAGCGATGGAACAAGCTTTAGCCACAGCCGTTAATGCCAAATGGCGGGATGGTAACACGGCCCGGTTACTGTTTTTAGTCGCAGATGCGCCACCTCATAATCAGAATTTAGCTGCCATGTTAAAACCAATTCGGACTGCTCGTCAGAAGGGAATACGCCTCTATTCGTTAGCCGCCAGCGGCGTTGCTAACACGGCAGAATTTATGATGCGTAGCGCCTCCGTGTTAACGCAAGCCCGTTATCTGTTCCTAACCGATGATTCTGGAGTAGGCAACCCACATGCCGAACCAAGAGTAGCTTGTTATATTGTCACCCGCTTAGATCAGTTGATGAGCCGAGTGATTGCCAGTGAATTAGCCGGAAAACGTATTGAACCAACGGATAGTGATATTATTCGTAAAGTTGGGACTTATGAAGCTGGCGTTTGCAAGTAGATGCAAGGCAGTTGCGGAAAAATACCCACAAATATTCACATTCTCCTTGTTTCAACCGTTATCAGTTATCAGTTATCAGTTATCAATTATAAGTCATTTGAATTAATCAGTGTAAATCATGATCAATCAGTCAAATCAGCGTTCTATCTATCAGTTATCAGTTATCAGTTATCAATTATAAGTCATTTGAATTAATCAGTGTAAATCATGATCAATCAGTCAAATCAGCGTTCTATCTATCAGTTATCAGTTTCACGCAAAAGTTTTTGCGCGCAAAAACTTTTGCGTGGCGTCAGTTATCACAAAACAATGTTAAAGCCTGTGCCCATTCTTTTTGCGAGAAATTTGCGGCTTTTCGTTCCAAATTTATTTTGCAGCGATTTTCAAACCAAATTTATTTTGCTTTTGTACAAATTGATATACTCCAAACGTTCAAGTTTTCTTAGGAATGGAATGGTCACGAAATAACTTCCCGTTTTATCGTCAGATCAATAATAATTTTAATAATTTTTTTTGGAAATGTAATCTGAATGTCTAAAATATAATTACAAATTTATAAAAGCGAATGTGCATAAAAGCAACTCAAGTTAGTCAACTCAAGTTGGAACGTAGAGCTATTTGTGTATCCAAGTTGTGATATAGCCTAGACTGATAGAACGCTGAGAAAGCTTCTTATCCTGATTGACACTCATTTTTGCTTGTCTAGGCATCCTGCTTAATGCGAGTCACCTGCCAATTAGGGAAATGACGATGAAATCGCTCAATATTCACCACAATGCAAGATCGTGCCATTTCACGGTTCCAACGTGGGCCAGCCTTACCGATAGGCAGTTGCCTACGCAGTTCGTTGTTTAACGCCGAAATCATAGCATTATCAAGTGTCAGTAGGCACAAATACACAATGGGCTTATCAGTCTTATTTTCAGCCCATCGATAGAGCCAGGTATCGCGATATTTGTATTTGAGTACTTCGAGCAAATGATTGAAATGGCTACGTTTTTCCTTTTTATCTTCGTCATTTACGGCACTTTGAAAGTTGTAGTCATCAGGAGCATAAAAATCATTCACTTCAATGAACAGGTAGTCGTTCTCCAACTCGACGATAATATCTACTGCTTTCATGGCTTGAGAAAGTCCATGATAGTGGGATTGATTCTTATATTTCTCATCAAAAATAAAGGCATCAATGGCATCGGTAAACGAGAAAGAGAATCCATCTGCTTCTATCTTCATTTTCCAATATTCCCCATAGATTTATCGATTTCTCGGTCAACTAGGCTTCCAAAGCTTTCATCAATCACATTAGGAGAAATGTTTAAGTAATGCTTTGTGGAGGAGACTTCGATTTCGTCATGGTTTCGATAAAGACTGTGGAAGAGAAGAATGTCCGTGTTTTTAGCTTGTAAATCAAATTCTTTCAAAATGACGTAATCATGGGTGCTTAGAAAGATTTGAACGCCCAAACGTTGGAGTTCCAGCAGAATTTCTACGACAATACTCATCAGTTTTGGATTGAGATTGGTTTCTGGTTCGTCCCAACACAGTATAGCGCCGTTGTTCAGTGTGCCATTCTGGATAAGTATCCAAAGTAGCCCTAATTTGCGAATGCCTTCGGCTAATAAGGTAAATTCTAATTCGCCTTGTTTGTTTTTGAGGAAAAATTCTTCATTTTTGCTGATGATTTTACCCGCCATAGCGTGTTGCAAAATCGTGAGTAGTTTTTTCCTTTTTCTATCTGTTGGGGCTCGCAAAGTGTCTAAAAAGACTCGGTCAATGATATCGGCGTAGACTTCTTCAAAGTGGATATGCCGGAGATTATAAAGTGAGCGAAAACCGGGGGCATTAGCCATCATATCTTTGACTGGAATATAAACCGATTCGAGTGAGTGTTCCAACCATTGTTTGTAGGCCCCTGAGAGCGTGGTTGGTTTTTTGAGGTGATTTTTTAATGAAAACCGTATTGTAATAGATTTGTTCGCAATTCTGCGAGTGACTTCAAAATAGCCAGAGAGAGGGGTTTTGCTTTTCTTGATCAAGCGCACCATTTGCTCACCAGATGGCAAGAAGACACGATTAATTTTTTCAGCTAAAGATTTTTGACTTGTCGTGATATCGCAAGTGACATAAATGGCTTTGAGGATATGCGTTTTGCCGGTACCATTGGCTCCAATGAAAATATTGATGCCGGTAGAGAGGGGGATTTCTAAACTGTCAAAAGCGGTAAACTTCTCAAACTTGATTTTTTCTAGCATCTTTATTAAAGCCTCCTAAATAGGCAACGTGGTTTCCCACTCTTTCTATAGTTGTTCAGAAAAATAATTTCACTGAGGGCGAACACGTAGGTTCGCCCCTACATTGGCCCTGTATTCGCCCCTTGGATAATTATAATGTACGAATCTTAATTCGTTTATCCCCGTAATTCGTTGTACTACTGTCATTAGCGAAGCTTCACTTCGTTTCGTTGTACTTAACATCAATCAAATATAGTCATAAAACCCCAACAGATCACCTGCCGCATTATTAATAACCGCTTTTTGTTCAGCACTGATTGAGGCTAAACGTATTGATTGTTGATGAACCGCGATTTGCGCTGGTAGCGCAATAGCCGGTAACCCAATGAAATCAAATAACTTATTCGTCACGCCTGTTGGATCAGCGATTAAATCCTCATAACGCAAAGTCAATAAATGGGCATTATCGGGCGCATCTTCTTGCAATATCAACAAGCTACGCGCCCAGTGTCGCGCTGCGCGATGCAGTAACAACGGTTGTAAACCGTATTCTTTAAGCACCTCATCACGGTATTTAATA
>Ga0233403_10001694_pt1 | contig 10094 bp, 5 predicted proteins | sample Na_oxic_1_MG_FD_179866 | JGI IMG/M metagenome (GOLD analysis project Ga0233403, IMG submission 179866) | Seawater microbial communities from Saanich Inlet, British Columbia, Canada - Na_oxic_1_MG | ecosystem: Environmental > Aquatic > Marine > Inlet | place: Canada: British Columbia | collected...
AGAGACGCGGGGGTTGATTTTATCCAGGTTGGAACAAGCACAATTGATAGACGCAACGAGCCAAACGGATTTAATTATCTCAAGCTTGACAGCGTTAATGAATTGATCATTGATTATTGTACCAAATCATGAATTTTCGTAGAATGGGCAACCATAAGGATTGTTGAAATTGTAGGGACAATCCGTTGTGATTGTCCTTTCACTGGGAACGCCCACACCGGCTAAGTGCCAAGTCTGACTCTATTTCAACAATACCGCCTTCGTGAAGGACTCGTGCCTTTCTACCAGCAAGAAACTTTAGATTTAAATATTGGTATTCAGTGTCTATAATCTGTTGGTACTCCGGTATACTAATCGGTATCTGATATTCCTCAAGCGTATCATCCCCCCCAGCAAAGTTCATCTGTTCAAAGAGTAAGGAGTACCACAATTGCCCACACTTTTCGCACTGAACAATCGCCTCACAATCACCTGGCTGATAAATGACAGTATGAATACCTTTACAAGACTGGCACTGACACTTATTATTTAACTGTATCAATTTTATCACCTCAAATGCCGGCTGATTTTGGTAACATTTTTTGTCACAAAGAGCAAATAGTTTGAAAAAAATATTTCCTTGTTAATAGTTGTTGTGTGAAAACCAATTTCCAATTTCATTTAATAATAGAGCCTCTTGCAAAACTCTTTTTGAAAGTTTCCCCAGGTTTCACCTGGAGCTATTCACATTCAACCCCTATCGAGGTTGTCCCAGGTTTCACCTGGGTGAAAGCAACCGGCTCCTGGGGTTATTCTTTTAACAATATCAACCCAGTAGGGGTTGAACGTGAATAGCCCCAGGTGAAACCTGGGGTTTTGCAAGAGCCTCAATAGTTTTGCAAAAAGTTCTCTATCTGGAATTTATAAATGATTGGGGATAAAGAGTAACTGATTGATTTATTTACCATAATAATATAATGGAAAATATAATCTTTCCCAATTTTTTTCCAAAACCGCCCCACCTAGATATATTCTGAAAATTTTTATCTGAAAAACGATAGGAATATGAAATATAATAAACTTTTAAGTTTTACACATTTCTCGAAAAAAGATTTTTATCACAACAAATTGTTAGCGGATTTGGCATTGTTATAAATAATTGTTTATAACAACAATAAGTTAGTTAAATTCTTGGTTACGCACTAAGTCCTCTAAAAATGCGATACACAATGGTTTGTCAAAATTGTCAAAAAATTCCTTAAAACCGATTTTTTGACACAAGATTTAGGATGCCTACACAACCTTTGCTAAAATAATCAATTATTCCAAAATAGGCACTCTGGATACCAGAGGCTATCGAGCCAATCAATAATGAATATACACGAATATCAAGCAAAACAATTATTTGCCGACTATGCCATCCCGGTACCGGCGGGAAAGCCGGCTTGGAACGCCGAACAAGCCATTGGGCAGGCACAAGCTTTAGGCGGCGAGGCTTGGATGGTTAAAGCACAAGTCCATGCCGGTGGACGGGGCAAAGCGGGCGGCGTTCAACGTGCCCAAAGTTTGGATGACGTCGCAGAAATCAGTCAGCGTTTGATAGGGACTCAATTAGTGACTCATCAAACCGGGGCAGATGGACAACCAATAGAATGTGTACTGATCGAAACCACCACAACCATCAACAGTGAACTCTACTTAAGTTTAGTGATTGACCGGGCGGCAACGCGTATTGGCATAATCGCCTCGCGTGCCGGGGGCATGGAGATTGAAGAAGTAGCGGCCAAAACGCCAGAGCAAATCATTCGGCGCACTATCGATCCAACAGTGGGCATTCAAAGCTATCAATGCCGTGAAATCGCGTTTGCTTTGGGATTAGACGATGTGGGACGTAAACAATTGATTTCTCTATTATTTAATTTGTATCGCCTGTTTGTGGACAAAGACTTGAGTTTGGTTGAAATAAATCCGTTAGTCATCACCGAACAAGGTCATTTATTAGCGTTAGATGCCAAGATTCATATTGATGACAACGCCCTTTATCGGCACAAGGAACTATCGGGCTTATACGATCCGAATCAAGAAGACGAAAAAGAACATCGGGCACGTCAATTTGATCTGAACTATATCGCCTTAGACGGTAACATTGCTTGCATGGTTAATGGGGCGGGTTTGGCGATGGCAACGATGGATGTGATAAAAATACAGGGCGGATCACCGGCTAATTTCCTTGATGTCGGTGGAGGCACGACTGCCGAACGGGTGACTGAAGCGGTTAAAATCATTTTGTCCGATTCCAAAGTAAAGGCTATTTTAGTCAATATATTCGGGGGGATCGTCAGATGTGATTTGATTGCCCAAGGAGTCATCCATGCCATCAAAGAAACGGGCACCCAATTACCGGTTGTTGTCCGTTTAGAAGGAACTAACGTCGAAGTTGGAAAAAACCTCCTGAAGGACAGTGGATTATCGGTTATTCCGGCCGATGATTTGGATGACGCGGCCAAAAAAGCCGTTTTAGCGGTTAAAGGATAACAATATGAGTATATTAGTTGACGCGGATACCAAAGTCATTTGTCAAGGGTTTACTGGCAAACAAGGGACTTTTCACTCCGAGCAATGCCTTGCCTACGGGACCAAATTAGTGGGTGGCGTAACCCCAGGACGTAGCGGACAAACGCATCTGGGATTGCCGGTTTTTGATACGGTACGTGATGCAGTCCAGACAACCGGTGCAACGGCCAGCATGATTTATGTGCCGGCCGCGTTTGCAGCCGATGCGATACTGGAAGCCGCCGAAGCCGGCATTCAAGTCATCGCCTGTATTACTGAAGGCATCCCAGTGTTGGACATGCTCAAAATCAAAACAGCCATGACTGACCATTATCCAGACATTCGTTTGATTGGCCCGAATTGTCCCGGCATTATTACCCCCGGCGGGTGCAAAATGGGCATCATGCCCGGCTTTATCCATCAACCCGGACGAGTGGGCATCATCTCACGTTCCGGCACCCTAACTTACGAGGCTGTCGCGCAAACCACGCATAACGGTTTAGGACAAAGCACTTGTATTGGAATTGGCGGAGATCCTATTCATGGTATGAACTTCATAGACTGTTTAGAATTGTTTCAACCGGACCCACAAACAGAAGGCATCGTCATAGTTGGTGAAATAGGCGGTACGGACGAAGAAGAGGCTGCCGAATATATTAAGTCCTCGGTCACAAAACCAGTTGTAGCCTATATTGCCGGTGTCACCGCGCCACCGGGCAAACGTATGGGACACGCCGGCGCGATCATTGCCGGCGGTAAGGGCACCGCACAAGAAAAATTTACCGCCCTAGAAGCCGCCGGCGTGACGCTGGCACGAAATCCTACCGAAATAGGAGATCGGATTTTTGAATGTTTGAACCGCTGAAAATGATAGGATTGCCGGATTTCGGTTATAATTTATCAGCAATCCCCGCTGTGTGATCCAGAAAGTTTTTTTGTTCTTGCAAAACTCTATTTCTGGTTCAAGTATTCAAAAAACTTGAGTCAGAAATGCGTCAATTACAAATCATCAATGTTTTTTTGATTTGACGTTATTGTTGTTGGAATCCAAAGCTTTAGCTTTGGGTCGGCACCAAGTTTCGGTCAAAAACCAGCATAAATATCAATGAGTTAAGAACAAACGAGAACATCAAGTATCACCAATTGATAATAACGGCACTGACACAATTAGAATGGCTGATAATTTGGACAATATTTTTTGTCCCGGACAACAAATGAAGCTCTATTGTTTTTGGCACCGACTCTATGCACAGAAGTTTTTAAGGCTTAAATTTATTAATTCATTAAAAATAAATAAGTTATATAATTATGGTGACTTGTGTGCATAGAGTCGGGTGCCAACCTGGGGTTTTGCAAGAGCCTCGTTTTATAAAATAAATTTTTGAAAAAACTTAATTTATTTGGTATGGGTATTTAGCCGCAACTCCGTTATTAAAGCGGATCACATCTGGGATGGTAAAATATAAATTAGGATTTAACAGTCGGTGATTGGCTCCGTTGCTGCTTTTCGTGGCCTCTGGTGAATGACCTCTCATTATTTGTTGTTAACGGGTAATCAGTTATTTTTAACTTAACCTGACTTAACTTGCCATCAGTCATTCATTGATTTTCAAAAATCCGATTCAACTACCCAGTGCCCATCATTTCAAAAGCGCAATTGGCGCGAAATATAATCAAAAACTGATAGATAATTCCGGGTAGGTAACAGAATATGAAAACCAAAATTTTGGTATTAGGTGCGGTTATTTTATTTGTTTTAATCTGGTTCACATACCACAACTATTTGATAGAATCCGGAAACGCTATACATATTGCTTTTGCTGGCCCCCTATCTGGTGAAGGTGCCGTTGCCGGTCGATTAATGAGTCAAGCTATTCAATTATATTTTGATGAAATCAACGAAAAAGGCGGAATAAACGGAAAAAAACTTATTCTTACTCCATTTGATGACCAAAACAGTGCCAAAATAGCCAAACAGAAGGCGCTTGAAATATCTAAACAAAATGCGGTTGCGGTTATCGGACACTGGTACAGTTCGGCTTCGATAAGTGCTGGAGAAATCTATAAAAAATATCAAATTCCGGCCATTACGCCGGGTTCGGTCAACATTAATGTGACTAAGGGCAACGAGTGGTATTTTAGAAATATCTATAATGCCACGGATTCTGGTCAGTTTCTGGCAAACTATGTAAAATATGTATTCAAACAGGATAAAGTGAGTATCATTCGTGAACAGGCTGCTTATGGCTCCTATCTGGCTGATGTTTTTGAACAAGAGTGTGATAATCTGGGCATGGAGATTCAAAATCGATGGGATTACAACAACGATGCTCCTAACTTGACGAACCGGTTTCAACAAATTGTTGATGAATTAGAATCCAAAAAAGAAGAAGCCGGTGTTATTCTGTTAGCGGTACAAGCGACTCAGGCGGTCGAGTTGGTCCGATTAATAAGAGATCAACACATTTTAAACCAAATCATAGGCGGTTCATCCCTTTCGGAGGAAACTTTTCGTAATGGTTTTGATAACTTTTCAATCGAAAAAAATCATCCTGGTTTTTATACGAATGATATTCATATAGCAACCCCGTTGATATTTGATACGGCCAATGAAAACGCTCAGGAATTCAAGGAAACCTACCAAGCCGAATATGGCGAAGCACCAGACTGGTCCGCCGCTTATGCTTATGATACGGCTATGATACTGGTTAAAGCAATCGAAAAGGCCGAAATTCAAGGGACACCAAGTTCTCTCCAATCGGATCGACAAAAAATTAGAAAGACTCTAGCGAGCTTCATCGACATTTATGAAGCGATAGAAGGGGTAACCGGCTACAATTATTTTGATACAAAACGAGATGCACAAAAGCAACCCTCGATTGGTGTGTATAAAAATAAGAGCTTGGTTTCCGCTTTAACTCAATTTCAAGCGGTACGTCATACCAATGAAATTGCTGATCTGGAACAAGCTCAAATCGAGGAACGTGTGCTATTTATTAATGGCAAGTACATGTATAAAACGAATGTAGTTTACGTCGGTTTATCAGTGATTGAAATCGGTGATATTGATATCAAAAATTTACAATTTAGCTTGGATTTCAAGTTATGGTTTCGATTTCAAGGCGATTTTAATCCAGCGAACATTGAATTTTTCAATGTTTTCGATAAGATACTTAACACCAGCGAAAATTGCACTGTTTTTGAGAGCCAAAACACGACTACCCTAAATCCCCTCTCAATGGATCGGTTTAACTCACCTCTTGAGGTCAAAAACTCAAAATGTAACGATGCTAATAAGTATAAAGAGGTGATGGAACAATTAAAACAACCGATTGAAACAAAAATAAAGGATAACATTACTTACCATGTTTATAGAATCAAGGGCCGTTTTAGGGCCGATTTTCTTCCCAATTATTTTGCTTATAAACAAAATTTGGTTGGGGTAAGCTTCCGTCATCGTTTCTTAACTCGCAAAAATTTGATTTATGTCACAGATGTCTTAGGCATGGGACTGGCTGAAGAGAAATCCTTGGTAGACAGACTCACCAAAAATCACGTTCTTAGCCCGGCTTCTGGTTGGTTGATGACGAGCGTCCGGTTTTTTCCCAAGATTGTTAAAGAAAATTCTGCCGGCGATCCGGACCATCTCAATGTCCCAGAAGGAATGGTTGAATATTCTCGGTTTAATGCGGCCATTCAAATTAAAAAAGATCAATTTACCTTACGGGGAATCATTCCATACAAATATGCCCAAAATTTGATGATCGTCAGCGGTATTCTGTTTTTACTATTGACTTTTTTTGTCAGGAGTAAGCAGACCTTATTCAAATTTCTTATTTGGTTGTTTCAGGTTATTTTTGCTTCTCTTTTGCTACTCTCAGGGGAAATTAGATTTGCTGACTGGCTGGCCGAAAATGTCAATACCTCTCAGCTGAAATCCATTGTCAAGGTATTTGATATACTATGGTGGTTGATACCCGCATTTTTAATTAATGTGGCATCAGAACGTTTTATTTGGACCCCGTTAGAAGAAAAACTGGGGGCTATGCCAAATATCATACGTCATTTTTTTGCGCTCCTCGTTTACTTTCTGGCCCTTATTGGAATTATTGTCTTTGTGTACGAACAGTCTTTCACCAGTTTATTAGCCGCCTCTGGTATGATTGCGATGATTATCGGTTTGGCTATTCAAATTAATATTTCAAATGTCTTTTCTGGGATTGTCATTAACATGGAACGTCCTTTTCGGATTGGTGATTGGGTCAAAATAGGCCAGTTTGAGGAAGGAGAAATCATCGATATTAATTGGAGGGCGACTCGGATCAAAGCCAGAAATGGGTGTATGACAAGTATTCCCAATAGTATTGCGGCCGAATCGGCTATTCTCAATTTTTATTACCCCGATGAAGTTTACTGGTTATGGCCTACGGTTTATGTTCATCCTAGACACCCCCCTGCGCGGGTGAAAAAAATTCTCCTTGATGCACTGTTGTCGAGCGATATAATTCTCAAAGACCCGAAACCGGTTGTTATCTTTACCAGCATCAACGAATGGGCCGCATGTTATTGGATTGCGTTTTGTGCTGACGACTATGGCAATAAGTATTTTATTTTGGAAGAGGTTTGGACTCGAGTTTGGTTTCATCTCTCCCGTGCGGACATCTCGCCAGCTGTCATGCGGCAAGAAATTCATGTGTTTGAAGGTGACAACTCAAGAGGCTCCGGTCAAAGTGCAATGACCTCTAAATCTCCTATACCAACAAAAAATGCTTCTCCATCGTTTGTGCATCAAGCCATGGTAAACAAACAGAAGTAGCTCAGAACATCTTGCCAAACTCAACTAAAGATTTATGTGTACCTACTTAGTGCCCATCCAGAAACGAGTTTATTTTAATCACCTGGTTATTTCGGCGTTAGGATAAATCAGTTGGTTATCAAGGTGATATAAGATTTATCACTGAGTCGAAATGATACGTTCGGTGAGTTTCTGGATGGACACTACTTAGTATAGCTATCCACAAAAGTTTTGTCCCAAATAAATAGCGGTCAAGTTTTGAAAACCAGACCGCTATTGGCGAGAACTTATCTGGACATCTATAACAATCTGTTGTGGTTGCCCTTGTTAAAAAATATCCGAAAATTCCTGATTTGGTACTTATCGATTTCACGTTATGCGACACTTTTTAACTGACTTATTTCACGGGATTTTATGGTGCTGTACACACGGTATATTCATATTATCTACAAATCAATTCAATTTAGAATGGCGTTACTTAGGGACGCTGCCAGAAATAATATCCGCACGCAACTTTTATCGCATTTTGCATAAAATACCTCACTCGTTGGGGCAATCCATTGCTCCCGCTTTTTTGTATCTAACCCAAGCGAAAAATGCTATAGCAAAAACGGTGGGGGAAGCTTATCTATATCCCACACACCTATTGAGCGTTTGATGTGCCTAGACCCCCCTACCGCAACAACATTGACAGAGTACTCGCAAATGAATAACATATTTAAAATTTTTTGTGGCAGTCAAAGTTTTTTGAAAAACTCTGTTCCATGAAAAAGAACCCTTTTCTAAAAACCTACTCACTCTATGCACAGACAGAAAATTCAAAAAAAAGTTCTTCTTGTTAATATTTTTTCAACCAATTTCTAACCTGACTAAAATATTTATCTGACAAACTATAAATATAGTCACCATTTTTCGATAGGAACTCAAGCCGGTACGTTTCATCAAGAAATCCGATTTTTTCAGACTCGACTCGGATTTCTCGTTTAAAATGTTAACAAACTTATTAAAGAGCTACATATACTGTACATGGTCAACTTTTCGGCTTTTTTGGGTATCGGGCTTGCCCGTTATTCCACTTTTTTTGTAGGGGCAATTGCTTGTGGTTGCTGCCCTTGTTGAGGCTATCAAAAATCCGAACAGTTGACTGGGCAAAGTATATTTAAGTGAACACCTTTTTATTAATCCATAGCAATACTGGTTGAGGCCTCATTATGAAAGTCAACATTTTCGTGTTAATTGTTATCTTATTATTGGTTCTAGTTTGGACGTTTCACGAATCTTTTCCAACAAAAGAAGGAGAAAACATCTATATTGCTTTTATAGGCCCTACGTCAGGTGATGGAGCAGCGGCTGGAAAAACCATGACGCAAGCTATTGAGCTCTACTTGGCTGAAATCAACAGCCAAAAAGAGCAACTCAACGGCAAAACAGTCAAACTCATAACGTTTGATGACGAAAACGATTGCAAGTCTGGAGGTAAAGCCGAAAAAGAAGCTCGTAGAATCGTTGAAGAAAATCAAGTGGTTGCTGTCATAGGGCATTGGTACAGTGGTTGCTCTATCACGGGAGGTAAAATTTATAAAAATTCCGGCATTCCGGCAATTACGCCAGGTTCTGTCAATGTGAAAGTGACGCAGGGTAACGAATGGTATTTTCGGAATATATACAATGCCAGTGCCTCCGGTCAGTTTTTGGCCTATTATGTCAAAAAAGTATTTCGCTTGAATCAGGTGACTATCATTGATGATGGTAGTGAATATGGTTCCTATTTAGCCGAAGAGTTTGAAAAAAAGGCCCTTGATTTGGAAATGGAAGTGACAAATCGCTGGAAGTTTCAATCCAAGGATGAAAATAATAAGGAGATAAATAATAAGAAGACATTTCAAAGCTTCGTTGACAAATTGGAGCAGGATGGCAACACGGCTGGTGCGATTATGTTGGCTGTGCAAGCGAGCGAGGGCGTTGGATTGGTGAAATTAATCAAAGAGGCTGGCATCAAAAATCCTATCATCAGCGGTTCAGGCTTCTCAGAGCGAACCTTTACGGAAGGGTTTAAAGACTTTCCGAGAGAAAAAGTCGCCCCTGGTTATTATACTAATGATATTTATGTAGCAACACCATTGATATTTGACACAGCCAATGAAGAAGCACAAGAATTCAAGGAATCATACCAAGCTCAATATGGCATGGCCAATGAAAACGCACATGAGTCCAAGGAATTAGACCAAGATCACGATCAGGAAGGCCAAGAAAAACTGGACTGGTCAGCCGCTTATGCTTATGATACCGCTAAGGTACTCATTGAAGCCATCAAACGGGCCGATATTGAAGGGACACCATCAAGCCTCAAAAATGATCGCCAACAAATCCGTGCTAAACTGGCGGAATTCATCAATATTCATGATGCGGTTGAAGGTACCACCGGGTTCAATTATTTTGATCATAACCGGGATGCCCAAAAACCGGTGGCTATTGGGGTGTATAAAAGCAACAACATCGTATCCGCGTTAACTCAATTTCAGGTGATACGTAACCTTAATGAAATTGCTAACCTAGATCAGGCGATTCAGCAAGAGCGCGTGTTAACCATTGGTGATCGGTATATGTATAAAACCAATGTCGTCTACACCGGAATAAAAATCAATGAAATCAGTGATTTTCAGCCTGATAATCTCACTTTTACGTTAGATTTTCATATTTGGTTTCGCTCGGCAAACAATTTTGAGCCCCAAGATATTGAATTTCTGAATGCGTTGGAACCTGACAA
>Ga0233403_10001695_pt1 | contig 10093 bp, 5 predicted proteins | sample Na_oxic_1_MG_FD_179866 | JGI IMG/M metagenome (GOLD analysis project Ga0233403, IMG submission 179866) | Seawater microbial communities from Saanich Inlet, British Columbia, Canada - Na_oxic_1_MG | ecosystem: Environmental > Aquatic > Marine > Inlet | place: Canada: British Columbia | collected...
GTTCTAACACTTGTAATAATCCCCATTTCTGCCCTCCTTCATTTGGCTCAATTCCTTCCCCATTAAAATTGACATAATCAAGAAGGGCATAAATTCCGTTCGGCGTTTGTGCTACCCGCTCAAATTGATTTCGCACCTGCTCTCGTTGTTTTTCAGTTGATAAAATTTCTAACATTCTCGGCAAAGCCTGTTCTAAGTCTTTTACCATAAATTGTACTTGTTGCGGGATCGTATTTTTCATCAACTCGCGTAAACTATTCATTTGATAATGCCTTTGATAACGAAGAAATTCTTTATGAGTCTTCCAAGGGCAATATTGGGCAGATTTTAACCATTTAGGGATGCTAACAGATTGTTCTTGTAGAAAATCTAATAAATATAGCCAAGTGCTTGGTAATTGTTTTTGGCTATTTTTTGGATACCAACTAAAATGACCGATACCAACTGATGCAAAGTTATCTTGTTCATTCCAGGCTATCAGTCCAGAAATTTTACCTAAACTTTCATTAATCCAAATTTGTTGTCCAATGTCAGCCATTTCACGTTGAGTTAATTCAATCAGTTTAAGTGGCATTTCCAATTGAAGTGCGTTTAAGTGGTCATCTTTTTTTTTAGCTGGCGGTATGAACCATTCTATTATTTGGTTTTGTTTTTCATAAAAAAGCGGTGTTAAATTAAATTTTTGCCATAATTCTAAAAGTCCATAGCCTGCAATCAACCCAACGACAACGATTATGCTATAGCCAGTTTTGGAAAGCTTAGTCGATTGGCCCCGATAAACAAAAAATCCGCTTCTCATTTTATTTTTTGATAAAGTAACAAATGTTTTTTGAGATTTTACCTTCGCCATTTTTTTTAAGGGAGGTGCTTTTAGATTCGTTATTTTAGGCCGTTTTTTTGCAAACCAAGAAAATATCCATTTTTGTTTGGCGGTTGGTTGAGTGTTTGATGCAAAAAATTGTTCCCGCCAAGCTGTCACATTTTGAGGCCTCGCGTCTTCATTAATTTCTAATGCCCAATCAATGGCTGCTAATAATTTTTTAGAATATTGCCCTCGCCCTATTTTGATAGCAGGTTCCAAAGGATCAGGCTTACCTCGTCTAAAAGCATCAATACGTTGGATCGCATCAATCGGTGTTTTGCCACTAATCAGTCGATATAATACGGCGGAAAGCGAATAAATATCTGACCAATTACCATAATGACTGTCATGAGCATATTGCTCAAAAGGTGTATAACCGGGTGTCATCATGGTAGTCAACAAGCGACTATGATTGCCTATGACATAACGTGCGGCCCCAAAATCTAACAAAACTGGACTATTATCTTTTTCACGTAGATAAATATTGTCGGGCTTAATATCTCTATGCAAGTAACCGGCATTGTGAACGGTTTCTAAAGCCTCCAATAAAGGTAATAAGATTTCCATTAATGCTATTTCAGTTATTTTTTTACCTTTTTTAAAAGCCGCAGCAAGACTTTGTCCTTGTTCATAATCCATGACAATATAAGCAGTATCATTAGCACGAAAAAAACGCGAGATTCTTACAATATTGGGATGTTTAAATTGCGCTAAAATACGTGCTTCATCAAGAAATCGTTCTAAACCCCATGTAAAATCTTCAGTATCACGTTCCGATTTCGGTTGCACCTTTAAATCAATTTCGCGCACAGCCAATTCATTAGGTAAATATTCTTTGATGGCAACCGGTGTATTCAGTAAAGTGTCTTGAGCTAAATAAGTAATACCAAATCCACCATTACCTAATACCGATTGGATTAAATATTCTTGTAATTGATATTCAGTTGGTAAAGCGTTGCGATGTTTTTTTTGGGCAAACATATTAAATAGGTGCGATAAAAAATGTGGCAAAAGTTTACAAAATAAATTTTGAACGCCTGAAAAAGCACCTGAGAACATTGGTAAATCTTTAATTTTTAGTGGATATTGTCGTGTAAATCTTTGAAAATGCTATACACAAAAAAGTTTCCCAAAGTTTTCAGTGAACGCTCAATCCTGGGTAATTTGGAGTCCAAAATTTATTTTGACTGCCTAATTAAAAAATAATTTTTTTGGGGATTGTTCCTGGTAAGTTATTTATTGTATCTTTTGATATTTTTAAGCGCAAATTTGAAGAGTTATTTTTAGTTATTTTACTGAAAATGATAAGGCATTGTACATAATCATGAATTAATAGAGTTTAATTATCATGAAAACTTATATCGTAGGTCGCAGTAGAAAATGTGATATTGCTATTGATCAAACTAATAGAACTATCAGCCGCAAACATTTAAAAATCACAGAAGAAGATAATGGTAAATATTATATTCTTGATTGTGAAAGCAGTAATGGTACATATCGTCAAGAGGGAACACGTTGGGTGGAAATTAAACAATCTTATATTGATATTGATGAATCCTTATTACTAGGCAGATATAAGACGACACTCCGCGAATTATTGGACATGCGTACTGAAAATTCTTCAACAGAAGAAGAAGAGGTCAAATGACACCTGGGCTAGTGAAAATTGGTAATTGGTAATTGGTAATTGGTAATTGGTAATGAAAAACACCTCAATAACGGATTGTTTTTGATGAACGGAACAAAAACGGGATCAATTTTTAACCCAACAAAAAACCTGATTTTCACCACTCCAGGGCGAACCTGTGTGTTCGCCCCCTAATAACCTGACAAAATTTGATTAACGGAGTAGTAAGCCTTACGCGCTTTCCCTAACAAATCGTATTTCTTAAAGAAATGCGATTTGTGTTATTTTTGGTATTATTTTAGAATAAACTATTAATTAATAATAAGTTATCATTTTAAGTCGGTAAATTTTATCATTTATATTTTCCTTAAAAATTATTGAAAATTTCATAACTTCACTCAAATCGTTTTTTTTGATTGAACCAATTAGTGAGCAATAATCTGGGCTGTGTAGTTTGAGCTTTTTTTTGGACCTTATTTTTTCATGTACTTTAGTGTTCACGATCTCTCCCTCCCCCTAACCCCCTCCCGCTGGGAGGGGGGACCGCTCGGTGGAATTTTCCTCTGTGAGATAAAATAAAAAATAATATATAATACAATTATTTATATTTTTACCAACCCATAGGAAAATTCGACTGAGCGGTCCCTCCTCCCAGCGGGAGGGGGTTAGGGGGAGGGAGAGATCGTGAACACAAAAACAGCCTGAAAAATATTGGCTAAATAAAGCTCAAACGGCACACCCTACCCCCTAACCCCCTCCCTTTGGTAGGTGGTCCCTGAGCTTGTCGAAGGGGGAGGGAGAGATCGTTGACACAAAAGTAGAATGAAAAAAATACCCAAAAAAAAGCTCAAACTGCACAACCTAGCAATAATTCCATAAATTTAACATAACCTGCCAGTTTTATGAAAGTTTTACAACTGTTTTACACTTCTTGCGAAACGGGTATCTCTCAAAGTAAGGGATTTCAAACTTATTCTATGTCTGAAGGCATCACTGAACCGGAACGCTATGAAATTGAACGCTATGGTGTTTATATTCCGCCTCACCATTTACCCTCTCAGCCCAGTACTGAGGAGATAAAAAAACGCTTTCCAACTGCATTGAGCTTTTTTCAACTCAATAGTGGACGTTATGGTGTTTCCCAAACCAAATATATTGGACAAGATTATTCCGGACGTTATGGTAATTATTTTTGTCATGCCCTTATTCTTGAAAAAGGACAACTGCCCTTTTATCCCATTCAATTATGGCAATCGGACGTGTTTCAATCTCAATTGCCTAACCTCCCCATTAATGCAATATCCTCACCGTTGCCAACGCTTGAAGTCAGTGAATTACAACAACATTTAAATCAAAATTTGCGTGCTTCCCAAATCGCCCAATTTCTTCGCTTAGAAAATCGTGGCACGATTTTCTCTAAACTGCTCACCGCCATTCTTAATTATGAAAAATCTCAACGCCGCTTAATTCTTTGCGAAAAGGATAACCATATTCCCTATTGGATTGCCGCACTCACCATGGCATTCCCAATTCGGCTCGCTCATACGTTGCTATTTACCACCTATACTTATAATCCAGAAGAACAAGATTTGTTATTATGTTCAACGCCTTCGGTTGGAACCAGCTTTGCCTTTTCTGATATGCAACGCAATTTTTCATATTATATTTTTGATTTAACGGGTAATAAAAGCAGTAACATTATTGAAGAAAAATATGAATTTTTAAACCCTCCCTTTGAAAACAGGTTGTTGAGCTTGTCGAAACAATTGAGCTTGTCGAAACAATTGAGCTTATCAAAGCCGAGGGTAGGAGAAATTTCTTTTCACGATTTTTTAGATTTATTTGAATACCATAAAATTAATTCAGAAATTGAATCAGCCTATCATTTATTTTGCCTCAGCCATTTTCATATTGACGAGATTGACTTTGATAAAATAAAAATCGCTATTGATTTTGCTAATACTTATGCACCTCATGATCTTTTGGTTCAATTACTGACAAATATTCTGCTGCATTTTGCGCGTTTGGAAAATGAATCACAAATGCTGATTGATGCACTATTAGATAACTTTATCTCAACCATATCAGAACAACCAGCATTAGCTATTCGCCTTCAGCTGTTAGCATTGGATAAACAAGAATTTGTGTTTAAAGAATTTATTAAACGATTAGCGGCTACCAAAGATAAACCGCATTTTTTTGAACATTATCAAAACACGATTTTTTCTAAACAACCTGATTTTGCCAAGCACTATTTTTCACCGGCAATTAAAGCCTATTTAGAATCTCTTTCAGTCGAACAACGCACTCTCGAATATCCCAAATGGTTATCTCAAGCTTCTTTGTTAAATGATGAGGTATTAATCCATCTCATCACACAAATTGAAAAACAATTTCCACTGTCGCCACCCAATGTTAAATTAAAACAACAAATACTCTCATTATCAAAAGTTAAAAAGGCAAGAAATATAACCACTTCACCAGACATTACCGAATTGGTTATTTTTGCAATGAAGCTAAAAACAGCCAGCAAATTAGTCTCCTTATCACAACTATTTCAGAACAAACCCAATTTTGAAGGTATAGATAGCAAGCGATATCAAGAATATTTAATCTGGATTTTGCCAATGCTCTTTGATTTGAAGCCCTCTGCAAAAGAACATGGTATTTTATTAAATTCATTGAGCGTGTTTGGCATTGAGTTTGAAAGAAAATTGATAGGGCAATCTATTGCGCTTATGATTCAAAGAGCCAAAAGAAAAAAAGAAGGATATGAACTGGTTATCAATTTTATGATTTATTATTTGGTGTTAATGCCAAAAGAGAAAAACATTAGCATGGCATTATTACATCGCCTCTTTTGGGGAGATGTCGTGAATATGCTAACGAGGCTACCAAAATCTGCTCTTAAAGAAATAGAAATAGCCTTATCTCAGCAAGCAGAAAATCAGGAAGGCTTTGAGATTTTCAAAATACTTCAACAAGAAACGAGGCATGAGCAAAAAATTTTGCCAGCGATAGATTTTCTTCTTAAAACGGTCTTAAAAAAAAGCAACTGATACCAAAGCTAAAGCTTTGGACTCCAGTACCGGTTGGTTGGAATCCAAAGTTTTAGCTTTGGGTATTAAAAAAAGAATAGAAACAGGAATAGAAATATGAACAGAATGCGAGGAGAAGCATTGCCACAAATTCTTCTTGGTATTTTCCTACTTATTATATTGATTTATTTAAGTATTTATATCATCATCCCACTTTTAATAATAGCTATCCTTATTGGTATTTTAATCGGTAGTGGACATGCTATCTACAATTATGGATTATCCTTTAAAAATCAGGTTAAACCTAAAACTTAAACATCAAGTATAAAAAACCATGAAAATACAACCCGCGAACAAAAGTTATTTTTTCGGTAAAGGTTATCAGGACCTTAAAAATACCATTGTCGAATGTTGGCAACGAAATGCCGCTTCGGCGCGACATTATGGAAAAGAAGCGAAATTCTTTTGGTATTATGAACCTTGGTGGTTTTGGCGATTTGTGTCGGCAGGAAGTATTTTTGCGTCAGTATCGGTGGTTTTTTTCGGAACACTTTTTTTTCTTCTGTTAAGTGCTATTCATATTAGTTTGCTTTTAATCGTTTTCTTGATTATCTACCTTTCTTTTAGCCTATTATGGGGAATTGATAAACTCTATCGTTTTTGGCGACACACTTTTATTGCTTGTCCACTTTGTTATCATAAAACTGATCTACCTCATTATCTATGTCCCAAATGTCAGCGCGTTCATACTAACCTTATTCCTAGCAGTTATGGCATCTTAACGCATCGCTGCTTATGCGGCACTCAACTCCCAACTACCTCTTTTCATGGGCGAAACAAGTTACCCACGCTGTGCCCGGAATGCCAATCTGAAATCAAAACGGAAACGGCAACCCCTATTTGTATTCCTATTGTTGGTGGACCTTCAGTGGGGAAAACCTGCTTTTTGTTTTCAGCTGTCAAAGGGTTAATTGAAGAGGTAGCTCCTAAAAAATCTTGGCAAATTCGTTTTTTAAATGATAACAATGAAAATCTTTATCACCGCGTTTCTCAGCATTTTGAGCAAGGGATTGTCCCGGCAAAAACACCACAGTTAACACCTCAAGCTTTTAATTTTTTCATAAAACCTCATCGGTGGACTTCTGAAAAAATCATCTATTTTTATGATGCTGCCGGTGAATCTTTTCAAAGTAGTGATATTTTAGTAAGGCATAAATTTTATGAATATTTTCATGGCTTGATTTTTATGATTGATCCGTTTTCGATTCCAGAATTAATGATGGATTATTCCAATAGCCTAAAGCATGACGATTCTATTATTCGTCCGAGTGATATGATGCTTGATGATGCTTTTGATAGGATGATGCTTAATTTAGAAAAAAATTACCACGTTAAACCGAATCAAACTATCAAAAAACCCTGTGCCATTGTTATCAATAAAGTAGATGCTTTTGATTTAACAGAAAGGATTGGTGAATCTGCTGCTAAAGAATTAATGCAACAAGACAATATTGCTACCCTATCAGATGCGGTGAATCAGCTTTGTAAGAAGCGTTTGATTGAATGGGGACTTGGACATTTTATCCGCAATCTAGAATACAAATTTGCTAATTACCGATTTTTTACCAGTAGTGCTTTAGGTTCTCCTCATCCCCAAAATCATTTTCACGCTTATGGAACAACCGAACCTTTAATCTGGTTACTGAGCCAAATTGATAAAAAACTCAAGTAATATAGCGTTTTTGCGTTTAATGCGTTACAGCGTTATAGCGTTTTTTATTTAATTTATGAATAACTTAAACTAGATTAATTGTACTTTATTTAATCGGAAATTGCTATAACGACACAAATACTATTTTTTCAACAAAAGGATAAAGCTAAGCTGTTGATAAAGAGCTTCATCAAGAACCTTAAGGGTAATGATGTTGGGTTATGCTTCGCTAACCCAACTATTTCACCAATGGTTGTAGGTTGTACTAGCGTTGACTGTTTTGAAAGTTAACCTCAAAAACGAATGACCCGTAAAATGTGTTTTTGCAGCTTATTTAGGAGAGTTATTCTTTCAAAGCGGTTAATAGGGTTTCATAATCAACATGGGTTTTAATCATTTCTACAAAGGTTTGTAACTGTGTTTCCCGATAATTTTTATAGCTATAACCCTGATAACTCGGACAAATTTTCTGAAACCATGCAGTACGAAATTCATCATTATCAAAAATGCCATGTAAATGGGTGCCTGCTATTCTCTCTTCTTCATAAAATAAGGGATATTTTTTGGCTCTGGCTAAATGAATTTCATAACCGGATACGGTTTGCCCAAAGGCTTGATATTGTCCTCGTTTGAGGATTTTGTCATGGTGGAAAGTGACGGTATCGGGAATGAACCCTAAGCCGGTTTCTTGAATTGGCGTGTGATATTCATAAGCATGGGGATCGTCGAGATGAGAAAATAGCATTTGATAACCACCGCAAATCCCAAAGATATGTCCTTGAAAACGTAAAATTTCGGCAAATAATCCATTGGCTTTAAGCCATTGTAAATCACGAATAGTAGTTTTACTGCCTATCAATAGCACGATATCAAAGGTAGATAGGGATTGATAGGTTTGAATGATTTCAACTCGAATTTCTTCATCAGCCATTAAAGGGTCTAAATCATCGTAATTGCTGATACCTGGATAGGCAATGACAGCAATTGATAATTTTTCGTCACCCAATCGTTGTTGGTAATTTTGTAAGGAATAAGAATCCTCCATGTTGATATTCAGTGGTTGAAAGGGTACGACACCTAATACGGGAATCTCAAAACGCTGTTCGATAATTTTACGTCCCTCTTCAAAAAAACGCATATCACCATGAAATTTATTGATAATTACCCCAATCAAATTCTTGCGAAGTTGAGGTTCTAATAAAGCAACTGTACCATACACCGAGGCAAATACCCCACCGCGTTCAATATCTGCGACTAACAGCGTTTTGGTATTAAAGGTTTGTGCAATAAAGGTATTGGATAAATCTTTGTGTAATAAATTTAATTCTACTGGTGAACCGGCACCTTCGGCAATGACAAAATCATAGTGTTTCATCAAATGTTCAAAAGCGGCTTGTACCTGAATTTTGAGGGTATCTAATTCTTGATAATAGTCTTTAACCGATTGACTTTTATATACTTTACCATTGACAACGACTTGCACTGAACCGTTACCCTGTGATTTCAATAAGACAGGATTGAGATGATAAGTAGTTGGAATCTTGGCTGCTTCTGCTTGAAAAAATTGAGCGCGGGAGATTTCACAGCCATCATCGCTGATGGCAGAATTATTCGAGACATTTTGCGCTTTAAAAGGAGCTACATGATAACCCTGTTCAACAAAAATGCGACAGAGTGCCATAACAAGAGTCGTTTTTCCGGCATCTGATGAAGTGCCAAAAACAGAAAGTGATTTCATTGCGTTTATTGTGTTTTTTGCGTTTTTTGCGTTTGTTGAGTTTTTTGCGTTTGTTGAGTTTGCGAATTTTATGAGAGAGATAAGAAAATTCAATCATCATGAAATGCGTTTGTTGAGTTTTTTGCGTTTGTTGAGTTTGCGAATTTTATGAGAGAGATAAGAAAATTCAATCATCATGAAAAAGGAACAAAGTGATTTTTGATAATAAACGCAATAAACGCAATCAACTCAACAAACGCAAAAAACGCAATAAACGCAAAAAACTCAACAAACGCAATAAACGCAAAAAACTCATTGAATAGATTCTAAGGCTGTTTTTAAACGTAAAATATCTTCTGCTTTTTTGACGGCTAACCGCACATAAGAAGCGTCTAAAAAATCGAAGTTATCACAAATACGAATTAAGATGCGATAAGGTTTCAATTTTTGTTGCAGTTGATAGCCATCTAGGTTTGCTAATTTGGCGAGTATAAAGTTAGCATCGCTCTCAAAGATTTGAGAAAAAAGTTTGGAAGCAAGCAGGATTTCTTTTAAATCGTGACGATTTTGTTGAGTTTGGGTTAATGTATCGGTAATAAATTGGTTATTATTGAGGGCTTGTCCAATATAATTCATATCCCAAGATGATAATTTCCAAGCGGGTTCTTGTTGACGTAAAGCGGTTATCATTTTTTTACTACCGGCAATCAATCCAATTCTTACCCCGGCACAACCATGAAATTTGGTTAAGGATTTAATGACAAATAGCTTTTCATAATCCATGATTCGGGTTGCTATCGACATTGCGTTGGTAAAATCCAGAAAGGATTCATCAATAATGATAGTACAATTAGCGGTTATCCACGTTTCCAATAATGGCGTTAAATCATAATAAGTACCGTCAGGTGTCGCGGGATTCACAAATACGACAGTAGAATACGGTTTGACCGGTGTTGTTAAAGTTTCTAAGCGATTGATCAGTTGTTGTTGGCAATTCAAAAGAGCAGCTATTCTTTTATATTCAGCATACAGAGGCGCGTAAAAAGTACACTGTGTGGGTTGCAAAAAACGAAACAGCGCGAAAATGGCAGCCGATGCCCCGTTAAATGGTTCAATGCTAGTGTGTTGAAATGCTGGA
>Ga0233403_10001696_pt1 | contig 10090 bp, 4 predicted proteins | sample Na_oxic_1_MG_FD_179866 | JGI IMG/M metagenome (GOLD analysis project Ga0233403, IMG submission 179866) | Seawater microbial communities from Saanich Inlet, British Columbia, Canada - Na_oxic_1_MG | ecosystem: Environmental > Aquatic > Marine > Inlet | place: Canada: British Columbia | collected...
TAAAACTTGAATGATTTTAAGGCTTAATGACCACTTCGATATTCGCTAACTCATTAATTGTTAATACTATTTTTCAAGTATACTCCCTATTGATTTTGTCAAGTTAAAAAAACTTGATAGTCGAGTTATATATATTTTTTCAAATAAAAATATTTTTATTTTGGTACTGGGTTGGTTGAGTGGGAAAGCTTCAATTTCAAGGGCAACCACAAGGGATTGCCCTACGTTAAACCCTTTATTTCGTGGCAATTCTTTCTGGTTGCCCTCATATCATTTATCGATTTGAATAAATCCCATTCAACGAACCCAGTGTCTTATCTTGGACTCCTAGCCTAATATGTTGTTTTGAAAAGCTCTAGTGCAGGAAGGCAGAAATAACCATGCCAGCCAGAAATCCAATTTTTTCAAAAAATCGGATTTCTTAAAAAGTTAAAATTATACCCGCGCTCAGTATATGCCTCAAAAAATGCGTTCCCAATCTATGTAAGTACCCGCCCATAAGTTTTGTGGTATTTTTACGACGTAATCTATTGTTTTTATTAATTTTATTTTTGAAAAATATATGAACAGGTACTTATGCAAAAACATCGCTCCGAAAGAATAGGTGCATTCTACTAAATTTTTCGTATCAATACGAGTCACAAAATGTTACAACATTTGTATTTTTTACTCAAAAAAACTCATTTTTAAGAAAACTTGGTTTAATGGAACAGCTCATTAATGAAACCCAAGTTATTGTAAATAAAGTAATATCTATTTTTGAACGACAAACCAGAGGTATAACCAGTTATTTTTTAGCATTTCTTAAATGTTCACTTTTTGAGAAATCCGATTTTTTCAAAAAATCGGATTTCTTGCCGACGCGTTTTTCAAAAACGAGGCTATTTAAAAAATGTGTTACCGTGCTAAGTCACTGAAAATAAATAACTGGTAAGAATTTCATTGGCAATGGAATACTCGATGGAATTATCAGTCTGTGATGTACCAGTTATTTACGCTGCCTAAGTATAAAAATTTAGCAAAAATTATTCTGTGCATCCTGCAATCTATAGGCTCTAAGTACAGCGATGATTAACCAAACAATGACTAACGCCATTACTGACTTCGTTTAAACAATTTGGATAACAAACTTAAACCGCGGTGAAGCAGGGAGTTTCTTTTTTCTTCGGCTTGGGAATAGATTAGTTCCCAGCGGTTTTTGGCCTCTTCACCCATCTTTTGGTCCTCAAAATGATGCACTACCTTAAAATAATATGTTTTACTTTTTAACTTGGCAATGCGAGACGATAACAAGTCGATAGCGGATTCTTCAATGTATTGAAGCGTATTGTAATCCTCATCATCACTTGTTAAGGATACCCAAAACGTTAAGGCCGCCATGTCTGCTTTACCCAGCTTGTCGGATGGCATTTTGTCGTAAAATAAACCATACGACTGCTTGAAAATCTCAACATGACTAGGAATAAAAACGGCCTTGATGACCGAACCATGCTGCTGTTTTTCAGTTAGACGGGAGAGAATCAAAGGCAGATAGTGCTGCGTAAATTCCTTATATGTCTTGTTATCCACTCCTGTTAGTGCTGGTTGAATTTGATGAAGCGGCTGTTTATCAAAGTCAAAAACCTCGTCATTGGCTTTGAGAACGGCCTCTCTGAGCATCAAGCGATTCGGACGCAATTCAATCTGGTGATGGCTCACTTGTTTAACGAGCATCTCGTATAACTTATCGGATTGCGACTGGGACTTTGGCTCAACAGAAACCGATGACGGAGCAGGTGGCTCAAAAGAAACTTTTTCACTCGCGGTTTGGAAGACTTTCTTGACCAGCTCCGGTGAAAAAGACTTGGTCTGTTGCTCTCGAATCCAAGCGATAGCCTGTGCCAGTTGTTCTTTTTTCGATAATAATTGCCACAGTTTGTCTGCAAAGATTTGCCGATAATGTTGTGAAAATTCAGACTCTTGTTGAAGAATCTGTTGGTGATAAGCCTTATGAGCGGTCTTCTTGTCACGCTGCTTCGCTATAGCGTATTTCCACTCGTGTCTTAATACCAGCCAGGTGTCGGGATTTTCTTTCATCGTGTTAATAACATGGAAACGATACGTCTCACTTTGAGCGTCTAACAAATGGCCCAAAAATTTAGCCAACGTCTTCATTGACTCTTCATAGTCATTTTGTGTTATTAAGCTGTCCGCAAGCTGACCCTTCAAAACGACTGAGACATAGGCACAAAGACTGGCAACTGCCAGCTTATCATCAATAAACGGCTCCAACAACCAGTCCAGTTGATCCAGTTTTGGCACTTGGGCTAATATCGCTGGCTTGATAACAAACCGCCACAGCCTCTCGTCGTTGTATACTTTGACTTCTGGCTTCAAAGCTTGTATTGAACCAATCATTTCGTTTATGATAATAGATAGTTGCTCTGGGCGCAAGCCTTCAGCCTCAATCTTAGAGGCGATTTTCGACAAGTGCTCTTCCGACAAAAATATAGCCGAAAATTCTTGGCCATAATAAGACTTAAAGGCCTTTTTAGCCTCTGACTGCAGTGCATGGAACTCGTCCGTCAACCTTCCCTCATCCAACAAATTAAGGTAAAATAAGCGAATTATGAGTTTATAAGCTATCTGCCGGTATTCGCGAGCTTTGGTAGCGATAGCCCCGTTGATGAAAAATCTGGCTAAATGCGTTAGATTCGCTGAGGTTTCAGATTGGTCTAATTTTTCTATGACCGAGCCGATCACTTTGAGAATATCAGCAAAGTGTTTTGTGTATGAGCTGGCAAAGGTCAGTATGTCCACCAACTGGGTTTCTTCCACCTGTGCAATGTTCAGGTCACCCATTTTGAGTTTAAATAGATCAAGCAGCGATTCCAGTTCCTGATTCAGGGTGTTATGGTCAAACTGTCTCGTAAAGTCATAAAACGCCTGAAGTTTATGTGGCTGATCAGTCATCCAAGCCGAGATAGTGGCCGCATACTCGTTAATCGACTCAATATTACTATGATTACCGGTCACAAAATCAAACACATAGAATTGGTATTTGCGCTCGTTATCACCCAGTACCAAGTCCGTCTCCCCCAGTGTCACGTTGATGGCTAAACACGCACGCGGGTCGAATTGGAAACTGGAACAACCGAGCTCTTTCTGATGACTGGGCGGAAAGGATTTTTGGAGACAAGCAATCCAAAATAAGCCGTTTGTTTCCAGTTCTTCTATGATAACCACGTTTCTTGAAGTCTCCGGCCGTAGGAAGACTGCTTGAATCATTGCCGCCAGTTGGTTTTTGTGCTCCGGCTCTTCGGCCATAAATTCCTGAAGAGAAGGAAAAGAGTAGGCTTCGATATTCGGTGTCAGCTTAACAGGTAGTAATTCAAAAGAAGCCGATTCGATATCTTCGTCTGGCAATACTTGGTTTTTCCAACCATCCCATTCGTATAAATCAACCGGCCATATATCCTCTAGCAAACGATCAATAATCAAGCTATGGGAAAAGTAATTTCCCCATCGTTGCGTGTAATCTTGTCCAACATACACTGACTTGACAATAGCCAGCCGGCCCGATTCCAAATAAGTATGACGATATGCTTTTGGAAAGAGGCCGTCAATTTCAGATTGATTAGGTTCATCAGGCAAATGACGTGGTGGCTTATAGATTCCTAAGCGTTCCACAGCCCGCTGTTCCTCCGGTTTAATATCGCGGCTCATAGCGCGAGTCTGAAAACCCGCATAACCGGAAAGCCCATAACGACAGGACGTGTAATGAAGCTGGAAACCGATGATTTCCGACAGAGTTGATTGGTTATTGTTCATCTGTGTTGCACCTTTTTGATGATTTTATTTTGTGCCAGCAGCCACAGAAATGGATCCTCCACGCGGCGTGGCATAACACTCGGAATTTTTTTTGTATCATGAGGATTACAACCCAATGCACTCAATCCAAAAAAACCGTATTGGGCGTATCGTGTCTGAGTCAGTTGAATGATATCCTGTCCATTCCACTGCTCCAACAAAGACATCATCTCGCCATTGATCGCGTCAAAATCGTCCATATCAAAACCTTTTTCATGGTTGGCCGACGCGTGTAATTGAAATTGAGGATCGATCAGCGGTAACACTGCATCAAACTTGGAGAAGGCTATCGCCAGCGGCGTTTTTATTTTATCCGTTGGTTTCAAATGGCGGCCCTTCTCAATCAAACGAGTGGTACGGTTCAGAATATCAGAAGTTTCCGTATTGATCTCTGGTAAAGCAGTCTCATTAGGTACTTTATCTCGGACGCTCAACATCTGTAACGGGTCAATGAGCAACACAACACCGTTTGAGCGGTAGATATATTTATTGACCGTTGACATCGCGTCATCGTCGTTGAGATCTTCCCCAGCCGTATCAAAGAAAACCAAAATAAAGGCATTTTTGATACGATCATGACCCAGCCAGCCTTTTCCGCTAAAGGTTATGCTATAAACCATCGGTTGTTGAACGCTACGATCAGCCAAAGCTGAGTCAGTGCCCTTGATGACTTTTCTGTCATTATAAACCGGGTTATAAAAGACGTTTCGGTAACGCTTGATCGTTTCGTCATTCATCGGTTCTAACAGCATACCCATATTTGGGCCTAGCTGCTTTTTGATTTGATTGATCAATACCGCAATATAGTGGCTTTTTCCGGCTTGTTTCGCCCCTATCACGGCAAAGATATAGTTCTTGAATTGCCCGGTGGTATGCGGCAATTCGCTATGGCAGTGAGGGCATAGGCGTTTATGGCTTAGCTGGCCACAACTCGCGCAACGACGGGATTGGTTAAATCGGTCTTTAAATGTGCCAGTCGATGTTAACACCTTACCTATCGGGCGTGAATCAGCCCAAGCCGATTGATAAATCGTATCCGGTACCGGCGCACATCGGCTGGGCGGACTGGTGCAGCGAAAAGGTGTATCCTTTAGCTGGAAATATTCAAAACAGTATGGACAAATTTCCTTTTGGAATGATCTGATTATATTACGCCACATGATTTGATGACCTCAAAAATGATTGATAAGTTGATGATACTGAGTACCGGAAAAATTTGGACGAAAATCAAGTTTTTGGCAATGATTAATCCAAGTCAAGTCCAAACAATACCACAGAGTCACACTTCAGTCATCGAGCCTTTGATAATCTGAAGTGAAACTCTGTGTCACTCAGTGCCTCTGTGTTGAAGTAACACAATGTTTTCCAAAGAAATTTTTCAACCAATTTTCAGTTTATCTTTTGCCGCTGGCAACAATCGCACTTCCTTAGCCAACGCATCGTCTTTGAAAAACAATTTTAAATAGCCACCTTCTTTAAGATGCTGCGTTGGTATTTCAATCCGTGATCGTTTATTCATAAAAGTTATCTGCTCCGCTTCTGCCACAATAACGCCATCATTCTTGGAGACCGGCGGATATTTGGCTTTTCGCACCACCTGCACTCCTTCCAGCGGCGCACCTTCTTCACTTATTAACTCAATCCACGCAGCCTGCGGTGTTTTGCTAAAAAACTTGTGCTTGACAATGACTTGGTAACGAACCAGGTTTTCTTGTCCCATCGCTTCTAACAGATTCACGCCACTGGAGTAAATGTCGGCATTAGAATCTCTAACAAACACGGTAAAATAATATTTTTGTAGCGCGGCTGAGCGTAATTCCCAACAATGATTGCGTTCGTACTCAGAACGTGTGACCCACACCTTGGTTGCGCCATTTTCGTCAGCAGTTGTCGGAAAATGGTCGTGATGATAGGCCACCTGCACTTCTGAGGCACCGATAGGCCATTGCCATGTTAAAACCAAGTTGCGGCCGTTGCGCTGGGACACTAGAGCAGAAACTTCATCAATAGTCGTCACCGCGACCGGATTGCCCAGAACGGCCGTTTCATAGACTAGACTTAATGGCACAAAAAACACGCGCCCTTGCGTATTCAGGGTTGTCTGTGCCCGCCCCGGTGTAGTGACTTGAACCGGTTCGCCAAACCGTTCAACATTTTTTATCGACACGATCTGCCCCGGTGTTAGATCTGGTATAGATTGTGTTTGGCGAATCTGGACTTGTACCTTGCCAGGTGGCATAGTCCAAGTCAGAAACACAGTTCGATCTTGACGATTGGCTGTCAAATCGGTCACCGGCTCCGGCGGATCCATTGGTGTTGCTAGAAGGGTTACCCCTTTAGAATATAAAGTGCGTGATTCATCTATTGGGTGACGATACTTTGCAACTATCAAATATCCATAGCACTGCCCGTTTTGCAAACCGGTATCCATAAAATGGCTGCTGGTGCCGGGTACAATAGCATTTCCGTCACCTAGACAAGAAGGCGCGACACCGTCCTTCCGCCAGACTTCAACTGCTATACAACCATCAGGGAGGTGCCATTTCAGGGTCACTTGACCATGACTGACTTCATAATCGAGGTTTTCAACATCAGATGTTCTAAGATGGGGCCCAGTTGCCGCGAAATGGTGAGAAAATACCCCGGCCCGAACCGAAAACACACCATAATAGTATGCGATTCCCGCTTGAGCCTTTATATCATCGGCTTTGGTCATTGATGTATCGGCAATGATATCGCCATCCCGCTCGTTGGCCGGTAATCCACCTCGCTTACGAACAATACGATAACTGATTTTACCACGCGCATTGGCTTTGAACCAAGACAAACGAAGCGACTCTCCATGCCAAACCGCCGTGAGAGAGGGTGGCGGTGGTGGTGGGCTGCTCGCCATTGCGGATAAGGCGGGCGTAAAATCGACACAGTGAGACAGCGATTCTTCGTATTTGTCAAAGGATTCTTCTGTTTTTCCTGCTAAACGGAGTTTTTCTGCTATCTCATAAGTTTGTTTGGCGCGATGCAAGCCATCATCAATCTGTTTTTGAAGTTTTTGAATCGTGTCAGTTTGCGCTTTACCATCATGTTGTTTAAATCGTTCCAGTTGCGATTCACCCTTCTCAAGTTTTCGAGCCTTGATGAGGGCCTTGATCTGATCGAGGGCCTCGGTGCGTTCCCGCTTTTTCGATTCGGCTTGCTTTTTCGCGTCCAGTGCCGGTTGCCAATCAGTCCAATAGTCCAGTGCGCGGTTCAAATATAAGATCGCGTTATCCAAATCGCCTTCGTCCTTCAACCGTTTTCCGTCTTTCAGCAAGGCTTTTACAAGAGGGCCATCGCCAGTATGGCAACCGCAATGACTACAAGCTGCATTTTCGGTGGGCGTTGGCTTTCCGCATTTAGGACAGGGTTGCACCAATTCTTCGCCACAATTTTGACAATGCTTATCCTGCGGTGAGGCAGCCGCCATCGTATCGCAATAGCCACAAATCGGCAATTGAATACGGGTAGTTTCCGTATTTTTTTGTACGCCCCACTTTTTTATGGCCGCATGCTCCTCGATATATTCCATAGCAACTGTTTCAGTCACGCCCAGTTTTTTGGCTTCCTGAAGCAGGGATTCGAGTTCTTTGGTTTCAATGAACTTATCACGCCCTGCTATTTCCAATTGCTTGTCAAGTTGAGTCAGTACATCCATCGCCAACGTGTTATCGTAACGTTCTTTTTCGGCGTTCTTAAATACCGACTTGGATCGTCCAGCCAAGCTCATTTTTAAGGTGGTGTCCTCATCCGTTTTCCCAGTACGGCTCAATTCCTTGTAGATAGCATCCCCACGTTCATAAAGACTCTTGGGAGAGGATCGGGCACTGAGCTTTGGAGAATGCTCAAGGTTTAGAAAATCATACAAACTGTTCAATTTCAACGTATTCAATTCGTCACGAATCGCTTTGGCGACAGAAGGTTCCAGTTTAGGACGCGCGGTTTTTTTGTGACCAGCCGTGCTTTTGTCCAACTGAAATCCCCGCTGTTTCAGGCGATCCTCAATCTCCTGTTCGGAAAAAGCTTTCCCGGTTTGACTGACGATCAGTTTCACATCCTCTGACGAGATTGTGGTTGTATGGAACATACTAATCAGTCGATCAAGTTCATCAAGCTGGGCTTGCTTGTCTTTTTTTTGCGCCTTGACCGCTGCCTTTGCTTCTGTCTGACGGCTTTCCGGCTCCTTGAGTAAGGCTTCCATTTCCGGTAAGTACTTCATGTACCGTTCGGCCTTCCTACGCGCCGCCGGACTCCCTTGGTTCTTTTGCAGGGACCAAGATCGGCGTTTTTCTTGAATAGCGGCTTGGATGGTTGGCCAGTCGGTTATGGAAGGGTCAAGTTCCAAAAGGGTGTAAAAGTTAGGGCGTTCTTCCATATTTATTTATTTATTAGATATTATCGGAAATAAGCAAATAATTGATTAATTGATTTTCTTGCAAAATTCATAAAATGTTGTTATAGATAGAATTAGGGAATATTTCCCTAAACCAAGACGCGGCAATAGTTTCGGTAAATCCTAGCGTCATTCCCGAAACAACAGACAAGGGTTTTGCAAGAGGCTCTTATAGGTAAAAATTTTTATTTCCAATAATCTCTATTATCAAAGGTTTACCCAGTTAACAATAACTGGGGTTCTTAATATTTAAAAAAAACTATCTATAGATGTTCAGATAAATAATTTCACCAACCACAAACCCCAGGTTTCGCCTCAATGCCATTAAGTTAAGGAAAAGCTTTTATATTCAGTTGGTTATTCGCCAAAAATGCACACTTGGCTCACCGGTTAAATGGGGGTGGGTACCCAACTGGTTGTTTTTATCGAACTCAAAACACTTGGGGGCCACACCATTAACAGAAAAAAAGTGATTAATATCAATATATTAACTCTTAACTTAATGGCATTGAGGTTTCACCTGGGGCTATTCGCCTATTCAACCCCTTCAGGGTTGTTGCCCCAAGTTTCACCTGGGGCTTTTATGAGTATAAGAAACCGCACATTGTCGATAAACCGGTGGTAATGAATCCCACAAACCTTTGGCGCCTTCTATGTCACGACTACCGATATAAGCACCAACCATGAAAGAAAGTTTCAATATCAATAGCAAGCCAAATCCATTGTTGGTTATTTTTACGCATAGACCACATTTCATCACATTGGATAATAATTTTACTTTTTTTAGGAATAATATCAATCTCTTTTGGAACCGAATTATATTTTTGGTTAACGTCATTTGGTAACCAATATTCCCAAACCCCAACAACTCTTGCTTTTGCCATAACGGGATTTTTTCTAATAATAATTTGTCGATTAAATCTTTCTGTTGTTGAGAAATACAGTTTGTCGGCTCTAATACAAATTGTCTGTTACAATCTATTGCAAGCAGACTTTTGCTTTCCATTGTGGATGCTTCCATTTTTGATAATATTTTCTGACTGACATGTTGGACAATTCATAATTTTTTTCTAGATATTTTTTAAAATATACCACTACTTTGTTTAGGACTACCAAAAATTAAATGAAACTCGCTAAATACCAAATAGCTCCAATATTAAGATAAGCTTTTTGAAAAAAGAAAGAATCTTCCCACTACTTTGTTCAGGGCTACCAAAAATTCAATGAAAGCATCAAATTATTATAATAGACTTATTGCAAAATAATATCGTCGCACGACCATAATTTTACAAATCAATGACTTAGCTTGGTTAGGTAATTTTAAAAATCATTTTATTTCAAATGCTTAGTTTATTTCGCCACCATTATAATCTCTAAAAACACGATGACCGGTGATTTGGTGGGTTTCGCTACCGCTTGGTGGGTTTCGCTACCGCTCTACCCACCCTACGAAATATTTATTGATTTATAACGATGATAGCTTAAACCTGGGGAAAACTTTCTAACAGTTTAGACTAACCAACCGAATTTAAAAACAAACGATAAGTTGGATTATCGTTTTCTTCCCAATAAGGATAGCCCAAATTCTCCAAAAAATGTTGAAATTCGAGTAATTGTTCATCAGGCACTTGTATGCCTATCAATACCCGCCCATAAGCGGCACCATGATTACGATAATGAAACAAACTGATATTCCAACGTTGCCCCATGCCGGTTAAAAAATGCAATAACGCACCGGGACGTTCTGGAAATTCAAAACGGTAAAGGCGTTCATTCAACAAATGCGGCGGATGTCCCCCCACCAGATGACGAATA
>Ga0233403_10001697_pt1 | contig 10080 bp, 6 predicted proteins | sample Na_oxic_1_MG_FD_179866 | JGI IMG/M metagenome (GOLD analysis project Ga0233403, IMG submission 179866) | Seawater microbial communities from Saanich Inlet, British Columbia, Canada - Na_oxic_1_MG | ecosystem: Environmental > Aquatic > Marine > Inlet | place: Canada: British Columbia | collected...
AACATCGTCCGTGAAGAAATGGATAAATCAGGGGCACAGGAAATCTTGATGCCAGCAGTGCAGCCAGCGGAATTATGGCAAGAGTCTGGGCGATGGGATCAATATGGTCCCGAATTACTGCGTTTTATTGATCGCCATGAGCGTGAATTTTGTTTTGGCCCCACCCATGAAGAAATCATTACTCATTTGGTTCGCCATGAAATTCGGAGTTATAAGCAATTACCTTCTAACTTTTATCAGATTCAAACCAAGTTTCGTGATGAAATTCGTCCCCGTTTTGGTATTATGCGGGCGCGTGAGTTTTTGATGAAAGATGCTTATTCTTTCCATTTGAATCAAGCCTCGCTGCAAGAAACTTATGATTTGATGTTTGAAACATATTCTAACATTTTCAAACGCTTAGGACTCACTTTTCGTGCCGTGTTGGCTGATACAGGTAATATTGGAGGCAGTGCTTCACATGAATTTCATGTGCTGGCAGAATCTGGGGAAGATGCCATCGCTTATAGCACGACAGGGGAATATGCCGCTAATGTGGAAATGGCACCTGCTTTGCCGCCGGCAGGTGATCGTTCTGAAGCAACGGCGACAATGACTATGGTACCAACACCCGATCAACATACGATTGAAGAGGTGAGCCAATTCCTAAAGGTGAAATCCACACAATGTGTTAAAACGCTGTTAGTCAATGGCGAAAATGGTTTAGTCGCACTCGTGCTGCGAGGTGATCATACACTGAATGCGATCAAGGCTGCTAAGTTTCCCCAAATCGCTAGCCCCCTGACTTTTGCAGAACCAGCAAAAATCCGCGAAACAGTTGGGTGCGATATTGGTTCGATTGGACCCGTTGATTTAGGGATACCTATATTAGTTGATCACAGTGCTGCTCATTTAGCGGATTTTGTTTGTGGTGCCAATAAGGAGGGACAACATTTAACTGGGGTCAATTGGGGGCGCGATTGTCCAGAACCAGAAGCGGTTGATTTACGCAATGTCGAAGTGGGTGATCCCAGTCCAGATGGTCAGGGCGTATTAGATATAGCGCGTGGTATTGAGGTAGGGCATATTTTTCAGTTGGGCGATAAGTATAGTAGAGCATTAAAAGCCACGGTGCTTTCTGAAGAGAGTAATGCGACCATTTTAACGATGGGTTGTTATGGCATTGGTGTCTCTCGCCTCGTTGCTGCTGCCATTGAACAAAATCATGATAAGTATGGCATTATCTGGCCTCAAGCCATCGCTCCTTTTTCTGTCGCCATTTTGCCGATGAATATGCATAAGTCGTAGCGACTGCGCGATGCCGCCGAAAAAATCCATGACGCATTACAGGCAGCAGGGGTAGAAGTCTTATTTGATGATCGTCGAGAACGCCCGGGCGCGATGTTTGCAGATGCAGAATTAATAGGGATTCCTCATCGTTTGGTGATTGGAGATAGGGGTTTGGATAAGGGTGAAATTGAGTATAAGGGTCGGCGCGATAAAAAGCCGCAATATGTGCCGATGGATAATGTGATTGCGTTTATTCAGGAAAAATTGTTGCAGTCTTGAAATCTGTTTTGTGAGGGCAAGAATAAAGAATGACCCTGACATAACATGACAGTTCGTAGTCAACAGGTATTTCTTCGTTCCCAAATGGCATTAACTTAAGCCTGGGCGAACACATAGGATCGCCCCTACAGTTCCTAAATACGCGGAGATTTGTAGGGGCAGACCTATGTGTCTGCCCTTAAGTTAATGGCATTTTGGAATGAATTCCGCAACGCTCCACGTTGCAATCTTGCTGGACGGAGTTTGTAATCCTGTCCGTCACATATCATGGAAACGTGAGAAACAGGTTACAAATCTGAACCTGCTCAGGAAGGGACAATCTTTTATGGTTGCCCTAACTAATCAGAGGAATTTATATGGCTTCTTTATATTGTTCCCATTGTCATCACCATCTCCTAGAAGCAATACATTATGAGGACATCGAAATTGATGCTTGTAGGCATTGTGGGGGATTATGGTTTGATCGTAACGAATTGGATCAAGTAGTACATGCCTACGATCCCAACTATCATCACAAAGAACCATTTGTTAAAACGTTAGGGCAACGGATCGGCGCTTCCTCCAAAAAATGTCCTCACTGCAAGGAATTGTTGATTACATATCAATTTGAACAACACAGTGATTTGAAAATAGATATTTGCGAATCTTGCCATGGGATTTGGCTTGATAATGGAAAATTGGATCAAGCCAAAATATCTCATGAAATCGATGAAGCAGAAGAAATCATTGAAAGAGAAACCACTTGGATGGATTGGGTATTTCAGTTTTTTCTCCAGTTACCGGTTGAATTTAACATTAAGCCACGGAAATTCCCCCTCGTCACAGTCATATTGATCGTGTTAAATGTGTTACTGATACTACCCATTATAAACCCCCAGCTTATTCCAAACATTTGCTTTCAATGGGGACTGATCCCTCAAGAAATTGGATCATTAACTTGGTTCGTGACTTTATTTACCCATCAATTTTTACATGGTGGATTGGGACATTTACTGATCAATATGTATTTTCTGTATATATTGGGGGATAACGTTGAAGATGCGATGGGACGCATTATGTTTCCCCTGTTTTACCTGTTCTGTGGTTTGGTGGCTGGCATGACACATGTGTTATATGAACTCAATTTGGGGGGATTAAGTAGTATTCCTTTAGTTGGTGCGAGTGGTGCAATTTCAGGTGTGATGGCTGCTTATATCTATTTCTTTCGGAAAGCAAAGTTGACGTTTATGTTCTTTGTATTTCAATATAAATTATCCCCCATTTTGTATTTCGGCATTTGGATTACCATGAATGTGTTATTCCTAATTATTGGTATGCCTAATGTGAGTTGGGCTGGTCATCTTGGCGGATTTATTGCAGGGCTGGTGTTTTCATATTTTGTCTATGACGGGATTTTAAAAGCCAATCCATTGATTCGTTACTTAAACAAAGGATCAACTTAGGAAGGTTCACGAAATCACTTCCGGTTTTAGAAACTTGGTTTAAGTACTGAAGCACAAGTTTTCGGATATCATTAAGTGGCTTTTCAAAAACGTTTGAAAAAATCTTGACTTTTTTTTGTGAATGCTTTAGTCTATAAAAGACTGATTTAAAAACCACACGGGCTAATGGCACGCACGATAGCAAATATACATCTTTCTCTTGTCTGAATCAGAATTTGATCTCGCTTCGCTTCGTTACTTCGTTTCAGAATTTAAGAATTTGATCTCCGCACAGCTCCGTTACTTCGTTTCAGAATGGTTAATCCGCTAAGTAGGTCGGGTTAGCTGCGCCGCAAAAAAACGTCACCCGACAAAGGTCTATTTGATTTTGAAATGTCGGGTTACGTTATCGCGCTGCGCTTGATAAGCTAACCCGACCTACTTATGACTTTTTTTTGTGAATGCTTTAGTCTATAAAAGACTGATTTAAAACCCACACGGGCTTAGTTTTTTAATGTTTCTAATGAGAGGATAAATACGATGGTAAGATTTATGTGCGGATTACGCGCCGTACTTTTGATGGCTCTGATAATGGGGTTGCCTTGGTTTCAAGTTGCATGGGCTAACTTGAATGATGGGTTAGTTGCCTATTATCCGTTCAATGGTAATGCCAATGATCAAAGTGGAAACGGAAATCACGGCACAGTTATCGGGGCTAATTTGGTGGAGGATCAATTTGGGAAAAACAACCAGGCTTATAATTTTCCAGACTCAAACGATTATATTGAAATTGGAGATGTAGAGGCTTTGGGTGGTGTTCAACAATTGACGGGAATCGCATGGATAAAACCCTATTCTTTGGATGAAGACGCAGCGCTCATCAGCAAATTGGACGCTTGTAATAAATTTTATGGTGGCTTTTTAATGAGATTATCCCATCGTGAATTAACATTTTTTATGTCTGATTCATCAGATGCAAGACTCGCTGTTGAGACAATTTCATCCACCATGTCAATTGATATTTGGCAACAAGTTGCTTTTGTGTTTGATGGTTCACAAACCGATGTAGCAGATAAAATGAAAATATACTACAACGGTATAAAACAACCTACATCCTTTTTGAGTGATTGGAATTATCCTCATATTCAAACCAGTTTGAACCAAAGTTCACTTCGTATTGCTACAATGATAGATGGGGCTTGTGCCCATGAAGATTTCAACGGAAAAATGGACGATGTCCGCATTTATAATCGCGCCCTTTCCGATTCAGAAATCAAGCAACTTTATAGCGGAGAAAGTGATATTGATGGTTCTAGCACAGCTATATCCTTCAACAATCTAAAACCACTTTATAATGTGGGTGAACAAGTTGTGATAGATTTGATGGTAAACTTAGCCGTTAATCGTTTTAATCGTGTTGACTTATGGGTAGTTATTGAGATGCCTAGTCGTAATTTGCTCTTTATGACGGAGCTTGCCTTCACTCCTTTTAGTTTACAGCCACAACCATTTAGATCGTCTTTAGATAACACGCAAACAACGCACCGCGTCTTGGAATTTGAAGTTTTACCGGGATTAGGTGGCGATTACACATTTTATGCACTCCATGTCGAAGAGGGCAAAAATCCTATGACGGATAGTTTCTTGGTACTCCGTTCAAATGTGGCAAAGGTGAAAGTGGTTTTAAGTAATAAGAACTGAAGCAAGTGTAGGGGGCAGGTAGAGCGACAACGATACGAAGTCAGCTAAACCCACAACTTTCACAATCACAAAACTAGCCCCAAGGCTCTAAGCTTTGGGGCTTTTTTTATGTTGGTTTTGTCGAACAACCCGTCAATATAACCTTTACTAAACTGAGAGGTTTTAAATTAAATGGAACTTGAACCAAAAGTATTAACGGCATTAATACAGCAATTTCCAATCGTTCATAACATATTGATTTATAAAAATATTTTAAAAATGCTTTCGTAAAATTTTCAATAAAAAATACTTTATAATCAGATACTTAATTAAAATTTGACCGGGAGTCGCTGGCATTAATAGACATCTTTCCTAAATAACTTAAATTCCTTTTATATCAATGTTTTATCATTTAACCATTTTGTAAGATATTGAAATAGAAAGTAAAACATTATTTAGGAAAGATGTCTATTGTTATATCAGCTTTTTTGATCGGTTCCTTCTGAAAAAAAAACCTTTTATTTCAAATTGTTCTAAAGTATTGTTTTGAAATGTATTACAATAGTCAATATAAAATTTTAATTGAAAACTTAAACTTTTTTTTTAAATTTTTAGAACTGACGCACCTTAAATGTAACTATTTGATTTTATTGTAATAAAAATTTCACCTGATGGCTTTGTTATTTTTTAAGTTATTGATTTACAATGAATTTAATTGACAGGGCAGTCAATCCTATTTGAAGTCAATCCTATATTATAGACCAACAGATAAATTATTTCAAAACATGTCAGGCGGGTAACGTCTTTATGTTGCCCACCGACATAAAGTGGACAACTGCCCACCCCACACAAAGGAAATTATTTGCCTGAAGATCTCTCTTTTTAAATCTATCGCCCTGCCAGTCTATTAGCAATTAAATCTTATTTAGATATAATCACTGTATAATAGAATTGTTCGAAAATCAGGTTTTTCTATTTTAAGTATTTGTTTTTATTCAATAAAAAATGAGCCTCCGAACAAGTCTAATCATATCAATCTATCTTGAATTGAACCATACCTAATATTTTAACCCCAACTTCATTAAACTTATACTAACAGAATAAACACAATGGGACGAATGCACAGCACCCGCTTATTCTTGAAAACACGAACTTGGAAGGACAGCAAAAAACAGACGCATCCAAAAATCACTCTTTAAATAATACTGCACACGGTTCGATGTGCCTGTTTTTTGAAAAAACTCGAACATCGAACACAAATTAAACTTTTATATCGGGGGATATGTCTTTTTTATTGCCGACCCCTTTCGTCAATAGAAAAGTTCAATTGATGACAGCAAAAAATATAGATTTGATTCATTTTAAAATTCCATTTAAAATTCCATTTAACACATAAATTTATAAATGACTGATTTATAATAATTTAACGGATCAATGCGTCGATCCTATAACTCATCATTTACAGAAAAACTATTACTATTACAAATTAATATTTACATTTAATATTAAAATTAAGAAATTTTGGTGATATTTTGTAATAACATCTCTCAAATAATAAAAATGGAAATCAAATGAAATTTAGCAAAAACTGGCTACGTGAGTGGGTTAATACGACACTTTCAACCGATGAGTTAGTCCAACGATTGACGATGGCTGGCTTAGAGGTAGATAGCGTTGAACCTGTTGCTGCCCCATTTAGTCAAGTCGTCGTCGGTTCCATTCTTTCCGTTAAAGCACATCCCGATGCTAAAAAACTAAATATTTGTCAAGTTGATGTGGGCAAAGGGAAACATTTAAAAATTGTTTGCGGTGCCCCCAACGTTCATGTGGGTATGATCGTTCCGACGGCTTTAATTGGTGGACATTTGGGGGAGATGAAAATAAAAAAAGCCAAATTACGAGGAGTTCCTTCTTTTGGTTTATTGTGTTCTGCTAAAGAATTGGGAATGGCAGAAAGTTCGGAAGGTTTGATGCTTTTACCATATGATGCGCCGATAGGTGAAGATATACGCCGCTATCTGCAATTAGACGATGTGTGCCTTGAAATTGATCTGACACCGAATCGTGGAGATTGCTTAAGCATTAAAGGGATTGCGCGAGAGGTCGGTGTTTTGACACGTCGTGAAGTTTTGGTACCCTCATGTTCACCTGTTGCAACAACCATTACTGATACTTTTCCGGTAGAAATTCATACTCCCCAAGCTTGTCCTCGCTATGTTGGGCGCATCATTAAAGGAATTAATGCTGGGGCATTAACACCATTATGGATGCAGGAACGTTTACGCCGTAGCGGACTACGCAATATCAGTGCTGTCGTGGATGTCACCAATTACGTTTTATTAGAGCTCGGACAACCTATGCACGCTTTTGATCTTGACTGTTTATCCGGAGGGATACAAGTAAGAACCGCACGGGCAGGCGAGTCTCTTACCTTATTAGATGAACAAACGGTAGAATTAGATGAACAAACCCTTGTGATTGCAGATCACAAACAGCCCCTTGCAATGGCAGGTGTCATGGGTGGGCAAGCGTCAGCCGTGACTTCAGTGACGCAAGATATTTTTTTAGAAAGTGCTTTTTTTGCACAGAAACAGGCGATGGGCTGTGCGAGACGCTACGGATTACACACAGAATCTTCCCACCGTTTTGAACGGGGTGTCGATCCGCAATTGCAATCTAGTGCGATGGAAAGGGCTACTGCTTTATTAGTGGATATTGTGGGCGGACAACCGGGACCGGTTATTGATATGACAGCAGATTTGCCGGGAATCCCCACTATTAACCTTCGAAAATCACGGATTAAGCGTTTACTGGGTAGAACCATTGGTAGAAGCATTAGACGACGAAAGGCTGAAGACATCTTGTCACGACTTGGTATGCAGTTTGAACCAATCTTTAGAACGCACAGTCTCAAGAAAGGTCATTTACTGGTTAAACCAAAATTTGAGGGATGGCATGTACAACCGCCGAGTTTTCGTTTTGATATTAGCCTTGAGGTCGATCTGATTGAAGAGTTGGCACGGGTGCATGGCTATAATAATTTACCAAGCCACGCCGCTCAATCCCGTTTAACAATACATCCTCAACCCGCGGTGACTTTGGAACAAATACAAGCAGTACTGGTTCAACGTGACTATCAAGAAGCTATCACTTATAGCTTTGTTGATTCCAAACAGCAAGCTCAACTGAATCCCAATGTGGATGCGATTAGTTTAGCTAATCCCATTGCCAGTGATATGACAGTGATGCGTACTACTTTATGGACCGGATTATTGCAGGCTTTGTTATATAATCGAAAGCGTCAACAGTATCGTGTACGCTTGTTTGAAACAGGTTTACGCTTTATTCAATCTAAAGAGCAGGGGTTACCATTACAAGAGTCAATGATAGCAGGCGTTGTGACAGGTACCTGTTGGTCCGAACAATGGGGACAGAAGGGGCAAGTGATTGATTTTTTTGATGTGAAAGCAGATGTTGAAGCCTTGTTAAATTTAACCCATCGTACCGAAAGTTCTGATGTTTATCGTTTTACGCCAGATACTCATCCCGCTTTACACAGTGGCCAAACAGCTGCTATTTATCGCGGCGATGAATTGATAGGATTACTGGGCGCCGTACATCCGAGATTAATCCAAACACTGGAATTAACACCGCCTGTCTATCTGTTTGAATTGCGGTTGGCCCCTTTATGTCAGGCGAAAATGCCTCAATTTAAAGAAATTTCTAAATATCCGTCAATGCGACGTGATATAGCTGTGCTTGTATCAGAAGAAGTCAGTGCCGCCCAATTGTTGGATTGTATTCAACACAAGAACATTGAGACGCTGATTGACTTACAATTGTTTGACGTTTATCAGGGTGAAGGTATTGAACCGGGTAAAAAGAGTTTGGCAATGGAGTTAATTTTTCAAGCATTTTCGCGCAATCTTACAGATTTTGAAGTGGATACTGTGGTTGAACAGATACTCGGCACACTCGAACAAAATTTAGGGGCACAATTAAGGAAATAGACATGGCATTGACTAAAGCGACAATGGCAGAGAAACTCTCTATTGAAGTAGGTTTAAATAAACGAGACGCTAAAGACATGGTCGATTTATTTTTTGAGGAAATGAGCGATGCTCTAAGAAAAGGAGAGCCAGTCAAGCTCTCAGGATTTGGTAATTTTATATTACGCGATAAAAAAGAACGACCCGGTAGGAATCCTAAAACGGGAAAGGAAATACCTATTAATGCAAGGCGTGTTGTCACTTTTAGAGCGGGGCAAAAACTGAGGGCGCGGATAGAATCTTATGTTGGAAGCAACTAATTACAGTGAACTCCCTGCGATTCCGGGAAAACGTTATTTCACGATTGCTGAAGTGGGCGAGCTATGTGCGGTAAAACCTCATGTTTTGCGTTATTGGGAACAAGAATTTACCCAACTGAGGCCAATCAAACGCCGCGGCAATCGGCGTTATTATCAAAGGGATGATGTCATTTTGATTCGTCAAATTCGCAGCTTACTATATGAACATGGTTTTACCATCGGCGGTGCGAAACAACATCTGATAGAAGAAACTTCAATAAATGACAAGCATCAGAGCCAGCAAGTGATTAGCCAATTACGCATAGAATTGGAAGAAGTATTAAATCTTTTAAAACGCTAGCTAAGGTGACACACATTATCACGGGCATATCCTTCGCTTATTGAATTGTTATGATGAAATAATTGATGAATTGTTGTTAGAATGGTGATATGAAATAATTGTATAGATTCAATCTATTTATGGCATTTTGTTCCGAAATATTGAAAAATGGCGAAATAAAATAACCGATAGATCAACATAAAAATGGCATTTCGTTGGAAACATGATGAATGACGAAATGCCAAGCCCATTCGTTATGACTTAATTTATGCAACCCTTACCAAATTCATAATAGTTACCTAACCAATCGTATTTAATGGTATTGTATGGAACTAACAGGCGGCTAATCATTAGCAGAAGTTAGATAGGTTATAACACCTTTAAATGTTCAATCCAGTTTGAAGTTCTGTTGTTTATCTTTAAGGGTAGTGGAAACGCGAAAGTGAGATAAGCGCAAAAAGCCTTTTTAACAACGCCAAGGATTACTTCACTCTTAACCGAGGGCATAAAGCCACTATTTATGAAAGTATATGTCATTAACAAAGACGGTAGTCAATTAATGCCTTGCCGTCCAGCAAAGGCCAGAAAGCTACTGCGTGATGGAAAGGCCAAGTCAGTGAAACGACTACCGTTTACGATTCAACTTAAATGGGACTGCGAAGAGAATATTCAGGAAACAACAGTTGGCATTGATAAAGGAAGCCATACGACGGGTTATTGTGCAATAGCTAATGGTGAAATATTAATGTCAGGCTATATCAACCATAGAACGGATGTTAAAAAGAAGATGCAAGGACGTGCTG
>Ga0233403_10001698_pt1 | contig 10076 bp, 4 predicted proteins | sample Na_oxic_1_MG_FD_179866 | JGI IMG/M metagenome (GOLD analysis project Ga0233403, IMG submission 179866) | Seawater microbial communities from Saanich Inlet, British Columbia, Canada - Na_oxic_1_MG | ecosystem: Environmental > Aquatic > Marine > Inlet | place: Canada: British Columbia | collected...
TTTGGAAAACAGTTGGGAATTTTTGTAAATCAATATTTCTTCCGTCAACATATACTGCTGATGTTATGAAGGAAAATGTTGGAAAGCAAATTTCTGCAAACTATGATTTACAGCAAAGATTGCAGAAGAATAATCATCTTTTTGAAGCTGAAAAGTTAAAATATCAGTTGGAAGCTAATACAGATTTGCAACATTATTTACAAGAAAATGCTCATCGTTTTCAATCTCAAATGGAAAGTGGAAGAAAACAATTTGAAGCTGAAAAACTGAAATATCAATTAGATGCTAATGCGGATTTACAAGGTTATTTACAAGAAAATGCTCATCGTTTTCAATCTCAAATGGAAAGTGGAAGAAAACAATTTGAAGCTGAAAAACTGAAATATCAATTAGATACTAATGCAGATTTACAATATAGTTTGCAAACTAACTCGTTTAATTTTCAAGCGCAATTAGAAAAAAATCGGCAGAAATTTGAATTGACTAGAATGAAAGTGCAATATTTCATGCAGTTAGAATCACAGGCACATCAAACTAGAGAAAATCATTTGAATCGTAAATTTCAAGAAAAAGAGAATCAACTAACTAGATTACATCAATCTGAAGAAAATCAATTAAATAGAGAATTTCAGGCTGAGTTAACTGCGTATGTTAAAAAGTTAGATCATGCCATGATGCAAGAAAAGATGGGATTTGATTTATTTTTATTTGAAGAACGCAAAAAATTAGATATAGAAATGCGGGAAAGTACCCATAATTTTCAATTGAAATTGGCTGTATTGCATGGGCAAATAACTCGTAAAACTGAAGAATATAGACGTACTTTAGATAGATATCCTTGGGGATTACCTCCTTCTACAATTTTGGAGACTTACAGCAAATATCAGGATCGAACCAAGCCAGTTCCACCACTGATTATTCTTTCGCCACCAACACTTGAATATGATAGATTGGGTAGTACGTCTTCTGTTGTAAATTTACCCAAAATAGAGAAACGTTTAGCAGAAAATGTGCGAACTTTTTTAGATAAATATTATCCAATTAATGATGGGGTTAGACCAACCAAGTTTATTGGAGGTATTTGGGAAACAAAGGCACGTCATAGTGAAAATGCGGTGGAATTGCTATTTTCTATGTTTTCTTCGGTGCCTACATTGATTTTTGAAAGTGAAACTGAAGGAGAATTTCTCAATTTTCGTATTGCATCTTGGGATGTAGGACAAGAAACGTATAATTATAAATCTATTTTGTCAGAATTTAATTGCACTGAATTTTTGTATGAAGTAGCTAAGTTTCACGCACAAAATTGGAAAGTAAAAAAAGAACAATTATTACAAAAAGGTAGAACTGAAGAAGAATTGAAAAAATTAGGAGGGGATGATGAATTCAATTTGGGTATTTTGGAATATGAAGAAGCTTTAGAGAAAGATGGTTATGATGGATTTTTACATTATAAAATAACTCCCAAAACCATTCAAGAATTAGTAAAACATTTGAGAATTTTACATAGTATTTTCATTGGTTTATCAGTAGATGAATATTATTTTATTCGTTACAATGTTAATCCTCAGTTACCAAGTATAGTTAATGAATTAATAGAAGATTTACCTGATTATGAACGTATTTATTTGGTTGAAGTGGTTACGTCTTATTATCAAAATTTATGTGAAGCTTTGAAGGAACAGAATAGCCCATTTTTACCTGAATTAACTTTGGAAATTGCTTGTGGTTTGGCAAAAACAGCTGAAATAAGTTGGATAGAACAAATGCTGGAAAATTCAATGCGAGCTTGGTTAAAGTTAAGAGGAGTGCAGCCACATAAAAAGATGGATTTATTGGCCACTATGCAGTCTCATTGGAATAAAGAGCATGATAAGAAATATGTAGAACAATTGCATCAATATTTTCTTGCTATAGGTGAAGTAGCAATTGCAGGACAAGTTAATGATGTTTTAGAACAATGGCAGAAATCTAAATTGAAAGATATCATATTTTAACAACTTGAGGAAAACAATATTATGGCATTTGATGATAATTCAATTAAGGTAGTAGTTGGTATTGATTTTGGCACATCCCGTTCTGGTTATGCTTATGCGTTTATTGACGATAAGAAAATTATCCCAAGACTGCAATGGTTTGGGCAAACTGTACCTTATGTTAAAACGTTAACTCAAATTCTTTATTCTCCTGATCTTCAAGAGAAATGGTGGGGACATGAGGCTAAAACTGTCTTTTTTGAAAAACGTAAAACTGATGAGGCTAAACAGTATCATTTTTTTGAAAAATTTAAGATGTCTTTGCGTGAAAGTGAAGATAGAACTTCTGAAGGACCACAAATCATTAGTAGTGCCGGTAAAAAGTTCTTAGCAGTTGATGTGATTGCTGATTATTTGCGTTTTTTAAAAGATTTTGCTTGGAAGGATATAACAAAAGTAACCAGTGGGTATTTAAAAGAAGAAGAAATTCGTTGGTGTTTAACTGTACCAGCTATTTGGACGGATGCTGATAAACAACTTATGCGTCGTGCTGCACAAAAAGCAGGTATAATTGGTACCTCAGAAGAAGATGCCGAACGACTTATTTTGGCTTTAGAACCTGAAGCTGCGGCAATGTATTGTCAAGAAAAAGAACAACATGAATTGAAAGAAGGTAATCGTTTTATGGTGGTAGATTCTGGCGGTGGTACAGTGGATATTACCGTGCATGAAGTGTTAGCTGGAAAAAAACTGAAAGAAGTTGTCACTGGTACTGGAGGAGCTTACGGTTCTACCTATGTAGATAAATATTTTGTTGAGGAATTTTTAGCTAATAAATTGACTAGTAAGGTAATTGAATCTTATCATAAGGAAGAACCAATAGATTTCTTGAGTATGATGGATGAATGGGAACGTGCTAAATGTAACTTTGATCCAACAAAAGATCGTTATTTTCCAATTAGTATCAAGCTTTACAACGTATTAAAAAATTATCCTGATGTGTTGGATAAGTTGGCTGATGAACAGGATGGAGAAGACGAAAGTATCTATATTTCTTCTGAAACCATGAAACAAATTTTTAAATCTACTTTAGATGGTTTGGTTCAAAAAGTGCATGAACAGTTTGAGAAGCTAGGTAGTAAAAAATGTGACATTATGTATTTGGTCGGTGGTTTTTCTACTTCTCCTTTATTGCAAGAACGGATTCGCCAAGAATTTGAGGATAAAGTTACAAAAATTGTGATTCCGTCTATACCCGGTGCTGCTATTGTTGAAGGTTCTGTTGCTTTCGGAATTGATCCGTCTATTCGTTCAAGAGTAAGTCGTTTAACTTATGGTGCAAATTCATGTTACCCTTTTGAAAAAGGTAAAGACCCTCTTGATAAAAGATTTTGGTCAGAAGAACATAATGAACATTATTGTCATGATCGTTTTGATGTTTTTATTGAATCTGGAGATGAAGTCGATATAGATGAAAAAGTCACTAAAATATATGTACCTATGTCAAAACAACAAAAAAGTTTACCATTTACTTTTTATGCCACCAAAAAACCTCATCCAAGATATATAGATGAACAAGGAGCAACTAAAATAGGAGAACTAACTATTGAACGTTCAGATACTTCTAGTGGACTTGATTGGCAAATTTCAGTTACTATGTATTTTGGAAGAACTGAGATTAAAGTAGAAGCAACAGATGTCAAAACTGGTAAAACAGAAAAAACATCTTTACGCTTTTCTTCTACTTATTCAAGTGAACTAATTGAGGAATAATAGCAATGGATAATGATTCGTCAAAATCTGAACAAGCAAATGAAGGACAGAAAAACTCAGAGCATAATGAATCTAACTTAGGTGGTAAACATGATACTTCTGCTCCAATAACTGGTTGTGAAACTGCAACAGAGTTAAAAGATTCAGGTAATAGAAAAGAAGCAGCAAAATCTGAGTCTCCTATACTTAAAGAACAACTGTCTGAAAAACAAAATGAAGAAGTTAATCAGTTGAAAGCTGAAAATGAAAGGCTAAAAAAACAGCTATCTGAACAATTTGAGGAAAATAAAGTGCTTAAATATTTTAAAAATGAGTACGATAATTTGATGGAAAAGTTTAATCCTACTACCAAAAAGAATATTCCAATATGGTGGAAGGGTCTATTCCAACAATTTGAACAAAATTTAACGTATACCCAAAAAGAAGAGGATATCATAAGAAAATATCCAAAAGATGTGATTAATTTGCTTTATCAACTTCAAATTGAGCTAAATTCTGGAAAAAGTCATTGGACTGATTTATTTAATGATAATAAAAAAGAAATTAGAAAGTTGAAAGGAAGGATAACTACTCTCGAAAGTGAATTACAAGTTGCTAACAGCACTATCAAAACCTCACGAGAAAAAGAGGCAGATTATGATAATGTCCAAGCGAAAAATGATGAACTTGAATCAGAACGTACAGAATTGCTTATAGAAATCAGTAGTCTCAAAACGGGTGGAGTTAGCACCCCTCAACATGAAGCTTTATACAAAGATTTTAAAGAGTTAAAAGAACAACAATTCAGAGAACTCAGTAGCAAAATTTTTAAATTACGTTCTAAATGTATGCCAAATGTTAAATGGAATCGTAAAGAGGAAATTGCAAAAATACGTTCAACAATTGCCAAAGATATTCTGTTAGAAAAAATAGAACTTAACCAAAGCAATATTAACATTGAAAAAATGCAAACTGAACTTGTTAAAGATTGCGGTGGTAAAGAGACGATTGCACAGTTTTCGAGCGAGCAAGCAGAAATAAACCAAAGTATTAAAAACTTGGTAGAAGAATCCCTGAAATTGGTAAATAATATTAGCCACGCTGTACCACCGGGAGAATTATCATGGTGTGAAAAAGGCACAGAATTTAATCCAGAAGAACATGAAGTATTACTTGGTTGTGCAGAACAGGGGAAAGTAAGTTTTACTGTTTATCCCGGTTATGTAGTTTACGAAGGTGATACAAAAAATAAGCGAATTTTTGAGAAGATTTTAGTTTTTACGACCTTGGAAGATCGTTAAAAATGGGATACTCACTCACATTACCAGCACCGAATTAAAGGGGCCATGGTCTGATTTTTTAAACATTACAATTTGTATAAAAATCCAAGATTAAAAATTCAATCGAGCATAGCCCCTTTTTGTTTTGAACCTGACAGGTTTTCAAAACCTGTCAGGTTTTTTTTTGCCCTTAAAGAGATTATCTTCAACGCGATAGCGAGGACTCACAAACGTCGTGACACTCACATCTAATGAGTATTCAGTAATAATTAAAGGGGCCAGGGTCGAATTGTTTTTTAAACATTACAATTTGTATAAAAATTCAAGATTAAAAATTCAATCGAGCCTGGTCCTTTTTTTCCTTTTCAACCAGTCAGTCTTGCCCCTACAAAAGATATACTTCACTCAAAAGGGAAATGCTATATTCTGATCCCAATTATTTTCAAAGATGGCGGTAATAATCGCGGCACATTAAGGTTGCTTGACTTCACAATCTCCAATGCCCTGGCTCCTTTTAATGAACTTTTGGTCAAATGTCAAGAAAATAGATTAAGCCGTTTGATATTGTTCAGGATCATCTTTGGTGAGCAAGCGAATCAAAATATTGGTATCAACAACCCGCCGTTTTTTCATTCAACAAGCCCTCCGCAAGTTCTCTTTCCATGTCTTCTAAAGTTTTAGGTTTACCTTGATAAGCAAGACAACCCGCCACGTCATCAACTGTGACAGTTGGAAATGGTGAACTGGTTTTTAGAGGCTGCGTCTCAATGCCATTAAGTTAAGCATTGGAGTCCAAACCTTTAGATTTGGAAGTTCTTTAATTTTAAGTCGAATATTCCAAATCTGAAGGTTTGGACTCCAATAAAATTCCTTAACTTAATGGCATTGAGGCTGCGTCTGGGCAGGCATTTCTAAAAAGGTAATCAGTATTTTCTGTGACTTTTTAATTTGGACGGGTTCTGACCAATTAATTTGTCCCAATTTATTAATGGTTGCCTCTACTGTTTGTAACATGTTGTTTTCCTTGGTTAAAATAATTTTGAACAGGATTTAACAGATTAAAGGATAAACAGCTAGAGTAAGGTGGGTAGCTAAACCCACCTTTTTCACTGCGTTTCACAATTCACAATTAATTGACAGCCACCATATCCACCGCAGTTTCAAGATCAACCGCTACCAGGCGTGATACCCCTGCCTCTTGCGTCGTGACACCGATTAATTGGTTGGCAATTTCCATTGTAATTTTATTATGGGTAATAAAGATAAATTGTACCCGTTCTGACATCGCTTTTACCAGTGTACAAAAACGCCCTACATTGCTATCATCTAACGGTGCGTCAACTTCATCCAACATACAAAATGGTGCAGGATTCAGTTCAAAAATCGAAAAGATTAACGCTATCGCTGTTAAAGCTTTTTCACCGCCGGAAAGTAAGTGTATATGCGTATTGCGTTTACCTGGTGGGCGTGCCATGATCGTGACACCTGCTTTGAGTATATCGTCACCAACCATTTGTAAGCTTGCTTCACCCCCACCGAATAAACGCGGAAACATGGTTTGTAAAAAACCATTTACTTTTTCAATGGTTTCTTTAAAGCGTGCCCGCGTTTCACGATCTATGGTTTTTATCGCATTATCTAGCGAGCTCAGTGCTTCATTCAAATCATTCGTTTGATCATCCAGGTATTGTTTACGCTTCGATTCTTCTTCAAACTCTTCCAAAGCTGCTAGATTAACGGAACCAATTCGTTCCAATTTACGTTCAGCCGCTTCAATTTGTGCCTGCCAACTTTCTTCATCAGCATATTCCGGTAAATCACCCAATAATGCAATAGGGCTAAATTCCGTTTCAGCTAATTGTTCTTCCAAAGTTTGCCGACGTACTTCATTACCTTGGCATTCCATACGGGCTTTTTCTATATCAGTGCGTAGTTCATTGCTGCGCGTTTCTACACGATGGCGTTCTCCTTCATAATCACTCAGGGCAGCATCCAAATGTGTCACAGTTTGTTTTGCTTGGAGCAAGACTTCTTCTGCCTCGGTGCGTTTATGTTGATTCCCAGTCAATGCACCTTTTAAATCTTCTAAAGGTGCCGTTTGTTTTTCCAAATTCTGCTCTAATTCATAACGTTGCTCATGCAACTGTTCTAACTGGTTTTTTAAACGTTCAATGCCCTGCTGCAATCGTGCCTGATCGGTACGGAGTGATTCTAGTCGTACATCAACTTTATGGCGTTCATCTTTTGTAGCCTGCCAAGTTTGACTGGTTTGCGCCACCATTTCTTGATATAAATCACGCTGATGCGTTAATTCATCTCGCTCATCCGCTAATTTTGACATTTCTTCTAATGCCGCATGTAATTTATCAGTTGTGGCTGATAAGTCTTTATTATCTTGAGCAATTTGTTTCGTCAATTCTGCCCGTTCATTTGCAATTCGTTCTAACTGTGCCTGAATATGTTCAAGACGCGCCTGTTTACCACTATGCTGTGATTGCAATTGCGATAATTGTTGGCTGATTTCATTGACGCGCATTTGCGCTTGTTCACGATGATTTTCATGTTCATGCAAAGTGGCGCGGTGTTGTTCTAAGCTTTGAGAAAGCGTTTGGACCGTTTCATTTAAGGTGTTCAATTGGGCAGTGATGTCATTAATTTCTTGTTCACGCGCTAATACACCTGCCCGTTCATCGACTCCCAGTTGACTATGCAACCAATGGGGACCAAACCAAACCCCCAATGGCGTAATGACCGATTCATGCACAGCTAATTGGCTACGTAAGCGATATGCTTCACTCAATGTATCGGCTACCCATACACCAGCTAATAAACTATTTAAGGACCAAGGTGCTTTGATCTTATCTAGTAAAGCAGAAAATCCCTTCCGTTTGACGACGTTTGACTCTTTTAAGGGCATTTGAGTTTGAAAAACAACCAATTCCCCTTGCGGTGGATTTTCCAGGGCAGATTGCAGGGCAGTCATATCTTCCACACATAACGCTTGCAAACGCGCCCCCAAAACTCTTTCTACTGCCTGTTCCCAGCCGGATTCAACTTGTAAAGATTGTGCCAGGCGCGGTGCATCATGTAATGCTTGTGCTTGTAGCCAGGCAATTAAATCGGTATCATTTTTACCTAAAGCCGCTTCTTGTAAGGTTTCCAATGATGCTAAGCGCCCACTTAGTTTATGGACTTCCGATTGATGCGTTTGCAATTGTTCAGATTGATGCTGAGTCAGTTCACGGAATTTTTGTACTGCCTCATAATGGGTTTTGAGCGTTGTTTCAGCTTCACCCAGGGTAGCTTGAATTTCGGTGATTTCTACTTCTAAACTTTTCACCATTCGCACTAGGGCTTTGATATCTATATCTTTTCCTTCTTCATCCAGGCGAACCAGACGCTTTTTATTTTGCTCTAAGCGTTGCTCAAGATTTTCCAGCCTGGCGCGTTCAATTTGAGCGCGTTGCGTGGGGGCAGCAGAGCGTTGAGTAAACTTATCCCAGGTATATTGCCATTCCTGCACTTCTTCTTCTGCTTCATGCAGGGCTTGTTGGGCTAATTTTTCATCTTGTAATTTAGTTTCTAATTGAGCCTCAGTCTCAGTCAAATCTTTAATCAAATCAACAACTTGCTGCTCATCTGACCCCAGGGTATGTCGAGCTTCATCCTGCTTTTGTTCGACTTGTTCCAAATTTTCTTGTAACTGCTCGCACCGTTCATTGCTATGTTGAATCGTTTGTTCTAAGCGATTGATTTCACTCTCAATTTCATAAAAATGCGCCTGGGCATCACTCAAAGTCGTTTGTGCGACGCTTTGCGCTTCACGCTGCTGTTTATGAGTCGAATCAAAATCTTGCAATGCCAAGACATCTTTTTCTAAAGCCGCTGATTGCTCATCAATAAACTGCTGTTGCTCTTGCACCGCAGTCTCCAAGGTATGCCACCGTATAGCTTGCAATTGTGCTTTGAGTAAATGCGCCTCCTTTTTTAATTCTTGAAATTTTTCAGCCTGTTTGGCTTGCTTTTTAAGTTTGTTTAATTGTTTATCTAATTCATTACGCACATCATCCAATCGCGCTAAATTTTCGCGGGTATGCTTCATCCGTTGTTCGGTTTCCTTGCGCCGCTCCTTATATTTAGAAATGCCAGCCGCTTCTTCAAAAAATACCCGCAATTCATCCGGTTTAGCTTCAATCAGGCGCGAAATCATACCCTGTTCAATAATGGAATAGCTACGGGGTCCTAAACCGGTGCCTAAAAATAGATCGGTAATATCCTTACGCCGACATTTGACATTATTTAAAAAATAAGTGGATTGCCCTTTACGGGAAATTTGCCTTTTAACCGCAATTTCAGAATGTTCTGGATATTGGGGAACATTAACATCCTCGAATACCAACTCAATGGAAGCCTGATCAATCGCTTTACGGGTGCGAGAGCCATTAAAAATGACATCACTCATGGCAGAGCCGCGCAATTGTTTAGCCGAACTTTCCCCCATCACCCAACGCACCGCATCAATCACATTAGATTTACCACAGCCATTGGGTCCAACAACTCCCACCCGCTCACTCGGAAACGAGAGCGTTGTGGGATCAATAAAAGATTTAAAACCGATAAGTTTAAGTTTACTAAGACGCATGGTTTAATTATACTGTATATCTATCAGTTTTGTGAAAATTTAAAATGCCGTTAGAAATACTATTTTTGAAAAAATCTGATTTCTAATGTTCAAAAAAACTTGGTTTATCAAATGTTCTAGCGTTTTCCGATTGCATCAACTACATTTATATATAGATCACTGCAATCAAATCTATGAAAATAATTGGGAGCTGAGTAAAATAAACTTTGCGAGAAAAACGGGGTAATAAAAAGATTGATAATTCTGTTAATTTTACTCTGCTCCAAATTATTTCTGACCCCAATTATTTCGATTTGAAATTTTTGTACCAGGCTGGTTGGGTTAGGAACGTGCATCAAATAATTTAGTCAACTTTAAAACCAGACCTGCCAGGTTAAAACAAAACCTGGCAGGTCAAGAGCAGCGTCCAAACTTGATTTTGACCTG
>Ga0233403_10001700_pt1 | contig 10070 bp, 9 predicted proteins | sample Na_oxic_1_MG_FD_179866 | JGI IMG/M metagenome (GOLD analysis project Ga0233403, IMG submission 179866) | Seawater microbial communities from Saanich Inlet, British Columbia, Canada - Na_oxic_1_MG | ecosystem: Environmental > Aquatic > Marine > Inlet | place: Canada: British Columbia | collected...
TTAGCGGCGATGGTAGTGTGGGGTTTCCCCATGTGAGAGTAGCACATCGCCAAGCTCCCATTCGAAGAAAGGCTTACCTCAGGGTAAGCCTTTTTTTATGCCTGTAGGAAAGTCACTCCCAGTCTGAGTCCATCATAAGGTGTCCGTCCGGTAAACACCACTAATCAAGACTAACGTTCCAAGGTAATAGTGTGTCGATATCGACATCGGGTTGATGTATTTCAGATAAAACATGCATCAGATAATCAAACGGTATGATGCCATTTGCTTTGGCTGTTTCAATGACTGAGTACAGGACTGCAGACGCATGTGCGCCTTTTGTTGTTTGTCTAAATAACCAGTTCTTGCGTCCAATAACAAAGGGTTTGATACAACGTTCAGCTCGATTATTATCGATGTTGAGTTGACCGTTATGCGTGAAGGTAATGAGCTTATCCCATTGATTTAGGGTGTAGAGTATGGCTTCACCTAACTTTGTTTTAGGTAGTACTTGTTGCTCAGACGTATACAGCCATTGCTTAAACTTATCTAAAATAGGCAGGCTCTTTTCTTGTCGTAACCTATAGCGCTCAGCAATGGGCAGTGATTTTATCTGCGTTTCAATGCGATATAACTTTTGTATGGTACTCAGTGCCATGTCGGCTTTACCGCTGGGCTTTTTACCTTGGGCGATTTTTGCTTCATGGAACTTACGCCGCGCATGTGCCCAGCATCCGACGAGTGTTGCTTGTGTGTGATGATAACCGACATAGCCATCCACTTGCAGGTAACCCTGATAACCATCAAGATACTCAACAGTGCATCGGCTCGCCCGACTATTGTGATAATCAAACAGGACAATCGGCTTAATGTCGCTATCGATGAGTGTATCTTTAGGTGAGTCAGCACCTGTAGCATACAACCACATGTACGATTTGACATTATTATCACCAACCACATTCACCGTCGTTTCATCTGCATGGATAACCGGTTGTTCTAGCTGTATCACTTTGAGCCTATCATACAGCAACTGCAGTTTATCGCTGCAGCGCAGCATCCAATCAGATAAGGTCTTGCGACTCATATCTATACCATATTGTTTGAACATGGACTCTTGGCGATATAGTGGTAACCCATATTGATATTTACTGGTAATCACCTGAGCTAACAAGCTTGGTGTGGCATAGCCTTTGGGGATAATCGCACTCGGCATGGGCGCTTGCTTAATCTGGTTGCGAGTGCCGTTATCTTCGCACGCCTTACACGCATACTTTGGACGCACATGCTCAATCACTTTGACTTGAGCGGGGATAAACTCGAGCTTCTCGCTGATATCATCACCCATATGATGCAGCGCACCGGCACAGCATCCACAGACTTTGTCCGCATCGTCAATGTCATGCACGATACGCTCACGCGGTAAATCTTCGGGTAGCTTTTGACGCTTCGATTGCTTACGCTCATAGGTGACAGTAGTCGTATTGTCTTGGGACTCGGTGTCAGCTTCTTCCGCTAAGCTTTCAGCTTCATTAAACAACTCGCCTTGGCCAGGATGACCTTCACTGCTTGCACCAAAACGCTTATTCTGTGCGAGGCGAAACTGCTCCAACAAGCGCTGATGCTTTTGCTCAGTGTCAGATAGTTGCTGCTGCAAGTGCATGACCATTTTCTGCAACGCATCGACATCTGTAGGTAGGGATTGGTCGTTTGTTTTCATACCTAAAGTATAGCAAAAACAGCCCCTTAGACCTTATATTTACTTAGATTAAAAGGTGATCGTTGGCATGTTTTTATGATCGTACGTTATAAGCCCATCGAGGTATAATCCAAAGGCTGATGACCGATGATATCCATACCGGATAACAACCAATCAAGCTGCTGTTCACTCAGTTGTATATGCTGCATATCATCTAGCTTAGGCCATTTAAAACGGTGTTTTTGCAAAACCTTGTACCACATCACAAAGCCCGTTTTATCCCAATAGATAATTTTGAGTTTATCTTGGTTTCGATTACAAAAAATAAACATCGCATCAGCAAATGGCGATAATGCCAGCTCGTGCTCAATAATGACAAGCAGACCGTTGATACTTTTCCTAAAATCCACATACCCACAGTGCAGATAAATCTCATTGGGCTCAACAAACATTTTCATGCTTGTATGCCTCGTAACACCGCAACCACCCACTCAGGCTCTACGGGTAACGGGACGTGCAGTACAACATTATCATGATGGATTGTCAGCTTGCTATTTGTTACGTTCGAACGTGTGGTTACCTTAACCAACTTCGATGAAGTGGTGCTGGTATGCTCAACGCATTCACTATCACGTTTAAGATCGTGAGAGCTGATATTATTATCGATATCGTATTTACGCGCACAGAAGGTGGCATAATTTAACTGAAACTCCCGACAAAACTGAGTTTGGCTCAGCCCACTGGATTGTTGTTTTGCAATGATAGCGGCCCACTGTTCACGTGAACGACGAGGTCGGCGCATAACGGCTCCTAGTTAAGAAAAACTAGATTATCAATGTTACAAAATCAAGAAGCTAGACGGTGTTTACCGGACGGACACCTCCCAGTCTGAGTCCATCATAAGTCCATCACATACAAACAGAACAATACCATCCTGCTAATATGCTGAGAGCGCTGTATATCGCTGTAAAGCCGTAGGAAATTCGAGACCGCTTAATCGGTCTTCAAGATCATAGGGAAATAATGAGAAGTGGTTGCTAATGTATATAAAGTAAGTAATGACCTTTTGTAAGTAGGGTAACAAAAAATAAAATATGTTGAGATTAGATGAAGTTTGAAGAGACAATTAATGATGAAGCCTGCTTAAGCATAGATACTTAAAACCGCAGGCGTAATACTAGGGAATGATAATTTCGATTAAACAATTCCATTTGAGTGACCTTTATTACACTTCGCGATTAGTTCCTGCTTTTTTATCATCCGAACTATTATCAATCGGTGTAGGTGGTAACTGCGCTCTGGATGTTTCTACCAACTCTGGATTGCGTGTACGTTCCATTAATTTAACTCTATGGTGCATTGCGACTTTGGCTAAGATATGTGCCGTGACAGGCGCGGTAATCACCAAAAACAGTGTAATCAGTAACTCATTGATACTGACATACCCTTGTAAATGATACATATATAATATGGAGGCACCTAGTACTCCGCCTAGCCCCAAAGTGGTTGCTTTCGTTGGTGCATGTAAGCGTACATAAAAATCTTGCAATCGTAATAACCCGATTGAGCCAACCAATACAAAAATCCCGCCTGAAAGCAGCAGTAGAGATATGATCAGTTCCATTAAAAAACTCATAATTTATCCTATTCGATGATATCGCCGCGTAATAAGTATTTTCCAAATGCCACACTGCTGACAAATCCAAGCATGGCGATTAATAATGCCGCTTCAAAATACAACGGGGTTTGGTTAAATATCCCATACAGTAAAATCAACGCAATACTGTTAATGTACATTGTATCAAGTGCTAATATGCGATCGACAATATGCGGGCCAATAATCAGGCGCCACAAGTTGAGAACGAGTGAAATGCATAACATCACTGCGACCAACATGACGGTATAATCTAACATCCGAAAATCTCCTTCACTCGTGATTCATAACGTTGCTTAATAAAATCGATAACTTCTTGTTCTTGCGCAGGCATGTTTAACACATGCACATAGAGCCACTTTTGATCTTTTGAAATATCTGCGCTAACGGTGCCCGGTGTCATGGTAACGGTACTTGCTAACAATGTAACAGGTAACGTACCTGTGAGTTCGATCGGTACAGCAACAAACCCTGGGTTGATTTTATCCATGGGACCAATTACTAACAGCGCAACTTCAATATTTGCTACAACAATGTCTTTTAAAACAATCAATGCATAGTTTATTAATTTAAGCGGCCGTTTAACTTTTGGTTGAGGTAATCTAAGTGGCGCACACAATAACGGAATAATAATCGCTAATACACTTCCTAATAATATGTGACCTAAACTCGTTGTTGAGTTGAGCATTAGCCACACGATCACTAATGTAATACTGTGTAGCGGCATAGGAATAACACGTGAAAACACTTTGCCAAATAAACTCATTGTCCACGCTCCTCTAATTGCATGACGTCAATCAAATAAGGCACATCGTGTAATTGAGTGGCGGCATTATCGGTGTATTCGACGACACTTCCACCAAACAGCGATAGTAACGGTGATGCAGCGAGTAGTAATACCGCGCCGCTGATTTGCCACTTAGAGACACTGGGTTGTTGGTTTGAATTATTGCTTTGCGAATAACGCCAAAACAACGTTGTGCCAGCACGCGATAAGGCAATAATCGTCATTAAACTCGATAACAATATTATCGACCAGACCCAAATCTGTTGAGTTGCCGTTGCAGCCGATTGCAAAATAATTAGCTTACCCAAGAAACCCGAAAATGGCGGTAAACCCGCTATCGTCATTGCTCCGATAATAAACAAGATACCGAGTAATGCTTGTTGTTTGATTTTGCGAGCAATGACAAAATAATCCAATGCTTTACCGCGCTGTTGCCCAAGCATATCGGCGATTAAAAATAACGCCCCTGTAATGAGTGTACTATGCAGTAGATACAATAGACCTGCAGCGGTCGCTTCTGGGGTGCGTAACGCAAAGGTAATCAATAACGTACCGACAGATACGACGACTAAATTGCCAATCAGGGTACGTAAGTTGGTACTAGCCAGCGCACCAATAGTGCCTAGAATGATAGTAATGATTGCCATAGGCCATACCCAAGGGACGATCATATTGGCTAACTCACCGGCTTCATCACCAAACACAACCGTATACACACGAAAGATACAATACACGCCAACCTTAGTCATAATTGCAAATAACGCGGCGACAGGCGCACTAGCTGCAGCATAGGTACTAGGTAACCAATAATGCATTGGTAACATGGCTGCTTTTAATCCAAATACGACCAACAACATAGAGCCGCCCGCTTGAGCAATGAGTTGATTACTCGGTGATAATTGCGCTATTTTCAAGGCCATATCGGGTATGTTGAGCGTTCCCGTAATGCCATACAGTGTGCCTAATGCGAATAAAAACAAACTAGATCCAATTAAATTTAAGATCACATAGTGCATGTTTGCGGCGGTTTTTTGTTTACCTTCGCCATGCATTAATAAGGTGTAGGAGGCAATTAACAGTACTTCAAAAAATACAAAAAGGTTAAACAAATCATTGGTTAAAAACGCACCATAAATACCCAATAACTGAAATTGTATTAGGGGATGGAAATACTTGCCTTCACGATCACTACCGGCAAAGGAGTATAAGGTCACACCTAAACCTAAGAAGCTACCCAACATAACGAGCATAGCGGAGAGTTGATCGGCGTATAATATGATACCAAAAGGAGGTTGCCAGTCACCTACAGCATAAAGCATCCCACCGTTTTGCATGACCATCTGCATCAACGCAATCGAAGTGGTGATTTGTGCAATGAATAAAGCGAATGCTGCAACGCGTCGATATTGATACTTTGCTGGACCAGCAAAGGGGGGCAGCAACATCAGTAAGCCGCCAATCAATGGGATTAAAATGGGTAAAATGACCAAATGAACACTCATGCTTTGTCCCTGTTTGGTTTGATAAATTTATTGCTATCAGCAGGCTCACTGCCATCGACAAAGTCGTTGCCTAGATCCGCTCGAGCACGCATAGATAAAATAACTACAAAGGCAATCATTGCAAAACCAATAACAATCGCAGTTAAGGTCAATGCTTGGGGTAGCGGATCAGCATAGGATTCTGACATTCCTAAAATAGCCGCATCCTTGAGGTTTAAGCGACCACTAGAAAATAAAAACAAATTAACCGCATAAGACAGCATGGTCAATCCCACTACGACGGAGAAAGTCCGTCCTCGTAAGCATAAATACACCCCGCAAGAGGTTAACACACCCACACAAATGACGTATAAAGTTTCCATTATTCCTCCGCAGTAGGGCGATGGGCTGAGGTTAATTTACCTAAGCTAGCTAAAATAAGTAACGAGGACCCAATGACGGTCAGGTACACACCCAAATCAAAAATTAATGCACTAGCAAGTTCGATTTCACCGATATATGGGATATCAAAATAGTCAAACCAGGTTGTCATAAACGGACGGTCAAAGAACCAGCTACCGATACCGGTGAGCGTGGCAATTAATACGCCTAACGCAATTAAGGTTTGGTATTCGATTTTAAGTCGTGGTTTGACCCAATCGACACCGTGTGCAATATATTGTTGAATGAGAGCTACAGAAGTGATTAACCCTGCTATAAAGCCACCTCCAGGCATATTATGTCCACGCAAGAAGATATAAAAAGAGACCAGTAATGCCAATGGTAATAAGCTTTGAGAAATCACCGCTAATATAGGAGGGTGTCTGTCTTGTGTCCACGGTAGTCCATTTTCATTAGATGAAGGCATGGCTAAACGAACACGCGCTAATAGGTTAAAGATCCCTAAGCCTGCAATACCCAATACTAGAATTTCACCAAGAGTATCAAGCCCTCTAAAATCCACCAATATTACGTTAACGGCATTCGTTCCGCCGCCACCTGTTTTACTATTAGCTAAGAAAAACTCAGATATGGTATCAATCGGTTGAGTAATAAAGGCATAGTTAATGGTCGCAACTAAACCGCCGATTGCTGCGGCAATACCTACATCTCTAACTACCCTTGATGGTGAAGATTCTGCTGGAGTTTTTTGTGGTAAAAAATACAATGCGAGCATCAATAAGATTACGGTAACAACTTCTACCGCCAACTGCGTTAAGGCGAGATCCGGTGCGGAAAAACGGGCAAAAGCAATGGAGACGATCAAACCGACGACTGATAGCGTAATCAAAGCTACCATTCGTTTACGATGGTATATCACGGTGGCAATGGCACTTAAACATAGTATAAATGCTGCGGTGATTTCAATGCCACTTAATGGTTGGTCCGGGAAGTGTGTTTTAGCACTTTCTAAGTGGATCATGGGAAAAGCGGTTACACCAATAGTAAACAACAACATAGCGGCGATATAACGTTGTAATGAACCATTGTTGAGCGAGTCGTGAGCTTTTGTGGCTAATTTGACAAGCTGTTGCATAACGCCTTCAAATACACGTTTTTCGTCGGACTCGTGAAATTGAGCTTGGAAACGATACAAATGACTACGATAGGCGTAAATAAGTAAGCCTCCCGTAATCGCAATCGCACTCATTAATAAAGGTAAATTAAAGCCATGCCAAATAGCTAAGCTGTAATAAGGTAAATCAGTCATCAATACACTAGATGCCGCGGCCTGGAGTAACCCACCAATCATAAATTCTGGAAATATGCCCACTAATAAACATAATGTTACTAAAATTTCGATTGGGATTTTCATGTAGCGCGGAGGCTCATGCGGCGTTTTAGGTAAATCTTTAGGCTCACCATTAAAAAACACGTCATGGATAAAACGCATCGAGTAAGCTACGGCGAAAACACCTGCTAATGTCGCTAGCACTGGGATCATCCAAGATAAAAAGCCCAATGCAGAAGAGTGCAGTGTTTCAGCGAGGAACATTTCCTTGGACAAGAAACCATTGAACAAAGGTACACCTGCCATGGATGCGGCTGCGACCATCGCGAGCGTTGCCGTGTAGGGCATAAATCGCCATAAACCGCCGAGTTTACGCATGTCTCGAGTACCTGCTTCGTGATCAATAATACCTGCAGCCATAAACAATGAGGCTTTAAACACGGCGTGGTTCATAATATGAAACAAGGCCGCAACTGCAGCTAACTGGGTGTTGAGCCCTAACAATAAAACAATCAACCCTAAGTGACTGATAGTCGAATATGCCAACAAGCCTTTTAAATCGTGTTTAAATAATGCGACATAAGCGCCAATTAATAGTGTGATGAGGCCGGTTAAACTTACAATCAAAAACCACATTTCCGTACCAGAAAGAACAGGGTACAAACGTGCCAATAAAAATATCCCTGCTTTTACCATAGTTGCAGAATGTAAGTAAGCACTTACAGGTGTTGGTGCTGCCATTGCATGGGGTAACCAAAAATGAAACGGGAATTGTGCTGATTTGGTAAACGCACCTAATAAGACTAGTATCAGTGCAACAGAATAAAGTGAGTGTTCGCGGATCAGGTCGCCACTGGCAAGTATGGTACTGAGCTCATAGCTGCCTACAATATTGGCGATAATTAATAGGCCAGCGAGTAGCGCTAATCCACCTGCGCCTGTCACAGTGAGCGCCATACGCGCGCCTTTACGCGATTCAGATTTACTAGACCAAAAGCTAATGAGTAAAAATGAGCTAATCGAAGTGACTTCCCATGCCATCCACAATTGTAAGACATTGTTGGCCAGCACAATAGACAGCATGGCGGTCATAAATAAAATTAAGTAAGAGAAAAACCGTCCAACTGCTTCTTTTTCCGATAAATAATATCTTGCATACAAGATAATTAGCAGCCCAATTCCGAGGATCAGTAAGGCAAACATTAATGCCAAGCCGTCAAGATGCATGGATAAAGTTAGTCCTGCCGATGGGATCCATTCTAAATATTCAACGATGACTTCACCTGCTAAAACAGCAGGAAGTAAACTGATGACGTAAGCGAGTGCGATTGCAGGCGCTAGCATGGTCGCTAGGGTGTTAATCGTCCGCCCAAATTTTTCTGTGAGTACGGGGATTATTGCGCCAATCAATAAGATTGCGGTTATCCAAAATAAGCTCATCGTTGCGCCTTGCTCCATTTAATTCTTATACGATTATTTTGCGTGTATGACCGCATACTATAATGTGTTTGAGACGATAAGTCCTAGTATTTCATACGCTTTAATGTACAAAACAATCTCTCAAATTTAACATTTGATAATGTTATACCAAAGTATCGGCCGTATCTAGTTACTCTCAAGTATAACCGTGCTTAAAAGCTAGCTATCGTGCCTTCACGTCGCTTATCCACACCGCCAATCAGTTTACCGGTTTCGTCTTTGTAGACGATACTTAAACCTGAATTCTCACCATGCGATCCATCGACATTAAATCCATACTTCTGTAAAGCTTGTATCAGAGATTCAGATTGCGTGTTTGCTTCTACGCGCACGACATGGTTGCGAGCCACGACGTTGGGCAAGTCGGCTGCTTCTTGCGGGGTCAGACCCCACTCCAATACACCGATTAAACTTTTGGCTGTATAGGCGATGATATTACTGCCACCAGGAGAGCCGGTGGCCATTACAAAATCACCTTGCTCATCGAGAACGATAGTGGGTGACATCGATGAGCGGGGGCGCTTGTTGGGGGCGATGCGATTGGCGATAGGATTGCCTTGTTGGTCTTGAGCGACAAATGAAAAGTCTGTTAGTTGGTTATTTAAAAACATACCACCTGCCATACGCGTCGAACCAAAGATACTCTCGACACTCGTGGTCATTGAGACTACGTTACCTGCTTTATCGACGATAACAAAATGCGACGTACCAGGTGTGTCGTCCGTTTGGTCAATGCCGATAGCCGCTAATTGTGGCGTAGTTTGATAGGCCCAAGGGTTACCAGCTTGAATAGCTTGCTTGGCGTGGGCAGGGGTAATGGATTGCGCACGGTCGCGCAGATATTTGGGATTTAATAAGCCATCAAGCGGCAGTTGAACAAATTCGGGATCGGCAATAAATTGATCACGGTCGCTATATGCTAAACGCTGTGTTTCGATAAAGCGTATCCAATTGTCAGGATCATTTGGACCAGCGGCACTGAAATCCGGCAATTGGTCGATGATCCCCATCGTCATGGCTACGGCAACCCAAGACGAGGCCGGGGGAGGGCCGCATAAGGTTAATTTTGCATAAGGTTGGCATAGTGCGGGTGCTTGACCCGCGCGATATTGACGCAGATCATCCAAGGTCATTGCGCCAGGTCTAGGTGTTTGGGCAACAGCGTCGACGATTTGTTCGGCAAGGAGCCCTTGATAAAAATTATCAGGATCTTGGGCAATCAACGCAAGACTCTCTGCATAGGCTTGATTTTTTAATACATG
>Ga0233403_10001702_pt1 | contig 10059 bp, 9 predicted proteins | sample Na_oxic_1_MG_FD_179866 | JGI IMG/M metagenome (GOLD analysis project Ga0233403, IMG submission 179866) | Seawater microbial communities from Saanich Inlet, British Columbia, Canada - Na_oxic_1_MG | ecosystem: Environmental > Aquatic > Marine > Inlet | place: Canada: British Columbia | collected...
TATCCAAACAAAAGGAACTTGAACCTTGGATAAAATGTACCTTAAACTGGATGATGAAATTGGTTAGTAAAGGTTGGGTTGATTTGCGATTTGACGCAAAATGATCCTATAGACTTTCGGATGAAAAAAAATAATTGGGGTCAAAAAAAAAATAATTGGGGTCAGAGTAAAATTAATTCTAACCTAGTCTTGGAATAATAAATTAAAGGAGCCAAGCAAGCGAAGGTTAGGTAGAACGATAGCGAAACCCACCATATAAAGCCCCAAAGCACAACAAACGAGCGTAGGGTGCGGGGAGCGCACCATTTATTGCCGTTATCGCCATTTTGAGACGATAAACTCCAATTAAAACAACTAATTGAAAATTGAAATAAGGCCAAAGAATGCCTCCCCCTTGTCTGTCAAATGAATACTGAGGTTTATCAAGATCAAATTAACCAGAAAATATGCTACTCCAATTTATTGTTGAAAATTTTATGTGCTTTGCCGAAGAAACCCTATTTTCTATGGTAGCCAGCACCGAGATTGAAAAACATAAAAATCATTTATTTAAATTAACCCCGGAAACGGATTTGCTACGCACTAGTATTTTATACGGAGCTAATGCCCATGGAAAAACCAAATTGGTTGAAGCCATCGGTTTTGCCAAACAGCTTATTGTTAATGGAGTTCAAAAAACTAAAATGATTCCAGTGGAACCATTTCATCTTGATAAAATATTGCGAACTAAGCCTAGTCGCTTTGAATTTATTATTTTTTATCAAAATATTCGCTATCATTATGGATTTATCATTAATAACCGACGAGTGCTTGAAGAATGGTTATTTGTTACCCCTAAAAAAAGAGAAGTGCGTTATTTTGAGCGTGTGACTTCAGAAGCCGGTAAGGTGACTGTTGAAGTAGGCGGTTCATTAGCGCGTAAAAATTCTAAACCAAGACAGTTTCTTGAATTTGTTGCTCAAGGAACGCGCCCCAATCAACTTTTTTTAACCGAAGCTTTGGAGCGTAATGTAAAAAAAATAAAGCCGCTCTATGAATGGTTTGAAAATATTTTGCAAGTTGTGCCAGCGACACCTCGTTATTTGCCTTTGGAAATCAGAGCTAATAAGGAAAAACCCTTTATTACTTTTTTAAGTGATTTTCTGAAACAAGCCGATACTGGCATACATGATATTAGAACGGTTGAAGAAGAGCTTGATTACAATAAACATTTTCCGGGGTTGCCGGAGCAAATACGACTAGAAATTGAAAACGACATTCGTTCTGGTGCAACTATTTTCATGTTCAGTGAAGGAGCCTTTTATACCTTATGTGCTAATAAATTAGGTGAACCAGTACTTATCCGTTTAAAAACACAACATGTTGGAGATGATGGGAGTGTTATTTCTTTTGACTTTTCTAAAGAATCTGCCGGCACACAACGATTAACCCATCTACTGCCGATATTGATTGATCTGCTTTTTAGCGAAAAAGTGTATATCATTGATGAATTGGATCGCAGTTTACATCCGTTATTATCCAAACTTTTTTTGGAAGCTTATCTAAAAGGTTCTGCTAATCAACATCGCAGTCAGTTAGTCTTTACCACGCATGATACGCATTTATTGGATTTAAAGCTATTGCGTCAAGACGAAATCTGGTTTCTCGAAAAAAATGAGCAAGGTGCCTCACACCTTTATTCATTGGTTAACCTTAAAATGAATTCAGACTTAAATATTCAAAATGGTTATCTTCAAGGGCGATTTGGAGGGATTCCTTTTATTGGTGAACTTGAACAATTAGGTTGGCTTACCAAGGGATAAAATATGGCACTGACACAGAGAAAAAAAACGTCCTATTGATCGCAATTTAAAATCTTTAGGAGATACACGCTTAATAATTATTGCCACTGAGGGCAGAATCACTGAAAAACAGTATTTTGCCCAGTTTCGTAATCGACGTGTACAAGTTAAGGTAATTCCAACTGGTGAAGATAATAAATCTTCGCCTGAATATGTTCTGAGAAGATTAAAAGATTTTCGTCAAGAACATGATTTAGAAGTTAATGATGAACTGTGGTTGATGATTGATGTTGATAGGTGGAAGGACAAAAAACTGAGTTCAGTGATTAAAGAGGCTAAAACAAGTGGCTTTAAATTGGCTGTCAGCAATCCTTGTTTTGAAACTTGGTTGCTTTGCCATTATATTTTGCCTACCATAACAATGGCATCTTGCCAACAAATCACAAAACAATTGAGTGATGAATTAAAAAAAGTTCGTAACCGTAGCTATAATAAAGCCAAGCTAAACACTGACGATTTTAAACCTTATGTTAAACAAGCCGTGCAATCTGCCAAACAATTGGATAATAATCCGAGTGCCAGATGGCCCACTCAAGTTGGAACACACGTTTATAAAGTTGTCGATCAACTGATAAAAGATAGAATATAAAATCATGTCCAGACTCCAAATTCAAACTTATTACCAAAAACTTGAAAGTTTAATTCAACACGGGGGCTCAAAAAATGAACAATCCATTCGTGGCGCGTTTGAAAATTTACTGAATAGTTATTGTGAGCCGAAAAATTTTATTGTCGTTGCGGAACTGTATTACAAAACAAAGAAAAATACCTCGGTTCGATTAGATGGGATAGTGAAAGATGCCTTACGGTTGGCATGGGGTTATTGGGAAGCTAAAGATGAATTTGATGATTTAGATAAGGAAATTGAGGCTAAACTTTTCCAAGGCTATCCCAATGACAATATTATTTTTGAGGATTCCCAAACGGCGGTATTGATTCAAAATGGCTCTGAAGCATTGCGAGTCAACATGAAAGAGGCGGATAAACTCGACAAAATTCTCAATCAGTTTATCAATTATGAACGTCCAGAGGTTCGGGATTTTAGACAGGCGATTGACCATTTTAGAGCCGATTTACCCACCGTTGTTGATACTTTACGTTTTACCATAGATAGCCAAACCCATGAAAAGTTCCTCACGGCTTTTGATAAGTTATTTACGCTCTGTCAACAGTCTATCAATCCCAAAATCAATGAGTTTGATATTCGGGAGATGATAATTCAGCATATTTTGACTGAGGATATTTTCTTGACGGTGTTTAATGAAAGTCAATTTCATCAAGAAAATGCCGTAGCACTGAGGTTGCGAGCGGTAGTCAAGACTTTTTTTACCGGAAAAGTGCGCCGCGATACGCTGAAATCTCTTGAAAGTTATTATGCCGTGATACGGCGTGAAGCGGCTAATATTGTCAATCATCACGAAAAGCAAAAGTTCCTCAAAGTGATTTATGAGAATTTTTATAAAACCTACAATCCCAAAGCAGCGGATAGATTAGGGATTGTTTATACACCCAATGAAATTGTGCGATTTATGATTGAAAGCACGGATTATTTGTTGGATAAACATTTTAATCGTTTATTGGCTGATGATGATGTAGAAATTCTCGATCCGGCAACTGGCACGGGCACGTTTATCACAGAGTTGATTGAATATTTGCCCAAAAATCGGCTCCGCTTTAAATACCAAAATGAAATTCATTGCAATGAAGTGGCGATTTTGCCCTATTACATTGCGAACTTGAATATTGAATATACTTACCAGCAAAAAATGGGGGAGTATGAAGAGTTTTCACATATTTGTTTTGTGGATACCTTAGATAATATGGGCTTTGAATATCGTTATCAAAATCAACAAACCCATTTTGGCTTTGGTGAAGAAAATGCAGCGCGGATTCAAACCCAAAATAAACGTAAGATTTCCGTGATAATTGGCAATCCGCCCTACAATGCCAATCAGCAAAATGAGAATGACAATAATAAGAACCGCGAGTATGACAAAGTAGATGAGGCGATTAAGTATACCTATATTGCCAATAGCACCGCACAAAAGACTAAAGTTTATGATATGTATGCGCGTTTTTTTCGGTGGGCGAGTAATCGTTTGTCGGAAAATGGCATTTTAGCGTTTGTCACTAATTCCTCTTTTATAGAAGCACGTACTTTTGACGGATTTAGAAAAGTGGTTGCGGAGGAATTTAACGATATTTATATTGTTGATTTAGGGGGAGATGTTCGTAAAAATCCAAAATTATCCGGTACTAAAAATAATGTGTTTGGGATTCAAACGGGGATAGCGATTTCGTTTATGGTAAAGCGACAGGGTGCGATTTCTGGAAGGTGCAAAATTTACTATGCCCGCCGCTCAGAAATGGAATTAGCAATTGATAAACTGGCTTTTTTAAGAGCAATAAAATTTAAGGAAATTAATTTTGATAGAATCCAGCCGGATAAAAATCATAATTGGCTCAATATCGCTGATAATGATTTTGAGGAATTGTTGCCTTTAGTGAATAAGGAAACTAAACTGGCTAAATTTCAATCGGGGGAACGAGCCGTTTTTAAGTTGTTTTCATTAGGTGTTGTCACCGCACGGGATGAATGGGTTTATGATTATTCAGTCAAATACCTCAAACACAAAGTAAAGTATTTGATTAACATTTACAATCAGGAGGTGAAAAAACACCAAACGGTTACCCAATCAGAACTGGGTACAGTCGTGGATTACAGTATTAAATGGACGAGGGCGGTGAAAAATGATTTGTTAAAAGGGCAACGCTACACTTATCAAGTAAAAAATATAAAGGAAAGCCTTTATAGACCATTTGTCAAGAGATTTCTTTATTTTTCTCGTCAATTGAATGAAATGCAGTATCAACTGCCTCGGCTATTTAAAGAAAACAGCAATACGGTCATTTGCGTTACCGTACATGAACAAGTACCTTTTGTGGTTCAATCAACCACTCTACTTTTTGACTATGGTTTGGGTTCAAGAGATACCAAAGGTATTCCTCTCTATCACTATGATAAACAAAGCAACCGCACCGACAACATAACCGATTGGGGTTTAAACCAATTTCGCACTCATTACCAAGATGACTCCATCACCAAGGAGAATATCTTTCACTACACCTACGCCGTGTTACATCATCCGGTTTATCGGGAAAAGTACGCCCTCAACTTAAAGCGTGAATTTCCGCGTCTCCCGTTTTATGAAGACTTTTCTCAATGGGTAAACTGGGGCAAACAACTCATGGACTTACACTTAAACTATGAACAGGTAAAAAAATACCCGCTCAAACAAATAGACATAGACACCAACAAGCAAAACAAACCCAAACTGAAAGCCGACAAAGAAGCCGGTAAAATTCATTTGGACACAACCACCACTTTGCAAGGCATTCCCTCAATAGCATGGGAATACAAACTTGGCAATCGCAGTGCGTTAGAATGGGTACTGGATCAATACAAAGAAAAAAAGCCCCGTGATAAAACCATTGCCGAAAAATTCAATACCTATCGGTTTGCAGATTACAAAAAGCCAGTCATTGAATTATTGCAACGGGTTTGTACCGTGAGTGTGGAGACGATGAGGATTATTGGAGAAATGCCAAATGTCTAACACATTAAAAGAATTAAAAACAACCCTACAACAAGAGTTGGTAAAAGAGCCGTTAAATTTTGAACGCATTTCTGAACTCAGCAATCGTTTGTTGGCACTTGATCCACAAGCAACTCGTTTTACGGTCGATGCCCAGCATATACACCGATTTCTCGTTCCCAACGTCTCGTTGGGAATGCCTGTTTGCCAAGCTCCGCTTGGCGAGATTCGTCAAGCAAGAGCTTGACAAACAGGCATTACCAAGCTCAGCTTGGTAACGAGAAAACTTTGGAGGTTTGGCCCTTTTGAAAAACTTCGGAGGTTTGGCCCAAATCATGATGTAGGGGCAATCCTTTATGGTTGCCCGAAATTAAATTGTTTTTAAGTACCAATGAAACTTTCTGAAAAATACATAGATAAAATTTGCCATGAAAGCGAAATCTATGAAAAGTTGTTATCACTTGATGGCAAAAAAATTCTGGAGTTAGGTTGTGGTAATGCCGAAATAACTCGCACAATAGCCACAAGTGGGCATGATCGTGAAATTATTGCTATGGAGGTTGATAAAGTCCAACACCACAAAAACCTTTTAATAGATGATCTGGTTAATGTGACTTTTAAATTGGGTAGTGGTGAAGCAATTGGAGCGGCTGATGAGACGTTTGATGTAGTTCTTATGTTTAAGTCTTTACATCATGTCCCAATGGAATTTATGGGCAAGGCTCTGCGGGAAATAAGGAGAGTGCTTAAGCCGGGTGGATTGGCTTATATTTCTGAGCCAATATTTGCCGGAGATTTTAACGAGATACTACGGTTATTTCATGATGAGCAGGAAGTAAGAACCGCAGCGTTTAGAGCCATAGAAAATTCCATTAATGAAGGTATATTTTCTTTAGTTGATGAAATATTTTTCAATGTGCCAATGTTGTTTGAAAACTTTGCGGAGTTTGAGAACAAAATTCTTAAAGTTACTCATACCAACCATCAATTATCGTCAGAATTGTATAACAAAGTTAAAGAGCAGTTTTCATTTAATCTAAAAATTGATGGTGCGCGGTTTCTAATACCTATTCGTGTAGATTTGCTGAAAAGATAAGTACCAATGAAACTTTCTGAAAATAAAAACCGGTGAATCCTGATTCAGACATTTATTTACATTGTTCAATCTATGTGTTATTCAGCCTACTGTCAGCGAATGCACAATTGTTTATTTAAGCTGCAACCATTGATACCTAGGCAACAGTCAGAATTAAGATTAACTGCGCTTTGGGCAAGTGAATGGGGCCAATAATTTGGTTGACACATAGGTCAACCCCTACACAACAATTGGGTTGACACATCAATTGGATTGACACATAGGTCAACCCCAACAAAATTTGGTATTTGTTTCTCGTTCCCAACGTCTCGTTTTCAATTTGTAGGGGCGAACCTAAGTGTTCGCCCCAAAATCCGTTACAGCCAAAAATTTATCGGAGGTTTAAAAATGTATCAAGGTATTTTTATTGATGATCAAAAAGCAGATGAACGCTTTGCTTCGCTCATGTCAACCCCGGGCAAAAATGGGCTGACAGTTAAATTTCAACAACCCACCGAGTTGATAAGCTTGGCTAACCACATCGTTTCAAGTCAGCCGGCTTTCGTGGCATTAAATTACCGGCAACAAGTGCCGCAAAATGCTTACAAAGCTGAACCGTTAGCACAGCTATTGCGTTCTTATAGCTCAGAAAATGTGGATAAAGATTTTCCCATTATTTTGCTTTCCCATGAGAACGAGATTACCGGTTTTCTCAATAATGTCACCGCCCATAATTTATTCGATTGTCGTTTTACGAAACCAGAAGTCACAAGTGAGCCAGAAAATCGCCAAAAAATGTTGTCGCTCGTCAAAGGCTATAGGCGCATGATAAAAAAATGGCGCAAAAAATCGGAACGATGGGCGACTTTTTTGGCTCTGAATAAGGAAGAAAGAGGGGTAGTTGCTTATCAAGCCATCCGCGAACTTGACAAACTCAAAGCACCTCATCAGGTTGCCCAGAATATTTTGCACTATGTGATAGGGAGACAAGGGATTTTACTGGATAAGGACAATGTCTTAGCCCGATTGGGTGTGGCAAAAGAAGGAGCAGATGTCGAGACACTGTTTGAAGAGCTAAAAAAGGCCAAAGTCATATACAGTGGCATTTTTAGTGAAGGTTGGACACGCTGGTGGGAACATCGTTTGCAGGGTTGGGAAGAGCAATTCTGTGACGAACCCTTCGGTAATTTGACCGGAAGGGAACGGGTGTTACGTTTAAATGAGAAATTGGAATTGAATTTATCGCCGGCTAAGTCGCGCTGGCAAGAGCATACTGATGCTTTATTTGCCTTTGCTTGTGATTCTTGTCATCAACCCACTGAGCAACAATATTCTGTTATTGCTTATGAACCGGATTCACTACCTCATAGTTTTATCTATAGAAAACATATTTGTTGGAAATGTGTTGAGACTGGTGAATTTGTCGAAAGCGGATTGGCAATTGATGATGGGGAAAGATTCATTGTCGAAATGATTCAAAATGGTGAAATGAGGAATTGAAAGTGAATATAATTCCAACTGCAAGAGAGATGAGTTCATATTTAGCTTCTTTGAGCAATCTACTTTGTGAAAAGGAGCTAATTTATCCGGATAGTAAGAGTTATCTTGACCATGCGAGTGCCAAACTGATCAAATTAGGATCATCACGATCATGGAAATATGCTATTGAAGCATCAGCACCTATAAATTTTGTACCGGCACCGGATAAGAAATTGGAAGAAATAGAACTTCTTGTTTACCTCGATGTCGCGGTTGCACCACCTAAAAGAAACGATCTTCCCCCTTTTAAAAGGCTCGATACCAAAATTGAGATTTTTGATCTCGCCGGCAATTTACAATCCCGTTGGCATATTGATCTTGCTAACCGCAAAGAAGATGGTTTTTATCAAGAGGGGCCACTTTTTCATTTGCAAAGTGGCGGACATAAACCGCAAGCTAATCGACAAAGGGAATTAAAAATCAGTCGCCCACGTTGGGCGATGCCACCAATGGAATTGATTTTAACTTGTGAAATGATCCTTGCTAATTTTTATCCAGAGCAATGGGAAACCATTAGAACCGAAAAAAGATGGTTAAAACTCATTCACATTGCTCAATCTATGTGTTATTCAGCCTACTATCAGCGAATGCATAATTGCTTATTTAAGCCGCAACCATTGATACCTAGACAACAATCGGAATCAATCTTAACTGCGCTTTGGGCAAGTGAATGGGGCCAATAATCTCCGGAGTGCAAGGTACGCCTTGCACTCCTGAATCTAGTTTTATGCACGTTCTTTCTTAAACCCTACTTAAGCTCTGGAAAATTTAACATGGAAATTTTGTTTTGCTCAAATCCGATAAATTCATCAAAGGTAGATATAGATTATTCACGAGAAAAGATGGCAGCAGAAAGTAATGGCATTAAAATATCATTGTTTAGCTTCGAGGAACTGAGTGATTTTAATAAGCCCGAAGTTGCCTTAAAACGTATCCAAACATCAGTAGTTCATCGGTTAGCTATTTATCGTGGATGGATGATGAAGCCAAAGGTATATGGTAGATTTTATAACAGCTTGTTAAAAAAAGGAGTGCGACTAATTAACTCAGACGATGAGTATAAGCATTGCCACTATTTACCGGAAAACTATCCTATTATTGTTGCAGATATAACACCAAAATCTGTATGGATTGGAAATGACGAGGAATTATCCATTGACAGAATCATGAACCTTATATCTGTTTTTGACAATAAGCCTTTGGTTGTAAAAGACTATGTAAAATCACAAAAGCATTATTGGAAGGAGGCATGCTATATAACGTCGGCATCAGATGCAGTAAATGTGGAGCGTATTGTTTCAAGATTCAAAGAGTTGCAAGGCGGAAATCCTGAAGGTGGTTTTGTTTTCCGGGAATACATAAAATTTGAGCCAATAGGTATACACCCAAAAAGTAAAATGCCCCTCACACTGGAATATAGGATATTCTTTCTATATCACAAACCGATTTTGTGGCTCAATTACTGGGATGATGGAAAATATGGGGATGTTGTACCACCTTTAGATAAATTTACTGAAATTGCAAAAAATGTAAAAAGCAATTTTTTTACCATGGATATTGCCAAAACGAAGATTGGAGATTGGCTCATTGTGGAATTGGGCGACGCGCAGGTAGCCGGTTTACCGGAGAGAACCAACAAAGAAGAATTCTATAGAAACTTGTGTTGTAAATAAAACGGATCAATGGTATTGCAAGTCAATAGTGAACGGTTCAAAGAAATCCGATTTTTTCAAAAATCGGATTTCTGGCTTCAAAGAGATTTTTCAAAGCTTCAAAGAAATCAGTCACGCCCAAATCTAAAGGTTTGGACTCCAAAAAGCGCTAAAATTTGTGCTTCGGTACTTAAACTAATAACTATTGCTTGCCAATTAAGCTGATAACCCGCTGGATTTTGGTCATAAACGCGAATAGGTTAAACAGTGGTTTTTCGTTCGGAGTGACGGCAAATGTATTCAGATCATTTACATTGTTGTCTTCTAAAATGTCTTGATATGGATTGAGTTTCAAC
>Ga0233403_10001703_pt1 | contig 10059 bp, 7 predicted proteins | sample Na_oxic_1_MG_FD_179866 | JGI IMG/M metagenome (GOLD analysis project Ga0233403, IMG submission 179866) | Seawater microbial communities from Saanich Inlet, British Columbia, Canada - Na_oxic_1_MG | ecosystem: Environmental > Aquatic > Marine > Inlet | place: Canada: British Columbia | collected...
GAACATATTTCTGCATCCGAATGGGTAAGTTATGCCTTCATTGAGTAACACAATGGGGGTAGCCTTTCAACCCCATAAATAACATAGTTGTAATTTCTTATTTCTAAGAAATCCTTCCTGTTGGCTTGATTTAACTCAAGTTTCTAGGAAAACGTGTCGCACCATTTCTAACAATAATGGTGAAATATAAAATTCTCGCTTAGCGATTTCTGAATTTAGGGAAATATGAGGTAACTTTTTCAGATACGTCCGTCTCAGATTCTCTAACGATTTGATTTCTTGACCGGTTTTAGGCAAACTTAATTCTTCAAATCCATACCGATAACCAAATTCCTCTAATATTTCTTTAGTCGGATTATTTAATTCAAAATAATCAGAAAAGGTATATTTTTTATCTTTTTTGAAAATGGACTTTTTCATTTTTCCGCTGAAAGACATGGTGAATTTCTCTGGTTCAATTTGCAACCAGCTACGCTTGTTCTTCCCACTTGGGACTCCCTTATGCTGACAGAATAAATCTTTTTTTGAAAAAACTTCGATAAACCCTATTTTTTTGGATGGGCTATTATTAAGTTCGGTAGAATTTAATTCTGAGTACCGGACAAAAAATGAAATTTTCTGGTAACCTATTGTTTTTTATAAATGTCTAAGGCAATTCCCAAAAAATAAAATACCAAGGGCAACCATCAATGAGCGTAGGGGCAATCCTTTATGGTTGCCCCTTTTGGGTATATTGTTTGTTATAAATGTCTAACTGATAGGCCAGACCAGAAATCAATAGGTTACCGTTTTTTATCCGGTACCGAGATTTAATTTTTGCAGCAATCAAAAACCAATCCGTTATAAAATATAATCCTTGTCGTTATTATTCCGATTTTTTCAAAAAATTTCTTTCCAATCAGAGAGAGAAGCCTATTATGACTGATAAATACAAAAATTACGCAATACTTATTCTGGCCACTGGACTGATAATAAGCCCAACGGCTTGGGCAACCGAGTTGCCGCTGATGCTGATCGGAAATTGCACCGTCTGTCACGGGTTAGCCGGTTCAAGTGTTGGCCCAGCAGCCCCCAGTATTGCCCGCATGGACAGCGAAGATTTTGTAGATACCATGCTAGAATATCAAAATGATGAACGGCCTTCAACCATCATGGGGCGTATAGCCAAAGGCTACTCCGAAGCCGACTTTCAAATCATGGCCGACTACTTTGCCAAACAAGCCTTGGTACGTTATTCTCAACCCGTCGATGCGGAGAAAGTCAAAACCGGTCAACAACTTCACAAAAAATACTGTGAAAGATGCCATGAAAATGATGGCTATGGCTACAGTGATGAAGGTTACGGCATTCTCGCCGGCCAATGGATGCCCTATTTGCGATTTAGCCTCACCGATTTTCAGTCGAGAGTACGTGACATGCCGAGAAAGATGGAAAAACGGATGCAAAAAATGGTGACCCAGCATGGCGAAGAAAGCCTAGAAGAATTGGTTCACTTTTATGGCAGCCACACCAATCAAAAATAATGTCATTTTGTCAGGTCGGATTGCTAAGTGCCCAAATCATCCTATTCAAGCCCGCTTGCCCACCCGGTTAAGCAGTCAAGGAGAACCTAATGTCAAACACAACCCGCAGAAATTTTTTGATAGCGGCCGGGGTCGCCGGTGTCGCGGCTGCCGGTATCGGCGGCTATCGTTTAATCGAGCCTACAACCAAAAAGCCTTTGCCAACTACTCCGCCTAATAAAAAAGTGGTCGTTATTGGTGGTGGTGCCGGCGGAGCCATTGCCGCGAAGTATCTCCGCCTACTGGATCAGACGATTGAAGTCACCCTCATTGAACAGAATAAGGATTACTACACCTGCTTTATGAGCAACGAAGTGTTAAGCGGTGAACGACCTCTCGACAGTATTCAATTCAATTACGATGGACTAAGCCAATACGGCATCAACGTGGTGCATGAACGCGCTATCGCGATTGATTCAGAAGCAAAACAAGTCACTTTGCAACGCAGCGCCCCGATCAGTTATGATCGTTTAATCGTCTCCCCCGGCGTTGATTTTAAATGGAATGCCATTGAAGGCTATGATGAAAGTGTGATTGACCAAATCCCTCATGCTTGGAAGGCCGGCTCACAAACTGCCACGTTGCGTCGGCAACTGGAAGCGATGAAGGACGGCGGCACGGTCATTATTGCGGTACCTCCAAAACCGTTTCGTTGTCCACCCGGCCCTTATGAACGTGCCAGCCAGATGGCCCACTACTTGAAACATCACAAACCCAAATCAAAAATACGGATTTTTGACAGTAACCAGTCTTTTTCTAAGCAAGCCTTATTTGAACAAGGTTGGCAACAACTGTATGGCTATGGTACCGACAACAGCCTAATCGAATGGATTCCATTTGACGAAGGCGGTAGCGTCGTCCGCGTTGACGCGAACCGAATGGCCATCATCGCCGGCGAATTTGAAGACGAACATCAAGCGTCCGTTATCAACCTCATTCCGCCACAAACGGCCGGCCAAATTGCCGTTGCCAGCGGCTTAGTGGATAACACCGGCTGGTGCCCGATTAATCAGAAAACCTTTGAATCCACGTTACAAAAAGATATTTATGTGATTGGTGACGCTTGTCTCGCCGGACCCATGCCCAAATCAGCCCATGCGGCCAACTCACAAGCCAAAGTCTGCGCGACGGCCATCGTCTCAGCCCTACGAGAACAAGAAATGCCGACTCCTTATTATAGTAGCACTTGCTACAGTCTGATTGGAACAGAGTTTGGTGTTTCAGTGACCGGTGTTTACCAATTAGAAAAAGACCACATTCAAAGCGTAGCCGCTGCCGGCGGACTGTCACCTTTGCAAGCCTCCGAACAAGACCGACAACGTGAAGTTGCTTACGCCTATAGCTGGTTTAAAAATATTACTGATGAAATGTTCAGTCATCGGATTTGAGGACTAGGGCATGTGACTGAGGTTTGGATTGCCTAAACCAAAGATGGGTCTCCTAAAAAAATCGTGCAAGGTACGCCTTGCACTCCTGAGAATGAAATATTCCGTTTTTTCAAAAAATCGGATTGCTCGCTTAACCGGGTCAAATTTTTTTGAGCGCACTGTTTAATGATGTTTGGTATATGATGGACTCGGAAATGTTTACCGAGCGGCGATATACCGACTTCACGATGATTATCCGCCCCGACTTTCGTCAGTGACCACTGTATGATTTTATCTTTGAATTCAAGTATTTGAAATTTGCTGACGTTAAGCTAAGCGGCGTGGAACAGTACTGCTTCTTTAAATGCTGGAGTGACATCAGCACGGATAGCAAACTCAATTACACCAAAACGTTCATTTTGGACTGAAGCACAATATTGAAGCAAATCATGTTGATAACCGGCTGTATCTGAACGTAAAAAAACTTTTTCCACCCCTTCTGGTAAGGAATTCAAACTTTGTTGAAAAACGCGAAGTTGCTCGTACCCAGCTGGGACATTTCCGTCTCGAAATTCTGAATGAACGAGGGTCTTTTGCTCAAACCAATAAGTGTTCAAAGGCTGATAAGTACCCGTTCAGAAATTTTCTGGCATTTTATTTTAATTTTCATAACATCTCAGAAATAGAGGAATTAGGTTTCATCAAAATACCACAAAACTTATGGACAGGTACTTAACGACTTCCAAAATTTTGGACTCCCAGCTTTGGTTTTCGGAGTCCAAACTTTAGTTTGGATTTGTAACAAAAATTCATAAGATTCAGAAAAGCCAAAAATTTAAAACGAAGTATTGATTGGTGGTGGTTCGTTGCGCTACAGCTCTGCCCACCCTATGCTCGCTTCTTAAAAAGAACGGAGATTACCAAAATGAAACAAGTCGCCTCGTTACGCTACGGCGTTATATTTAAAAAAGCCTTTTCGCAACCTGATATTTTCAAAGCCTTTGTGAAAGATTTTCTCGGCATTGAGCTGAACATTGATAAAGTAGAAACAGAAAAATCATTTCCCATCCCTATTGGTAATGTGGATACACGATTTGATCTATTTGCCGAAGATAAACTTAATCGGGTGATTGTTGATATTCAACATGTCCGTTATGGCGATCATTATGACCGTTTTCTGCATTATCATTGTGCGGCGTTGTTAGAACAGGTGGCCAGTTCCAAAGATTATCGTCCCAGTTTAAAAGTCTTCACCATTGTGGTATTAACCTCTGGCGATAGACATCAAGTCGATTTAGCTATAATTGACTTTGATCCCAAAACGTTTGACGGCGAACCATTACATGAAATTCCTCATAAAGTGCTTTATGCTTGTCCGAAATACGTCACCCAAAACACACCAGAACCCTATCGAGAATGGCTGTTAGCGATTGCTGATAGTTTAGATGAAGAAGTGGATGAAACCGCTTATCAACGCTCTGAAATCCAACAAGTTTTTGATTTGATTGCACGCGATTTAATCTCGCCACAGGAACGAGCTCGTATGAAGGATGAATATAGTCTGGAGCAACTTCAGCAGGATAAATTTGCAAAGGGCAAGGAAGAAGGCATCAAGGAAGGTAAGGAAGAAGGCATCAAGGAAGGTAAGGAAGAAGGAGAGAATAAGATGAAGGAAGCCGCTCGCAAATTAAAGGCTCATGGTAAATTGACGGAAGAAGAAATAGCTGACATGACTGGCTTAACAGTGGAAACAGTTAAGACATTGTAATTGTCTGAAGGTGCGTGGGACGCACCCTGCACCCTACGCTTGCTTGTCGTGTCAGTTTCTTTAACGTTTTCTTTGTCATTCTGTTATCCTCTCAAAAGTCTAAATAATTTGGAAAAAAAAGGGGTGGTTGATATTTTTATCATACACGCCGCAGATTGGTGTGGAAAACGGTATCGAAGCTGGAGTCCAAAGCTTCAGCTTTGGGCGCCCATTAAAGGATTTTCAGGATTAAAGATGTATCGCGTTTCCCGATTGAGTGAAGTACAAAGCAAGAATAGTACAACGGATACTCGAAAATTAGGTCAATAACCTACTCTATGCACACAAATATTTGAACAAGAAATGCCGGCAGCTCCTTATTACAGTTTGGATTGCCTAAACCAAAGATGGGTCTCCTAAAAAAATCGTGCAAGGTACGCCTTGCACTCCTGAGAATGAAATCATCTTTCAAAAAAATCGGATTTCTCGCTTAACCGGGTCAAAATATTTAGATATATCGGATGGATAATTTTATTGAAAAAATAGAACAGTTGGTTGAAAAATATGCCCAATTGGTGGATTTAAATAAATTTTCAACTTGCCCATCCTTTATGCGACGGGAAAATGGCTGTGTTAAGTGTTTTCGATATCAGTATCGCTCAAAGGAGCTTGTTAATTATAATTGTATCAATAAGCGTCAGCTTTATATAGCAAGATATCTTCCTGTCCATCTGAAAGAAATTGAATTAGGCCTCAAAGGGCTTATCACCGAAAATATCAAACAATCTTTGTTGTCATTACCGGAAGTCAATGTGATCTCCATTGGAGGTGGTCCCGGTATTGACTTGTTGGCGCTCAAAAAGTATTTTATTGAAACTGAAACCGAATATCATTTAACGAAAACCAGCCGTTTCAATTTGATGAGGTGGGAAAAAATTTCTCAGTGGGACGGTATGGCTAATGAACTGATCAATGTGGCCAAAAGTTCAACCTATTTTGAATTTCAACATAAAAAATTACACGGTGATATTACTAATAACCTATTTTGGCATCATGTTGAAGAAAAATCCATCCATATCTACCTACTGTCGTATGTGTTGTCAGAATTGACCAAAAACCAAATAGAACCCTTGAAACAATTTATAGAAAGCCGAGCCAACCAAATGGTATCGATTGTTTTAATCAATGATGTCAAAAACCATTCTCTGGTCAATTCATTGTGGAATGGGATGCGCTTTTCCAATGAACAATGCTGGTGCGGAGTCCGATATTCCGTTCCAGCGAGAAATAAAGTGGCTCCCAAACAACAAACCGGTTCTGAACGCTATTTGAAGGTACTCTCTTTTAGAAATTTTTTTAACCTTTGTTCTAATGGTTAATCCGAAAAGGACTACCAGATTTTATTTAATTGCAACTATGCTTCAGTATTATTTTTTCAGAAATATATGATAATCAGTGCCAGCCGACGTACCGACATTGCCGCCTTTTATTCACAGTGGTTTATGAACCGAATTCGTGCCGGTTCGGTACAAGTTCGTAATCCATTTAATGCCAAGCAAATTAAAGAAGTCAGTCTGAAGCGGGATGATGTTGATGTGATTGTTTTTTGGACCAGAAATCCGGCCAAGATGATGGAACATTTGGACGAGTTGGATGGCAACGGGTTTAGATATTATTTTCAATTCACGATTACCGGTTTTCCTCGCCAGATTGAGAAATCAGTCCCCAATATGGAAAAAGCGGTTGAGATGTTTTGTGCGTTAAGTAAACGTTTAAGTCCGGAACGGGTTATTTGGCGATTTGATCCCATTTTATTGAACACTCTGGTTGATGAAAGCGAACACCAACGGCTATTCAAAGAGATTGCCGAGCAATTAGAAGGTTTTACCCAACGAGTAGTGATCAGTTTTGCCGACATCTATCGAAAAGTTTCTCGGAATCTGAATCGGTTAACTCACTCAATTGATGGGCAGAAAATCAACTTTTATGATATCACTCAAGAACTGGGGACATTAGAACCGTTTGTGACCGAATTAGTTCAAATCGCTGAAGAACATCAACTGGAAATACAAAGTTGCGCGGAAGATATCGATTTAGCGCATTTAGGTATTCCTGATGGAAAATGTATTGATGACACCCTAATCAATCAAACGTTTGGCTTAAACTTAGGAGTTAAAAAGGATAAAGGTCAACGAAAAAGTTGTGGTTGCGTCCAAAGTATCGATATTGGACAATACAATACTTGTCTTCATGGTTGCTCCTACTGTTATGCCACTTATAACCCAACTTTGGCGCAACAAAATTGGCAAAAACATGATGAAAACAGTTCTTTTTTGATAAATTAACCTTGAAAAAATATCGTTTCGCATTTTAATACCAAAGCTGAAGCTTTGGACTCCAACAATATTAAAAAATATTATTAATATTCAATCACTTATATCTCTCGAAAAAGACCAAAAATCGGAAGGCTTAGCAGTGTTGAAGTTTTTTTTTAATCGGCCAATCGGAGTTGAATAACCGCTCGTCATTCATAGCGGTAAGTGGGCAAGCATTTAATAATATTTTTTTTTAACATCACATTATCAAAGGTAAGATATATGTCCATATCAGCAGAAAATGCCAGTTTGATTTGTCCATGCAACGATTTAGAAAGCCAAACGATTTTGGACATCGGACAACGGCTTGGTTTGGATGTCCATAAAATCGACGGCGGTTGGGGTATCACTTTGGAAACTGCCCTGAATCAGATTGCACAGCCAGCACAATTACGTGATCATGTGATTACTATTGAACTTCCTGAGTTTAACGGATTAGAGCCGTTGCAGCAGCTTGGAAAACAAGTCCATGTCATCGATCATCATCAATATTCGGCCGAAGCAGGGAAAGTGGTTACGCCATTGCCTTCTTCATTGGAACAATTCGCGGCGTTATTGGATTATGATCTGACTGAGGAAGAATACCAAATTGCGGTTAATGATCGGGATTTTTTGCCGGGTTTGTCGAAACTCGGTGTGAGTTTGGAACAAGCTCAGTCGTTGCGGCAACAAGAATTGGAGTTGCGTGGCAAAGTTGAGACGATGCAAGCGGCGAAAGCGTTTGTCACTGAACATAAACGGGAGTTAGACGATTTACGGTTGGTGTTGGCACCCGAAGAGGACGCCGGTGTGATGCTGGAAGCCGCTCAGTGGCCAACCGATGAGGCCTATACCGACGCGGCAACGGCGCGAAAACCGGTTGATTTGAAACCGACATTAATTTTATATAACCGTGCCGAGCAACCGAAAAAGATTTATCAAATCGAATATGCTGGCCCGGCGAAGCACCGTCAAGCACTGGCCGATTTATTCGCTGACTGGCAGCATGAGTTTCGGTTATGGTTAGGCGGCGGTCAGTACGGTTGTTTTTTTGGCGCGAAATGTCGAACTCCGTTCGCTGATGTTGATGGTTTGGTGTCACAGTTGCTGAATATCTCGTTGCATACGGGTCGTCCATTGCGTCATTATGGCTGCACGTTTTATCTGCCGCTCGATTTGTTTTTAGAAGAGGATTTGGCGAAAAACCGCTCATTACCGTTATCGGTAGACGAAACCAAACGGCATTATTTGGATACGAAAGTTCATATTTTAAAAGATGAAATCGATTCGGTTCAAGGGCGTGAGAAGCAAGCTTATTTATATTTCTTGCCCCATTTACAAAATATGATTTTTGAGGTCGAGGGTGCCAATAATGATTTGGGTATTAAGCCGATTGAACATTGGCGATTGGACGAGGAGATGACCTTGGAGCTTGGCAGCGATAACCCCCTGGTTGTTAAGCTGACCGATGTCTCGTTGTATCGTTACTTTAATCACACCTATCTGTTGGCCTTTTCGGTGCAACCGGCGATTCAATTGGATAGTAAGTCGAGTTTGCATCGTGATGAGACAACTTGGTGGCGTGATTTGTTTTTTACCGACGACGCGGAGTTTCAGCGGATTGCCGGCTTACAATTACATCACTGGTTGCATTTTACCAATCAAGCGCGGATTATTTATCCCAGCTTTTATGAGCAAGTTCAAGAGAAAAAAATTACTCTCGTGACGCTGAAAACCGCCGAAAAATCGGTTGAATTCAACTACCAGGATAAAATTTCTCCGATTGTGTTGTTTTTATTAAAACGGTTTTTCGTCAATGCCGATGAAAATAAGCTGAAACAAGGTTTGCAGTATTTGCCGGATGATAAGATGGTGGTGTCTCCTGCCTATGGTTTAGTTGGGCCGGCTTTGAAATCGGCCGATAGCAAGCGGTTATTCAGTATCGCCTTGTATGTCGATAGAAAGAGTGATACTTATGACACATTAGATGGCTATGCTTATGATCCGCAATTTGTTGAGGGGTTGTTAGAGAGAGACGGTTTAGCGCGTTGGTTCGGGTTGGGGAATTATTCCGGTTATTGTGGCTATGCGAATGCGTATCTGGGATTTGGCTGGTTTTTTAACAACGTGATTGCGCCCTCGCATGTGCCTTATATTTATGGGCGGATGTTGATATTGGCGTTGTTTTATCAGATGGCGTTGCGGCATTATAATCGGCGCATTAATTATGCGACCAAGCAGTTGTCCGAAAAAGGAACAACCTCCCAGTTTCAAGAATTACGTAAAGAGTTTATTCTGTTTACGAATACTTATTGGTTTCGTGAAGTGACCAGTCAAGTGCAAGGAATTGAGGTGTTTGATTTACAAACCAAAGCGCTCCAATTGGAAGACGAGTATGCGTTGATTAAGGATGAAATGGAACGGGCTGATGAGTATAGTACGGCTTTGCGTTCGGAAAATCTTAATAAGCAAGTGCTTGGGTTGACTCGAATAGGGGTGGGATTGACTGCCGTGGCAGCAACGGCCGCATTGGCAGCATTACCCTTAATAATAGAAATGGTAAAAAAAATCCTAACATGGTGGGGTTTGCTATAGCGGTTCCCGATTGAGTGGAATACCAAAAAACCGGGTGGGTAAGGGGCGCATTTCCATTTTCACGGTGGTGAAGTACAACGAATGACGGGGATAAACGAATAATTATCCCCAAAATGCGGTGACCAAATACCAAATTCGGTGTGTTTTTCATTGGTTGATACAATTAAGCGAATTTGGTACCAGGTTATTTATCAAAAAAAAACGCCTCTGAGCGACGATGGGAGGAATTGGTAGTTTTGGGGCCAACCTACCCAAAAAAATGCGATACAGCGCAATTGACAGCGCGTTCAATTTTGGGTCTAAAATGCCCGACAATCGACTAACTCGGTATTTTGGTTTTGTTGGAGATATATAACCACAAATAATGCGATACATAGCCCATTAGAGTGCTTAACGACGCGCACATAAATAGTCCAAATACTGAATTAACGGGT
>Ga0233403_10001704_pt1 | contig 10059 bp, 4 predicted proteins | sample Na_oxic_1_MG_FD_179866 | JGI IMG/M metagenome (GOLD analysis project Ga0233403, IMG submission 179866) | Seawater microbial communities from Saanich Inlet, British Columbia, Canada - Na_oxic_1_MG | ecosystem: Environmental > Aquatic > Marine > Inlet | place: Canada: British Columbia | collected...
CAAACTTTAGTTTGCAAACTTAAAACATGCGGGTTTTATGTCGAATACAAGGGGTTTCGCTTTCGCGATTGAAAAAGAAATAAACCGCCGCGCTAATTCAGTTCAGCAGCAATATTCGCTGTTAGTGTCGTTTTTCCAACACCGCCTTTGTAGTTTATGACAGAAACAACATTCCTGATATTTTCCTTATTCTATACTTGGGTAGTGCTGCAATGTGAATGATGTCGTTATAGAATTAGATAGAACGCTACTAACTCATGATCATGATTAACACTGATTAAAATTAAAAAAAATCAGCGCAGATCAGGATAATCAGCATTTCACACGGAGAAGTTGCGCGCAACTTCTCCGTGTGAACCTTCGATCTGCGAAGCTAAATATCAGCGTTCTCTCACCGAAACATCAAGAAAAACGGATTTCGTCAAATTATTTTTACAAGCGCACTTCAATCCCTCGATCTGCCATCACTTGTTTGGCTTGGGCAATGGTGTATTCTCCAAAATGGAAAATACTGGCTGCCAGCACAGCATCTGCTTTTCCTTCATGAACCCCTTCTGCAAGATGTTCTAATGTGCCGACACCGCCTGAGGCAATCACGGGAATACTGACAGCTTCACTGATCGTGCGCGTCAAGGCTAAATCAAAACCATTGCGGGTGCCATCTCGATCCATACTGGTTAGCAGTATTTCTCCGGCTCCAAATTGAGTCATTTTTTTGGCCCAGCTTACTGCGTCAATGCCAGTCGCTTTACGCCCGCCGTGTGTAAAAACTTCCCAACGTAGGGGTTCATCTTCTTGACTAACTTGCTTGGCATCAATCGCGACGACTATGCATTGTGATCCAAAATGATCGCTGGCTTCTTTGACAAATTCTGGATTGAATACGGCGGCCGTATTTATCGCTACTTTATCCGCGCCAGCATTGAGCATACGCCGAATATCGGATAGTTGACGAATACCGCCACCTACTGTTAGGGGAATAAAAACTTGACTGGCGACTTCTTCAACGACATGTACTATGGTATCGCGTTCATCTGAACTGGCGGTGATGTCTAAAAACGTGACTTCATCTGCGCCTTGATCGTCGTAACGTTTTGCAATTTCAATCGGATCACCTGCATCGCGGATGTTGACAAAATTAACGCCTTTAACAACTCGTCCAGCATCAACATCAAGACAGGGAATAATGCGTTTTGCTAACATTTTTAGTTATCAATCTCAATAGGGCTATCGCAAAATAAATTTGGAACGAAAATAGACATATCGCAAAAATAAATTTGGAACGAAGATATGCCTATCGCAAAAATAAATTTGGAACTAAAATAGGCATATCGCAGCAATTTTGCTTTGAAAATCGGGCTATCGCAAAATAAATTTTGCTTTGAAAATCAGGCAGAAGTTAAGTACAACTTTTTTTTAGAAATGCGCCCTTTTGGGCAACACGTTACCCACCCTACATTGGTGTTTTTTGGAGATGGGTGGGCAACACGTTACCCACCCTACATAAAACCATCGGCTAATTTTTGGGCTTGGGTAAAATCTAATGTGCCTTCGTAAATCGCGCGGCCTGTTATCACGCCCATAATATCTTGTTCGGCGACTTCACATAAGGCCTGAATATCATCTATCGTGGTTATACCACCGGCCGCTATCACTGGAATTTTAATGGAGCGCGCTAATGTGACGGTTGATTCAATATTGAGGCCTTGTAGCATTCCGTCACGACTGATGTCTGTGAATACAATGGCTTCAACGCCGTCTTGTTCAAATTGTTGTGCCATCTCTATGGCACTATGACGGGATAGTTTTGACCAACCTTCTGTTGCCAGTTTCCCATCACGGGCATCTAAACCGACGATAATATGCCCAGGAAATTCTCGGCAAACATCGGCAATAAAGTGTGGAGACTGAATAGCCTTAGTACCAATAATGACATAGTTTACCCCAACATCAAGATAAGTCTGTATGGTATCTTCATCACGAATACCCCCACCCACTTGTATTGGAATATCAGGGTAAGTTTGAGCAATTTGATGTATGACTGAAGCATTGACGGGTTGACCAGTAAATGCGCCGTTTAAATCGACAATATGTAAACGACGTGCGCCTGCCTTTATCCAGCGTTCTGCCATTGCTACAGGATCACTGGAAAATACCGTATCATCCTCCATACGGCCCTGTCTAAGCCGTACACACTGACCCTCTTTTAGATCAATGGCGGGTATAACTAACATTTTGGGTTCCTCAAGTGAAATTAAGAATGAAATAATGACAAGGATTATAAAACAGTTTCTAAATAAATTAAGTCTTTGAAATTAAATGAGATAATCCAATGGGGGCTATTCTGGGGTGTTAAATTTGAGCCAATTTATTGGTTTATTTTTCACTCTATTTTTAATGAAATAATAAGGGATGGTGGGATCGCTGTCGGTGACATAAGGGTATTATAGCGTTTCCCGATTTGTCTTTCAGTACAAATTATTTAAGTTCCAAATTGATTTTACGGTTTTTGCCGTGGTTATTTTCAAACCAAATTGATTTTGCCGTGGTTATTTTCAAACCAAATTGATTTTGCAAGATTTTCGCTCCTGTTATTTTGCGACAATCAAAATTGATAATGACTTTTTTTGGGGTAGCATCCTTTGCATACCAATTTAGTATAAATGTACTTTATTCACTGATGTTACGCACTCAACTTCCGTTCCTTCAATAACACAAACAACAATTGCTGCTGGATTGGTGCTGGATTTGAGCCGCCCACTTCAATCAGTCGATAGCCCATTCATTTTGTTACGAATATCTGCATCAAGATGTGATGTTTCGTGCGATTGTATAACCGATATAAGAATAAGGCTGCGTAACATCAGTGATAAAGTACCAATTGCAATCAAAGAAACACCCGCAAATCCAATATAGATTTCAAGACTTGATAGGTGTTTTATATAGTCTTTTTCAAAGGCACATAAGATAAATGATATACCGGTTGGAATAAGGCTAAGTACTGAACCATAAATTTTCAGGTATTTTTTTTAACAGAAGCAATCAGAAGTGGTTGCCCTGGTAAAATACCTGTTTATTTGTGCTTCAGTACTTAGGTGTTTTGTCCCACATCTTTCGTTCCAAATTGATTTTGCTGTTAGCTGTCAAATCTGTTTTAAACTGATAACGGGATAGAACGCAGATTGTCATGACACCACGCAAAAGTTGAGGCAAACAAAAACTTTTGCGTGAAACACTGATTAAGAAATCAACGACAATTACAAAAATCAGGGCTGTGTTACTTAGCATTCTTAGCGTCTTAGCGGCGTTGCGTGAGATAAAATCTCACGCCAAGATGCAAAGGCGCAAAGTAAATCAATCGGGTAGAAGCAAATAATAAATTTGGTTTGAAAAGAGCTTCGAGCAAAATCAATTGGGTTTGAAAATAGGGCCTTCGCGAAAATAAATTCGCTGTTGTTGGCTGCTTTAGTTGGCCGTTAAATTTTATAATAGCGACTTTATGACGATGCTAAGTTAATTGTTAATTGTTAATTGTTAATTGTTAATAAAATAGTGTTATTTAAGTAGAACGGGCCTCTTGCAAAATGCAAGAGGCATAAACGATAAAACAATGACTTACGAGTACGTGAGTGTGTAAGTGATTGATTTATTGTTAGATCGTCCCCGTTTTGCCAGTCCCTCTTGCCAATAGTACTAATATTCCCCATAATACATCACTTAAGTACGTGGCAGTCTATCATCCATAAGTCGCAACTGTTCTTTCCCAAGCGTACCCGATAGATTAGTCTATTAGAAAACTCTAACTTGAACATATCGCACAATAATTTATTTAAGCCTTGACACTTGACAAGAATATTTTATGGGTTAATATTTCTGCAAATAATCAATACCTTCGCAAAATATAATAAATTTTATGTGGTTATTATATTGCCAATGACTAAAAGTAGAGACGCGATGCTGTTAGTCTAAGTGTACTAACAAACGGGTCATTTTTTTGTAATTCACTGATTTATTAAAACTCGCATGGCAAAGCCAACAGCTAAAGCAGTTGTCTAAAAGCTCAAGTCACCTAAAGGTGACTAACATGCTGCCCGTTTTTACTAAAACGGGCAGCTTTAAATGGATTTTTACTTCCAAAAAAGCGCAAAAAATGATAACTGTGAACAATATTTCAACATTTTTTATATAGAAATGAAATCAAAAATAGTATTGTGTGGATGTAGTCACCACCACCTGACTTAAGCTTTTAGACAACTGCTTTAGCGTAGCAGACCGAAGGTTCACGCCAAAGATTTTGCGCGCAAAATCTTTGGCGTGAAAAGCTGTTGGCTGATGGGGTCTCGATATTGGAGCGATCCTGCACTAGATATATTGTAGTTACAAAAAACATTAATTAAATTAAAAAACGGGCATCATCAAACGGTACTTTCGCTTATTTTTTTCTAGTCAAAGTAATTCGTAAGTTATTGATTTTAGGTTATGACAATTCTAAGAATCACTTAAATCAGTTTTGTTATTGTAATATTAACGTAAGTCTATAATATTATTGTAATGATACAAATTTAATGACTCATATAAGTTATTGAATTTATTATATAAATTGATAACTCTTTGAATTAAATATAAAAAATATAACTTATTGAATATTAAGCTATTTAAATTAACGAGGCACTAAACAAATAAGCGAAAAGACAGATCGAAATGATATGAGACAAAAAATTAGAGCATGGCTAAAACGGAAAATACCCTACTTAATTATTCTTACGCTTTTCCTATTTTGGGCACTTTTTTTCTTTTGGCCACGTATTATCATCACCATTCATTCAGGTGAAGCCGGTGTTTTATACTGGCTTTTCTTAGGTGGAACAGAGACTGATCATGTGTATTCTGAGGGTTTTTACGTCATAGCACCTTGGGATAAAATGTATATTTATAATGTCAGAGTTCAGACAGTGTTGCATGATTTAGAGGTGTTAACCAATCGGGGTTTGCCTATTCAGCTAAAATTAGCGATTCGTTTTCAACCAGAATACGAAACCTTGGGTGTCCTCCACCAAGAAGTGGGGCCTGATTATATTAATACCATTATTGTTCCCGACATCGATTCTGTTTTGCGTAAGAATCTTGGTCATCAGAATCCGGAAGATATTTATGTTAACAAAGAAAATATTCTCACGAAAATTATTGTGAATGCCTTGAACGAACTGGGGCAAAAATATGTGAATATGCATAGCATTGTTATTCGAAAAGTCGTCTTACCTGAACCCATCAAACAAGCGATTGAAGAAAAATTAGTAGAAGAACAACGTTATCAGACTTATGATTTTAAACTGAAAAAAGAGGAAAAGGAAGCGGAACGACGGGTCATTGAGGCAACCGGTATCGCGAACAAACGGCGCATTGAGGCTGCCGGTATTAGAGACTATCAACAAATTATCTCCGAAACCCTTGATGAAAAAATGCTCAAGTGGCATGGTATTGATGCCAGTCTAAAATTGTCAGAATCTGAAAATGCGAAAGTCATTGTCATTGGTGCTGGCAAAAACGGATTACCGATTATTGGCAATGTGCCCTTTGAATCTAATGAACCAGCACCGCTGCCAAATAAATAAAAAATCTTGATACTTGGTGTTTTTAAACAGGAATGGTGGGCAACAAAAACCCGTTACCCACCCGACAAGAAAGACTGTTTCACTTTTCACGGATAATTTATTTTTTTGATATGCCTTAAACCGTTAATAACGAACGACAAGGATTTTTTTATGAAAGGTATTAAACCGAAGTCGTTAAAGGATAAAAAAAGTCTGATTATAACGGATGATCGGCTCGGGCGAACACGCAAGGGCAGCCCCTACTAAATATTGGTATAAACTAATGACAACAGAAAAATTTATAATAATGATAGGGTTAATGACTGTCTTGTGTGCCTGTAGCAATCCATACGAGGCTTCTAAAAAGAAAAGGATAAAAACGGCAGTTGAAAGTCAAGATACGATAATCATTGGTGTCGCATGGGCAGATAAAGAGGCCCCTTTTGTGAAAGGGGTTCAATTGGCAGTCAAAGAATTCAATGATGATGGGGGGGTACTCGGAAAATCCCTTGAACTTATCATAAATGAAGGCGAAAAAAAAATTTCAAACAAGCTCACACTGAAAAAACTCACACTGAGACAAAAACAAGACATCACAGTTGAAGTGGCAAGATCATTTGCAGCGAACCCCAGAGTGGTCGCCGTTACGGGGCATCGTTCTTCTTCTCAAGCCGTTCCTGCCTCCATTGTTTATCAATTTCATGGTATTGCTTTTCTCGCACCCACTTCGACCAATCTCAATTTAACCGATCACAATTTTAACTATGTTTTTCGGATGACCCCTAATAATGAAGAAATAGCAAAACAGTTAGCAAATTATTGTCATCAAAAAGGCTACAAAAAAATAGTGGTCCTACACAGTAAAAGTAGCTATGGTAATCAGTTAGCAGACTCGTTTGTTTCTAGTGTTGTCAAAAAACATAAGACAGAGGAACCAACCAAAATTGTCTTGCGTCGTTCATTTTTTTCAAATCAAACGGATTTCAGTTATTTGATGGTTGAGTTAAAAAGTGCTAAAAAGAATGACGATTTTGATGCCATTTTTATCGTAACCGGCGCCAAAATGGCGGCTCATATCTATCAAGACAGTCGTGATATGGGTTTTAAGGTACCTTTTATTGGGGGAGATGGGTTGGACAATTTGAAGTTTTGGGAGGCCGTCAAAGAATGGGAAATTGCTGAAAAAGTTTTCACAGAGAAATCTGTTGTGCCCACTTTGTTGAATACAACCGCAAAAGATTATATTTCACAAATCTTTATTGAAAATTTTAAAAAAGAATATGGTTTTGAAGCTGATCACTACGCCGCATTAGGATATGATAGTATAAAAATATTGGTACATGGTATCAAAAAGGGCAATTCAACCCAACCCTTCAAGATTGCAGAGACAATACGGTATATGCCACCTTGTCAGGCTGTGACGGGTCAATACCAGTTTCAGATCGATGGTGATGTTAGAACTAGAGCATTTCATTTCAAACTGTTTCGTCAGGGCCAATTTGAGTATGAAGAGATTGATTTTAAAAACTTGATTTTAGCTCAGGAGAACTGTGGTGATGTTGACAGGGATAAAGACGGTATTCCTAATGACAGAGACGCTTGCCCTGATAACAAAAAGGATGCAATTTCTAAAGGCGTGTATAAAAAGGGTACTTCAAGGGGCTGTCCAATTGATAGTGACGAAGACACTTATGAAGATTATCGTGATCATTGTCCAAACACACGTCCTAACGAATTGAAAAAGGGCATTGACTCTTATGGTTGTCCGGTAGATTATGATAAAGATGGTGTGCCAGATTATCGTGATGATTGTCCAAAAGATAGCCGTTTTGAAACCCGAAAAGGGGTTGATTCTCAGGGTTGTATGATTGATGCGGATAAAGATGAGATACCTGATTATCAGGATGTTTGTCCCAGAGATACCTTGGAAGAGCTTTCCAAAGGCATTTATCAGCAAGGGGAACAGATTGGTTGTCCAATAGATAGCGATAATGACAATGTACCGGATTATCGGGATGATTGTCCACAGAACTTGCCCACTGAAATGGAAAAAGGGCTTGATTTACGAGGTTGTCCGTTTGATCGGGATAAAGATGACGTGCCTGATTATCGCGACGCTTGTCCTTTGAACAAACACTTTGAAATCATAAAAGGAGTTGATTCACAGGGTTGTCCGGTTGATACGGATCAAGATAGTGTACCAGATTATAAAGATGCTTGTTTTCAAAATAGCTTTGATGAAATTTCTAAAGGGGTTTTTCAACAAGGCACTCAGTTGGGCTGCCCGATAGAGAGCGATCAAGATGGCGTACCTGATTATCGTGATGATTGTCTCAATAACAGCTTTGTTGAAATTGGAAAAGGCGTTGATTCTCGCGGTTGCCCACGAGATACCGATAAAGATGAGGTGCCTGATTATAAAGACGTTTGTTTTAATAACAGCCCTGAAGAAATTGCCAAAGGGATTAATCAACAAGGGGTACGTCTGGGTTGTCCAATGGATAATGATAATGATGGTGTGCCAGATTATCGCGATGTGTGTCCAAATAACAGCCGTTTTGAAATCAGAAAAGGGGTTAATTCAGATGGTTGCCCCAGAGTGTGATTTACTTTCCAGAAGCCAAGTTCAAAAAACTTGGTTTCTCACAACCCTATTTCGCAAATTGCAAAGTTTGAATAGACGATTGCATATTATAAAGTAGGTACAGATAAGTCTTTTAACATTTTTGGTAGTGCTACATTAATGTGATGAAAGTGATAGATTAGATAGAACGCTGATTATCATGATTATCATGATTAACACTGATTAAAAACACTGATCAAAAACACTGATCAAAAATCAGCGCCAATCAGGCCATAATCAGCATTTCACGCAAAAGTTTCGCTCCGCGAAACTTTTGCGTGAAATATCAGCGTTCTATTCTTAATTTTCAAATTAAACTTTTACACAGTATTTTATATTAGATATTTTAATTAAGATATCGAATAATCATGTTCAACATCTTAACGAACCACTACCGTTTTTTTAATTATTGTTTTTAAATAAGTTTTTAATTTATAAGCGATTCACAACTCAACCTGATGCGACAATGGCAAAGGTATTGCTAAAAAAGAATTATGATAACGATAAAAATGACAAAAATAATATCGCTCATGATCGTTTTGCTCATTTCGGCATGTGGCGGTTCAGACGAAGATTCTGAGGCAAAAGAAGTCAAAACGGCCCCTGAGAATACGATACTGATTGGTGTCGCATGGCCAAATAATGACGATAATTTTGTAAAAGGGGCACGATTGGCGACAAAAGAAATCAATCGCAACGGGGGCGTATTAAAAAAGTCCTTTCAACTTCTTATAAATGACGAAGAAAAAGCGGCTTTAGATTTATCGCTCACAGCAAAACAATCAAAAAAAATCACGCTTGATGTGGCCAACTCATTGGTGGCTAACCCCGCTGTGGTTGCCGTCATTGGACATCGTTTTTCCAATTCTGCGATGCCAGCGGCCGATATTTACCATTCTCATGGTATTGTTTTTATCGCACCTGCCCTGACAAACCTAAGTTTAACCGAACACAAATCTAACTCTGTTTTTCGGATGGTGCCTAATAACGAACAAATGGGAAAGCAAATAGCCACTTATTGTCATAAAGCTGGCTACAAAAAAATAGGGGTGCTGCATAGTCAAGACAATTATGGCAACGAATTAGCCAATGCGTTTGTTTACAACGCGGTAGAAAATCACGGTGCCCAAATTGTTATACGGCGATCATTTTTACCTCATCAAACGGATTTTACTGATATAATACTTGAACTCAAAGACCTTAATGATATTGAGGCTATTTTTGTTGCAACTGAGGCCAAAGTGGCGGCCAAAATTTATCAAGACAGTCGTCAGATGAACATTAGGGTTCCCTTTGTGGGGGGGAATGCGTTAAACTATGAACCGTTTTGGCGGGTTGTTAAGGAATGGGAAAAGTCTGAAGATATTATAAATAAGTCTGCAGTGCTAACCGTATTCAACACATCCGCTCACCTGACACAAGAAATATTTATCAACAATGTTTTTAAAAAAGAATATGGTGAACAAGCGAAACCTGACAACCTAGCGGCACTGGGGTATGATAGCATCAAACTTTTAGCACATGGCATGAAAAGTGCCCGTTCAAGCGTGCCAAGCCAGTTCGCAGAGAAGCTGCACGCTATGCCATCTTGTCAGGGTGTCATAGGGCAATACCGCTTTAGAGTGAACGGCCATGTGGTGAATCGAAAACTCTATTTCAAGCACTTCCGTCAGGGTCAATTTGAGTATCAAGATGTTGATGATCACAGCTTGAATGCTGAAACGAGGTTAGTAGCACAATCGGAATGTGGTTATGTTGACCGCGATAAAGATGATATATTTAATGATATAGATGTATGCCCTGATAACACTGAGGAAGAAATGGCTAAAGGCGTTTATCAAGAGG
>Ga0233403_10001705_pt1 | contig 10059 bp, 8 predicted proteins | sample Na_oxic_1_MG_FD_179866 | JGI IMG/M metagenome (GOLD analysis project Ga0233403, IMG submission 179866) | Seawater microbial communities from Saanich Inlet, British Columbia, Canada - Na_oxic_1_MG | ecosystem: Environmental > Aquatic > Marine > Inlet | place: Canada: British Columbia | collected...
TGACGGGCTGCAACGCTGAAAAATTCTTCCGGATGGCTTAAAATATGCTCGCAATTTTCCAGCACAAGCAGAGAATGTCGCCACACATCCAAATGATGAAACATGTTCTGATCGCAGTCTTTCATGGGCCTGATTTCGGGAAAAATGATTTCCAGAATGCCCAGTTCGTCCGTCATGCGGATAAAATGTGCGCTGTTCCCGGTTTTGAATATTTCTGTAAGTTCCGCCAGAATCCGTTCCCAGGCAGTGTTCCGAAGCCGGGGTGCGGCTGCCTTCATTGCCGACAAAGTTCCCTCCCCGATGCTGAAACCGAGGACCGCTGCAAAGCGCACCGCGCGCAGCATCCGGAGAGGATCGGAAAGAAAGGCATCCGGCCCCGGGATTCGGATAAGACCATGCCTCATATCCGAAATACCGTTCAGCGGATCAATAATATTGCCCAATTTTCCCCCCGGACCAAGCTGAATGGCAACGGCGTTCATGGTGAAATCCCTGCGCCTGAGATCATCTGTGATCGCATCTCCCCGCATCAGGGCGATATCTATAAAAATATTCGGGTCTTTTCCGCGCACCACCCGGAAACAGGGTTCGCCGGCCTTTTTCAGAAAAGGAACAAAGCTTGCATTGCAGTATCTGGCAACTCTGCGGGCAAATGTTTCCGCATCCCGGCATACCAGATCAATATCTTTGGGAGAGCGTGAAAGCAGATGATCCCTTACCGCACCGCCCACCAGATAAAGTGCGGGCAAATCTCCGGGAACAGGCTCCAGCCATTGTCTGAGAAATTTTTCAAGGTTATTCATTTTATAATTTTTTCCAGAAATTGCTGCTGATTCTCAGCGAATCTGCAAGATCAGCAGGCGGATTTCAGGTGCCGCGGGGACATGCCCCGTGCGGATACTTAGGCGATTTCTAAAAAAGGATATCCCACTGAACACCTGTCTGAAAACTGACGGATATCCCCGGCTGCTGCTTTTTTAACCACGAAACACACGAAAAGATACAAAAGATACAAGAAATACAAGAAATACAAGAAATACAAGAAATACGGGAATATTCTGTATATACTCACAATTTTCGCTTTTTTCGTGTATTTCGTGTGTTTCGTGGTTAAAAAAGCGGACGGGGTTGCAGACCGGCAAATATAGTGGGAGATTCTTTTTTGGAAATTACCTTAACCCTTTATCCTTTACTTCGCCTTCAGCTCCCGCAGAATGTTGACAATGAGCCATCTCTCATTGAATTTTGCCATGTGCAGATATTCCACCCAGTGAAAGGCAGTGAGTCTGACGCTGGCAATACGCCCGAATATGTTCAAAATATCTATGTCTTTCTGCTGTTTTTCCACGGATGTCATTCCCGCGTATTTTGTCTCTCTCACAACACTCATGGCGCTCATCTGTCCCAGACTGCTCTGTGCAACTTCAGTGCCGGTGAGAAGCCGTCTTTTTGCCAGTTCCGGATGCAGACTTCGTTCCACCCGTTCAGCGTTTCCCTCATACCAGCCTTCGATGTAATCAAGCACTGCCTGCAGTATTCCCATGTCATTTTCATTTTTCTCAAAGTCCGAGCCTGAGTATTGCATAATTTTTTCATATATCAGGCCGGATATGTCCGGGTCCAGATTTTTGCTCTCCTGTCTGAATATTTCGGCGATCTCATCATGCCGGAAATCGCCGTCAGCAACAAGCACGGGGATACTTTTGGGCTTTCCCGCCTTGTCCTCCCCGTCATCCACGCGGTTGTGCATGTATCCGGATTCAGCGTGCCATGTCAGCGCATGCTGATTTTCGGATTTGTTGTAGCATAACTGGAAGCCCTCAATGGCTTCCTTATCGTTCAGCCAGATGATAAGATCAAAATAGTCATCCACAAACCATCGGCGTTCCGGTTCTCCCTCATTCTGCCTGACATTTTGTATTTCATATAACATCTTTAAAATTCTCTTTAAAGGGATAATTTCAAATCAGGGTGAGCGGGTGAAAAACGCTTCGCTTATTTCCGCACTCCGGAGTTCAAAGCTTGCTTTGCTCAGGCCAAACATGCCTCTGTCCATAACCTTAGAATTTACTCAAAAAGCCCGAGTATTTCCTTAAAAAACAGTTTCAGTTCCAAGGGGGTTTTTATCCCGTAATGGCTGTCTGTAAACCGCTCCAGCCACTTACCATGACTGGCCTGACCGAAAAATCGGTTCAGCAGCGGGACAGTCACACTTTGAAAAAACTTTTTGCCGTGAATATAAAACTTCAACTGCTCATCAACTGACAATTTTTCTGCCTCTGCCAATTCCCATTTGTATTCGCGGATGATCCGATCCGGATCAAGCTGTCCGTGCCAATCTTTGAGAATTTCCCGGATTTCGGCAATATTCGTTACAGGCTCCATGTCCAGTTTTGCCGGAAATCCACTTTCATGCAACAGCATTTTCCGCCTTTTCCGTATGACGCGCCACATGGCCCCGTGTGCCATCCAGTCATGAAGAGCATTCAGCACAGGCTGTTCAAAACGACTGAATTCATTGTTAAGAGCGTGACTCCGATGCGAAGGCAACGCAGGCCATATCTCCTTCGGCACACAGAAATAATTTTCGAGGCAAAAACGGGGCAGAGTTTTTACGCGCTGGAGAACTTGCAATTCTTCAGTCACCTGATCCGGCGACCATTCATCTTTGTCCACAATGCCGACCCATTCGGGATGATGTTTGCTGACAGCCTCAATGACCTGACTTTTTTTACCGGCGCTAAGAATAGCTTTTCCGGTCTGCCATCCCGGTGAAACCTGTTCCAGAAAATAAGACAGAATGCGAATATCCGTGTTTCCCTCAAGCAGCAAAACTGGCTTCCCACCAGCTTTTTCTTCTATCTTTTTCAACCACCCGGATTTACTCATCGCTCCACCCGGGCAGCCTGACTTTCTGAGCATCACTGAATTGTTTCCATAACTCGGGGGCATGTGAGGCAATGATCAACTGCCCTTTTTTTTCAGCGATCATCTGCTTCAGATAGCTGACAAACGCTGTGCCCAGGGAAACATGCAGATGCAAATCCGGTTCATCAATCAGCACTATCCCGCCAGTACGAAGCTCACGTTCAATAAAGGCTATCATCAGCAGAACCTGCTTTTCACCGCTGCTCAACAGGTGAACCGGATGCGTCTGACCGGATATGCTCTTTATCATCAGATCGGCAGTTTTCCTGTCAAATCCGATAATTTTCTTATCTGTTAAAAACCTGTTTGCCCTGCTGACAATACGATCATATTTTTCTTCGTCAACTGCTTTCAGCGTAAACAGATAGTTCTGAATGCTGCCTTCCCGCCGCTGGGTCGGTGTGTATCGGGCAAGCCAGTTGAAAATTTCTCTTTCCGGAATAACCGAATATTCTTCTTCCTCTGTTTCAGGCAGATAACGCCCCTCGCTTTCCAGAAAAACAATATTCGGCAAATCAGAGATCGCACCCAGTTTATTTTTTATGAATTGCTCACCAAGTTCCTGAATCCAAAGAGGTTCTTCTTCAGCTTTTTCAAATTCTGAGGTACCGGGATATATATATTTAATCTTAAAATTTTTTTTCTTTCCTGTCTTGGTGTTTGGTTTCAGCGAGGCTTGAATTATATAATCAGCTATCAGAGAAAGCCAGATGATAGCAATTTTGTATCCGCTTTTGTTTTTTTTGAGGAAATAATCCATATCTTCTTTTTTACCGATACAAATCCATAAAGATTCAGGAAATTCAGGTAGAAAAGATTCAATCTCTATGGCGGCAAAACAGGTTCTGTGAAATATGCTGTGAGGCTTAAAAGTTGTGAAGTTCCTTCTTTCCAAAAGAACGCTGAGATTGTGCCATAAATTTGCAACGGATTTCAGCAGAGTGGTCTTTCCGCCGCCATTCGGCCCCATCAGCAGAACAGAGTCCGGGACGGTTTTTGTCCATTCATCTTCAAAAACATGGCTGAAATCTTCAAAATTATTGACACCTTTTAATATGACTTGTCTGATCTGCATGATATTTTTCTCTGATTAAACATTTATGACTGAGTCATCTGCACAGTAAAAATCCGGAGCCGGCTTTGTCCCCGCATGGGAAGTTTCCGGATCACTAAAATTAAGCGAAGCGATTTTTCGCATCTGATTCCGGAGTACGGAGCCAGCTCTGTCCGGCGTGCTGAAATCATTTTTTCAGAGTGCGCGGGCGAAAAACGCTTGACTTATTTCCGCACTCCGGAGTACGGAACCTGCTCTGTCAGGTGCGCTGAAATCATTTTTTCAGAGTGCGCGGGCGAAAAACGCTTGGCACCCCGGAGTACGGAGAAAATTTTGCGATTTCCCATATGACAGCGGATTTCAGCACTCCGGAGTGCATATTTTTACATGGAGTAAAACTTGTTTTCTGTGAGATACAGAATTCCCCTGATATTGAATTGAATTGCATATCATAAATTTTCACTCTTCACAATTCAGAAAAAACAAAAATGTTTTCAAACTGAATTATTATGAGGTGAAGCATCTGTACTGAGACAGCAAAACTCTGGGAATTCCCGGTTTGGTGAGATTCCGGGAAAAAACAGATGCGACCTTTTTCCTAAGCAAAAAAACCGGATTTTCCCGAACAGCCGGAGTTCCCATCCGAAACATCCGGTTTCTTATTTCACACTCAACAAGAAGGTTTTCAGACAATGAGATCAGAAACAAATTCAATTTGCAGAGAAATAAAATTCCTGTCCCGGGGATTGCTGCTGAGGGGAGTGCTTCATCTGCCCCATATCTCCCGACCGCCTGTGGTTATCGGATCCCACGGGCTTTTCGGCAGCGGCGATTCCCCGAAACAGATTGCACTGGCTGAGGAATGCAGCCGGCACGGTATTGCATTCTTCAGGTTTGATCATCGCGGCTGCGGCCGGAGTCAGGGAACTTTCACAGATGTCACCTCCATTGAGGGCCGATGTGATGACATTATCAATGCAATCAAAATGCTTTGGGCCCGGGGAGACACAGGAAACAGAACAGGGCTTTTCGGAAGCAGTATGGGAGGAGCAGTCTGTATGGCTGTGGCTGCCATGCCGCCATATGCCGGCCTCCCCCTTGTCACCGCGGCTGCTCCGGTACGCATCCTGTCCAATCCCCAAGCCATTGATGCCATTCAGAAATCAGGGGATGCCATGCCTGATCCCGCATTTTACAGAAAAAATCTTCAGTTTGATATTTCCGATAAAATTCCAAAAATTAGCAATATTCTGATATTTCATGGTGATGCAGACGAAGTTATCCCTTTTTCCCACGGGCTGGAAATATATGAGAATGCAGGTGATCCCAAACGGCTGATCGTACAGAAGGGGGGAGATCATCGCATGACCCGCACCACACATCAGGAAATCTTTATCAGAGAAGCAGGTTTGCAGTTCATAAAAAATCTTCTGTAAGTTTTCGATATGTAAGTCAATATGAAAAGCAGTGATTCAGAACCGGAAAATAAGAATTTGACAGGATAATTAATTTCAGTCAGATAAGGAATTGGTTCAATGGATTTTTCAGGAGAATTGCCCATATTTGCCGAAAAAAAACGAGTCAGACTCTTAAATGGGGGTGCGGAACTTACAGTTTCGCAAATGTGAAAAACCGCTTCGCTTAATTTCCGCACTCCGGATTTAGGTGATTTCTAAAAAAGAATCTCCCACTGTATATTTGCCGTACGGGTCCGCAGCCCGTCTGCTTTTTTAACCACGAAACACACGAAACACACGAAAATTATGAAAATTATGAACACAGAACATTCCCGCACTTTTTTGTATCTTTTTATATCTTTTTGCTGTGTATAGGACAAAAAAAGAAACCCGGCTTTTTTTTGTTGGATTCGGGGGCCGTCTGTCCGAAAAAAAGCCGGGTTTCCCGCCTGTGCCGTTTTTTGTCCCGCACACAGATATTTCTGTATCTTTTCGTGTGTTTCGTGTGTTTCGTGGTTAAAAAACAGGCAGCCGGGGATATCCGTCAGTTTTCAGACAGACGCTCAGCGGGATATCCTTTTTTAGAAATCGCTTAATTTCCGCACTCCGGATTTAAAGCAAAAAATTTCATGTATGACAAGGAAAAATATTATGAGTATTCAGCCGCAGGGCGATGATCTGAGAAAGGCCGTGAAGTGGATTTCCGAAGAACGTGACAGCGAACCGGGCCGTGATTTGAACAAACTGGCCGAGGAAGCCAGTGTAAAATTTGATCTTTCACCAAAAGATGCCGACTTTCTGCTTCGATTTGTCAGAGGAACGGCCTGACGGGATATTAATGTGTCCAAGATAAAAATACTTCCGGAAATTCTTTCCAACAAAATCGCCGCGGGGGAGGTTGTCGAACGCCCGGCTTCCGTGGTCAAGGAACTGATTGAGAATTCGCTGGATGCGGGAAGCACAAGAATTGTCATTGATGTGGAAAAAGGGGGGCGAAATCTCATACGGGTTTCCGACAACGGATTCGGAATGACCCGGGATGACGCGCTGCTTTCCACAGAACGCTACGGAACCAGCAAAATTTTCAGTAGCGATGACCTGTTTTCCATAAAAACCCTGGGTTTCAGAGGTGAGGCCCTGCCGAGCATTGCATCTGTCTCCCGATTCACCCTTGAGACAAAAGAGAAATCTGATGAGGTCGGAACCCGGATTTTTATAGAAGGCGGTGTCATAAAAAATGTCTCGGATGTCGGCATCCCCACGGGGACACTGATATCTGTGCGAAATCTTTTCTTCAATACGCCTGTCCGTCAGAAATTCATGAAAACAGTCGGCACGGAAACAGGGCATATTGCAGATACGGTTTCAGGCATTGCACTGGGCTGGCCCGGGGTTCAGTTCAGGCTCCGTCACAACGGAAAAACCGTGAAACGCTGGTCAGCCGCGCCAGATCCCTCTGAGCGGGTCAGGGATGTTCTGGGAAAAGATACGAAAAACGGTCTTCACAGGGTTGCATTCGATGATAACGAAATTTCCGTTTCCGGCTGGATTGCCGCTCCCGGGATCACACGGGCCACCTCACGCGCCATCTATGTGTATGTGAACGGAAGATTTGTCCGGGACAGAATTATTCAGCATGCCCTGGCAGAGGGGTACGGGGGCAGGCTGATGAAAGGACAGTTTCCGTTGGCCGTGCTTTTTATCACGCTGCCCCCTGATCAGGTGGATGTGAATGTGCATCCGAGAAAAAACGAGGTTCGCTTCATGCGGCAGAACAGGGTTCACAATCTTGTGTCAGTGGGCATATCAACCTTTCTGAATCAGGCGGATCAGCCTCGCATGGTGCAGCCCTCAAGCTCTCCTGCTGCGGATTGGAGGGAAAATGAGGTGATGCCCGAACCTGAGCAGCCCCGTATATCGGAACCGTCTCCCGAATCCCGTGGAAGACCCCTCTGCGAACAGGTAACAGAGACAATTCCCTGCCCCGCACCCGCTTCCCCGGATACAGAACCGAATATGAAAAAAGATGAAAAGGCGGGGCAAACTCCGATCTGGCAGCGAAGGCCCTTCGGAGATATGAAAATCATCGGACAGTTTCACGGAACATACATCCTATGTGAATCTGACGGAGGACTTGTGCTGATTGATCAGCACGCCGCGCATGAGCGAATTCTTTTTGAGCAGTTGCTGAAGCGGACTGCCGGAGCGCAAAATGCCTCCCAGAAGCTTCTGATTCCCGAAACAATTGATCTTTGCCACAGCGAGTCTGTCATACTGGAAAAGCTCATTCCGAGTCTTGGGGAATCAGGGCTTGAAATAGAACCCTTTGGCGGAAACACCTTTGTGATAAAATCTGTTCCGGCAATTCTCATACACAGGGAAATCCGGCCGCTGATTGTCGAAATGACGGAAAAGGCCGCTGATATCGGCTTTTCCCAGGGAATTGAGAACAAAATCAGCGTATGTCTCATGCTCATGGCCTGCCACGGTGCCATTCGGGCAAATCAGCAGCTTTCCGGGGAACAGATGAAAGTGCTGCTGGGACAACTGGATGAATGCGAAAACCCATCCCACTGTCCCCATGGCCGTCCCACATGGATCAAATGGGGCAAACACTTTTTTGAGAAATCTTTCAGGCGGATTGTGTGAGGCAGATCAGAAATTTCCTCCCATGAGGGCGGCGAAGGGCGTGTCTGAGAAACACAAATGGGACTGGCCAAATCAGAATGACTGACTTGCCGGCGGTGTTCCGAATACTTGACTTTTATAAAAATTGTATTATATCAGCAATGGTTCAGGAGTAAAAATAACCGGAGAACCCGGGCGTGTTCCTGTTTTGGGGATAAACCATGCAACATCCTGAATTTATTTATCAAATACGGCTATGCCCATATTTCGCACCAACAGGGTGTCATGTTTTCAGCCTGACGCATATGGGGCTTGTCCACCATCTGATCTGACAACAAAGGAGGGACTTTGCCCAAATTTTCTGAATCCGGGAAGTTTCAGAGAGAACGAAAACTCAGGAAATATTTTGTTTTTATACAGAAGATAGCGGTAACAAATCTGATCTTGACACCCGGTTCGGATACATGGTATGAATTCCGAAATTAAAAATTCCGGAGGCATCGGAGGCGTACAAAGCTTCTGCTTTATGAATATACAGTTTTTGTTCATTTAATTCATTCAAAGCAGGCTCTTGCATTCCTCCGATCTTTTTTGGGATAACAATGGTATCCCCCCATGGAGTACATTCGGGGACGGATTCCGCTTTCAGCCGGACACTGATATTCCGGCCTGTTATAAGAGTTGAGAAAAACTATGAACGGAAAAATCACTTTTTTCATATTCGGAGCAAATGCCACTTCGGTGAGACAGGCAAGCATTTCAAAAGGATTCCTGGTTTTTATGGGATTTTTTGTCATATTTTGCCTGACTGTGCTGGGTATCGGCATTTCTGATTATCGCAAACTTAAAATGGGATATTTTGACACACTGGAACTTCAGGCCAGAGTTGAAAGTCAGAGGAATGAAATTGTTGTTCAGCATAAGCAGATTCAGAAATTTGCTTATGACATCAACATGCTGAAATCAGACCTGCTGGCGCTGAACAATTTTGAGCAGCGCATAAGGATTGTCGCGGACGTGGGGGATGCAGACAAAGAGTTCGGGATCGGCGGCTCAATAAGCGATGATTTGGACACGGGGCTTGATCTCAGGGAAAAACACAGCAGTCTGATCCGTGAAATGCACGATCAGATCAGCCAGCTTGATCTGGCCGCGGCAAGTCAGGAAAATGAATTCGAAACCCTGCTGGAACATTTGCTGGAACAGGAAAAACTGCTGGCTCACACACCCGGGACCTGGCCTGTGAAGGGAACCGTCACTTCCAAATTCGGGAGCAGGAAATCGCCTTTTTCCAGAAGAAAGGAATTTCATAAGGGGCTGGACATCGCCAATCGGACAGGAACGCCAGTTTCTGTGACTGCGGACGGTGTGGTCAGTTTTGCCCAGGCCAAAGGGAGTTGGGGCAAAATGATAATTGTCGACCACGGACAAGGCATGACAACTTGTTACGCACATCTGAACAAGCTGCTGAAAAAATCAGGTGATACGGTGAAACGGGGCGATGTGATTGCGGAAGTCGGCAATACAGGGCGAAGCACAGGGCCTCATCTCCATTATGAAGTTCGTCTGAACGACATTTCCGTTGATCCTGAAAAATATATATTGAACTGAATTCCGGAGTGCCAAAATGGAGCGGCGGAATTTTTGCTCTGTCACGAAAAATAATTTCCGAGTTCCGGGGTTCGGAGCCTGTTCTGCGAGTGACAAAGCAGGCTTTGCACTCCGGAGCAGTTTTTTGTTCTCATACAGGAAATTATAAAATCAGCCTCAGAAAGACACAGAGTTTTTCTTTTCTCTGTGTGCCTCCGTGTCCTCTGTGGTTAAAATCTGAATACTCGCTCCTCAGTTTCCTGATTTTCTCAATCTTCAAATTCAAAGGAATATTCTGCAAATGGTACTCAGTTTACTGACAAAAGTTTTCGGAAGCAAAAACGATAGAGAACTGAAAAAACTTCACCCCATTGTTGACAGAGTCAACGCGCTGGAACCTGA
>Ga0233403_10001706_pt1 | contig 10058 bp, 4 predicted proteins | sample Na_oxic_1_MG_FD_179866 | JGI IMG/M metagenome (GOLD analysis project Ga0233403, IMG submission 179866) | Seawater microbial communities from Saanich Inlet, British Columbia, Canada - Na_oxic_1_MG | ecosystem: Environmental > Aquatic > Marine > Inlet | place: Canada: British Columbia | collected...
AATCTTGTTTGATTATTTGGGCAAAGGTTTGAATACCGATAGGTAATTTTTTCATTGTTTTCTCTTCATAAATAGTACAACGGATTAACGGAATAAGCGGATTATAATCTAGTACAACGGATTAACGGAATAAGCGGATTATAATCTAGTACAACGGATTAACGGAATAAGCGGATTAAATCAAGGCTACCAATAAACTAATCCGTTTTTTCCGATAATCCGTTGTACTAGCTTAAACAAAACAGATAGGTACTAAGACTTATACTCTGTGGTACTCTGTGGTACTCTGTGTTCTCTATTCCAGGTTCAAGTTTTTGCGCGCAAAAACTTGAACCTGGAATGTTGAAAAAAACGTCTCAATCACATTCACTCCACATTAAAAGTCGTCACATTCAATTCCCCCAAATGCAGATGATTGAATGGATCCTCAACATAACCCGGCATCCGCAGCAAATACAGCTTATATTCACCAAGAGGGATATCCTCTACAGATTTATCAATCACAACTTGCCCGCCTTGAATGCTATACCCAATCCCATTCCAATGCGGCATCACATTTGACTTGACTTCAACAAGTTGATTGAAGCCCTCAATGATAAAGAGTCTGTTATCTGGTTCAGGATACTGAATCCCAAAGTAATAGAGAACACAGTCATCCTCTGCTAAAGGGAATAATGGCAAGCCCACTTTTAACTGATCACCCTGACGGTAAAGCATTTGAGAGGTGAGTAATTTTTCACCAGATTGAGTAATAGCTTGAATCTCATGACTCTCAGAGGCTGGGATAAGAGAAAGGTGTCTTGTTATGAGACTGAGGCCCCTTGTAGGAAAATGACAGCTTAAAGTCTTATAGCCCGGCTTGATAACGGTGAGTGCATAAATCCCTGTTGGGAATGAACAGGCATTTAAGTGGTATTCACCCTGTTCATCGCTATAATCTTGGCGATTGCAATTATCAACAACTATAGCCCCCTCAATCGGGTTACCAGAAAGTTTGTCTATCACAAGGCCTTTCACCTTCCAATACAATCCCCTAGCTGAACGGTCAAAATTAAAAAAATTAACAAGCAATTCATTATCAGGCTCATAGATATCTTCAAATGCAACAGCGGCACTGACTAAAGGCAGTGTCAAAAAGAGGGTTGCAGACAGACGTTTTGAAAATTTCATATTGACTTCTCCATAATAAAACCTGACAGGTTTTAAAAACCTGTCAGCTTTGGGTTAGATTCACTCCACATTAAAAGTCGTCACATTCAATTCCCCCAAATGCAGATGATTGAATGGATCCTCAACATAACCCGGCATCCGCAACAAATACAGCTTATATTCACCGCGAGGCATCTCATTTACAGGCTTATCAATCACCACCTGCGCGTCTTTTGCCGGATTGGGATACCCAACCCCAATCCAATGCGGCATCACATTTGACTTGACTTCGACAAGTTGATTGAAGTCCCTAATGATAAAGAGTCGGTTATCCGGTTCTGGATACTGAATCGCCAAGTAATAGAGAACACAATCAGCCTCTGCTAAGGGGAATAATGGCAAGGCCACTTTAAATCGCCCCTCTTTTTGAGATGCCTGTAATTTGTGATCCGACTTCGCAATGGGTTGAATCTCATTACTCCGAGAAGCTGGGATAAGAGAAAGCTGTCTCGTTATGAGACTGAAGCCCGTTGCCGGAAAATGGCAGCTTAAAGTCTTATAGCCCGGCTTGGTGACGGTGAGTGCATAAGTCCCATTTGGGAATGAACAGCTATTTAAATAATATTCACCCTGCTCGTTGCTATAGTCTTGGCGATTGCAGTTACTCTCAACCATAGCCCCTTGAATAGGGTTGCCAGAAATCTTGTCCGTCACAATCCCTTTCATTCTCCAAGGTAGAGCAGCACCGTCACCGTGAGGATTATAATGCAATTCATATTGCATATTGAGCCGACATGTCCCTTCCTTCAAAGGATCTGCAATGTCACGTATTCTGAGGTAGTAAACCCCATCAGAAGGCGCTTTCCAAGTGATAAATTCCTCTTCGCCTTTAGCGACAACATCGATTTCTTCTATTGAGCGCGTGCCTTCAGAATCGTAGATTTCAAGCACCACATCAATATCACGACCGACTCTTTTAACCGCAATCCGATAAATGGCATCTTTTGAGGCCATTATTCTGAACCAATCAACATCATCAGGAGTGTGTAAAGTATGTTGTTGAGGATGGTTAAGATAAATCTCTTTAGCCTCTTCAAATTGATTGTCAGGCTCATACATATCTTCAAAAGCAACAGCGCCACTGACTAAAGGCAGTGCCAAAAACACTGTTGCACACCGACGTTTTGAAAGTATCGTTTTCATAATTGACACCTCATTTAATGTAAAGACGCGATTCCTTTAAGAATCGCACAAGTGATGAATCTTGGAACGAAAATTAACAAAAAATAACACAAAAGACGCAAAAGGCGCTAAAGGGCGCTAAAGAGGCATTAATAAATATAAATATCTTTAGCGTCTTTAGCGTTTCTTTTCCTTTTCCTCATTCAATGTAAAGACTCGATTCCTGTAAAAATCGGCTCACACTTGATGAATCAATGACGCTACCTTTAGGCCTATCCAACCAATAGAAATGATATTCACCCTTAGGTATCGTCGCTTCTATTTTGATATCAAGGGCCAGATCACCGCTTCCTTGAAAAACGGGTAAAGTTTCAAAACGCTCAAAAGGCACTAATTTGTTTAATGCCGGAATGAGAAACAATTGTTCATTAGGCAACTGAACACCCAGATAGCGAACCTGATTTTCAGGGAGTGGGGGCAAAATGACTTGTAAGTTATCCCCAATTTGGCAGCTTGTCATTTTCTTTCTGTCCAACTCATAGAGACAAACTGTTCGAGGCAGTGAGGCTTTTTTAATGCCTATCCCAAGTGTATATTTTTTAAGAAATGTGTTGTGATCATTGTTATCAAATTGCGGTTTATTTAAATTTTCAACAACAAAGACATTCTCAACATAATGAACGGCTAGGGATAGCTGTGTACCATTCGAGATTTGTTGCCAAAATAACTCAGAAAAGTAAAACTTTAATAACGCCTTTTCAGGGGAAAAGTCTTCTGTCCTCTCTTTCCTCTCAGCCGGATCACCTGCACTACTGATGAGAAAGCGTTTTTTATCTGGCAAGTTTTTCTTTAGCGCCAAAGCGGGTAATAAATAACCTGACTCTGGCCCTTCATAAATCACGGTAACTGGCCCGGGAATAGCCTCATTCTGTAGCTCATCTAGCGCCTCTTTTAATTCGGCAAAACTTAAGGTTTCATGCTCATTCAGTACCACACCCTTTTCATCACCTAAGCCAATGATATACAAGACTAAATCCAGTGTATTATCGGTTGCCCAGCCTTTTAACGTGCCCTCAAATAAAGTCGAAAGTTCAGCCGGTATCGTTGACATCTCCACCCCAGGGATAGAAACCGATCCATTAACGAGGTATTGAATGTCATTGATGCCATAACCTTGATATTGCAAGGCTTCATAAACCTGTTTCGTTTTCTCTGCGATTTCTTGATATCGTGGCAGCGTTTTTTCTGAACCGGCAACCAGAATAATCGCCTTACGACTGCGGCCTGCCTCATTGGATAGCGTTTCGATTTTGGGTAGAGTGGTATTGTGTAGTCTATCACGCGCATAAATAGCGATATGATACTGCCCTTTTGTCGTAAATTGATCACAGTCTGCTTGATAATGATAATAGTTTTGCTCGACGGCTTCAAAATCACAGGATGGCAATCCCAAAATCGTCGGCTTTGTTTTAGCATTATCAGAATCCTCAGAATTCTCAACTTCCTGACTATTATCTCCAAAACTATTTGGCGGGATAATCACGGCCCATACCCTGTCAATCGCATCATCATCATAAACTTCAGCCTTTATTGAAACCCTGCCATCAGGGGTGAGGGGAGAAAAAGTGAGGTTTCTAACAACGGGGGCTTCACTTTCAATTTGGGTACCATTACCAATGTAGATTTGGTTAATATTTTCAACATGAGACTTCATTTGTGGCGTTTGTGTTTTATCTTCGCTGAAATCTTCTTTGAAAAATTTTATGACAATCTCTTTTGCTTGCTCAAAAGCGCTTTTCAGATTGACACCATTAGAAATGTGTGTCCAAAAAGAGTTTGAAAAAGATAAAGCCCCTTCTGAGAGAAAATAGGCACTTTCATCTGCCTGGGAACTGGTAATGATGATACGATTTTTACCAGACAGTGGCGCTATAAAACTACCTGAGTGACAAGCATCATAGATCACTTTCAGTATACCGTTTGGATGTTTCTCATGCCAAAAGTCTAACCATCCTGCCAGTTCAGTTGCCTGGACTAAAGATTTTTCTTGATTCTTCTCGTCATTTAAACTAAACGTGTTTATGCCGCCATGATCGGTCAAATATAATGTGAGGTTTTCAGCATCAATCGCCCATTCCGTGATAGCCTTCTTCAAATTGGCTTTAGTATGTACATCGTCTATATCATCATTTTCACCATTGCCATCCATATCAGACTCTTTACTATCGCTCAGATAATAGATCGTTTCCTTAGTAAAACCTTGAGAAGCAAGAGTACGATAGGCAAAATTAGCAGCAGTTTGAGTTGAATCCCACAACTTATTTTCGGTGTTATTATATCTATGACCCGGCCCCCCACCTGCCACAATAATGGCTTTTCCATCGTTAAAAATGCCTTGTTTAAAAACCTGAATCCGGTTGAATAGCGTATCCGCCAGAAAAACACGCTCACCATCAGGACTCACTGTCATACTAAAATCATAACCAAATTGGCCGGGTAATGTACCGTATTCTCCCCATTGCGTGATAAATTCGCAGGGTTGATCTTCGATGAATTTTAATTTTTGAATACGTGTCCCTGATTTTAAGCTACTCGATCTGGCATCCAGTATATAGAAATAACCGACCGCATCGCTCGTTATGGCAAAGGGTTCGTGAAACTGACAAGGCCCTTGCCCTGGTTGCCCCCATTGATCGACATAATCACCCGTCTTTGTAAATTGTTGGACACGCTGATTGTAAGTATCCAACACATAAATGTTGTCGTGGGGATCAATAGTCAGACTTGAAGGACTTTTCAATTCTCCTTGACCATCACCAAAGTAACCCAAACCCAATGGACTTTGTGCAAATAGCTCATCAATTTGACCGCTTTGGCTCATTTTTTTGACATGATTTCTAATCCAATCAATCACATAAAGATTACCTTGGCTATCGACAGCCACATTGATGGGAAATAAAAACTCGCTTTGTTCAAAAACGAATTTAAAGCGTTCATTAGGATCTGTCGGTAAAGATTTAGGCTCTTTTATGCCCCCCCACTGTGCTAAAAATTGACCGTTGCCATCAAATTTCTGAATGCGTAAATTGCCCGTATCAACAACATAGATATTGTCCTCTTTATCTACAGTGATACCGGTAGGTATGACAAATTCTCCCCACTTAAAACCGCTTTTACCCCATGCGCTGATAAATTGGCCCTTTTCTGTAAATTTTAAAACGCGGTGGTTGAAGGTATCGGTCACATAGAGATATCCTTGGCTATCTTGTGCAATACCAAAAGGCAGGTAAAATTGGCCTTCGCCTGAGGCGCGATTTGTCCATTCTGTGATAAATGTGCCTGCTGGGCTGTATCGTCGCACAGAATCGTTGACAGCGTTATTGGTGAGATAAATATTATCTTCTGACCCCCCTATGGCAATCGCCCAAGGCAAAAATAATTCGTTTGGCCCTGTAGAAACATCAAGAACCCTCATATTGAAAAAGTCATCAAGCAGTTTTCTGATATTGGAGACTGGTAATCGGTTTTGAAAAGCGGCATAAGTCTCAGGGCTTTCATAAAACATATTCAAAAGAAAGCCGAGTTTCTCTTCATCAGGTACCTGAATCTCTATCTCACTAAACACCCAAGGTTCAAAGTGATTCTGGGAAGCTAATTTTCTCACAACGCGAAAATTGCCCCGATCAACGACATAAACGTTGTTATGACTATCTAAAGCAATGTCTTCAGGTAGATTAAAGCCCGCCCATTGCTGTTGCAATGTGATAGTCTCATCTGTTATCTGGTATTTAAAAACAAGGCCATCTCCTTGAGAAACCAGATAAAGCTCATCTTGAGGGCTTATCGCAATATCCAGATGCTTGTGTCTTTTAATAGGCGTTGGGATGGCCCATCGGCGAACGAGAATGCCATCAGGTGTGAATTTTTGAAGAATAATGTGTTGATTTTGATCATTATATTTCTCAAAAAGGTAGAGATGATCGCGACTATCCACAGCCAAGGTTTTTGAGCTAAGATTATATTTGAAGTCTTGTTTGTCAAGCCTTGAGGGAAATAGGGATTCTGAACAGTGTCGATGCTGGCCCTCTTCTATTTCTCCCCACTCACAAATCAATTCTCCATTAGCACTCAAAACACGGATCAACTTTAAACCTTCATTGTTACCAACGATTTTGTCCTGGGCATATAAGATATAAATATTGCCGTTATTGCCTATTTCGACTTCATGCGGTATGTCGTCACCAAAGCGCCATTGGCGAATAAAATGGCCATTGCTGGTAAACTTCTGAATTTGGCGCGTGGTTTGGTTAAGCACATAAACATTGCCTTGCTGATCGACAGCCAGATCAATAGCACGTTCAAAATGCCAAGGTTGTGGCAAATTGGGCCAGAGGCGTTCAAAAATGTAGTGTTCTTTGTCGCTTGACGCGCCGAATACTACGGCGCTGTTGAGACACAGTATCCAAAGTAATTGTTTGACAGTACGCATGTTTGTTTTCCTAATATTCTTTTAGACGGGCGCATTTAGGAATGGTCACAAAATAACAGAGATATTTATTGTTAAGAATTTCTTTAGCTATAAAACGGGAAGTTATTTCGTGACCATTCCTTACTAAAAAAGTCATATTAATAAATCTTGAAGGGCCGATTAGAATCACAGTGCAGCAAAATAAATTTGGAACGAAAAGGCAAAATAACAGGAACGAAAAGCAAAATAACAGGAACGAAAAGCAAAATATTACAATACATATTTATCCTTTATGATTTATGATCTTCAACCCATTTTTCAACCCATTGATAAAGAGCCTGTAACATATCGCGCTGTGGAATACGTGCTTCTTTAATATCAGCATAAATAATTTTGATTTGATCTTCATTAGGTAAGCGTTGTTTTTGATCCGCCTCTTTATCCTCTTTATGCTGTTTCAAGTAAGCGTCGTGAGCAAAGGCTTGATAAGCTTTTGCCAACTTAACCGCATCATTAGCTGAAGTGATGGGCGATAGAGGAGCAAGTTGCCATCTTGAGGCAATAGATGGATATTGTTCTCCAATGATAGTGAAACTGCCTTCTCGCCCTGCAAGGATGACAAAAAGACTCTCCCCATTAAAAGTATTGATTAATCCTTTCAAAGCTTGAATATATTCTGATTTTGCGGCCGGTTTCAGTGATTGCACATCTTCAAACTCATCAAGCAAAAGTATTAGCTTCTTGAGTAAGTTATGAGATTCTAGGCAATCCATGATCTTCCGAAGATAGGGAAAAGCAACGGCCGGCGGCATCCGTTCCTGAGACCAAATTTGATACTGCTCTCTGTCCTGAACGTAGGTTTGATGACCACTTAGCCAACGCATCAAAAAACGCGCAGATTCTTTTAAAGAATATTCTAATCCTTTTGAATTGAGTGAAGAGTGCATGTTACGTATCGCTTTAAAAAAACGATATAAATCAGTACCTTTTGAAGAGTGAGGTAATTCAGGCCGCTCGCTTAATAATTGGCAAAAAATCTCTTCTCCAATCGCTTGAATGATATTTTCAATCAGTTGTTGTGGTGCAATCAGTTGACTTGGAACATATTGATAGGCGACGTGTTCTAATTTTCCAGTCAGTTGGGCTTCCCGCAATTCCCAAGCGAGATGTTGTAGAAAGTTGCTTTTACCCACACCCCCGCCTCCTTCTACTGCCCAAACCCCCCCCTTATTATTACCCTTATCGGATAGAAAATCTATTAAGTGTTGACGGAGTCTTTTTAATTCTGGACGTTCAACATAAATTTCTGGACGGACTTCTCCCTTAATAGGAAAAGGATTGTGTAAATAGCCCAGTTTTTCATAATCCCTTGTGCTTACTGAATTGAGTTCAGATAAAAAATTCATACCTCTTTCTCCACTGTAATAAACTGACAGGATTTTCCGGGTATTAAAAAATCGCCTGCACCCAGATCAATTTCTTGTAAGCCTTCGTTTGGTATCAATACCTTGATTTTAATATCTTTTTCAGGTGAGGTTCCGTTCACATCAATTTTGCCACTTCTAACCAATTCACATAGTCCCAGACGAAAATTAGCCAGTGAGAGAGGTGTAGAATTAAGCAATGTTGTAAATACCTTGCCGACTCTAACCGCACTACTGGTATTGTCTTTTAATTGGCGCGTCGTGTTAAGTATCAAGTCAGCCGCTTGTGTTTTCCAAGGCGTTTTCCAAGATTTACTGTTGAGACGCACCCCTATACCAAAGGCATTAGCCAATATTGATTGACTATCAACGTTACCCTTTGAAATACCTAAGTCTCTTGCTAACTCATCTTTTCCTTTTGAACCAAAAGTGGGTAAAGCCTTTTGAAATTGTTGTTGTGGTTCTAAACCCAGAAAATCTTGACTCGCATCACGAATCCATTGACACCATTCAATGACCGTTTCTCTGTTCAATTGATTCCAACGAGTTATCACGTTTTTACCCTTTGCAGTCAAAGTCATGATCTTATCTTCTTTTTGCACCCATCCTAAGGATTGAAGATAGGATTCAATAGCAGAAGTGAGGGTAATCGACTTATTCTCTCGATTTGCAAGTGCTTGTAAACCCTCAAGTAGTTCGTTAGGTGAGGGTGCTTTAAGTGGCATTTTCGATGCCGGTAAACTATTTAAAACCTGTGTTGCACTACGACGCGGACAAGATTTTTTTTCTGTCTTAATACATTCAGTCCCTAAATCATTGAGTTCGAGTCTAAACCGTTCACGTTTATCAGGTAAAGTCCAACTTTCTCGTTTAGTCTCTCCACTTAATTGTAGGGTGATATTTTTCCAATACCATAACCATTCTTCAAGAAAAGCGTCAACGGGTAAATGATAGGGCCTTAAGGTACGTGGTTCTATATAAGGAGAAGTCATCATACGCACATTGGGTACAGTTGGTAACCACGAATACCCCACTTGAAATCCTTCCACATCAGCCTGTATAGCAAAATTAGCATCGCCAGTCACGAGCCATACTGGAATATTCGGCAAAAGGACTCTTTGGTTTCTTACGGCTTCCAATATCAAGCGATCTCGGTGGTAATTAGGGCCATCCGAAGCAACCAGTTTGTCTTCATCATCAATAGCACTGCCTCGTTCTGAACCAAAATAACGTACCATCGCTTCAGGGGGACGAACAGTATGAACAATTAGCCCTGACTGTTTTTCTATGCGGCGTAATGCGCGTACTGTGGATATCTGAAGATTATGGGAATAACTTTCAGGCAATAAATGCTCATGAATAATTTCTTTCTCTGTTTTATTCTCCTTCTCTGTTTTATTCGCATCATCTGATGTGCCAAGATTCTTTTCTTTTGATACAGGCTTTGATTCTCGCTGACGTTGAATTTCCATATAAACCTGATCGGGTATCGCGAGATGCGTGGGTTTTCCGGATCGAAGGCGAAGCGCTTGCTCCAGACTGCCGTTAAATAATGACGAAGTATCGGCAACGAGACAGATAGGCTCTATTGAAAGCAGTGCCTCTTCAAATCGCTTAATAAAATGTATCGGCATTAAACCTAATCGACAAGCCATATTGATAAATATTTGCTGCATAGCATTATCAATATTAGTAGACTTCGGAAAGTGAAAAGTACGACAGGTGAAGTGCCATTGACCGACTTTTTCAGATTGAGATTCTTGAGGATAAACCACTAGAACCCCAAACTCTATATTTTGATTACGGTATTCTGTACCTAGAATATAAGTGCCTGT
>Ga0233403_10001707_pt1 | contig 10053 bp, 2 predicted proteins | sample Na_oxic_1_MG_FD_179866 | JGI IMG/M metagenome (GOLD analysis project Ga0233403, IMG submission 179866) | Seawater microbial communities from Saanich Inlet, British Columbia, Canada - Na_oxic_1_MG | ecosystem: Environmental > Aquatic > Marine > Inlet | place: Canada: British Columbia | collected...
CCGTACCCTCGTTCTGGATTGGCACGATTCAAACCGTTCCCATCGTCATTTTGATTTTATTTCCACCCAAACCCTATTAGCCATCAGTGAAAGCCTCTATACCTTAACCCAAGTCGAAAATTACCAACCCTTACACACCGCTTATCAACATTTAGCCACCCTCGCCGATTCTGAGTGGATAGAAATGGCGTTCAGCCTACGTCGTCAACAACAAACATACCAAGAACAGCTAAAGTCTTTAAAGCAGACTTGGTGGTCTCGCTGGCAACGATGGCAGCTAAACCGAGAAATACGGAATAATCAAGCCCTTGAACAACAAGAAGTTGCCGAAACCGCTCATGATGAAGAATGGCAAAACAGCGTCAAACAAATTGATGATGCCTTGGTAACCTGGCTTAATTCAGCGATATTCAATTATTTAAATACCTGCTCATCTTCCAACGCCGCGATGGGTATTGAAGCGGGCTTAAACGATTTACCCACGATAGCATTAGCCATGCTATTAATCAGCGAAAGCCTAACCACCGATGATCCAGAAACCATATTAGCCCAATGGCAAAATAACCCCCCTTGGCAATCCGCAGATCATTTACGCGCCGCTTTTGCGTCCAGTGATTGGCAAAATTGGGCTGATAATCCACAAGAACCTGTATTATCTAACTGGATTTATGCCCTAGAACGTAATGACACCTTGTGCCGGTTGAAAATCGTTTGGGCAATCGAAAATAAAGCGCAACCCGAACTGCAAAAATGGCTACGTGAATTAGACACCGATCCTAAAACCTTACTCGAACAATTACCCAAAACGTGGCAAATGGCGCAAGCCTCCGCGCAACTATTAGCGCAAATCTTCACTGCCCTCGCCGCGACGAATGATCAACCCGAACTATTTATTGAACATGAACCGACAACACCGGTTTATCGACAAGCCCTCGCAACGGTAATACTCGGTGATGTGGAGCAGCAAATCGATCAAGCTATCTATACTTGGCTCCAGCAACAAACCGCGCCTGATGACAATGCACTCTTAGCGGTTTTTCAGACACACCAATATCGCTTTGACCGCATAGCCGTATTCATAGATTCCATTTATAAAGCACCGCTACGCCGTGATGAAGTGTTAGCCCGGACCGTCCATGATTGGGCGCAAGTCTATTTGAAAGAAGCTTTGGAAGAACTCAATCAACAAAAATCTCAATTTTATGCGTATAACTATTATCAAACGGATACGAAACAACAATATTTTGAGGCAATATGGGAAATCTTAGAACGCGCCCGCGTCGGTTTAAACAGCTTAACCCTACATTTACCAGACGATTGGCGCGAAACTCTGGGTGAAGAACTCTGGAAAGATTTAGATACCAGTATCAGATGGTTAAGCGAATTAATCAAGAAAGGGCAACAACCCGATCCCAAAACAATGTGGTTGCCCTTAAAAACCTGGTTAGATACCTTTGCAAAATGGTCCTCAACTTTTCCCACACCCCAGGAATGTCAAGACCGTTTGAGTCCCAGAGAAGCCCTCGTCCAGCCCTTTTTTGATCCAATACAAGAACGATTGCGCGTCTTATGGCTAGACAAAGAACACCCCTTAGAACTACGAGAATTACCCGATAGTTGCGCCGTTCAATCCGGCTGGACCCCAAAAGGTATCATGGCAGACTGGGACCAGGGCTTAAAAATATTAAGAGCAACGCGAGGTGCCACCACCGAACTTCCAAACTGGGAACAAATCATGCGCTCAGGACCCGTAACGCAGTTAGCGGATACCCTCCAAAACTGGGCGCAAGCATCAGCATTAGAACAACTCACCATTATTTTCCCTGCACCATTAGGGCAATTACCCTGGGAAGCCTTACCCCAATTAGAAACCTTATTAGTACGAGAAATCAGTATCGCCCACTGGTTCAAGCCTGTTAATTCAAACCTGGCGACTAATTCAAACCTGACAGGTTTTCAAAACCTGTCAGGTTTAGGCACTACTACCTGGGTAACTTGCGATCCCAGCGGTGGGAAACAATGTATGATCAAAGAGGCGCGATGGGTAGCCCAACATTTTAAAACGACAGTTGATACGCCCTGTCTATCGCTATTTCATGCCCTCCATCGTTTTTCCAACAGCCAAATTGCCCATTTATCAACGCATGGCAGCTTTAATCCCGACACACCGACTAACAGTTGCCTCAGCCTGAATGACAATGAAGATCACTATTTGCCCTTATGGATGCTGACCGCGATTCAAACCTCAGCAAACCTTATCAACCTCTCCGCCTGTGAATCCCATCTCACCGGACAAGACACCCAAGATTTATTGACACCGATTGGGATTGGACCCACAATTGCGGCTGCTGGCGCAGATACGGTTGTGGGGACGTTATGGCCCTGTCATGGTGTCGCCGCGTTTTGTTTCAACACCTACTTTTATGAGATTACCCAAAAATACCCCAAATTGCCCTTGCACCAAGTCGCCGCCCGTGCGCGGAAAGCATTACGAGAAATGACAAACGAAGACTTAGAAAAATTCCTCACCAACGATGAATTTAAATGCGAAATTGAAATTGAAACGAGATTATGTAAGAGTGAAAAACTGCCCTTTGATGATTTCTTGATGTGGGCGGGATTTATTGTGATGGGGCATATTTGATTTGGAATCCAAAACTTCGTCAGCGAAGCTAACTGGACGCTGGCGCGTCCCGACTGCATTCCCACGCCAGCGCGTGGGAACGAGAAAACTAGCATCGGAAAAACATTGGTGAGCAATTGCCCGACGACATCAGTAGAGACATCAGCTATCCAATGATATAAAGCTCTATTGCTCTTGATAATAATAAAATCTTTATTAACAAATGCGTATCCAATTTCGTAAGAATTAAACATTTCTAATCTAATGGTTAATGGTTAAATGTAGGGACAATCTTTTATAGTTGCCCTATTTTATGCACATTTCTAAACAATCTTCGTAATTACAATTTAGGAGACACGATAGGAAGGCAAACATAAAATCGACTTCCTTCTCCAATTACACTTTCAACACCTATCGTGCCACCACATTGTTCGATTAAGTCTTTACACAATACTAAACCCAAACCATTGCCCTTTTCGCCAGCGGTACCATAAGTAGAATCTATGTTGATTTTGAACAATTTATCAATGTCTTCGGGTTTGATGCCAATGCCTGTATCGGAAACGGATATTTCAACTAAGTTGTTTTCTATTAGTTCGGCAAAGACTCGTATTGTACCCAATGCCTCAGTGAACTTGATCGCATTTGAGATTAAGTTTCTGAGTACGGTATTGAACATGTTTACATCGGCAAAAACCGATAGCTTTTCATCAACACTTACAACAATTTCGATCTCTTTGCCCTTTGCTTTGTCGCGTTGCAATTCAATATTCCGAACAATTAAATATTGTAAAATGATTTTTGTTGGGTAGGTTTGCAATTTACCCGTTTGTGCTCTTGACCAATTTAGCAAGTTCGTTAGTAACTCGTAACCATTAGTAGCGGATTGCATCAGCATTTTAAGCCATTTTTCTCTTGTTTCGGCATCAGGTGGCGTTTTTTTATCCGTTAATAATTGAGCAAGACTTTGCATTCCAGCGAACATGCCACCTAAATCATGGCTAATGATGGAGAAAAGCTTATCTCTTGTAGCAATGGATTCTCGCAGTTCTTCTTTTACCGCTTGGAGTTCAAGGTGCGTATTGACGCGAGTGAGCAACTCCTTTTCATTAAAAGGTTTAGTGACATAATCCACTGCCCCCAATTTCAGCCCGGCAATCACATCCTCTTTTTCCTGCAAGGCAGTTAGGAAAATAATTGGAATATCTGCCAATGTCGCGTCTTGCTTTAATCGCTTGCACGTCTCAAAACCATTCATACCAGGCATCATAATATCCAGCAAAATGAGATCGGGACGTTTATCTTTCATGGTTTCCAATGCCGCCGCACCATCTTGAGCAATGGTTAAAAGACGGTCACTTTTAGCCAGTAGCTTGGCTAAAACACCTAGATTTTCTGGGTTGTCATCCACAAGTAAAATGGTTGTTTCTTTTTTCATTCTATTTATCCCTATAAGTACTTTTGCTAGGGTACTAAAATACCCTTTTTTTAAAAAATGGTGTAACTATAGCTTTTCATATAAATATTTTGGCCTAAAGACCTGACAGGTTTTGAAAACCTGTCAGGTCTGTTCGCTTTGATTTACCTGAAAGTCTATATTCAGCCTTGAGATAAATCTCAAGGCTAACAGCTCAAGCAGACTAAAGCCTGCTAAAATCCAAATAATTCAGTCAGCCTTCTTTTTCAGTCTGCTTTAACAGACTTTAGCTTTCAACCTTGAAACATGGTAATGGAGCTTCGCTGCGATCAATTTATTTCAAGGCTGAGTAGTTACAAAATGGTATTTCTTTGAGTGTGACCTCAATTTGATGTAAGGTTTTTTTGTCGTTTTTTTGTAGGGTGGGCAAGGTCTTTTTCTTGCCCACCATCTGAGGCCAACAGGTGGGCAAGAAGAATACTTTGCCCACCCTACATTAGCTGAGTAGTTACAAAATGGTATTTCTTTTATGCCCTTCTTTATCCAGCATTAACCATTAATTAACGGTTTTACAAAATCAGGAAATCCTTTAATTGTCTTTTGAAGATAAGCTATATCAAAAGTTTGGGTGCTTTCTTCTAGCAGCGGTTCACCATAATGTATAAAAGCGGGAACATTATATTCGTTTCCTAATTTTATCATCTTTTTGGCTAATTCAGCAACAATTTCTAGTCGTATTGCAACACTTGTCTTTTTCCAAAGTGGCATCACTTTTTGTTTAAGCTGGTTTCTCAATTCTGGAAGATTGGCAATTTCTGCTGGATTCAGTGTGAGATCAACTTTTGTAGTCGCATCCTGGACATCAGTAACCGCTTGCTTAGTATATTTAAGATAATGAGATAATTCGCTGAGTAGCTTAGAAATATTGACCGGTTTGGATAAATAACCATCAAAGCCGTGCGCTGAAACCTTATCTTTTTCGTCCAAAATAACGGAAGCAGTTAGGGCAACAATTGGAATATCGGCAGTATTGGGTTCATCTTTTAAACGCTTGGTGGCTTCATAACCATTCATTTCTGGCATCTTGATATCCATTAAAATCAGAGCAGGATGATATTCTTTAGCAAACAGCAATGCCTGAAGTCCATTTTCTGCACTGAGCACTTCCAAATTGACTTTTAACAAGTATTCTTTAATCAACTCGCGGTTAGATTCAATATCATCCACCACCAATACTCGCACTTTTTCAAATGTGATATTGTCGGCATCAAAAGCGTTATCTTGCATGACAGCCGGCAGGGTAGTAGCCACTTTAACTTCATGCAGTGCAATTTCAAAACGACTGCCTTTGCCTGGCTTGCTCTCAATAGAAATATGACCGTTCATCATTTCGATGAGGCGTTTACTAATGGCAAGCCCTAACCCGGTACCACCGTATTGACGGGTGCTTTGCCCATCCTGTTGCTGGAATGATTCAAAAATAAGTGCCTGTTGATCGGCTGGAATACCAATGCCCGAATCTTCCACTGCAATAATTAAATCTACTTGGCTGTGATCATCCACTGTATCTATTTTATTGGCACAAAGTTTGACATAGCCACTTTCAGTAAATTTAATCGCATTACCAATCAGATTGAGTAGCACCTGTCGCAAACGGGTTTCATCCAACAATAAAGCCTTTGGTAAAGTTTCATCAATATTCATGAGCCATTCAAGGTTATTTTCAGCCATATTGAGACTGAAAATCTGTTGTAATTCGGTGAAAATAATCTTTGGGTTCACCGATTCATACTGAATCTCTAAACGCCCTGCTTCTATCTTGGATAAGTCAAGTATATCATTAATTAAAGTCAAGAGACTTTTACCCCCCATTTGAATGGAATCAAGGTAACTCTTGTGCCTTTTATCAGTAATTTGTGCGGCGAGTATATTGCTGAAACCAATGACTGCATTTAGAGGGGTACGAATTTCATGGCTCATGTTGGCTATGAACTCACTTTTAGCACGGTTGGCAGCATCGGCTTCTTCTTTGGCTGCTATTAATTGCTCTTCCATACGTTTGCGTTCCGTAATATCATGCAACGTACAATGAGAGCGTATATATTTGCCTTCATTATCATATTGAACCCGCCCGTTAATAATAATGGTGATTTTCTCTCCACTTTTTTTCAGAAGATGCAGCTCGTTATTGGCAATTCCACATATCTTGAATTGGCAAAAAGCATTCGGAAACATGTTGTTAGTTTTGAAGTCCCAAAAATCACCAAAGGGTTTACCAAGCATTTCATCTGCGTGATAACCTAACAGGGATTCCATTTCTGGATTTACATCAAGAAAGCACCCATTTTCGTCAAGCGATTGGTACGCCACCGGAAATTTTTCAAATAAAGCGCGGAAGCGTTTTTCACTCTTTTCTAACACAATTTCAGCTTGTTTGCGTTCTGTAATATCATTGGCAGTGCCTTGAACACCACAAACATTTCCAGCAGAATCTTTTTGAATCCGAGCATTGAGCAATATATTTAGTAGTTGCCCAGATTTGGACAAAAGCATAGAATCGTAATTAACCAGTTTTATACCGGTTGTTAGAATTTTTTGAAGTTTTACAATATCTTTGGCAGCCTGTTCTGGAGATTGAAAATAGCTAAAAGGCTTGCCGAGCATTTCTTCAAGCGTATAGCTCAACTTACTTTCCCAAGTGGCATTCAAGAATGTGAAAACTCCGTTCACATCAAGCTTCCATATAAGATCATTCGAGGTTTCAACCAGATCACGATATTTCGTCTCACTTTCCTTGAGGGTATTTTCCATTTGTTTGCGTTCAGCAATGTCACGAACTGAAGCAATAAGTAAATAGCCTTCATCAAATTTGAGCGATTGTAGCAAAACTTCAACTGGAAATTCAGTGCCGTTTTTTTGTTGATGTGCTGTTTCGATGGTTCCCTGACATTGGCTATGAATGAGTTCATCAAATTTAGCCACTAATTGTGCTTCGGTAAAATAAGGCTTTATATCTTGTGCTCCCATAGATAGCAACTCATCACGCGAATAACCAACACTGTTACAAGCCATTTCATTCATGTCAATAAATTTCATGGTTTGGCGATCAATGATAAAAATAGCATCGGCGGAGTTATCAAGGGCAGCACGGAAACGGCGCAATGATTCCTCAGTTTGTTTAAATTTTGTAATATCCTGAACTGTACCAATGGAACACAATGGCTTGCCGGCTTCATCATATTCAGTGCGACAAATTTCGTTGACAAATTTGATCGTTCCATCTTTTAGCAACAAACGATGCACGATATTATAATTATCCCTGTTTTTCAAAGAGTTAAGATAAGCTTGATTAACCATCTCTCGATCATCAGGATGAATTAATTCGACAAAAGTCTCGTATGTTGCACTAAATTTCTTTGGATCAATGTCAAAAATTCGATAAATTTCATCTGACCAGTGCAGCGTATTTTTAACTAAATCCAATTCCCACTGCCCTAAATATGCTATTCTTTGAGATTCCCTAAGACGATTTTCGCTTTGTTGCAGGGCTTGTTCAGTCCTTTTCTTTTCAGTGATTTCAGCTTGAAGTTGTTCATTTGCTTGGTTGAGTTTCGCAGTACGTTCTTTCACCAATTCTTTAAGATTATCGCGGTATTGTTTTAATTCATTCACAGCCAATTGGCGTTCGGTGATATCTTCATGCACAAACACCGCTCCCATTACAGTATCAGCTTGGAAAATAGGGACTCCTCTTATGTTGTAATAGCCTACCATATCCCCAGTTGTAATAGGGAAATACACATCTGTTTTAGTCAGTTCTTCACCTTTAAACACTTTTTTGTAACTATCAACAAGACCGGCATTAACAATATTTGGATGCTCCAAAATATTGTATTTTAAATGAACTTCTTTGGAGGTTCGTCCCTTACCAATGTTATTTATATGATAAGGATTAATATCAACGATTTGTCCCTTGTTATCGGTCATCACAATTGAAGTGGCAACGGTTTCAAAGATATGCCGGTATTTTTCTTCGCTTTCTCGCAAAGCTATTTCTATTTGTTTACGTTCGATAACTTCTTGTTGTAGCTCTGTGGTTCGTTCCTTCACCCTAGCTTCTAATTTTTCGGTAAGAGTTTGCAAGGTAATTTCCATTTGCTTACTTTCAGTAATATCGAACATCACACCGTAAAGTTTCACGGCTTGGTCGTTTTCAACCATAACTGTCACAAGCTCTTTTAGCCAAATAATCCGGTTATCTGCCGTTATCATGCGATATGCAAAACTGTGATCTTTTTTTTCTGCAACCGCATTTGCACAGTAAGCCGTTGCCCACTCCCGGTCATCCGGGTGAATATGATCTGCCCAAAATGTGACTTTATTCAACCAATCTGCCAAAGGATAGCCCAAAATGTGCTGGGCATGTTGACTGACAAATTGAAATTGAAAAGTTTTGGCATCAGCTTCCCACACTATCCCATCAATAGAATTAACTAAATTTTCATAGCGTTGCTGGCTGGTTTCTAAATCCGCTGCCATATTCAGTATTCCTATTTTTTGTTGCTCAATTTCCTGAATGCGTTGGGATAATTCAGCTATTCTTTCAGTGATTTGAGTTTCTAGCTGATCTTGATGGTGCTGCAAATTATATTGGGCATTTTTAAGCTGTACTGCCATGCTATCAAAAGCATTTGAGAATTGCCCAATTTCATCCTGGCTATCAACAGTCACTTGATAATCCCAATTACCTTTTTCTATTTCTTTGGCTCGACGCTGTAATTTTACAATGGGGCGCGTTATGTTTTTAGCCATGAAAAAAGCCACTAAGATATTTATACCTAATAACAGCAAAAAAAATAGGCTCATCATTTGCACAAGTCTGTTTACTGGTGCAAAAGCTTCTTCGATATCTATTTCTGCCAATAAACACCAATCCATACCTTCAATAGCACGGTGCGTTCCAATCACTAATTCACCGCGATAATTTTCGTAAATATCTGGGGCATGTTTTTCTTCAGACAACCCGAGGCATTCTTTGGCTTCTGATGAATTCACTTGCCATTTTAGAAAGGTATCTTCCAGAAACCGTGAGGGCGTAATCATATATCCATCTTTATTGATGAGGTATATATCGTCAGTTTTTTCATGCCTCTGTAATAGGATTTCATACAATTTTTCTTCGACTTCCAGATTAACAATGACAATGCCTGCAAATTCATTCTTGATTAATATTGGGGCAGAGATACTTATAACTTTAGTTCCGGTCATTGTGGAAATATGCACATCACGGATATAAACCCCCTCTTTACCATGAGCAAATATTTCAGCATTACCAATATAATCAATTTTAGCATGGCTTGATACCAGCACATTGCCCTGTTTATCCAAAATCCTTATTCGCGAAATCTCATCAGAATGCTCAGTGAAAGCTTTGATTTTTTTGCGGGCTGGAGTAAGATTTTCAGTGATGAGCGCATCTATAAAAGCGGTATCCATAGCGAATATTTTAACCAATTCCACCTCTTCATCTAACAAGGTTTCAATATGGTACGCCCTTGATGTAGCAGTGCTTTTTAAATGATGATAAATCTCTTGTTCAATCATCTGTTTAGAAACGATATAACTGGTAGTAGTCGCTACGATACCCGTAACTATAATAAGGGTAAAAATGATACTGAAGATTTTGGTTTGTATATTCATGTTTTTAATGGTTAATGGTTAATCAAGTTAGTTAAAGGACAAAAATATCATTTTTTTTAAATCTCAAAAAAACGGGCAATGGCAGAAATAAGTAAGTACGCATAAATTTTTTGGTAGTCCTGCAATAGGTAGTGGTAAACCTGCCAGGTCTCAAAGACCTGACAGGTTTTTTGGAGAAATCACTACTTTTGCATAGATAATGTGATTATTGCTAAAAAATAATTTGATGTGATTAAAATCAAATACCGTTTTTATATTTTTCTCTTGAACTATAGCATCAACTAGCTCCAATATAGTCGTTTTTCCACTGCCA
>Ga0233403_10001708_pt1 | contig 10050 bp, 7 predicted proteins | sample Na_oxic_1_MG_FD_179866 | JGI IMG/M metagenome (GOLD analysis project Ga0233403, IMG submission 179866) | Seawater microbial communities from Saanich Inlet, British Columbia, Canada - Na_oxic_1_MG | ecosystem: Environmental > Aquatic > Marine > Inlet | place: Canada: British Columbia | collected...
AATTAGTTATATCAGTTCCATCACCAGTGGTTGTTGTCGCGGTGATATTGACCGTTTCTTCTTTAGAATTGGTAATGTTAAGCTCAAAATTACCTTCACTATTAGTATTACCATTTATGAAAAAAAACTTATATTGGTTACCTATGTTTAAGCGGGCAGTGGCAGAATTACTACTAATTTTTACGGGAACATTAGGCACTGGTACACCTTGAGTATCACGAGCAACCACTACTAATGTCGCAATATCAGTTCCATTAGCCGGAACATTATCACTTTTCACAATTAAATCAAGGTTTGTTACAGTTGTTGCTACCAAGCCTGCTCCAAAGGTTAGTGTCAATGAACCGGCAACATACCCACTAGCTATTGGGGTTACTTTAGTTGTTTGGGCAACGGTATTGGTAATGCCAGTGGTAAATATGCCGGATATATCAGTGTATCCACCAACAACCGTAGGTACTGCAAAAGAGTGAAGTGGAAAAGATAAGACGACTGGAATGGAAGGAATGGGTATTCCAAACGAGTCACGGACAAGCACTTTGATATTCGCGGGAGTTTCACCATTAGCCGGCACCGGTTCCTTATTTACTAACTCGCTCGTAACAGTAGCTCCAAAATACAGTGAAAAATTAAACCCTCCTTCATAGTAACCAGTACCACTTAGATTAATTTCAACATTCCCACTGCCAGGGTGACTAACGGTAAAGGTTGCATCCCCCTTAGAATTAGAACGGCTTGGTACATTTTCAAGGGTAGCGTTCCCAGAAACAATGGTAATGGCAAAAGTGACATTGGGAGCAATAATCATCGGCGGATTTTCATCCTCCGGATCAAACTGTTCATAAGTTGTCAGCCTAACAGTAGTGCTACCACCGCTGGGAAGTATTCGTTGTGCGCCAAAAGCAAGCGAGATATTCACAGATTCTTCCGGGGCTGGGGGGGGAGTACCACCCACGTTACCACCGGTACCCGTCAAGAGATTACTTGGTTCATTGCCACTACCACCACCACAGGCGGTAAGCAAGCCAAGCATGATAATAAATATTAGCCATTGGCTAAATAAACGTATTGACATTTAACTTCTTCCTTTTTAGTAATAATTTAAGATACCAAGGGCAACCACAAGGGATTGCCCCTACAAAATTAATATACCAAGGGCAACCACAAGGGATTGCCCCTACTAAATTAATATACCAAGGGCAACCGCAAGGGATTGCCCCTACATAATTAATATACCAAGGGCAACCACAAGGGATTGCCCCTACATAATTAATATACCAAGGGCAACCACAAAGGATTGCCCCTACAAACGAATATTGTAGGGGCAATCCCTTGTGGTTGCCCCATCGGTTATATTAATATTTTTAATTACCTTTATGTTGCTTCTTTTATAATCTTAGGAGTGACAAAAATCAGCAGCTCAGATTTATTGTCCACATTTGACCGACGCTTGAAAAGCTCACCTATGAGAGGCAAATCAGCAAAAAACGGTACTCTATCCACCGTATAACGAGTTGAACGCTCATAAACACCACCTAACACAACCGTTTCACCATTATCGACAAGCACATTAGTTTTCACCTCGCGTTTGTCAATACTTACATTACCATTAAGCACATCACCTACAGAGTCTTTCTTTACCGACAAACTGAGGCTAATACGATCATCAGGGGTAATTTGGGGCGTAACTTTAAGTTCAAGGACAGCATTTTTAAATTGTACTTGAGATACTGTACCAACTCCGGTAGCCGGTGGAACATACGCAATTTCGGTTCCTTGCGTAATAACAGCCTCCTGCTGATTCCCAGTTACAACCCGTGGACTTGAAAGAATTTCCCCCTGTCTTTCTGACTGCATAGCTGACAATTCCAATTGTAATAAATAACTGCCAATTTTACCAATTGCTAACCCAACTGCTGCCGGACTACTGACATTAATGGGTAAACTCACAATATAATTTTCAGCAGAGCCTCCACCAGGGAAAGCGGTACCACCAGAAAATTGGGTGTCACCCGCAACCTTACCACCAAAAACGATACCATTGCCATGCCCAAGGTCTTCATTGGCACTATAACCAAATCTAACTCCCAAGTCTTTAGTAAAATTGTCGTTAGCAATTACAATTCTTGACTCGATCAAAACTTGACGTATGGGGATATCCAGTGACGCAATCAACTTGCGTACTTCGACAATTTTTACTGCGGTGTCTTGAATAATCAAGGTATTGGTTCTTTCATCCATAGACACACTACCTCGGTTAGACAAAAAGGAATGATCACCTTTTGTTCTTAGCAAACTCACAATATCTCTGGCCTTCGCATAATTTATGGTGATAAATTCCGTGTAAAGAGGTTCAAGCTCTTTAATTTTTTTCAGGGCCTCCAATTCTTTTTGCTTACGTTCATTAATGTTTTTCTTAAGATCTATCATGACTACATTGCCGATTTTGCGCCGGCCCAAACCTCTCGCTTCGAGGATGATATCAAGAGCCTGATCCCAAGGAACATTTTTAAGCCGCAATGTGATAGAGCCACCAACTTCGTCGCCAGCTACCATATTGAGATTTACCCCCGGCAATCCGAAAAGCAGTGATAAAACCGAACGTACCTCAATATTTTGAAAATCAAAAGAAACTAGCCGGCCCTCATACTTACGTTCTTCTATATTAACAGTCTCCGCTTTTTCCTCAATTTTTTCCTTTACCTCAACTACATAAATATTACCGGTTTGATAAGCATGATGTTCATAATCACCTCTCACCGTGACATTCATGCGGACATTGGCTCCGAGAGAAAAAGTGTCAATAAAACTTACTGGGGTGCCAAAATCCAAGACATCCAAGCGCCGATCTAATTTGCGAGGAAGTCTGACGTTGGAAAATTCTAAGATAATATCGGGGGCTTTGCGACGCATGTCCACTAGAATAGAAGGATCCGACAGTGTGATAGCAATGCGTGCGGTGCCGTCTTGGGTGCGACGAAAATCTATATCCCGAATATGAGCAACTTGTGGAGTTGCAACTGACACTGGCACAGATCGCGTTGGGGGTTGTACCGGTATGATTGGCTTCCTTGGAGTAATTGGCTTCCTTTTCGGCATTGGTACAGCGGGAATCGGCTGTGTAGGTATGGTTGGTCGCACCGGTACAGTAGGAACCGGTTGTATGGGTATGGTTGGTCGCACTGGGACAACCGGAGTTGGTTGTATGGGTGTGGTTGGTTTTGGTTGCAGTGGTAGCGTTGTAGATGTTGGCGTTTGGGATGGTTTACTCAAAGCCGGAGTTGTTGAGAATTTAGTAGCCATATTTTCTACTGATATTAACACGCGGTTACCCCGAACAGCAATGTTAAATGGTACTAAACGCACCAAATTTACCACAACGCGAGCACGGTCACTGGTACTAACTACGTTGGTACTTTGTACCACACCAATACCTATGGGTTGAGATTTTTTTCTTAAAGCCAGTTGCGTCCCCGGAAAATCCAACACGATACGGGCTGGATTTTCCGTCGAAAAACTTGATGGGGTTATTGCCGGGCCGGCAAAATTCAATTTGATTTGGACACGATTGCCCGGCATGGAAGAAAAGCCAACCCGTTCTAAACGGTTGGAGTTGGATAAAGCCTCGGCGTTATTGGTAAACAATAAAACGCAAATCAAGCATAACACGAAGAGAGTAAGAACTTGAAAAACCAGCGAAACACTTTTTGAACTATCGGTAAACGGGATTATCTTCATAATATATCACCCTTTTTCTTTCATTAATCAGTAATCAATGTTTTGAATGTCTGTTAAATCATGTCAATTTTTTAATAAATGCTATAAATGTTCATACATAAGTTAAAGGATAGGCTGAGGTTTTGGAAATATCTAAGTGCCTTTCGGGAAAATTTTATATTCCCGAAAAATGGATTGGATACCAAGTCTTTTGAATTCAAGGTTCAAGTTTTTGACGAGAAAAAACTTTAACCTCGAAACTTGATTTATCAAGACTAAGATATGAACCAATCATAAACTTGATTACTGAGCAGATAACTGAATTGCTGTGATTTCTGGTTTCCAGCACCCTTTGCCATCCGGCAGTTGTTCCAAAACTTCAATTTTTCTCTCAGAAACATTGATGATTTTTCCGTAATTTTCTCCTATGTAATCATGTTGTTTAACGTGATGAATGGTACCATCGCCCTTTAATATAACCAGTGCCCCAAAAGTACCATGTTCTTCTAGCCAACCAACCATTTGTAAAGCATCAAGGGGCACCAGTTCCAACCCAACTCGTACTCGATTGGAGCCAGGATTTGGACATGCAATTTTTTTTGAGCCTTGTGAGGTAGTGCCCTCGTTCCCCGGCCCCTTAGTACCCCTTCCTCCTTTTGCAACTAGGGGTATGAATGGATCACGAAAGTCTTGTACCTCATAGTAGTGGGGTGGGATGTGTTCATACGCCGGGATTTGGTCTATAGGCCGGGGTGGTTTTGCTTTCACACCGGCTACATATTTTTCTAGATCACTAATATCCCGATCACCACAAGATGATAAAAATAGTGTTATCATCACCATGTAAAACCAGCCGTTTTTAGAGAATATAGAGTTTGTCATATAAAATTTCTCCTCATACAATAGCCACAAAATTCACAATTACAAAATTGATTGTAGCCCGCCCAACACTCATTTTAGTGTTTACGCTTTTTCTTTTTCTTCTTTTTACTCTTCTTCTTTCCACTTATCTTCTTTCCACTATTTTTACTCTGGTTATTTCCACTATTACCATCTTCTTCAGCCCCTTTTTCAAGGTAATTATAAATTTGTGCCCTCATTTCTATGGTTAACGGATACCTACTATCTTTGCTTTTGGTTAATTTAATATTCACATCATGTTGGGTAACAATACGATTCATGGCGGCAATACCACTGATAAATTTGCCAAAAGAATGATAATTACCACTGGCACGTAATTCAACCGGTAATTTTATATATACACCTTTTTCTGATTTTTTACTTTTGTAGAGTGGTTTGAATAATTTTTGATTTAAACCACTTGCCAACACATTTTGAGAAATTTCTCTTATTAATTCATCAACTTCGGCATCACTAGGTAATTTTCGTAGTAAATTTTTGAGAATTGTTTCAATTTCCACCAATTGTTCTTTAAGTTTAGGTAGGGTAGCTGCTTCTCTTTGGTTCTTTTTAAAATCTTTTTTCAATTTATTTTCTTCGGTTTGAACCTTAGCCAAGTCAGCGATTTGATTTTGGGTGTCAAACCAATAACCAGCAAATAATGCTACCGCACATAATACAATAATTATCACCCCTTTGACTGGAATTGGCCAATTGCCAAAATTTTGCGGATCTAAATTACTGAAGTCTTCCTTATTCATAGCGGCTGTTCCTTCTTTTTAGGTGGGGCAGTTTGGGTAATTTCCAGTTTAAATTTACTCACGCTACGTTTTTTATACGATTTTTGTTTACCCTTTAGTTGCTCAGTTTTAATGAAAATAATCTTGGAACCGGTCAACCATTGAGACCTTTCAAAATTTTTCATCAGCGTAGAAACACGCGCATTCGATTGAGCTGCACCCTCAATAACAATTTTATTGGCTTTTTGTTTCATGCTAGTAAAATACACGCCATCAGGCACTTGTTTAACGAGTTCTTCAAATAGATGTACCACCTGAGGACGGCTTTCCTCAAGTTTTTGAATTATGCTCATACGCTCAATCAAGTGCTGTTTTTTTTGTTCTAATTCTTTAATTTCTTTGATTTTCTCTTCTGCTTTTTTAATTTCAGCTGTCAAATAGTTATTGCGGCGTTTTTGGTAATTGATCTCACCACTCATATAAAGATGCACGGCTCCGACGACTAGCCCGGCAAAAATCAGCATGATTATGGCAATGATTCCAAAACGGGTTTCACGTTCTTTTTGCAGTGTCTCGCGCCAAGGTAATAAATTAATACGTGGCATGTCAGTTATTATTTTATCAATTATCAGTTTATAAATATGAATTAAGCTACAATTAAATTATTTAATGATTTTAATAATTATAGATTACCGATAGATGCACTATTTCATTATCCTAAAAAGTAATTAACAGTTTCAGTCACAGACATTCATTATCTGTTCTACTAAAGTGCTTGGTAGCACCGGTTCGGTTAAATTTGCGAAAATTACTTTTGAAGAATGTCCCGATAGAAAATGCTTTTGGATAAATTACTAATCCAATATTCATCAAAAGTTCGTAGAGCTAATCCACAAGCAGTCATTAACGCTGGTGCGTCATTCATCAAAGCCTTTTTACTAACCCTTGTTGCAATTGACATTGAGGCAACCGGATTGATGATCGTGACACGCCCACCCACTTTATCATTGACTTGCTTAACAATACCGGGTGAAGCACAGCCACCAGCAATTAATATATGTGACAATTTGCCATAGCTAGAAGTGGAGTAAAAAAACTGCACCATTCGGCTTATTTGTTGCGCCGTCTCAACCTCAAACGGCTCAAGAAGCTCCGTTTGGTAGTCATCGGGAAGGTGTCCATTGCGTTGGGCATTAGCGGCTTCCTCATAACTAAGTTCATACTGGGCTTGAATTTGTTCGGTTAATTGTTTACCACCAAATATTTCTTCGTGTGTATACATAACTTTCTGTTCACCCAATACATTCATTGTGGTAGTGGTAGCACCGACTTCGATTAAGGCAATGATTTCATTCTCTTTAATTTCTGGATCGTGTTGTGCGGTCATAACCAAGGCATTTTCCAAGGCATATTTTTCTATATCTACAATTAAAGGTTTTAAGCCGCCCAGTTCAAGAGCCGTTTGAAGTGCTTCAATCGTTTCAGTGCGACAAGCCACTAACGATAAATCAATACGATCTTCTGGTTCTTGTTCATTGTCGCCGATCTCTAGAAAATCAAGATGGACCTCCTCAACATCTTGACCAAGATATGTAGCCGGGTCAGATTCAATTTGTTCTTTCATCTCTTTGGCGGACATGCCTTTCTCCATAGTTATAATTTTAGTGATGACAGCCGGCCCGGCCACCGCGACAGCAGCGTTTAAAGTTTTTGGTTTGGCCCGCTTGACCGCAAGCCCAATCGCATCGCCAACCTTTTCCATGTCATTAATGTTCTTATCTTCCATGGCTTTTTCTGGTAAAGTTTCTATGGCGTAGCTTTCAACTTTATATCTTTTACCGGCTTTACTAAGTTCAAGTAGCTTGATTGCGGTTGAACTTATATCTACACCAATTACCGGCTCTGGCTTTAAACTAAATATGCTCATAATTTAATCATGTCGATTTGGTATTGATTAATTTGTTATCATATTATGACAAGTGTCGAAATCGGAGTTTGATTTAAAAGATTTCAGTAAGATAGAGTGAACAGTTCACGTTGCACATTAAACACCATTTGTAACTATAGTTCAAGCCTAGAATTTATATATCATAGCTCAACTGCGAGTGGTGGGTTAAAGAATGTGTAAATTGGGATTGTTAATCGGGAATATTGTATATAATATTTGTTAAGAAGAATGGCCACAACAAGGTTTGCAAGATCAAAGCAACTTATGACATAACTTATTGATTTATAAATGATAACAAAAAAATTGACCTAATTAATATCAATCCAAAAGCTGTAATGCGACAAAGTAAAACGAATAGCATTATGTTAGAATGAGCCAACCGGTATTTAATGTAAAAAGTTCAAAAGGTGGGCAAGCCTTTTTACATACACACCTTAATTCACAAGATTATTAATTGTAAAGAATTGGCAAAAAGATTAATTGATTTATCATTAATCGTAATAGCTCTATCAAACTTACAAGTCTCAAGAGCAGACTTTAGCTTTTAATCTTGAGATTTATCTCAAAGCTAAATGGTTATTTTCAAACAATACTAATAAATAGGTACACAAAAGTTTTGTAACATTGTTTGACCGCCTCAAGAAATCCGATTTTTTCAAAAAATCGGATTTCGACTCTCAATTTATAAGTACTGAACCACAAATTTTCTGGTATTTTAATGGAAGCCGGGGCAACCATAAAAGATTGCCCCTATATGCAAATACCTAAACGTAGGGGCATACCGATTTGGTTGCCCTTACGCTTGTGGCAAAATACCCTAAAATTTATGCTTCAGTACTTACATGAAATCCAACAAAGTAGATTTTCTGGTATTTTAATGGAAGCCGAACCATAAAGGATTGCCCCTACGCTTGTGGCAAAATACCCTAAAATTTATGCTTCAGTACTTACATGAAATCCAACAAAGTAGATTTTCTGGTATTTTAATGGAAGCCGGGGCAACCATAAAGGATTGCCCCTACGCTTGTGGCAAAATACCCTAAAATTTATGCACGTAATTGACAATTGTACATTTTTAACGGCCTCAAGAAATCCGATTTTTTCAAAAAATCGGATTTCGACTCTCAAAAATGTTAAAAGATTTATGTGTACCTCACTTCTAGTATGAAGTTTTATAAGTCGATACGACAATTAACTAATTGACAATTGTTAATAAGGTTGCTAAATTGAAGATATTCCATATTTTATAGCAATGACATATTATGTTCCTATGAAAATCAAACACTATTTAAAAAATATCCTATATTATCCTTACAAAGTCATACATGTGACTCTATTGATGGGTTTGCTATTATCTCTTATCGTTGTGGGAGCATGGTTGACTATACAGTGGTATTTTATTCCTCAATTGCCATCCACTGAGATATTGAAGGATGTCCACCTGCAAGTGCCGCTTCATATCTATACTAGAGACAATACTTTTATTGCCGAATATGGCGAGCAACGTCGCATTCCAATGACAATGGAGCAGACTCCTAAGCTTTTAGTTAAAGCAGTATTAGCAGCAGAGGATGATAGATTTTACGAACACCAAGGAGTTGACTTAAAGAGCCTATTCCGAGCGGTTCTTAGTTTACTAAAAACGGGTGAAAAGTTGCAAGGCGGAAGCACCATAACTATGCAGGTTGCCCGTAACTTTTTTCTGTCTCAGGAAAAAACTTTTTTGCGTAAATTTAAAGAAATTTTACTAGCCTTTAAAATTGAAGATGAGTTGCCAAAGGAGGACATTCTTGGATTATATCTGAATAAGATTTACTTTGGTCATCGTGCTTATGGGGTTGGGGCGGCTGCCCAAATTTATTATGGCAAGAATATTGGTGAATTAACATTAGCGCAATGGGCAATGTTGGCTGGTTTACCAAAGGCTCCGTCAAACAATAATCCATTAACGAATCCTCAGCGTGCTTTGGAACGTAGGAATTATGTTTTGGAACGTATGCGGGTTCTAGAATATGTCAGTATAGAGGAACACGATGAGGCAATTAAGGCCCCTTTGACTGCCAAACTCCATGGGCTAACACCGGAAATGGATGCTTTATACGCTACCGAAATGGTTCGTTCTTTCTTGGTTGAAAAATTTGGGAAGGAAACTGCCTATACCAGCGGTTATAAAGTTTTTACTACCATTGATAATCGCCTCCAAGAACGGGCAAACTCAACAGTACGCCGAACTCTATTTCGCTATGACAGAATACGTGGGTATAGAGGCCCACTTGACCATGTGTCAATTCCTAAAAACGTGCCGGATATCGAAACATGGGCTAACAAGATTTTGCAAAAGTATGCCATTTTAGAAGAGTTAGTACCTACCATAGTACTTAATGTTTGGCGTAAAAGTATTATTGTCTACAATCTAAAAGCCGGACGATTTAAAATACCTCGGGGTTATATTGGTTTTGCATATAGACGGGCTTATCGTTCAAAAAAATATGGAGTTAGGCGGGGAGACATTATAATGGCTCGTCCTCTTAGCAGACGCAAGCGGGAAAAGGAAGAGGGAACCGTCTATAAACCGTCATTGGATGAAGACGCTAAACATTCAAAATTCAAAAAAATGCGCTGGCGTTTATCTCAAATACCGGAGATTGAAGGTGCTTTAGTAACAATCAGGCCCAAGGATGGCGCGATTATTGCCGTTTCTGGCGGTTTTGATTATCGTCATAGTAGCTTTAATCGAGCAACCCA
>Ga0233403_10001709_pt1 | contig 10042 bp, 7 predicted proteins | sample Na_oxic_1_MG_FD_179866 | JGI IMG/M metagenome (GOLD analysis project Ga0233403, IMG submission 179866) | Seawater microbial communities from Saanich Inlet, British Columbia, Canada - Na_oxic_1_MG | ecosystem: Environmental > Aquatic > Marine > Inlet | place: Canada: British Columbia | collected...
GGACTTAACTTAACCGCCTCTTTCCAAAGATTCGTCTTTGCGGTATCCAAAGCTCGCTCATCAATATCAATCGCAAAAATATGCCGCAAAATAATACTGGCTAATAAATGGCGAGGGTTATCCAAAAAATAATGAGAGTGAAACTGTTCAACAGCCTTAATATGCGCTGGGCGTTCAAATAAATCCTTGCCATTAAACGCTTTTATATACTGCGTTTTTTCCTCAATCTTGCCATATTGAGCATAAATCTCCCGCAACACCTTAATCAAAAAACTCCCGCTACCTGAACAAGTATCCGCAATTTTAATTTGTTGAAGCCTAGCCATCGTTTCATTGACAACCGCCAAATCATTATTATCCAACGCGCTAAGAATAGTATTCACTTTCTCATCAAACAATTCAGCAACTAAACGCTCTACCATATATTGAGTAATCAAATGATGGGTATAATAAATACCGGTATCTTTCTTCTGCTTGGCAATAAAAGTTTCATACGCTTTGCCAAACACATCTTCATCAATCTTACGATAATCATAATGAATCATGCCCTTGCCAAAAGCCTTATCCCAAAGCCCTAAACCAAGCACTTTTTCAAAGACGCGCCGCAATTTTTCGACATTAAATTCATCTTGAGCTATAAAATCCCAAATTTTGGTACTAAACAATTCCGTGTCATAGTATTTCCAAAACCACTCGTCGATCTCGGCAAAAAAATGAGCAAAAATTTCGACAACACCTTTATATTTCCACTTTTCATAATGATCAGTATAAGTATCTGCCAAAGTGTTGAAACGAATTAAGCTATAATCTTCTAATGTCTTGATAAATATAACTTTATTTAAAAATAAGACGATTAATTCTTCTTTGCTAAACCCCTCCTTTTCAATAAAGTTGACGGTTTGCAAACTTTGATACCAACGTTCTAAATCTTCAAAAAAAGTATTTTCCAATTCAATGCGAGTCGTGCCAACATCCAAACGATACATGGCATCCCAAAAACTTTGCTCTTCACTGTATTTTTGCAATAACTCAGCAAAAGACAAAATCTGATAAGGCTCAAACTTGCCATACAGCACATCCCGATTAAACAAACAAACCTCAGATAAATTGGTTAAAATCAAATAATCATTTTTTTCTAAGTACTTTATAACTTGCTCTTGATGAAAACGATAATTTAAGGGCTGATATTTAATGCCAATAATATTGCCCTGTTTATCTTTTTGTCGAATAAAGAGGGCTTTTAATTCAATTAAGACGGGATTTTTCCGATTTTCCTGCACGACAAAGTCAACATATCCCTTTTTACCTTGGCGTATTTCTGGATATAAACCAATATTTTCTTGCTCAAAAATTTTCCGAATTAAAATCGAAGTAGCTTCCTCAGGCTTGCTACCTAACAACATCGTTCTCAAATAAAATTCAATGTCAGGGTTGGGATTCTGAGCAATCCATTGCTCAATGGCTTCTACACTAAGCTTTTTTTGAGTTGTTAAGTTAGCTAAATATTGGATTGTGGAAATTTGCATGATTTTTAAATTTTGTTCAGTTATCAGCGAGAAAACCTGACAGGTGCGGAAATTATTTTTATGAAAAACTATAAGTCAATTTCAACCAATCGAACTTACCGACTTGATTTAAAATAATTTTGCATTTTTAATTTTTTGTTAATTTTCAATTAGTTATATTTAATTTCAACGATTCTATCAGACTTAAAACAGAGAATTGTTAATCAATTGGTAATTATACTGCACACGGGCACAAACTGAACTTTTCTTATTTGAGGAAGGTGGGCAAAAAAAGACCTTGCCCACCCTACATAAAAGTTTAAATTATGCCCGTGTGCAGTATATTAATTGGGATTAAATAGGGAATGGGAAATATAATCCTGTAGGGGCGAACCTGCGTGTTCGCCCTCCTCATGTTTGCCCCTACATTTTCATTTTCGCCTATTTGTCGTTTTTCGGTTCAATTTATCCGCTACGTCGAAGTTGCCTTTGTGGTTTGTATGGCCCTACGCAGTCCTACTGATAACTTCACGTACAATATCACTGCATACCAATTCCAGAGCTTCAGGTTCTGGAATTGGAACATGACGGGTGAAGTATCTTCCGTGTGCATACCAATGTCTAAAATGTAGATGACCACTGATATTTGAACATTCCTGATGCAGCAGGTTACCCGTACTTTGAAAGTAAAGTTTTATTTCTCTCAATATATTGTCAAACCTAACTTTACGACAAAAACTAATTAATGGCTTGTTGTATTCTTTGTATTGCTCTCTCAATTCATGACATAGCCTTAAATATTCCTTAGAGAGGTTATCTTTCTTTTTACTTTTTATTGTTTGATTGTAATCAGTTCTGATTTCTGCCTCAAATTTTGCCAAAAGTTTAAAAGAGGCATCAATCATTAATTCGTTAATAATTGCCTCCTTTTCTAACTTCATTTCTTCTCTACTCATATACAAAAAATGTTCGCACTGAAGGTGCGAAACTATCTGCTTTAAACATAAGTAATTATTTACAATCTCATCAAATGAAGAAGATTTCATTAAAATTCCTCAGCAAATTCGGTAAGAATTTCATTGAAGTTATCTTCGTCAAAAGTCCATGTTTTTGGTTTTCCTCTTCCTTCACGTTCAGCAAACAGCCAGCCAGAACTATCGGTACTTCCGACAATCATTATTTTTCGTTCACCCATTTTTAGATCGATTCTTCCCGAAGCACCTATCACATGCAATCCGATTGGAATCAATTCTACTTTCTCATTATTAAAAAAAATGATCTCCATTTTTCTTAAATTGTATCGTCCTAACGATTCCTCAGATATAGAAATATCAGAGTAAGATAACTTTAGATAGTTATTGTTTTCCAATGGTCCTATCCAATCCTTGATTAAAGAAAATAGGTTATCAACTTTTTTTATCCACTCATTTTTATATTTATTCCATTTTGGTAATTCAGCGTCTAATTTCTTCTTTTTCTGAACTAAAATTTTTTGTAATGAATTTTGCATATCATCTCCAGATTAGCCGGCGTATAGCTGTTCAGATAAAGATTTTGGCCTAAAGACCTGTCAGGTTTCTAAAACCTGACAGGTCTGATAGCTTTGACTTTTCTGAAAGTCTATAGGTAGTAGTAGGTAGAACAACAGCAAGTGTAGGGTGGTAGAAGTACGATACGAATACCCAGTTAATTTGCTCCTATCAAAAATTTATCGAATTATTAAGTCAATTTAAACCAATCAGATTTTCCGACGCAATTTGAGGAGCAATTATATACTAAATCACCTAAAAAAAGCAAAGCCTTATTTAAAATAATTTTGCCTCTTTAATTTTTTGTTAATTTTCAATTAGTTATATTTAATTTCAGCGATTCTATCAGACTTAAAGCAGAGAATTGTTAATCAATTGATAATTATTAATTGGAATTAAATAGGGAATGGGGAATATAATCCTGTAGGGGCGAACCTTTGTTATCGCCCTCCTTTTAAGAAGGGCAGACATTTATGTCTTCTGCCCTACATTTTCATTTTCGCCTATTTGTCGTTTTTCGGTTCAATAATAGACACTTTTTGAATAATCACAGACGTTTGTGGCACATCGCTCCTAAATGGTCCACCCCTGCCTGTTTTGACTTTTTTAATTTCATCAACCACTTCCATGCCTTTGATGACTTTCCCAAATACCGCGTAGCCCCAACCGCTCCTATTAGGTGCCTTATAATTCAGAAAGGCGTTATCAACCACGTTGATGAAAAACTGTGCTGTGGCTGAATGAGGATTAGAGGTACGCGCCATCACAATAGTACCCAGCGCATTTTTTAAGCCATTATTGGCTTCATTAGGAATTGGTTGACGAGTCTCCTTCTCCTGGTAATCCTTCGTAAATCCCCCGCCCTGAATCATAAAATTGCTTATTACGCGGTGAAATATTGTACCCTCATAAAAACCGTCTTTTGCATATTGCAAAAAGTTAGCAACCGTTTTAGGTGCTTTTTCCGCATTAAGCTCAAGCACAATCATACCAAAATTCGTTTGCATCTCGACTACCGGAGACTTGGTTTCAGCACTCATTACCTGAGTAGCTACAAATAAGCACAACAAACTAACAATAGATTTCATCATAAAAACTCCGATTGATTAAGTATAGTTATCCAGAAAAGTTTTGTCCCGGCTAAAGACCTGTCAGGTTTTGGAAACCTGACAGGTCTCGGCTGAAATTTATCTGGAGATCTATATAAAAAACATAAATGGTTCAAAATTGGAATCCAAAGCTTTAGCTTTAGAATACTCCAATATCCAATATTACTGGTGTCAAAAAATTTGAATATCAAGTTATAATGTAACTTAAAAAATAGCATTTTTTCAAAAAATGGTATTTCTGCCCTTGCCAAAAAATGCCATTTTTTCAAAAAATGGTATTTCTAATACGCTATAGACATTATGAATAAATTTAGAATAGTTTTTTTAATTTTAATTGGCTTATCTTTGTTGTTACCGGTTCAAGTACAAGCAGGTGGTAAAGCCTGGATATTGGAAATCAAAGGGGCTATTGGTCCGGCTACCTCAGATTATCTTAAACGCGGTTTGGAAAATGCACGAGATGAAGGGGTTAGTTTGATTGTGCTAAAAATGGATACGCCCGGGGGACTTGATTTGGCTATGCGTGAAATGATACAAGCAATTATTGCTTCCCCCATTCCGGTTGTCACTTATGTCGCGCCTTCCGGTGCAAGGGCTGCGAGTGCAGGCACCTATATTCTTTATGCCAGTCATGTTGCTGCGATGGCACCGGGGACCAATTTAGGTGCAGCAACACCGGTACAAATTGGCGGATTTGAATTTCCAACAGATGAATTTAGCGATAAGGATGATAAAGAAAATGTCCAGGATAAAATAGCTAAATCGACCGGTGACACAATGACGCATAAAATGATTAACGATGCGGAAGCCTATTTACGTTCTTTGGCACAGATGCACGGGCGTAACCAGGAATGGGCAGCAGAGGCTGTACGTGAATCAGCCAGCTTATCGGCAGTTGATGCTTTAGAAAAAGGGGTTATTGACTTGATTGCTGATGATATACCACAATTATTAAAAAGGCTCAATCTGAGATCGGTCAAAGTTTTAGGGCAAGAACGCCGACTGGAAACGAAGGGCTTAACTTTACAAGTTTATCAACCCGATTGGCGAAATCGGTTATTATCAGTTATTACTAATCCTAACGTAGCCTATATTTTGATGTTGTTAGGTATTTACGGATTATTTTTTGAGCTGTATAATCCAGGTAGTGTCTTGCCGGGTGTGATAGGGGGGATTTCTTTGTTACTTGCCCTATTTGCATTTCAAGTGTTACCGGTAAATTATGCGGGTATCGCATTGATTTTGCTAGGCATTGCCTTTATGGTTGGTGAAGCGTTTGCACCGAGTTTTGGCGCATTGGGTATGGGTGGCTTATTTGCTTTTGTAATTGGATCAGTCATTTTAATTGATACCGACACCCCAGATTATATGATTTCACGTCCCCTTATTGGAGGGATTAGTTTAATCAGTCTCTTCTTTTTTATCTGGGTTATCCATGCGCTCTTGAAAATACGTTCCCGACCGATTGTCAGTGGGCGGGAAGAAATGTTGGGAGCAGTTGGTAAATGTTTGAACAATGACGGTGAACAATTACAAGTGTATGTTCACAGTGAAACTTGGAATGCGGAAGCTTCGGCTCCCATTGCCCTTGAACAACGTGTTAAAGTAGTTGGTATAGATGGGCTGACTTTAAAAGTTGAACCAAATTCCCCTAACCCTTAGAAATACTATTTTTGCCAAAGATAGTATTTCTTGAAACCTATTGGAAAGAGGATATTATTAATGTCTCAATTTGTTATCGGTATTGCTGTTGTTTTTATAGGCTTTTTGTTCTATTCCATACGAATTTTGCGTGAATATGAACGTGGCGTAGTCTTTTTTTTAGGACGTTACCAGAATGTCAAGGGACCCGGGTTGATTATTATTGTCCCTGGCGTCCAACAAATGGTCACAATTGATTTACGTACTATCGTGATGGATGTGCCTAGCCAAGATGTGATATCGCGGGATAATGTATCGGTTAAAGTGAATGCGGTAGTCTATTTTCGGGTGATAGAGCCAGAAAAGGCGATTATCCAGGTTGAAAACTTTCAACAAGCAACCAGTCAATTGGCTCAAACGACGCTACGCTCGGTTTTAGGTCAGCATGATTTAGATGACATGCTGTCTAAGCGTGAGAAGCTCAACCATAGTATCCAAGAAATCCTGGATCGGCAAACAGATGCTTGGGGGATTAAAGTGGCTAACGTCGAAATCAAACATGTTGATTTGGACGAAAGTATGATCCGAGCCATTGCCCGTCAAGCAGAGGCGGAGCGTGAACGCCGTGCCAAAGTCATCCATGCCGACGGTGAACTTCAAGCCTCGGAAAAATTGCAACATGCAGCCGCTATTTTGTCCCAACAACCTCAGGCTATTCAATTACGCTATTTGCAAACGCTTAATGATATTGCCTCTGAAGCTAAGAGTCATACCATTGTGTTTCCATTGCCAATGGATCTGATTAGTCCTTTACAGGATTTGCTTATGCAAAAAGGAGCAAATTAACTGCCAAATAAGTATATGTAGTATATGTATAGCTTTTCAGAAAAATAAAAGTTTTCAGACCTGACAGGTTTCCAAAACCTGTCAGGTCTTTAGACCAAAATATTTATCTGAAAAGCTATAGGTTGGGTTAGTGATGAACCCAACATTTACCGGACGAAATAGCCCTACCTGGCTATAAAGCTACAATTTTTTTAAAATATTATATTTTATTCTTGATTTTCAATTTTTAGCCCACATAGTCAAGTTATACTTCGTGGTTATATTAGAGTTTGCTAATGTACTGATATTTCCTAAAAAAATAGCCGTAAGACATAGTTTTGAATGACCGCTAAACTTTTCATCAACTCATCGCAACTATTCAGCCAGCACATCATTAGGGATGTTAGTATATTAGAAAATTCTTACTTGACCATTTGATTTATATTAGCACTCCTTAATGGAGAGTGCTAACAATGTTTCAACAAAATCTGACAGTTTTTTAAAACCTGTCAGGCTAACAAAATTGGGAGAGCAAAATCATGTCAAACGCATTAGCCTTAACGTTCAATACACCCATTGCCGTTTTGGGTCAAGATGTAGAAAATTATGCACAAACCGTTAAAGTGATTCCTATTCTGACCGCAGAAGAAGAAAAAAATTTAGCCGAGCGTTTCTACAATGAAGGTGATCTTGAAGCGGCACGACAATTGGTCATATCACATTTGCGTTTTGTTTTGTACATTGCTCAGGGCTATCGTGGTTATGGTTTACCGGAAGCGGATTTGATTCAGGAAGGTAATATTGGCTTGATGAAGGCTATCAAGCGATTTAACCCCAATGTTGGGGTGCGTTTAGTGTCATTTGCGGTGCATTGGATACGCGCTGAAATTCATGAGTTTATCTTACGCAATTGGCGTATTGTCAAAGTCGTCACCACCAAGGCGCAGCGTAAATTGTTTTTCAATTTACGTAGCATGAAAAAACACTTGGGTTGGTTATCATCTGAAGAAGTGAATAATATCGCCAAGGATTTAGGTGTCAACACTAAAGATGTGCGAGAAATGGAAAAGCGTCTGAGTACTCAAGATGTTGCTTTTGACGCGCCTAGTGATAATGATTCTGAAGATGACGTTTTTGCCCCCGCTGCTTATTTGGAGGATTGCCGTTATGATCCGGCGATTATGGTGGAAAAGGAAGAGTGGGAAACGCATGGTCATAAGCAGTTGCAGAATGCTATGAGAAAATTGGATGCGCGTAGTCGGGATATCGTGCAAAAACGTTGGTTGGGTGAAAAAAAGATCACCTTGCAAGAACTGGCTAACCATTATAAGGTATCAGCCGAGCGAATACGTCAGATAGAAAATAATGCTATCAGTAAGCTTAAAGGGCATATTGACTTAGGCGTTATTTCAAGCTAAGATTGTAAAAAATCTTGTGAAGCCAAGTTTTTTTTAGCTACCTCACTCCGAGCGTAGCGTGATCAACTAACTTGGTTTCTTTTCTAAATGTTCACATTTTCTTCCAAGCCTTTATCAATTCAAATGATGGCTTATTACTTCCCACCTTTATCTATCTTCAGAAAAAATTTGTTCACCACCCCATACTATTTTTTCCAACGATTTACAGAAGCGCAATTTGAACAAATACAAAAGAGCCAAGCTGAAGAAAGCCATAAAGATGAATCCGAAAAAATTCTATGTAAAGCTTGTCAACACAAAATCACCTCATACGAAAATAAGATTGAAGTCAATGGATCGCATCAACATGTTTTTAGTAATCCAGTGGGCTTTGCGTTTGAAATGGGCTGTTTTTCCGAGGCAACTGGATGTGTGAACCAGGGTCCTCCAAGCTTAGAACATACCTGGTTTACGGGTTATGCTTGGCGGTTTGCTCTTTGCTCAAATTGTTTGACGCATTTGGGATGGTTTTTTCAATCAGGGAACGACAGTTTTTATGCCTTAATCCTTAAAAAAATGGTTAATGGTTAATGGGGTTTTGAACTTTCAAAAAATCCGATTTTTTGAAAAAATCGGATTTTTAGCTACCGTAGGTTTTGGAAACCTGTCAGGTTTTTTCCACCGAATTTAGAAAGGATACGTAGGTACGGTTTGCTCTAAACTATCCCTAAGAATATTTTGCTCATTTAATAATTTTGATACTAAGTACATACGTTTCTTGAAATTTATTACCAATGGGCGATTATCTGCTTCCGGATTGACAATTTCTGGCACGATGATAAGAACTAATTCCGTGCGGTTTTCTTCTACATCCGTAGAAGAAAATAGAGTATTACCTAAAATGGGTAAATCTTGTAATATTGGTATGCCCTGTTTTTTGTGTTGGTTATTGGTTTGAATCAAACCACCAATCACTATTGCCGTGCCATCACGTACTACCACAAAAGTTTCTATTTTACGTTGATCGAATGATTGCAAGTTTTGAGTGGTTCTAGGCGGACCCAATAGTGTCAACTCACTTTTAATTTCCAAGTTAATAATACCATCGTCATTGATACGGGGAGTCACTTCGACTGTGATACCTGTGTCTTTATATTGCACATCGTTAGATAATAATTGGTTCGTCGTACTAGAACTATTTATCCCACTCAAAAATGGCTCATTAGAACCAACATTAATCATGGCCCTTTCGTTATTGCGTACCAAAATAGAGGGGCGTGATAAAATGCTAATGTCATTCTTTGAAGCGACAATATGAAACAAAGCATTCAAACTACCCGATAAATAATTAATTGAAAAGCCCGATAACGCTCCTATGGCATTGACTCCACTTTCCTGACTTGGATCTACATTAGCAGGAAAATTCCCCACTGGCACTTCCAAATTCCCTTGCACCCCACCATTTGAACCATAACCGTGAAAAAGTGCTCGCCAATCAATACCAAATCGAGTTGCTTCCGTCAAACCCACCTGAGCAATAACCACATTCACCATGACTTCTTTAGGTACCTGATCCAGGGCATAAATGGTTTCTAATAATTGTCGGTAATCACGCGGGCTGGCACGTATCAATAAACTATTGGTACTTTCATCAGCGACAATATTCACTTCTAATTCAGCCGAAACAGGGATTGTACTACCGAGTGGAGTTGTCGGTTTAAGTGTAGCAGACGGTTTTTTTTGTTTTTCTTGATCTTTCTTCTTCTTATCTTCAATTTTAAATACTTTGGACAAAGTCGTGGCCATTTTAGTCGCTTCTAGGTTTCTGACTTTATAGATAAAAATTTGCTCGCCACTTTCCTCACTCCTTTCATCAAGAATTTCAACCCACAAAGCGACTTCATTAAAACCACTATTAGGCGGTGCAATCACGAGAATCGCGTTGATGCGTTCCAAAGCAATTACTTGATAAGTCGGTGATGTTTTGCCATATAGGGCTTTCAGTATTTTATCTAACTCGCCCTGCACATCCGTTG
>Ga0233403_10001710_pt1 | contig 10038 bp, 9 predicted proteins | sample Na_oxic_1_MG_FD_179866 | JGI IMG/M metagenome (GOLD analysis project Ga0233403, IMG submission 179866) | Seawater microbial communities from Saanich Inlet, British Columbia, Canada - Na_oxic_1_MG | ecosystem: Environmental > Aquatic > Marine > Inlet | place: Canada: British Columbia | collected...
ATGAAGCCGTTAAGGAAGCGGTGGTGATACTGTATGAAGCCGATGACAATAAGCGGTTAGTGGCTTATTTCACCACCGATTCAGCCGCCGACTACGACGTTTCGACCGTTAAAGAGTGGCTAAAAGCGCGGTTGCCGGACTATATGATTCCCAGTCAATTTATGGTGTTGGAGCAACTGCCGTTGACGCCGAACGGTAAGATTGACCGGCGAGCGTTGCCTGAACCTGATGCCCTTTTCACCAGCAAACATTATCAAGCACCGCGTGATACGATTGAACTCCAACTGGTACGAATCTGGGAAAACGTGTTAGAAGCGCGTCCTATTGGTATTAGCAATAACTTCTTTGAACTCGGTGGACACTCCTTATTAGCCGTTCGTTTGATGGCTCAAATTGAACAACTATTTGACCAACATTTATCTCTGGCAACGCTTTTTCAAAATGCGACGATAGAACAACTCGCTATCCGGTTACGCCAACCAACCGAGGGTTTACCTTGGTCGCCTCTGGTGGCTATTCAAGCCGTTGGTGAAAAACCACCTATTTTCTGCGTTCATCCAGCCGGTGGCAATGTCTTATGCTATTTTGAATTGGCACAACAACTCGGTATCGAACAACCCTTTTATGGCCTACAAGCCGTTGGAATGGAATCGTCCCAAGTGCCTTACACACAAGTTATTGATATGGCCGAGTTTTATCTCAACGCGCTGCAAACCCAGAAGCCTCAGGGTCCCTATCAACTGGCCGGTTGGTCGTTCGGCGGCTTGGTGGCCTTTGAAATGGCAAGACGGTTACAAGAACAAGGTGAGTCGGTTTCTCTGTTAGCGTTATTGGATAGCGCAGTGCCTTCTCTCCGGAAAGAACATCAAGAACCAGAAGACGATGCCCAACTGTTATTTGACCTCCTACCAGAAGAGATTTCCCTGTCATTGGAACATTTACGGCAACTGACACCAGATGAACGGTTGAGTTATGTGATAGAACAAGGCAAGCAAGTGGCTGTCTTTCCGCCAGATATTAACGTGGCGCAAGCAAAACGTTTATGGCACGTTTTAAAAATCAACGCCGAAGCCGCTCGGTGCTACCAACCGAAACTTTATCATGGCCAGATAATTCTGTTCCAAGCCACTTTACAACCAGAGAATATGCCGATAACAGAGCCGGATTCTGGCTGGAAAGAGTATGCCACGGCGGGCGTTGAAATAGTCAAAGTGCCCGGCAATCACCAAAATATGGTCAAATCGCCTCATGTTCAGACGCTGGCTGAACAACTGAAACTCTATCTGAAGTCATAGTTGGATCATTTAGGAGCGTACAACTCAATAGCGTGGGGCTGAGCAGAATGTGCTTCACTCAAAGTGGCAGAGCTTATGGTACCGGCTACATAAGTAGCCATGATGACTCTCCCGCACGTTAAAACTTTGGCTGACAAGCTGTCTCACTATTTATCACATCATTAGGATAACCGGTTTTAAAAACCGGTCTGGTTTAATTTGAGTCTTATTAAATTGATTCGCTCGTGTCATCAATTAAGAAACTTGACTTTTTAGTTCTTGTGCGCGTTATCACATCATTGAGAATTTCTTGATAAAATTCAAGGAGTTTCGTGGAACCACCACCGGTTTTGATAAGCTATTGGCTAAATGGTCTCGCAGGGATTGAGCTTGATTTGGTCTGATTGGTCATCAGGCCGGCTTGTATGTCAGGCGAAAATCGCACTAAGCGCTCAACCTCTATTTTGTCAACTTATTTAATTGATGACACGCCCTAATATAGTACTATTTAGTTTCATTTTTAAGTATTGATGAACTGGACAACAGATACAAAAAAATATTTTCCAAAAAACTTTTCAGGCTACACTGTAGCCTGAAAGCTGGAAAAAGTTTCAAAGACAATTTAGCCTAAAACTTTGTCCAACTTTTTGGTAACCGTTAATTTGCTTCCTTAATAATATCTACTCCCGCTGGCGGTGTGAAGATAAACAGTCCTTCATCCAAACTGAAATTGGGATTCAAACGAGGGAATGTGATATAAGTGGTTTGTCCCAGATTGTCCACGAGTTCTAAACCCTGTAAAGTTTTACCGCGCAAGTTGATATACATTTTCTCAAAGGTTGCATCAGCATCTTTGGGGAGGAGTTCAAAGCGTGTTTTGCCCTTTTTAGAGGGCTGTTGATTCACAAAAAAGTCTTCTTCTATCTTGCGAGCACGGCTCAATAAAAAGGCCGGGGTTTTTCCCAATATCTTGTTCAGCCTTTTCTCAGTGACTTGTTCTAAGTCCTCGTCATATATCCATACTCTTTTCCCATCCGCAACTATCAATTGTTCGTAAGGATATTGATATTCCCAACGGAATCTGTTGGGACGTTGCATGTACACAAGTCCCCGTGATTCTTCTATGAGCAGGTTCTGTTCATTATAGAGCTGTTGCTCAAATTGACCGTGCAAGGTGTATAACCCCTGAAAAAAACTGTCCAGACTGTCATTGGCATAAAGCCAGTTGGGTGAACATAAGAGTAAAATAAATAGCCAGTATTGTTTCATAGTCGATCCCTGGTGTGAAAATTAATTTGTTTGGTTCAAGTTTTTTGCTTATTTTTACGAAAATCAGTTTTTTCGGTTCTAAAAAATTCACTGATTTCAAGCGAATAAAGAGCAACTTGATTTGCTCTATCTACCTTGGTGTTATTGTAGGGGTAATCCCTTGTGGTTTATTACCCCTTGTAGATAGATAAGTAACGCTGCTACGCGGCTTGTTTCCATTTGATATTGCAGCCAATACTAGGGATTTGCTCAGGGTTAACCGGTTGTCCTGCCACTATCGCGTCTAAAGCCGCTCGGAGTTCTTCGCCGGTGACGGGAACATTGTTCTTGGGGGTCGCGCCATCCAAACGGCCTCGGTAAACACACTTTAAATCTTTGTCAAAGACATAAAAATCCGGGGTACAGGCTGCCAGGTAGGCTTGGGCAACTTCTTGGGTTTCGTCGTACAAATAGGGAAAGGTATAACCGGCTTGTTGCGCGACTTCTTTCATTTTATCCGGGGAATCGTCAGGATAGTTGTCAACATCGTTGGAACTTATTGCAATAAAGGAGAGGCCTTTCGCTTGGTATTCATTGGCCATTTTCACTAATTCCGGTTCGATATGTTTGACGTATGGGCAGTGATTGCAAATAAACATAATCATCGTGGCAATGTCAGATTTTAAGCTCTGAAGCGTCGCCATTTCGCCGGTGACGGTGTTGAGTAGAGTAAAGTCGGGGGCTTGTGTGCCTAATGGCATCATATTGGAGGGTGTGGCTGCCATAATTGTCCTCTTGATTTGATCAATTAAGTGATTTTATAATAAAGCTTGATTTTAACGGATTTTTGAGTTTTGAAAAAATTTTTTTTAGAAATCCAGTGACTAAAACTTATTCAAGTCAAAGTTCCTTTATTGGTTTCCGCCTATAAGTGCCTGACTGAGCATATCGAATATTTGGTAATCTTGAAATGTGGGTGATGGAGTCCTAACCGTAGTTAGGAGAGCCTAAACCAAAGTAGGGACTCCTAAAAACATATCTCCCATATTTCAGAACTATACTCAGCGCAGCAACAAACTTTCAGGCTAAGTATAGACGACATTTTACCATTTTTTAATCAAAAAAATTGAGTTTCTTACCGTGTCAGTAGAGTATTACTCGGTTTAATTTTCAAGTCACGATGATTTGCTGAGTTTTTGGATGCAATTATAGCGTTTATCATTTGAATAAACTACACCTCCCCAACCGGAATGTTGAGAAGCCCAGGTGAAACCTGGGGAACGTTTATGACTTTAGGCTAAAATTTTGTCCAACTTTTTGACTTAATTTGCTGTTAAACAACTGGTTTAGCGATTAACTTTAAAAAAATTTCTCAAAAAATATATATTTGTACATGACTTTCCGCCATTGACAAAAAAGTTAACTTGGTTTGTCAGTTATAATCGGTTTGACTGATATAATGACACTTGATGACTTGCGACTGACAAGCAAACATATCTATGATTTGGCGAAGGTATTGGTACTGAGTCAAAAAATATATTTTGATTTGATGGTTTTTGAGAGTTTAGCAACCGGTTCATTATAATATGCGGGGCATATTCCTTGCTGAAAATAATTCAAATATTGATTTTACTGAAACATCAAAGTGTCCGATAGTCAGGCAATCAGTAGTAATATAAGGTATAGTCTTTTAGCTCAATAAATTCGATAATCAAGTTTTGGAGTTAAGCCTTTTTTAAAGGCGAACAAAAATCAGCAATCAAAACTTGAACACCAAGCAAAATCCTTGCCAAAAACTGGGGTTATCTTCCTTTTCACAGATAGGAAAATTATTGACAGAATAAGACCAAGTATCATTATAAATCAATGAATTATAAACAAATCAGGCCGGAAATGTGCCCATTCCTCAAGGAAAAATTTGATGAATGAGCGAGAATTTAATTTTACTAAATACGATTTCGACCGACTACGTCAATTGATCAACGAGCATACTGGCATCAAATTATCAGATCACAAACAAGAGATGCTTTATAGCCGTTTATCGCGCCGTTTACGATCCCTCAATTTGAGCAGCTTTTCCAGTTACTATAAGCTATTAAAATCAGAAGGCGGAGAAGAATTAATACATTTTATTAATGCAATAACGACTAATCTTACCGCATTTTTTCGGGAACCGCATCATTTCCAGTTATTGGAACAAGTGTTGTTGCCACAATTACTGGCTAAAAAACAAGTCACGCGCCGCCTGCGTATTTGGTCAGCCGGCTGTGCCAGTGGCGAAGAGGCTTATTCGATAGCGATAATCGTTAAAGAAATCGTACCTGCCAACTGGGATGTCAAAATTCTTGCCACCGATTTAGATTCATCCGTGCTAGAAAAAGGTAAACAAGGTCTATATGAAGAAGAAAGGTTGTCAGGAATGTCGCCCGCGCGTTTGAAACGCTGGTTTAAAAAAGGAGCCGGGACATACACAAAACCAATACAAGTTTCCGAAGAATTACAAAAATTAATCACATTTAAACATCTTAATTTGATGCATGGTTGGCCGATGCGTGGTCCTTTTGATCTGATTTTTTGCCGTAATGTGGTAATTTATTTTGACAAACCTACGCAAAAAATTTTATTTGAACGGTTTGCTAATATCCTTGATGATAATGGCTATTTATTTATAGGACATTCCGAGAATTTGTTTCAGCTCAGTACCCGTTTTCGTTTGCTGCAACAAACTGTGTACGTCAAATGTGATTAGGGCTATAGTGAGAGCCTGGGGGGGGGAAAATGGTTAATAGTCATTATACTGATTTAATTTTATCCTTCGTTCTCGGTCTGGTAGGAGTGCAAGGTACGCATGGAACAAATGAACCTCGAACATTATTTAAATCGGTATAATGGTTAATGGTTAATGGTTAATGAAAAGCTAATCAGTAAGTTATAAACGAAAGAGGAACTTGCAAAACTCCGACGCGCAATTAAAAATCAATCACTTACATGGTTTATTTATTCCTAAGTTATTGTTTTGTCGTTTATGCTCATGAGTTTTGCAAGAGGCTCGAAAGAATACTCATTTTATTTTGTCAGGTAGCAGGAGTCCAAGATTTATCTTGGACTGTCCAAACTAAAATCTGGGCGAAAAACTGGAGCAAAGATTGGACCCCTCCCTACCGGACAAAAGAAAGTTGACAAGGTTACTAGGTCCGGTTAACATTTAGACATAAGTCATTGATTTATAATTTAACTTCATATTTTTATCACTCATTAACAAATATGAATGTTTTGGCAAATTTCAACAGAACCTAGTCACCTTTTTATTTGCAAGGCGCGGAATGTAAGATATCAAGGTGACCGTTTTTATTAGATTGGTGGCGAAAAAACTTGAGCCTAAAAAAGTGAATTTCAATGAATTTAAATAAGATGGCATTAAACAATTAAGTCATTCGAGTTGTTGCGAATTTTTTGCCAAAAAACTTGAGCCTAAAAAAGGATTTGAATTGAAATGAATTAAAATGGCCCGACTTTAAAATATAACTCATTGATTTATCACTAATATTATCTCATTGAACGGTTACCAACAAGTCTATTAACCAACCATTAAGAATTAACCATTAACCATTAACTCTCAATTCACCGCTTTATTTCGCAACAAGTCGATTAACGTCATAACAAGTTATAACCAGATTCAACACATGCTATGGATCCGCCTTTTTTGCCGCGTGCTTTGCCCGGTTTTAAGCACATTAAACGTTACTGGGATCATCACAATCATTGTTGGGTGGCGAAAATTTTGCCGGGTGAATACTATGTAACTCGCCATGATGAAATTTTAATGACAGTTGTAGGTTCCTGTGTGGCAGCTTGTATTCGAGATAATGTCCGTGGCATTGGCGGAATGAATCATTTTATGCTACCAGATGTGTCAATAGATAAATGGGATAATACCCGTGTCAGTGCCGCAAATCGCTACGGCAGTTTTGCTATGGAACATCTGATTAATGACATTCTCAAACACGGTGGTAGACGTGAAAATCTTGAATTGAAGCTATTTGGTGGAGGACGCATTATGAGGAATATGGCCAACATTGGCCAAAAAAATATTGAATTTGTCAAAAATTATATCCGAACTGAATGCCTAACCTTACTGGCAGAAGACCTTGGTAGCATTTATCCTCGCAAAATACTTTATTATCCAGCCAATGGGCGGGTACGCGTTAAAAAGCTGCGAGCTATAGAACAAATCATTCTTCAACGTGAAAAGGCTTATCGGCGTAGTATAGAAACTCAACCCATTGCCGGTGATATTGATCTTTTTTAACTAATTGAGTTATATATATCAGCATTGACGCATTATGCCCAACACGATACGGGATTGACGCGCAAGCCCGAAAGGCGCCGTACCTGAAAATGGGTGCTTCAGTTCATTGATAACAGAACAAATTGATAATGATAAGGAATGGCGAAAAAATCCCCGTTGCTTCAATGCCATTTGGGCGAACACTTAAATAAATCCCCGACAACCCCAGAATACATAGATTGTTTGGGCTTTCCTAACTGTCAGCCCTTAATGGCAGTGCCACCTTGCTTGCATCCCATCTATCCAGGTACTAACACCGATATTTTAACGATAGAGGAGCTAGGGGTGTGTTTGGATTATTTTTTCGTTGATCCTAAATAAATAAAACAGGAGAATGATCGGCGTGTCGAAAATAAAGGTATTAATTATTGATGACTCGGCCCTAATTCGGCAGATGTTGACCAAAATCATCAACTCTGCACATGACCTTGAGGTGGTAGGCACAGCTGCTGATCCGTATATTGCCAGAAACAAAATCAAACGCTTCAATCCTGATGTTTTGACATTGGACGTAGAAATGCCACGCATGGATGGCTTAGCATTTTTAAATAATTTAATGCGTTTACGGCCCATGCCGGTCGTGATGGTGTCAGCACTCACTCAAAAAGGAGCAGATACTACCCTACAAGCGTTAGAATTAGGCGCGGTAGATTTTATCTCTAAACCGCAAATTGATATTGCCCAAACTTTTGAATCTTACTCAGAAGAAATTATTAGCAAAATCAGAACGGCAGCCAGTGCCCATATACGCCCATCGTTATTACCAGAAAAAATATTTAAGGTGCCGCCGAAATATCCCGTCGATGTCATTCTTGAGAAAACTGGATACCCTCGTCATTTTAGAACCACCGAAAGAATTATTGCTATTGGCGCATCCACCGGCGGTACTGAAGCTATCAAAGTGTTGCTAACAAAAATGCCACCCCATGCGCCCGGTATCGTCATTAGTCAACATATCCCGGCCAGTTTCAGTTCCTCTTTTGCGGTGCGAATGAATCAATTGTCAGCGATGATCGTATCAGAAGCTGAAGATGATAAAGTCATCTTGCCTGGACATGTTTATATCGCACCTGGCAATTATCATTTATTAGTTGAACGCTCAGGTTCACGTTATCTCTGTCGTTTACACCAAGGAAATCCGGTGAATCGTCATCGTCCCTCAGTTGATGTGCTTTTTCGATCTTGTGCCCAACATGTTGGCCCTAATGCGATTGGGGTCATTCTTACCGGTATGGGAGATGATGGGGCTAGTGGAATCAAAGAAATGCAAGAAGCTGGGGCCGCAACCGTGGCACAAGATGAACATACCAGCGTTGTCTGGGGTATGCCCGGCGAAGCCGTCAAACGAGGCGGAATAGATTATGTATTACCCCTACCTGAAATTGCGGACAAAGTGATGTTTTTGTGTAGTGAACAACAAAAATCAGTCACCGGTAATCGCTAATATGGCAAGATTTGGCCTGATTTATCTTGGATGGCTGCGATAAATTGGGCCAACTTTTCATGACAAACCGAGGTATTTGATTATGAATATGAAAAAATTGTTCCAAAGTGTGCTGATTTTGACGCTCTTACTGGTCGTTAAATCGCTCGCATACGCACAAGAAACTGGTGATTCCAGTTCTCCTTCAACTTCATCCCAACCCAACACTGATCCAAGATACATTAATGGCTACAACGAGGGTTTGGCTGAAGGGATGGCTTTCTGCAAAACCAATCCTCGTGCTTGCGGCATCAGTCTCTATGCCACCAGCGGTCGCTCCGAAGAGGACATTATTGATGAAACGATAACACATTGTCAGGAAGAACCAGCTTCTTGTGAAATAGAAGTAAATTTAAACACGGATGGTTCCACCGAAGCGGGTAAAAAAGAATGCCGCGAGGATCCAGCCTCCTGCAACATAGACACGGAAGCTTACCTTGAACAAGGCCAACAACAATGCCGTGATGATCCGGCTTCCTGCAATATAGATACTGAAGCTTACCTTGAACAAGGCCGGCAACAATGCAGCAACGATCCCGCCTCTTGCGACATCAACCCGGCCAGCTACATAGAGCAAGGCCGACAACAATGTGTGAATGATCCGCCTTCTTGTGGCATCAATGTCAACCAAAACCTCGCTGAAGCCATCCAAGAAACCAAAGCACAATGTCAGAGTGACCCAAATTCTTGTGGTATTGAACTCAAGAATTGCCCAACGCCCAATCCAGAAGAATGTGATCCGGTAACCGTTCACGGTTTTTTCTCGCTAAGCGAGGGTAAATTACACCTTCCGGCGGTCGATGTACCTACCGCATTTGACGGCACCGTGACAAGTTATCAGGTAGAAATGAAACAAATACCAGGGCAACCTGATAAGCCGTTTTTATTTTCAGTTATCAATATTCTTCCAATAGAGGAAGAAAGTAAATAGCATCAACAGAGAAATCCGATGTTTTTAAAAAATTAATCGGATTTTACGGTCTTTGACTTTTAAAGTAGGCTTGGCTGGTAATCGCTTTTCAACTTCAAAACCTCTATCTTAACAAAACATTTAATCCGTATTAACTAGGAACCAAAGCATATGTCTGATAACAACGTCATTTGTCACACCACGTTAGCTTCTAAGCGGAAAGACATGGAAAATCGTGGTGGAAGCATCAATTGGTTAATAGATTTATTTCTTGAAGAATTGCCCAACTATCTGGGAGATTTACAAAAAGCCATTACTGCCGGTGACGGAGAAGCCATCCATTTAGCCGCCCACAAATTCAAAGGAAGTAGTTCTAATTTGGGAGCAGTTGGCATCATGGCCATTTGTAAACAACTGGAACAGCTAGGAAGTGCCGGAAATATAGAACAAGCCGCCCTATTAATGTCCAATCAGATGGACAAGGAAATCGAACGCTTAAAAGAAGCCTTGATGCAACTGCGGAAATAAACGGTTAACCATTAACCATTATTGAGTTATAACTAAGGGTATTTACGTGGCTCAATTGATTTGGAGACTCTAAATGCGAATTAAGAGTTAAAACTTTCTCATCTAATAAAAACAATACTTTAGAGCCTCTTGCAAAACTCTTTTTGAAAGTTTCCCCAGGTTTCACCTCTTGCTCTTAAAATTCAACCCCTATCGGGGTTGTCCCAGGTTTCACCTGGGGTGAAAGCAAGAGGCGAGTGGGGTTATT
>Ga0233403_10001711_pt1 | contig 10035 bp, 3 predicted proteins | sample Na_oxic_1_MG_FD_179866 | JGI IMG/M metagenome (GOLD analysis project Ga0233403, IMG submission 179866) | Seawater microbial communities from Saanich Inlet, British Columbia, Canada - Na_oxic_1_MG | ecosystem: Environmental > Aquatic > Marine > Inlet | place: Canada: British Columbia | collected...
CATTACCAAAAATATGGAACAATTCCAATTAATAACCAAGGAAATTATATAAACCATTCAACAGTTATAGTTAGAAAATAATTTTTTGAAAATCGTTTATTTTTTATCATTATAACATATTGATTATAAAAAATACTTTATAACTAATTAAAATATATTGTTTTTTTATTATAAATAATTGATTATAAAATTATTTTTAATAAGAAAATATGATTCACACCAGCATATTTTTCATTTTTTTTAAACTGGGGTTCTCGTCTCGAATTAACCATATGTCATTACCTCTTCAAGCCATTCGCCTAATTTCTCCAGTTCATATTCTTTAAGGAAGACTTGCACCTTGGTAACAAAGGGTTTTAACTTTACGGAAGCCCCCGCTAAAATAATGACCTGTTCTTAAAGTTCATTAATGTCACCCATTAAGGTTAGCTCATACAGTTTCTTTAATTCGGCGACTGGGGGAAATACCATTGGGCTTGCTCGCCAACTTGTTCAAATGGCTTAAAAATAGTCTCCAGATTTTTGGGAGAAATACCAACACCCGTGTCTTCTATTTTGAAAGACAAAGAAACTTTGGATCGATCCGAGCTTTGGGTTTGAACCAGGTTGACTTTCAAAGTGACACTACCCTGATCCGTGAATTTAACCGCATTACCCAATAAGTTCAACAATATCTGCCGCAACCGCCGTTCATCACCACGTATCCTATTGGGTAGATTCGTCGTTTCCAAATAAAAGTTAATGCCATTGTTTTCAGCACGTATATTGATGAGTTCGCTAACACCATTCAGTAATGAAGGTAAATTAAAATCTTCTTCGTGCAATTCTATTTTACCCGATTCGACTTTAGCCAAATCCAATATATCATTAATAAGGGATAACAGATGATTGCCACTTTGCTCAATCACATTCAAGCCATGTTGCTGTTTAGTACTGAGAGAACGATCACCTTGTAAAATTTGGGCAAAGCCTAAAATTCCATTGAGTGGGGTACGTAATTCGTGGCTCATGTTGGCTAAAAAAATGCTTTTAGCTCGGTTAGCCGTTTCCGCGATTTCTTCCGCTTTTTTTCTGATGATGATTTCTTGTTCTAATTCGCGGGTACGTTCTGCAACTTGTTCTTCAGCTTGTTAACGTTGGATAATTTCTTGTTTCAAACTTTCATTTTGCTGTCTTAATAGCCGACATCGCGTAAGATTCCCATCAATAAGCGTAAATTAGCCGGCGTGTCATCAACCACTAGAATATTAGCAGTTGATACATCAATAGTAGAGTTCATGATTGTAGTCCTTGAGCTTGCCGAATCAAATCTAAAATTGCATCATAATCAAACACTTCTGCCAATTCCGCCAAGCCATTGGCTAAATTGGGAGACTGGACACGAATTTCATTGATGATACTTTCGATCTGATCCGGATCATTCAAGTCAGTAGCCTCTTCAAAACGGGCGAGTAATTCGGCTGGCAAAGTCGCTAGGTTATCGGGCGTTAATTCATCCTTTTGGGATTTTATTGCAGAGGTTTGAGTGGGTTCATCATAGATATATTCTACCCCAATCTGTTTGTGCATGATGTCAAAAATATCCGCTTCTTTAAACGGCTTGCGTAAAAAGTCATCACAACCTGCATCTAGAACAATAGCCCGCTCTTCTTCTAAGACACTGGCTGTTAAGGCGACGATAGCTGTAGCTTGACCTTTTATATGGGTTTTAATTTGTTGCGTGGCCGTATAACCATCCATCACTGGCATCCGCATATCCATCCAAATTAAATGCGGTTGCCATTCATCCCATATCTTAACAGTTTGTTGACCGTTTTCGGCTTCTTTGAGTTCAAAGCCCAATGGATTCAGGAGTTTGATTAGCAATTGCCGATTGCTCCATTTATCATCAACAATTAAAATTCGATAGCGAAGTTGATTGGGGGCTAAAGCAATAATGCGTTTTTCATGAGTTTGCTGTTTAATATCAGTAGCTTCAGATAATTGACATTGAATCTGAAATTGAAAAGTCGTTCCTCGTCCTACTTCACTGGTTACCACCATATCGCCACCCATTAATTGGACAAATTTGCGGCTAATGGGTAAACCTAAGCCAGTACCTTCCTGAGATTGCTTGCCGGTCTCTGTTTGCACAAAGGCTGTAAATAGTTCGTCTAATTCATCTGGAGCAATACCGGATCCGGTGTCTTCAATGGCAAATTCAATGACGGCTCGTGGTTGCTTCAATTCTGTTTCAATCGTTTTTGAGTTTATTCGTAGGATGATTCCACCATCAATGGTAAATTTCAATGCATTATTCAGTAAGTTAATCAACACTTGCCGCACTTTGACTTCATCGGTGTACAGGTATTGGGGAACTGACAGTTCACGTTCAAATAGCAATTGCAAATGTTTGTCATCAGCTTTTAGATGAAACATATCTTCTAAATCTTCCAAGAGACGATATAAGTCAAAATGGTTTTCGTTGAGCGTGGTACGACCGGCTTCAATCTTTGACAAATCCAATACTTGGTTGATTAAATTGAGAAGATGTTCACCACTGCGACTGATGATACCCACATTTTCTTGATTTTCCTTATCCAGTCTTTGGCTACGAGTCATAATTTGAGCGAAGCCGAGAATCGCGTTAAGTGGCGAACGAAGTTCATGGCTCATGTTGGCTAGAAAAGTGCTTTTGGCTTGGTTGGCAACTTCGGCTTTTTCTTTAGCCGTGCTTAACTGTTGATTGGAATCTTGCAATTCAGTAGTGCGTTTCGTTACCAAGGTCTCAAGTTCACGATTACGTTGTTCAATAGAGTAAACGCGCCAACGATAGCCGACGAAAACGCTCCCAAATAAGAGAACAATCATCATTCCTCGAAACCAGACTGTCTGCCACCAAGGAGGCGTGACTATCACCGTGACGTCAACCATTTTATCGCTCCACAAACCGTCGTTATTTGAACCTTTCACGCGAAAGGTATAGGTTCCGGGGTCCAAATTTGTGTAGGTGGCACGCCGTCTGTGACTATTGACATACCGCCAATTATCATCAAAACCCACCATTTGATAGGCATAGCGATTCTTTTGCGGAATACGATAATTCAAGGCAGCAAATTCAAAACTAAATACATTTTGATCATAATCCAAGATGATTTGATCTGTGATGGTGATATTTTCTGGTAAGGGCGAGTCGGCCCCAATTGAGACTGGTTGATTAAATATTTCAAATTTGGTCAATATAACGGGGGGCTGATAGGTATTATCAGTAAAGGTCTCAGGATTAAAAATATTAAATCCTCTTGAACCACCAAAGAACAGTTCCCCAGCCTCATTCTTCAAAACGGCATTTCTCAAAAATTGTGAACTTTGCAAACCGTCAAGTTGGTCATAGTTGCGAAATGTTTCAGTTTGAGGATCAAATTTGGATAAACCGCTACCGCCGGTCCCAATCCATAAGTACCCTTGGTTGTCTTCGATAATCGTCATGACAAGATTATCAGCCAAACCATCTTCACTATCATAAGTTGTGAATGTTTTGTTCTTTTCATCAAATTTATGAAATCCATTTTGGGTGCCAACCCACAGTATACTTTGACTATCCTCATAAATCTCATTGACATATTCATCCGGTAAATAGTTATTGGTAAAGGTCTCATCAAGTGGATTAAGCCGACTCAAACCACTCCCAGCCGTACCACACCATAGCGCACCTTTTGAATCCAGATATACTGTTACCAACCAATTCGATATTAAACTATTGGGGTTATTTTCATCGGTCACATAATGGGTAAATGTTTGACTGGTTACATCGAATTTATCTAATCCTGCACCACCGGTACCAATCCAAAGCAGGTTGTTTTTAGCATCAACAGCTATCCCTCTCACATAATTACCCGCTAAACTCTTGCTATCATCAGGGTCATGCTGATACTGGGTAAACCGTTCATTCAATGGGTCAAAGTGAATGAGTCCATCTACGACACTGCCTATCCAAACTCCTCCCTTACCGTCAGGGGTCATGACTCTAATATTGGTCGGTGCAAACCCATGTCGCTTTTCATCAGGGTCATAAAAGGTAAAGTCACCGTTTTTTCGATTAAGACGGTTAAGCCCATTAATTGTTCCAATCCATACTATATCTGGATTATCCTGATAAAATGCCGCGACTGGACTCCCCTGTAATGTATTGGGCAGGTTGGGATTGGGTGGATAACGTATAAATCGCTCACCATCAGGGTCATATTTATTGACCCCATTCCATGTTCCAATCCACAAGTTACCCATCGTATCTTTATAAATACTGGAAGTTGTATTATTACTTAAACTATATGGGTCTTTTGGATCCGGAGTGATATGAGTCACATATCCGTTTTTTGGATTGAAAATGTTTAACCCGTTTCCGAACGTAGCTAACCATAATAATCCATTATCATGGGGATAAATAAAAGCAATTGCTGCCTTACTGATACTGTTCGGATTGTTTTGAGCAGGCATATAACGGGTAAATTGTCCAGTCGTTGAGTCAAACTTATTCAGTCCATCTTCAGTACCCACCCAAACGATATTTTGGTCACCAACATAAATCGACCAGATACTGTTATTACTCAAACTATTTGGATCGTCAGGGTCATGGCGATAGTGAGTAAATTGTTCTGTTTCGGGGTCAAAACGATTTAAACCGGTATCATAAGCACCAATCCACAATATTCCTCGACTATCCTCATCAATCACCGTTAAATTATTTGAACTTGGTGTATTGTCGTCTGTTGGATCATGACGATAATGGGTAAATGTTCCGGTTTCTTGGTTAAGCAAGGCTAAACCTCCGATTCGCGGTGTTGTAGCCCAAATTCTAGCTTGACTATCTTCATATACCCACCAAATCTTTCCATCACGACTGATACTGTCCGGATTGTTTGGATCAGGTTTGTAGTTGGTAAAATCATCCGTCGCTAGATTATAGCGACTAATTCCGCCCCCCCAAGAGGCACTCCAGATATCACCGCTGACTTTGCCTTTATGGAGAGTCCAACTTTCATTGTGCCCTAAACTACGGGAGTCCTTAGGATTATGTGAATATGACTTAAATTCAAGTCCATCATATCTGACCACGCCTTTCTTGGTGGCTATCCAAATAAATCCTTGATTATCTTCGAGTACAAACTGGGTTGTGTTGTTTGGTAAGCCATCAGCATCAGTAAAACGGGTGAATTTCAACTGATCGGCCCCTTGATTAAGGGTTGGGTCAATTTGGATAAATTGTTCTGTGTCCTCAGTTGGGTTAGCCACCTTTGTGGTAGTGGGAATTATGTGAGGTGATTTTTCTGATTCTTGAGTTGCAATCGCTTTGCTTGGGTGATTGGTAAAGATGCACCAGGCTAACAGTATTATGGTTTTCTTGTAATTTTTCATTTTAATCATACTAGCTGGTGTGTCATCAACCACTAAAATATTAGAAGTTGACACATCAACATTATCGTTCATGATTGTAGTCCTTGTGCTTGTTGAATTAAATCTAAAATCGCATCATAATCAAACATTTCTGCCAGTTCCGCCAAGCCATTAGCTAAATTGGGAGACTGGACACGAATTTCATTGATAATACTTTCAATCAGGTCTGGTTCAGAGAGTTCAGTGGCTTCTTCAAAACGAGCGAGTAATTCGGCTGGCAAAGTCGCTAGGTTATCGGGCGTTAGCTCATTCTTTTGGGATTTTATTGCAGAGGTTTGAGTGGGTTCATCATAGATATATTCTACCCCAATCTGTTTGTGCATGATATCAAAAATATCGTGTTCTTTAAACGGCTTGCGTAAAAAGTCATCACAACCAGCAGAAAGAACAACGGCCCGTTCTTCTTCTAATACGCTAGCAGTTAGGGCTACGATAGCGGTAGCTTGACCTTTGATATGGGCCTTAATTTGTTGCGTGGCGGTATAACCATCCATGACCGGCATTCGCATATCCATCCAAATTAAATGTGGTTCCCATTCTTCCCAAACGGCTATGGCTTGTTGCCCATTTTCAGCTTCTTTGAGTTCAAAGCCGAGTGGGTTGAGGAGTTTGATTAACAATTGTCGATTGGTCCATTTATCATCCACAATTAAAATCCGATAGCGAGGTTGATTGGGTGCTAAAGCAATGATGCGTTTTTCATGAGCCGATTGTTTAATTTGAGTGGATTCAGATAATTGACACTGAATCTGAAATTGAAATGTGGAACCCCGTCCCACTTCACTGGTAACGATCATATCACCACCCATGAGTTGGACAAATTTGCGGCTGATGGGTAAACCTAAACCGGTCCCTTCTTGGGATTGTTTGCCGGTTGATGTTTGCACAAAGGCGGTAAATAGCTCGTCTAATTCATCTGGCGCAATACCGGGCCCAGTATCTTCAACTGCAAATTCAATGATAGCACGTTGTTGCTTTAACTCCGTTTCAATGGTTTTTGAATTAATTCGCACCGTGATTCCGCCTTCAATGGTAAATTTTAACGCATTATTCAGCAAATTGATCAACACTTGGCGTAATTTGAGTTCATCGGTGTAAAGATATTGGGGAACTGAAAGTTCACGTTCAAATAGCAATTGCAAGTGTTTGTCATCCGCTTTCAGATGAAACATATCTTCTAAATCATCCAATAGACGATAACAATCAAAATGGTTTTCGTTAATCGTCGTCCGTCCGGCTTCAATCTTAGATAAATCAAGTACTTGATTGATTAAATTGAGAAGATGTTCACCACTGCGACTGATAATACCCACATTTTCTTGATTTTCCTTATCCAGTCTTTGGCTACGAGTCATAATTTGGGCAAAGCCGAGAATGGCGTTCAGTGGCGAACGCAATTCATGGCTCATGTTGGCTAAAAATGTGCTTTTAGCTTGGTTAGCGGCTTCGGCAGCTTTCTGGCTTTCACGTAATTCACGAGTTCTTTCATCCACCTGAATTTCAAGTTGACGCTTTTGCCTCTTAATAAGATTGACTCGCCACCAGAATCCACCAAAAATGATACTAATGACTAACATGAATACAATGCCTCTAAACCAGAGGGTTTCCCACCAGGGTGGCAAGATAATGACTTTAATTGACTTTTCTTGTTCATTCCACACCCCATCATTATTAGAGGCTTTCACTCGAAAGGTATAGGTTCCTGCATCTAAATTGGTATAAGTCGCAAAGCGTCGTTGGGCATCTGTCTTAGTCCAATCTTTGTCAAACCCTTCCATTTTATAGACATACTGGTTTTTAATTGATGAGGTGTAATTTAAACCCGCAAATTCAAAACTGAAGGCTGATAGATCATGCGTTAACGTTATTGAATCAAGCTCACTGATATGTGTGTTTAGCACCGAACCATCACCGATAGGTACCGGCTCATTGAATAACAAAAAATCGGTTAACACGACTGGAGGCTGATGATGATTATCGGTAATCTCGGTAGGATTAAAGCGATTCAGTCCATTAGAACCCCCAAAGTAAAGTTCTCCATTGGGATGTTTAGCGTAAGCCCAAGCTCGAAAGAAGTCGCCTTGCAATCCATCATTAATATCATAAGTTTTGAAAGTCTCGGTTTGGGGATTAAATCTAGCCATACCTTTGATTGTGGTTATCCACAAATAACCTTGATTATCACCTAAAATACTTTGGATTCGATTATGAGGCAGTCCGTCTGTTTTAAAATAATGCGTAAACTGCTTCGTTTTGGGATCAAACTTATTGATCCCTTGCTGGGTAGTCAGCCATAAGATACCCTGCTTATCTTCATAGACATTCTGGACCGCATTATTACTCAAGCTGTTGAGGTTATTATCATCATGTTGATAATGGACAAACTGCTCAGTTTTGGGGTTAAACCATTCAAAGCCATGCCCGGTACTAATCCATAAATTCCCACGACTATCCTTGAAAATATTCCAGATATTATCATCAATTAAACTTGCATGATCACCCGGTTGATGACGATAATGGGTAAAATATTGGCCATCAAATTTATTGACACCATTGAAGTGTGTGCCAATCCATAAGTTTCCCAAATCATCTTCAACAATGGCGCGCACCCGGTTACCACTTAAACTGTGCGGGTCATCTGGATTTTGCTGATAATGGGTAAATGTTTCAGTTTGTGGGTCAAACTTATTGAGACCACCACCCCAAGTTCCAACCCAGATGAAGCCTTGACTATCTTCAAGGATCGGATGAACAAAGTTATGGCTCAGGCTTTGAGGCTGATTTTTATCATGTTGGTAACGAGTAAACTGTTCTGTCATGGGGTCGAATTTATTCAAACCGCCTCCAGTCGTGCCAATCCATACGATACCTTGACGATCAATATGCATCCCAAATAAATCCGAAATCGTGAGACTGTTAAGGTTATTAGGATTATGCTGATAAAGGTGGAATTTTTTACGTTGGGGGTCTAATTTATTGAGTCCGCCGAGTATTGTTCCGATCCACAAAGTACCCGTTTTATCTTTGAATATAGAATTAATCGTGTCATCACTCAATGTGAACGATGAATTGATATCAGACTGATAACGGACAAAATTGTCAGTGTTCGGATTAAACAAGTTCAGCCCGCCTCCTGATGTGCCGATCCATAGTTGACCATTATTGGCTGGGTAAATCACGCTCACAAAGTTATGGCTTAAACTCTCCGGTTTATCTTTATGATGAATATAACGCTTAATGGTCCCATCATGCCGGTTAACTCGATTGAGTCCATGTTCGGTACCGACCCACATCCACTTTTGATCGGGCGAAATATAGATAGCATGAATGATGTTATTGCTGAAGTCATTGTCATCAATATAGCGAATGGTTTGACCGGTTTTGGGCTCAAATTGATTCAAACCGTATTGCGTACCTATCCACAACCATTGACCATAAGGGTCCGGATAGATATAACTAATATGATTATGACTCAATGTGTTTGGATCATTCTTATCATGTTGGTAAGCCGTGAACTGTTCGGTGTCAGGATCAAAACGATTTAAACCGCCGTCTGCCGTTCCAAACCATAAATGACCCCGTTGGTCTTCGTAAATATTACAAATCATATTCCGTGAACTGCTCACCCTATGAGGATTACTTTCATCATGGCGATAATGGACAAAAATCTCGGTTTTGGGGTTAAATTTGTTGATACCATGATTCAGAGTAGTCACCCACAGATTAGCGTGACTATCCTGATACAGGCTTAAAATATTAGATTCACTTAAACTGTTGGGATTGGTTGGTTTATGATTGTATACATGGAATTTGTAACCATCATATTTTGCCAATCCTTCGTCGGTCGCAAACCACATAAACCCAAGAGGGTCTTGTAAAATACTGTGAACAGCCGTGTGGGGCAAACCATCCTCAACGGAGAGATGTTCAAAATAAAGCGTGTTACTGCCTTGGGCATACGTCGTTACCAACATTAATATAAGCAGTATAAGCAATAGATTTTTTTTGAAGGATGTTTTCATTAAGTTCACTGATAAGTTATCCGATAGCGAGGTTGATTGAGGACTTTGAGGATAACCGGTTGGTTATCCTTTTTTCTAAAAATCTGATAAATTAGGGCATGGTTCAATTCAGGGTAACAATGGGAGTTCAAAGCGAAGCTTTGTTTGAGTCTTAACAAAGCTTCGCTTTGAACTCCAATATCAGGACTACCCAATTTTGAACTCCAATCTTATCAATCCTCAAAAACTTCTTGAAGTATATCAAAACGAAAACCCTTAACCAATTTGGTTAAGGCGTTAGCCAGCGGTTTATTTTGTTCGCCAATCACTTCAATAAGAGGTAATACGGCTTGTAAATCTGCTGTTTCTACGGTTTCTTGCAGTTGGGTAAACAAATGACTTGGTAATTGCGTGATTTCCGATTTGAGGTTCTCAGGTTGGGTTTCTTCTTCCCCCTCGGATTCGGTGACTTCGCCACTGTCTTCATACACATAGTTGACTCCGATATGTTTGTGCATGAGGTCAAAAATATCTGCTTCTTTAAAAGGTTTACGTAAAAAATCATCGCAGCCGGCATCCAATATCACCGCCCGTTCTTCTT
>Ga0233403_10001712_pt1 | contig 10033 bp, 8 predicted proteins | sample Na_oxic_1_MG_FD_179866 | JGI IMG/M metagenome (GOLD analysis project Ga0233403, IMG submission 179866) | Seawater microbial communities from Saanich Inlet, British Columbia, Canada - Na_oxic_1_MG | ecosystem: Environmental > Aquatic > Marine > Inlet | place: Canada: British Columbia | collected...
TGACGAGCTTTTTATTGACAACATGACTCACAAAAGGGATACGTTTTGCTTTTGACTCATTAAATGCTTTTTCTGCAATTTCTTCGGATAATAATTTGCTTGTCACTAAATGACGTGCTAATCCGTGGAGATTGCTTTTTGAATTTGAAGTTGTTTTTGAATTTGAAGTTGAAACAGCCATTAGATAATTGTGAATTGTGAATTGTGAATTGACTAAATAATTGTTAACTTTAACAATTAACTATATAGGATTTATGCAAATAAAATATAACTATTTGATTTTATTGCAATAAAAATTTCGCTTGATGATATTGTGAATTTGTCAATTATTGATTTACTTGATGATCAAATTTTTTATGTGATTTGGCGTAGCACAGATCAATTTTTGAGTGTTTATATATGCAACTTATTGATTTTTAAATAAATAATGATTTTAGTCCGTTAAATAATTTTTAAATCCGATTTTTTCAAAAAATCGGATTTCTTGAACCTCGTGTCAAAAAATCGGATATTTTTATTTATTTCAATAAGACGGCTAACTGGCTAACTGAATAAAGTTTTTGAGTAAAGCGTGTCCATGTTGTGTGAGTATAGATTCTGGGTGAAATTGTACACCCATAACAGGATCAGTTTTATGCTGTACTCCCATAATTTCTTTGCCATCATTAGATAATGTCCATGCGTTGACATCTAAACAATCAGGTAGTGTTCCTTTATCAACGATAAGTGAATGATAACGTGTGGCTACAAAGGGATTTTCGATATGAGTAAATAGATTTGTACCTGTGTGATGGATCAATGATGTTTTACCATGCATAATTTTTTTTGCCTGAACAATTTTTCCACCAAATGCCTGAACAATGCTTTGATGTCCCAAACAAACTCCTAGTATGGGAATTTTCCCTACAAATTTTTGAATGACTGCAATAGATATGCCTGCTTGATCGGGTGTGCAAGGGCCCGGGGATATCACTATCTGTTGGGGGGCAAGTACTTCAATTTCGTCACAGGTTATTTTGTCATTGCGAAAGACTTGAACTTCAGTTCCTAATTCACCAAAATATTGGACTAAATTATAAGTAAAAGAATCGTAGTTATCGATCATTAATAACATGCTATTATCCTTAGATTTATTATCAATATATTTTTTTCGATGCTCAAAAATTTGTTCTCTTTCGATAAAACCTGACAGGTTGATCTCGCGCAGCGAAGAACGAAGTTGCAAAAACCTTTCAGGTTTATAGCACTTTGAAGGAATCCAAGATTTATCTTGGAAAACGCAAACCTGATGCGGCTAGTTCTACCGCCTTAAATATGGCACGACCCTTATTCATCGTTTCCTCCCATTCCTTGGCAGGAATAGAATCAGCCACAATACCTGCGCCAACTTGTATATATAAGGTTTGATTTTTTATCACAGCAGTGCGGATAGCTATCGCAATATCCATCTCACCATCCCAAGTGAGATAACCCACTGCACCACCATAAATGCCCCGCTTGATAGGTTCCAATTCGTTAATGATTTCCATGGCCCGTATTTTCGGTGCACCCGATAATGTCCCTGCTGGAAATGTGGCTTTAAGCGCATCCAATGCTGTATAAGAGGGGTCTAATTGTCCAATGACATTAGATACTATGTGCATGACATGGGAATATCGTTCGACAATCATATTATCAGTCACTTCGACACTGCCAGTTTTCGCTACACGTCCAACATCGTTCCGACCCAAGTCGATGAGCATAAGGTGTTCAGCACGTTCCTTAGGATCGTTAAGCAATTCTTGTTCTAACCTATTATCTTCCGCTTCATCATGCCCACGCGGACGGGTGCCAGCAAGGGGACGTACTGTGATCTCCTGATTTTCAACACGTACTAAGATTTCCGGGGATGAACCGACAATATGAAAGTCATCTAAATCTAAATAATATAAGTAAGGTGAAGGATTCAGATAGCGCAATGCGCGATAGACATCTAAAGGCGGTATCTCACAAGCGATATGAAGGCGCTGCGACAGCACAACCTGCATAACATCGCCCTCAACAATATATTCCTTAGCACGTTCCACCGCTTTTTCATAAGTATTTTGTGTGACGCTTGATTTGAAATCACTTTCTGTGACACTAATGCCCTTATGACTACTATAATATGCGGATGGCACATTATCGCGCAAACGCTTGACCAATATATCTAAACGCTGTTCCGCCTTCATTAAGGCATCTGGTTGTGAAGGGATGGCATGGACAATAAGATATAATTTGCCTTTAAGATTATCGAAAACGACAACTTCATCGGACACCATTAAAAGAATATCAGGTGTACCTAAAGGATCATTAAGTTCATTAGAAGCTAAACGGGGTTCAATGTACTGCACTGTGTCATAGCCAAAATAGCCCACCAAGCCCCCAATAAAATGGGGCAAGTTTGGTAATTTTGGTACACGAAAGCGTTCCTGAAATTCGGCAATCCATGCCAAGGGTTCAGAAGTCTGTACTTGTTCTATGACTGTATCATCCTTGAGGACTGAAATATCATGACCATACACGCGCACAATTTCGGATGCTGGCAGCCCAATCATAGAATACCGTCCCCATTTTTCGCCACCTTGTACAGATTCCAATAAGTAGGAATATGACCCTTTGGCTAATTTCAAATAGGCGCTTAGGGGGGTATATAAATCGGCTAAAACTTCCCGCTGTATAGGAATGCGGTTGTAACCTTCAGCCACAAGATCGGAAAATTGTTCAGGTGTCATGTCAATGTTTCAGTTAGTTAAGTCGTGATTTTGGAATCCAAAGCTTTAGCTTTAGGGGAACCTTGCCCTTGCCAAAGCTAAAGCTTTGGAGTCCATGCTACTTTAGAATTGAAGAAAGCTGAGCAAATGAATCAATCACCGCATCAGGTTTTGCAGTGCGAATATCATTTCCATGATTATAGCCATAATTCACGCAAATAATTTGAAACTCTGCCGCTCGTGCCGCTCGTACATCGCTCACAGAATCACCTATCATCAGAGCATTGTGTCTGTCCACCTTAAAAAAATCCGCTGCATAAAGCAAAGGCAAAGGATCAGGTTTCTTTTTGGGTAAGCTATCCCCACTGATGACAAGCTGAAAATGGTCATATAGGTTGACAGCTTTTAATAAGGGTTCTGAAAATTGCGCCGCTTTATTGGTAATACAAGCTATCTTGTATTTTTGTGATTTGAGCCATTCTAAGCCTTTAATCACCTCCGGATAAACTTGACTATGATGACCATTTTCTTGTGCATATATTTCTTTAAAGATAGGAAGTCCTGATTGAAATAAATTTTCGTCAGGTTCGCCCTCTAACTGATCAAGTAAAGCGCGTTTGACCAAACGATCTATGCCATTACCAACCCAATGGCGTACTTTTTCTTCACCACGTTCTGGCATATTTAATTGCGACATCATACCATCAACAGCTGTCGCTAAGTCAGGCACTGTATCTATCATCGTGCCATCTAAATCAATTAAAATTAATTCCGCAGATAAGGAAGTCATCATAAATTAAAATTTGGACAATAATTAAACTTTGGACAATTCATCCCGCATTGCAGCAAGGGTGACTTTATAGTCAGGTGTGTTAAAAATGGCAGAACCAGCAACAAAAGTGTCTGCGCCTGCCTGTGCAATTTCACGAATGTTGTTAATTTTAACGCCGCCATCAACTTCTAAACGAATATTGCGCCCACTTAAGTCAATGATTTTACGTACTTCACGTAATTTTTCTAGGGTACTAGGGATAAAAGATTGCCCACCAAAACCGGGATTGACAGACATCAATAAAATCATATCTACTTTATCTATCACATATTTGATGTAATCCAAAGGCGTAGCCGGATTAAAAACCAAGCCCGATTGACAGCCACATTCCCGTACTAATTGTAAAGAACGATCAATATGTTCACTGCCTTCAGGGTGGAAGGTAATATAAGTCGCACCCGCTTTAGCGAAATCTGGGATAATACGATCCACGGGTTTAACCATCAAATGCACATCAATGGGTGCAGTGATACCATGCTGACGCAATGCTTCACAGATTAAAGGGCCTATAGTCAAGTTAGGCACATAATGATTGTCCATGACATCAAAATGAACAATATCTGCTCCTGCGCTTAAAACGTTAGTCACTTCTTCCCCTAAACGGGCAAAATCAGCCGATAAAATAGACGGTGCGATTAAATAATTAGGTTTTTTATTTGTTTTATTCATATAAACTTTCAGAAAAATAGGTGTTCAGGAAATCTGATTTTTGACAAGAATTTTTAACAGTGCTCAAATTATTTCTTTGACAAGCTATAAACTCATTAAGCGAGTTGTCATTAAAATCACCCGCTTTCAGAGATAAATATAGTACCACTGTTTTGAGGAATGTCAGTTTTATGTAATCGTTTAATGTCTATTAGACATCTTTCCTAAATAATTTTTTCCCTTTAATTTCAGTCTGTTACAAAATTTGATTCCATCATAACATATTGATATATAAGGAAATTAAATTTAATAGGAAAGTTGTCTATTATAAAGAGTTGGAATTAATTTCACTCAATAATCAAGTTTTTAATATTATAAAGAGTTGGAATTAATTTGACTCAATAATCAAGTTTTTGATGTGAGGCAGGCTTTGTGGCGATCAATCAATTTTGGCGTGTTTACAATCGCTCCCCATTGATTATATTGGGAATTATTTTTTTACATAAACCCTATTTTTTATAAATCAAGTACTTACGAAAAACTTGATCATCAAGTTTGAAGAATGTCAATTTTATTTGGCTTGTGTTTGCCTATACGCTGGGTGGTGAAAATTGTGAATTGTGAATTGTGAATGATAAATTGTTAATGAAAATCCAATTTATAAATGATTATTTTTTTTAATAAATATTTTTTAAAGGGAATAGGGATCAACTTTGTTATTAAAAAAACAGGATTTTCTAAAGCCCCAGCTATACGCTAACCCTTTTCTCCTAACGAAATTCAACTTTCTTGATATTAATTTCTCCGATACTTTAGCCTCGAATTCATTTTCGCCATTAATTTTTAAGTCTATCTTTATTGAATGATTATTAAACTAATAATTTCATTATAATTTACTGTTTTTAACAAAAAAATTTAAGCCTATTATGAATTTGGAATTTCTAATTACTAATTACAAATAACTATTTCTATTAATTAATCGTTTTTTCTAAATATGTAGGATCAACGCTCAAGAGCTACTGGCGAATAATCACTCGCAAATAAAAATATTATGTGAAACAATCAGTTATATCATTTTTTCTTCGCTTTCAGGTTGACAAATACATATTAAGGGACATCCAAAAAATAAATTATCCCAAAAAGAAACCAAGTTTTTTGAAAAAACGTCGGTGGATCAAGAAATGTATGGGATAGTTATTTTTTTGAAACTCCCTAACTGAACACTGAATAACTGACTGAAAAAAATGCGATTGTTAATACTTCTTTTATCCTTTGTACTTTCTTTTTCCTGTTTAGCCAAGCCCGTTTATCTCCTTGATATCCGTGTTTTCCAGCCAACAACCCATAAAACGCGCTTAGTTCTTTTATTTGACGGTGTTCCTGTGACACATAATATTTTTACCCTTAAAAACCCTTATCGCCTCGTTATTGATCTGAAAAATACCCGCTTGAACCAAAAAACATTGCCCTTGCCTCCAGATAAAAGTTTGGTGAAGAAGATTCGCAGTGCGCGTCGTCATAAAAAAGATTTACGGATGGTTTTAGATTTAAAAGTGCCAGTGCGTACTAAAAGTTTTTTGCTCAAACCTGACAGTCTCAACGGTTATCGTCTTGTTATTGAGATTAACACATTAAATACTAAATCTTCATCTGCTGGAAATAGGGTACTGATGTCTGCTAAAATGAAAGCATCGTCAGGGCAACGGGTTGTTACAAAACCCAACCCAACGAACCATGGTAAACGCGATGTTGTGATAGCGATTGATGCTGGGCATGGGGGCATTGATCCGGGTGCTACTGGAAAAAGAGGGACGAAGGAAAAAAATATTGTTTTAGCCCTCGCTAAGGAATTAGCAACCCTCATTGCTAAAAAGCGTGGGATGCGTGCTGTACTTATTCGTAACGGCGATTATTTTGTTAAACTACGCAAACGCATTGAATTGGCACGTCAATATCAAGCCGACCTATTTGTTTCTCTCCATGCAGATGCTTATCCAGATGATACAAGAGTGCAAGGTTCATCAGTTTACATGCTGTCGCCTGATGGAGCAAACAGTGAAATGGCGAAGTGGCTAGCAGAAAAAGAAAATGCTGCCGACTTAATAGGTGGAGTCAGTTTGAGTGACAAGGATGATTTGCTGGCTCAAGTATTGCTTGATCTTTCCATACGCAGTACTTTGGAAGCGAGCACTCATGTCGCGCAAAGCGTTTTAAAACAACTCAAAAAAGTCGGTAGGGTTCATACGCCAAAAGTACAGCGAGCCTATTTTATTGTATTGTCTTCTCCAGACATACCTTCTATTCTAGTGGAAACAGGTTTTATCTCTAATCTCAAAGAAGAGCAAAAACTTAGGCAACCTGAATATCGCTTTCGTATAGCAAAAGGCATTTTTGAAGGAATATGTGAGTATTTTGCTAATTATGCTTCTTGGAAGACTTCTTGGGATACTTTGTTAGTGCATCGATAAAGGTATATTTCTTCAGTTTGATAAAAAACAAGTGCAACGAATTGGCGAAATATCCACTTGGCGAAATATCCACCTTGAAAGTTGTTGGAGTTGTTGGAGTACATTTGCGCTTAACTCAACCGATTTGCTTCACCCTATTTTTGTGTCACGACTAGAAAGGAATACAAGATTTATCAAGTAAGAGCGCGGCACAAGATATAGACTTTATGCAAACGGGAAATGCTATATATCAAATAAATAAAATCAATCAGTATAAGTTTAGGACTTTCGCTTGTTATTTAGTAACGTATTGATTTAAAAGGAAATGCAATGTCATCGTTATTAAAATTAAAGTAAAATCAATTAGTTATAAATTTTTAAGCGAAAGTCCTAAAGTTAAATCTGTATAATATTTCATATATTGATTGTAAAAATCACGTAAGGGACGACGCAGGAAATAATATACGCGTGAGAACCCTAAGACCTGTCAGGTTTTTAAAACCTGACAGGTCTGCTGCTACGTCAGTTATTTGTTGCGGTGTCCCTAACGGCTCTGCCTTGAAATAAATTGATCTCACATAGCGAAGAACGAAGTTTCAAGGCTAAAAGCCAAAGTATCCTAAATACTGATTGAATTAGCTGGATTTAGTCTGTTCGCAGATCGATGTCTTGAGATTTATTTAAGGGCTGAGTCGTTACAAAATCACTAACACTTTTTTTCCAACCATGATGAAAGGGTTATCAATGTCAAACCTTAAAGTAATAGCCACGACTTCTATTTGTTTGGGCTTTCTTACAATCACGCCTTCGATTGATGCTCAAGCTGCGCCTTTAGCAAAGCCGTTACCGGGTGCTTTTGTGTGCCCCTTTCCTGACACGCCTTGTTCACCGCCCAGTTATGAGTTTGCTTCTTATGACTTGTCTTTTAATCTTCCTAAACAGTTGAAATGGCAAACTGCCCATAACTCGAACCATTTTTACGCCATCATCCTCAAGAGTGTTAAGGCGATTCACCCTGATCTCGGCGATCCTAACGATGAGACAGAATGCGGCGGCTATTTCTCGGAAAAAGAACGTTTGAAGGTGCAAGCGAGGTTTCCGTCTCGTAAAGTTTTCGCCTCCAGACAGGGTTGTTCCATGGTTTGGTACAACAACGTCAATGAGCAATATAATTTTCTGGCGGTGTATGCTGGAAAAACATTCGGCGAGGCACAAAAAGTTTTGAGGAAAGTGAAAGCAACCAAGGTTTTCCCCAGTGTTAACATCAGAAAAATGCAGGTTGTGGTAGATAACGGGCACTAGCCGCGGCAAATGCTATTCCTTATCTACCTCATTCGTTGTATTTGGGTATTCGGAGTCTGCCAGATTTATCTTGGGTGAATGCCCGCCCAAGATAAATCGGGCAGATTTCAAAAAACCTTAGGAACGTGCATGAAATAAAATTTTCATTAAATGGAATTTTTGCTTGAGAATACAGGGATCGTTAAGTGGGATTGGTTATTTTCAGGAATGCGGTGACGCACAAATTGATTGATTATTTGAACAGCCCATTTTTGAGTACAATCTATTTCTAACCGCACAAATAGAAATCCTTTCATATTAGGAGAAATAAGAAAAAATGAAGAAAGTTTTTTTAAGACATTTTGGTATGGCAACAGCCTGTTGTAGTATTCTTTCCATATCGCCAGTTTTTGCCGAAACACACTTAGGGGCAAAAATGCTGTGGGATTATGCCTATTATAATGGTGTTCATCATCAGACTAATAAATCTGGTAGTGATAATGAAATACGCTTGGTTCGTATTTATTTGATTAACAAATTTGATGAACATTGGTCAGGAATGCTCCAAACCCAAATCAGCGAACACGAAGGTTCAACGAAGACGGTTTGGAAGGAAGCGTTTTTGAAATATAATGGATTAGGCCCATTTGATTTCACGTTTGGTAAGCATAAGGAACCTTTTGGTTTACAAATGTTAGTCAATGCTGAAAGGGTGCTCTTTCTTGAACGGGCAATGATTTCAAGCTCGTTTGCGCCAGAGCGTAGTCTCGGTTTGACCATGTCTACTTATCCCGGCGGAAAAAGCAGCCTTGAACTGGGTATTTATAGTCAGAGTAGTAGTGGTAACTCCTCTTTTTCAAAGGGGGGACCAGAAAAGGATAATCCAGAGAAGGACACCTATGCAGTAACTGGACGTTTCACATTGGCACCCCTGCAAACAGATAATTCTTTGATCCACTTGGGATTAGCAGGTTCTTACCGTGATTTTGGGGGTAATGACTATCAGGTGAAAGATCGCGCTGAAATTCACTTAGCCCAACAGATTGTTACCAGTGGTAAAACGGTTGCTGATAATCTGATTCTATTGGGTGCTGAAGCAGCGGCTGAATTTGGTCCTTTTTCTTTCCAAAGTGAATATATGCAATTATCAGTTTTAGCTAATGAAGGATATGTGGATGCTGATTATGATGGTTATTATGTTCAATTGGGTTATTTGCTAACGGGCGGCTCTCGCGCATATAAGAAAGGGAGATTTGGTGCGGTTACGCCTTCGTCAAAATTCGGTGCTTGGCAATTGATGGCGCGTTATAGTGTTTTAAATGCAGAGGATCATGATGAAGGGGTTAATGTTGAAAATATCGTTTTGGGGCTAAATTGGTTTGCTAATAAATCAGTCCGTATTTCTACTAATTACATCATGACGGAATTAAATGGTGCTGATGCTAATCCAGAGGCGGATGATGGAGATGCCTTTTTGTTCCGTTTTCAATACGTTTTTTGATTTTAATCTGATCGATACTATACTCAGCGCGGGAACAAACTTTCAGACAAAAGTTTTCTAATGAGGCTGGTGGGCAATAAAAGGACTGTTGCCTGCCCCCTACATGACTTTTTTTGTCTGAATCAGAATTAACAGAATTTCAGAATTTGATCTCGCTTCGCTCGGAACGAAGTTTCAGAATTTTCGAGAAACCTTTATTTATTCTTAGGACTTACGCATTGACAAGAAAAGTATTTCATTAAACTGTTTAAATTCAATGTGTTACAAATTTTTTTAATTTTTTGAGAATTTTCACAAATTTAATTCAGTGTCATTTTTTATAACTATATGATTTTTTATAATAATACCTTCGCCAATTCACGGGCATATCATAAGGTTTTTTAACTCATTCCATAGGTTTCACCTATGGCTATTTACGTTTAACCCCTTTGGGGTTACACATCTTACCCCGAAGGGGTTAAAAATAGCCACCGATGAAATCGGTGGAACATGAATCGGGGAAAGCAAACAATTTCAGCCATTTTTGGAATTTGAGATTAATAAAAACAATTTTAGTGCGTGAATTGGCGAAGGTATTAATAATAACCTATTG
>Ga0233403_10001713_pt1 | contig 10029 bp, 11 predicted proteins | sample Na_oxic_1_MG_FD_179866 | JGI IMG/M metagenome (GOLD analysis project Ga0233403, IMG submission 179866) | Seawater microbial communities from Saanich Inlet, British Columbia, Canada - Na_oxic_1_MG | ecosystem: Environmental > Aquatic > Marine > Inlet | place: Canada: British Columbia | collected...
TTTATTTGGCCTTGGCGCGATTGGAGTGCAAAATTTATTTTGCCGTGGCGCGATTGGAGTGCAAAATTTATTTTGCCGTGGCGCGATTGGAGTGCAAAATTTATTTTGCCGTGGCGCGATTGGAGGCATTTGGTATTACTCGGCGAAAGTCGTTTAAATACCAAATTGCTCACATTATGCGGACAAAACGGTGTACGCCTCTCAGTCTTTGATTATTATGGTTATTTCAAAGGCGCGTTTGAGCCAATAGAACAAAATGCCTCTGGCCGTGTGTTTTGAGGGCCAAATCACACAAACTTATTTTGCGGCTTGGCAACAGATTGATGAACGATTGGATTTTCTACCACGGGTGCGGCGGCCCCCGAATAATCCCATTAATTGTCTGATTTCGTTTTTAAATCAGTTGACGTACACCGTCACACGACATGAAACGTTTAAAACCCATCTTGAGGAAACATTCAGTTTTCTCCATTCACCCAGTGCCGGCCGTTCATCGTTAAGCCTAGATTTATCGGAGCCGTTTAAACCCATACTCAGTCATGTTCTCATTTTCCGCATGGTGAAAAAAAAGAGTTTGGAAGACTGTTGGTTTGATCAAAAACAAGGTGTTTGTTTATTGACAGAAACAGGGCGACGCAATGTGGTTGAACAATTTTCGATACGTTTAGAAGAGCAGTATCAAGGGCACACTTATCGTGAATGGTTATATCGAGAAGCCTTGAACATTGAACGCCATTTGTTGAGTGTTGCTTCGTATGAATCCTTTAAGAAAAAGGTGTAAACTATGTATATGTTAATGAGTTATGATGTTGAGGCTAAACGAACTGAGAAGTTTAAGAAGTTGTTGCGTCGATATTTAACGCACACACAATACTCTGTTTTTTCTGGAGATATCACAGAGGCCCAAGCGATAAAACTGCATAGCGATTTAAGCCAATTGATGATCCCAGGAGATCGCGTTATGGCCATTTCTAGCAAAAATAGGCATAATGTAGATGTTGTTCACTTGCTTAAGGATAAATCGGGTAAAGGACAAATCAAGCGGCAAGAGTCGCGCAGCCATAAAAGCGATTTTGAAGTATTGTAATGATAACCCTTATTATTGATATGTGTATAACTTCGCTCGCCTCTAAAGTAAATCACCCCGGGGAACGAAGTTCAGCCATCAGCGATCCGGGCCTATTTTGGCTCTTTCAATTAGCTATGGGTTGGCCGGATCGCGCATGAGTAGAGGGGTTACGCATCCCCATGAGGGGTTATGAGTGATTAAAGCGAATGGTTATCCGCCGTCTTTGAAGCCCGTTACGCATCCCCATGAGGGGTTATGAGGCCAACAATTACCCAATCAATGTTTGTCAAGTTAATTGGTTACGCATCCCCATGAGGGGTTATGAGTTGCATAATGTGTGGGTGAAACTCCATAGGATATTGTTGGTTACGCATCCCCATGAGGGGTTATGAGCCTTTGTCATAGATGTTATCAACAATAACTTCTGTGTGTTACGCATCCCCATGAGGGGTTATGAGATTTGTCCCGAATAGGCATCTAAATCACCATTTTCGTGTTACGCATCCCCATGAGGGGTTATGAGTTCAAAGTTTGCGAAACATTCCCAATTTCATCATTACGTTACGCATCCCCATGAGGGGTTATGAGAGAATCGTTTATAGGCAACAAAAGACCCTGTTGGAAGTTACGCATCCCCATGAGGGGTTATGAGGGAACAGGTTCTGATAATTGGTCTACACCTTTCAAAAGTTACGCATCCCCATGAGGGGTTATGAGTGTCGGACAATAGAACATGAGCATTGATACTTATGGAGGTTACGCATCCCCATGAGGGGTTATGAGAGTTGAGTCCTTGAGATAATCGTGTGTGTTTGTTGGTTACGCATCCCCATGAGGGGTTATGAGCCGTAAAGATCGGCGAAATATTAACTTTATTTGCTTGTTACGCATCCCCATGAGGGGTTATGAGAATTCATTCCCGCGCCCTAGTACCACGCGCCGTAAATGAATCAGATTATTCAGAACAAATTGTTAGTTAATTTGCCACGGAAAAACACAGAAAGCACGGAATGAATTTTTCCGTGTTTTTCCGTGTTTTTCCGTGGCAAAATCTACCCAATTTTACTTTCTCAACTCAAGTGCGCTTTTGAGCCTGTCTCTGATAAAATTCAATGAAAATATCTGAGTTTAATAAACCATGATTGAAAACACACAAACCGAACCTCAACAAATGGGATTGTTTTCGACGCTTTCGGCCGAAACGATTTACAAAATCAATGAGAATCCATTAGAAAAAGTCAAAAACGCTTTTGACATCACTTGTAAACAGGCCTTTGTTCAAAACCCAGAAGGGGCCCTCAAGTTAATGGAAATGCCCGACAAAGCGACTTTAATCGAAAAGAATGTTGAGTTACAAAGAACGTCTGATTTGAAAGTCGATTTAGCCTTTTGGGTAGCCTACCCAAAAGGCTCACAAGCGGCTGGGGAAAGATTTTTATTGCATATCGAATTTCAAAGACAGGCACAGAAAAATATGCCTCAGCGGATGGCTGAATATAAAATGGAATTGGCCCTTGCCAATGCACAACGGGATAAGAAGGGACGGATTTTAAACTATCCCAAAATCCGAAGTTACGTGGTTTATTTTTGGCCGAATGAAGGCATTTCTGATCCCGAATTGTGTTCCCTTAACGAAATAGAGGTTCGCTATCACAAAATTTTGCTCTATGAGAAGACTTTAGCCGAACTCAAGCAAATGGCACTTTGGGAATATGTCGCGTTTGCCCCTATTTTAAAAGGGATAGATGAACAACAGCTCAAAGAAGCGGTTGAGTTGTTAGAAACCTACGCGGGTTCTGATGAGAACAAACGCAGTCGGTTATTACTGACATTGGCTTTTTATTTCAAACGGAAATATCAAAGAAACATCAACGAAATCATTGAGGGGTTTGACAAGATGATAAGCAACACGGCAGAAAGCGGATATTATGCGTTGACACCTGAAGAAGCGCGTCAAGAAAGAGAAGCTGGCCGACAGGAAGGCCTGCATGCAGGAATACAGGAAGGCAGACAGGAAATTCTATCAATGCTGTCTGAGGCTGAGCGTGACAAAATCAGGCAACGCTTGGTGAGTCAAAACGCCAGCTAAAATCCTAATCACTGGGCGAACACGCAGGTTCGCCCCTACAACCCCTGAATACATTGGGTTTGGTAGGGGCAGACCTGCGTGTCTGCCCTTAACGAAGGTGGCATTGAGGCGTTACGCATCCCCATGAGGGGTTATGGGTTTCTTGAAAAAGAAATAAACGCGCTTTGACGCGCTTTGACGCGCTTTGGCGCTAAAGGCGTTTTCGTCTGTCAAGATTATTTTTTCCATAAAAAAAGCCCCAGTCAAAGAAAAATTGCATTCAAAAATGACTTCTAAAAACAACTTCTTAAAGTCGATAATAGCAATATGACAACAATAGTGACAATCATGAACATGAAAGGCGGTGTAGGTAAAACCACTGTCACAATGCATTTAGGTGGCATCATCTCGCTTTATGAATTTGGTGGCAAACTTCGAAAAGTGCTTTTGATTGACTACGATCCTCAGTTCAATTTATCACAAGCTTTTATCCCTGCGAAAACCTATTTTGAACTTGAAAAAGAGCGTAAGACCATTTTGTCAGTGTTACAAGATGACGAAACAGATTTAGACCCCTATTATATTCAAGTGCCGGGAAATGAAGAACCTCCAAAAGTGACCGATATCACCCATAAAATTTATGAGCATCGTAATAAGGGAAGTTGTTTGGACATCATTCCATCAACGCTTGATTTAATGTACATTGCACTTGGGCAATCAGAAACACGAACTCAACCCATTGAGGAACGTTTTACTCACTTTATCAATCAATGTCGAAAAATATACGATTTGGTTTTGATTGATTGTCATCCTGCTGGTTCTATTTTCACCAAAACAGCATTGCAAAATTCTGATCAAGTCATCATTCCCGTTATACCTGACCAACCGTATGCGGAACGTGGAGTGGGTTTAATGATGAAGTTTATTAAGGCTAAAAAATTGGGAAATCATCCACAACCCCATATTTTATTTAACTTAATGCCGCCTTCAGCGGATTCGTCTTCAGAAACCCGTATTCGTGATAATGCTCATTTCACTCACAAATGTATGACAGCAACCTTAAAAAAGTATAAAATATTCTCACAACCCTTAGCAGGAGAAAGCTTTGTATGGCACGATGATAAGTCCTATAGCAATCAAGCATTTCAAAATTTAACGGCTGTGGCTGAAGAATTTATTAAAAAAGTGGGGATATAACATTATGAACGCTAAAACACGAGAACGTGCTATGCGAGTATTATTATCATCGCTTATGGAATCTAACTTGACTGTACGTGAAATGAATGAACTATCAGATGCCTTTATGGATGACAGAGAATTTCCGCAGACGTTTGGGCAATTGATTAAGGATATCGTTATCAGTATGGGAAACAAGACTCGTTCACTAAAACCGAAACCAGCAATAGGCGAACCTTCTGAAAATGATGAGACTCCAGTTAAAACCGCCTTATTATTAATCAAGAAAAAACGTCTTTTAAAAAACGGAGTTTTAGAGAGACTTGGAACATTCTCACCTGATATTCAGGCCTTTATTGACAAACAGCCTCAAAAACGGTCTCTGACAGAAATTTTGAACAAATGCTATAACGAGATGCCGCAACAGTTTAATGAATTTCTTGATGGGCTCAGAGGAAAAAAAATCCCTTATGATGATTACTTAGAAGGCATCTTGCAAAAAGAATAAGAGCGTGTTTTATGGCTTATGATAAACTCAAAAAAGCACTTTTTTCTGTGGATTGGAACGCCAACGTCAAGGCATTCCTAGATGATGAGATGGCTTTAGCTGAAAAAATGGCGCAATGCAATTTGCGTCTTGCTATTTGGGCCAAACAATTTGAAAAAATTGACAAGGGTAATCCAGCACTCCCGTTTATAAGAGAAATGCAGCTTGCGGCTTCTGATGTTGTCACCTTGACGAGTTTAGCATTATATAAACCAGCGGCTGCGAGTATGAGAACCATGTTAGAAAGTGCGCTTTATTATACTTATTTTCGTCATCATCCCGCAGAATTAGCAACGTTAGTCCGAAATACGGCATTCTATGTTGAAAAATCGGAATTATTAGATTACCACAAAACACATACGCCAAACTTTTCAGAACAAGCGTTTGGATTAATTGACAAATTAAATAAATGGTATAAGCGTATTTCTTCACTCGCACATGGGCAAAAACCAGGAGATTGGAGAACACACCGCGCTTTAGCAGAAACCCAACATGTTAAAAAAACTTTACCGATTGTGGTTGAAACATTTGCTGAAGGCGTAGAAATTGTACATGATTTGTTTCTCTGTACCGTTGGTAAAGCGTTATGGAACAATTTTTCATCAGAGGCTAAACGAGAACTGATTAAAGGCATTTCTGGTGAAAAGAAAACGATTCTGGGGCTTGATGCTGCATAACGGAGAGCATAACGAATGATCAGCTGTGAACGAAGTTTAAAATTGTCGCATCACTGCTGCGACATTTGAATTGGACACATTTTCTTGCGCCTCTTGCGCCTCTTGCGTCTCTTGCGTCTCTTGCGTCTTTTGCGTTAAATGAAAAAACCGCGCTTTTTTGCAACAGGCGCAATGCTGTCATAGAATAAATCAATTGCGGGAGTTTGGAAAACAGATCAAGAGACATGATGCTCAATCAAAAACAAAATCAACTGGGTTTCACTTGGCATTATCAAGTGCCAGAGATTATACCTCAAGGAATAGAACGCGCTTGTTTTAGAGTACAAAAACTCTTTCCAGAATATGTGTGGAACACAGTTTACCTTGAAGATAATCCCTTTACTTTTCCAGAAGTGCAAACCTTATTAGAAGGTATCACCATCGGCGGGCATAAATTGGCCGATCAACAACAAGTCTTAAATCAATCAAACAGCTTAAAACGATTACTGAAACTGATCAAACAAAAAACATTTCGCTTAGATAAATTAACGTTTTGCGAATTGCATAGTTTAGTGGCTTTTGAAGAAGCGTTAGAATGGGGCGTTTTTAGAACAGGCGATGTGAAAATAGCGGGCACTGAACATCAACCCCCGCCAGCCGAACAACTTGATCGGATATTTCATGACGGGATCGCATACCTGAAAAACCTCTCGAATCCGTTAGAACAGGCAATGGCGATGTTTTTATTTGGCAGTCTGCATCAATTTTTTTATGATGGCAATAAGCGCACCTCACGATTAATGATGAACGGGATTTTATTGAGCAACGGGCTTGACGCGATGACTATACCGGCCAAACAGAAATTGGCCTTTAACCAAACGATGATATCATTTTATGACAGCCATCAAGCCGATGAGATGATGACTTTCCTCGTTTCATTGATATAATGCGGGCAAATGATTATTTTAGGAACAGACAACCATGTCACAAAGCAATGCAATATTAGGATTATTAACGGAAACTTCATTACACGCAGGTGTCGGTCAAACGGTTGGCGTGATTGATTTACCCATTCAGCGCGAGGCCCATACGAATTGGCCTTTTGTTTATGGCTCATCCGTCAAAGGTTCAATGCGAACTTTAGCCGAATCCAAATGGGGTAAAGAATCGGCTGATGTGAAAAACCTTTTTGGCCCGGAAATAGCGCATGGAGAAAGCCAGACACAAGCTGGCGGCTTAGCTATCGGGGATGCGCGTTTACTGCTCTTACCCGTGCGCTCATTGACCAGTCATTTTAAATGGGTAACGTGTCCAGATTTATTGCGGCGTTATCAGGCCGATTGCCGTCGATTGGGCATGCCAAAATCGTTCACAATACCAGAGATTTCTAAGAAAGAAACGGCCCTGGTTTCAAGACAGCATGATATTGATTTTGGGTTATTTTTAGAAGAATTTCGTTTCACGGCTGAAATCTCTGAACATTTAGAGGAACTGATCACAAGACTGGCTCCTTTGATGGGTAGGGAAGAGGCAAAAAAGGCTTTAGAAAAACAGTTGGTGATTGTGCATGATGATATATTTCGCCATATAACCGACTATGCCACACCTGTCAATGCCCATATTCAACTGAATAATGAGACGAAAGCGTCTGACAATCTGTGGTATGAAGAAACATTACCGCCCGATACCTTGTTGTATGTGACATTAGTCGCGCAACCGGTTCATCAAAAAGAGGCACCTCAGAGGAGTGCTAACGATATCATGGCATCGACTCAGCAGTTGTTTAGTGCAGAACAGGCTTATCTGCAATTGGGGGGAAATGAAACGGTGGGGATGGGATGGTGTAAAGTCATTCTACAAATCAGTACAAAGGAGTTTGAATAAAAGCGACGGATAAACACCAAAGAACTACAAGGATTTGGTATAAGAAAGGATAAACCCTAATACCAAAGAACGACAAGGATTTGGTATAAGAAAGGATAAACCCTAATACCAAAGAACGACAAGGATTTGGTACTCGCTTATTTCAAAGATAAGTAGTTGGTGATATTGTAGCCACTATAAAATCCATGTATTTATTAATTAGGGGTTTATCCTTTATTATATCAAATCCTTGTAGTTTTTATTTGATTTGTACTTCATTCAATCGGGAAACGCTATAAGTAGTTGGTGATATTGTAGCCACTATAAACTCCATGTATTTATTTATTAATTAATTAGGGGTTTATCCTTTATTAATTAGGGGTTTATCCATTATTATATCAAATCCTTGTAGTTTTTATTCTATCTGAAAAGCACATTGATATCGTTTCCGAATCAAAAACCTGGCCTTGGTTTCAACAAGTGGATAAGATTTAAGCAAAGGAGTTCATCATGCAAACCATGCAACAACAACGCGCAAAATTTGCCTTGGATCGCGTCAAAGCGGCGGCCAATGCGCCAAAAACGAATCAGAAAGAATATAAAAGTTATGCTTCCGCGCTACCTTTTATGATTCATGCTAATGGGTTAGGGCAAGCGGCCGCTTTTTATCGGAGTAAAAAGAAAGACGATACACATCAATTGCTGTATAAATTGCTATCTGATTGGTTGACTGGAGAAAATCAACCTTTTCAGAAACATAACGATTTATTAGACGGCATTACTCAGGAACCGATGTCAGTTTATTTAGCGGCCCAAGCGGAAGCAATGGTATTTATGGATTGGGTGAAGAAATTTGCGAATGCGTTTATGGCAGAGAGTGACAAAGGGCATCAGTCATGACAACACCACTTTATAAAGGTTTTGATAAACCGCCTTATCCGAAACGAGTCAAAGACAGTCATCATGGCTTGTGGTACGAGCGTTTTTTTGATCAATATGATGAGCATTGGCAGGTTAAACAAGACAAGCAAAAAGAGGGGAAAATGGAATGGGTAAAAGAGACGGCCAGATGTTTAGACAACAAGGGCTGTTGCGGTGATCCGACTATGCTCAAGCAATATCAAGAACGGATGTTGCAATTAATGAATGCCTTGCAAGGCGATTTCCGCATTTTTAAAACCACTTGGCATTTTGCAACGGGTTTAGGCTTACCGCATCCCGTGGAAAACGGTTTTGCTTGGCATCCCACATTGGGCGTGCCGTATTTAGCGGGAAGTGGGGTAAAAGGTTTGCTACGGGCCTGGATGGAATGGGAAGACGTTGATCCTAAAAAGATTTTGAAGTGGCTAGGTTCAGAAGACAGCAATGCGCCTTGTGTTGGACAATTGATCTGTTTTGATGCGATTCCAATTGAACCGGTAAAATTGACGGCCGATGTGATGACACCGCATTTTGGGGAGTGGTATTTAAAGGGTGATCAAATCAAGCAACTTGATAAAGCTTCAGACAAAATACCGGCAGATTGGCATGATCCCGTACCCATTCCTTTTTTAGCGGTGAAACCGAACGCTTCATTTTGCTTTATGATGGCAGCGCGTTCCCCAAAGGATGACGTGCCCGTTCAAGAGGCTTTTGAATTTCTGGAAACGGCTTTAGAATGGTTAGGCGCAGGTGCCAAAACGGCAACCGGTTATGGGCATATGGCACGGCATGAACAAGCTGAGTACGCATTGAGACAAAACACTCAAAAAAAGCTTGAAGAACAAGAAGATAAGGGGTTATCAGCGGAAGAGAAAATCTTGAAGACAGTGCGTGTTGAATTTGAAAAAGCACGTACTGAGCAAAACAAAAAGGCGAATAGCCCTTTATCAGATTTGTTAGGTAAGTGTATTCAGCAAGCTTCGGTAGAATGGGAGTTTGAATGGCGACAACAATTGGCTGATTTAGCTGAAGAAATTTATCAATTTCAAGGAGGTTCAAAAAAAACCAAGCAAAAGCGTTGGGAAAAGATTGCTAAATTACGCGCTTAAACTTTATATGACTCATATTTAATTAAGCGTTGGGGTAATTTGTTTAAAAAGGAATTGAAAAAAGATGATATTAATGTAAAATGCTCCAAACAGCGAAAACGCAGTTATCAGTATTTTACAGAGGCCTGACACAAGTGCAAGCTTATAAATTGAGTCAATCATTCTATACCACTATTTTTATCATGGTTAAACATACTATCGTCAGTGAAGTAAATCACCCCGGGGATCGAAGGTCAGCCATCAGCGATCCGGGCCTATTTTGGCGGCACAGATTAGCTATGGTTTGCCCAGATCGCGCATGAGTAGAGGGGTTACGCATCCCCATGAGGGGTTATGAGAATTGTTTCACATAGTCTAGGATACATTGTATCAATGTTACGCATCCCCATGAGGGGTTATGAGATTTTTTCTTGATAGGCTTGGAACGTGCTTGAGAAGTTACGCATCCCCATGAGGGGTTATGAAATCAAAGGTTATTTAGCAAAACCAGTTCATTGTTACGCATCCCCATGAGGGGTTATGAGAGAGGATGATCAAAGCAAAACCGTTCATTGTTACGCATCCCCATGAGGGGTTATGAGGCGGTAATAATAACAAAAATAGTTACACATCCCCAGAGG
>Ga0233403_10001714_pt1 | contig 10028 bp, 5 predicted proteins | sample Na_oxic_1_MG_FD_179866 | JGI IMG/M metagenome (GOLD analysis project Ga0233403, IMG submission 179866) | Seawater microbial communities from Saanich Inlet, British Columbia, Canada - Na_oxic_1_MG | ecosystem: Environmental > Aquatic > Marine > Inlet | place: Canada: British Columbia | collected...
GGCAAAGGCAGGCAAGATGCGGAAAAGATAGCGGCATCTGTCATTATTGATCGGATCACAGGATTTATAGGGATAATGATCGTGGGGATCAGCGGTCTCATCCGGAGTGAAACACATCAGACAAAGCATATGGCCCTATGGTTCGCCACGGCAGCTATAATTTTGACAATGGGACTATACCTGTTTCAGTTTCGCTTATTCGAACAGACAGTCACAAAAGCCCTGATTTTCATTAAACAAGCCTCTGACAAAACGACTATCTTAGTCGATCAGTGTTTTCGTTTCATCAAGGCATGGAAAGACTATCTGAAAAAACCTTTTGTTCTGCTCAAATCTTTGTTATTAGGAATTATTTTTCAGTTTATCTGTGTCTGCATCAGTATGGTGCTTGCCAAAGCCTTTGATATAGACATCTCTTTTTCTGACTGGTGCTGGATATTTTGCGTGATATCTGTAGCGCTGTATCTGCCTGTTACTATTGGAGGAATTGGAGTCAGGGAAGGCTGCTTTGTTCTTCTGCTGGGATATTTCGGTGTTTCCGCTGAAAAGGCTCTGGCCTTGTCTTTGTCCCTTTTCAGCCTTCGAGTTTTCGTCGCTCTGATCGGCGGAATTGTTGATTTCCGGATGGATTATAAAAGAAAAGAGGAGTAAAAATGCCTGCCCAAACCACCACATCTGCTCAAACCAAATTGAAAATGCCTGTCGTTTTTCTGATAATATTCTCAGCCATTCTGATGTTTCGCCTATCTCTCAACCTGCCGACATATCATAATACCTATATCGGCAGTTATTTCCGTATCGGCTTGATCCCCTGGTCCGACGCGGCCGGGTGGGTGAGCGGTTCGGAGCAAATTTCGGAGGGATATCCCATATCAGGCTATCCTGCCCGCCGTCCGCTTTACCCCCTGTTTCTTGCAAGTCTTTTTTCAATATTCGGAGATGATGATTACGCTAATGTTGTTTTTGTCCAGATCCTCCTCGCCTGTCTGTCAGTCAGTTTTGCTTTCCTTTTTTTGAGGAATGTCCGGGAACGACTGCCCGTCATATTGTTTATGACTTTTTTAGCCCTGTGGCGACCGGCTTTTCAGTCTCTGTTCCTGACCGAAAATCTGGGGATTTTTATTTTGATAGCCAGTTTCGCCCTTATCTGGAGCGGAGTTAGCAACGGAACGGAATCAAGAATATGTTCCGGATTCTTTCTGCTCGGGCTTTCACAGGCTGTCAGACCCTATTCGATCTTATGTCTGGCGACTGTTCCTCTTGTCGCTTTTTTCGCATATGATTCCTCGCGAAAAAAAATCTTTTTTATCTTTATGTTCTTCATATGCCTCGGATACGGCTTTCACATGATAGCCGCTCTGCTTTTTAATCAATCCGGTACGGATTTGCACTATTCAATTCACTTATACGGTCAGGTAACAGGAGGAAAAGGATGGACCGCCGCTTCCTACGATCCGCTCATCATGGAGCAGATTCGCCGCAATGTTTCCCCCAAAGAACTCAACGCTTTTATCTATCACAGGGCACTGGAACTGTTTTTTGAAAATCCTTATGGGCTTTTTAAAGGTATTTTAAACAGTTACAAATGTTATTTTCAGAATCTGCATTATGCTTTCCGGGCACAGCACAAATTCTTTCCGCTCTTTTTCTGTTTGTTTGTCCTGTGTGACAATACCCGGACTTTCAGAGAGTTTTTTTTAGGCATAAAAAACAGAAAACTTTTTTGGCTCTGTATGCCTGTGCTGTTTTTCAGCTACCCATACTTCTGCCTGCTTTTTTTTATTATCGGCATGATGTATGCGGCTATACGTTATAAAGATCCTCTTAACGCGTTTTCACTGCTTTATTTTCTCGGAATACTTCTTTCCCTGCCTCTGATCGGCGGAGAGGATGGCGGGAACAGAATCAAAATATCAAGCGACATTTTTCTGTTTTTTATAGCCGCCAATGGCTTCAGCAGGCTTATAAGCCACACAGATACCGGGAAAAAGCTGAAATTCGATTGGGACAGAAGTGATATGGTGAAAGTCTGCGGCGTATTGTTTTTTTCATTTCTGATATTCATAGGCTTTCCATATCTGATAAAAATGAGAGGAGCATCGAACACAGTGGCTGAAAAAACGCCTCTGGCTGAAAAAAAACAGATCGCGGATATGCTGAACCTTGAAAAAGAGGAACTTGTCGGTCCTGTAGAGCTGGAAGCATTGGAAAACAAATGGCCTGAACCGTCTTATGAAAAATTCAGCAGAAAATCGGTTTACACGGAATACATACATAAGAACCGCTATACTGTGTTTCTCAAAGCAGATGAGGGAATAAATATAAATCATCCCGAATTCTGGCCCATGCAGACAACAAGTCCCAAACTGGAAAGGACGGTTTTAATAAGCTTGCGCGATTGGATCGTATTTCCGGGTATAAAACCTCGGCAGCTCTGGCAGTTCAACAAACGCAGGATTCTGGTCATAGGCACTCTGACAGGCATCCCCCGCAGATGGCGGCATGACACAGGATATGTCATTTTTGCCAGATATATAGGTTTCCTCAATTCCTCCGAAAAATTGGTATGGATTGCGCTGTCTGATCTGAAAAAATAAAAATTGTGCGGAAACCTTCTTGCAGGAACGATATTATGGAGTTTCACAGATTTTAACAGGATATCGGGAGCAAGGAACTTTTGCTTTATCTGTCACAGCCAAGCTTCAGACATAAACAGAGACTCGAAAAGAAAAGCTTCTGCGCTCCCGTCATTTTATAATTTCCTGCGTAAAAAAGAAATTCCTGAAATTGCCAACAATACGCCTAAGACCCCCCATCCTGCAAGCGTAATGATTGTCCCTGATATTAAAAGCCCGGGGCTGAATGTGAGGACAATCCGATGCGTTCCTTTTTTCACAGGAACAGCCCGCATGATATAGTTGGCCCTGAGAATACCGATTTCTTCGCCGTCCGCTGTTGCATTCCAATCAGGATGATAATTATCACTGACAATGAGAAAACCGTTCTGATCCGCTGAAACTTCCAGTTCTATCCGGTCAAATTCATAGGAGATGATACTCACCTCCGAGTTTGCCTCATTTTCAGAAATGTTATTTTTCCGAAATTCTTCCGGCGGCAGAGACTCCAATATGACTTTTTCCCTGAAATCAGAAGCGGCAAAGGATGCGAGAAGCTTGCGGGCAAACTCCTGATCTTCGCAGAACTCATACCTCGGAACAAAAAAAGCTCTCGGAAAAACCGCTTTGTTTTCATAAATTCTGATTTCCCCGTCGTAAACAAGCCTGAGTTTGGGAAAAACAACAGGCATATCCCGGGGAAGCAGCAGATATTTTATATTGACAAGATCAAGGAGCGGGGAACCGAATCTTTTGAAATACATCCATCGGCTCAGTTTCTCAGGCACGGGTTTGTCAGGCTCTCTCTGGCTCAGATGCATAAATTCGCCGTAGCGTTTGCCGTAGAAAGACGAATAACCCCCTGCGTCCTGAATATCAAAGGCGGTAAACGAATTATGCATAAAATTTCCGGCAGTGACAACTCTGTACGGAGACCGGTCCTTTTGGAGAAAGCGGATGGCATCTGTCCGGGGAAATTCGAGATTCCGATGCGAGGCAGTGTTGTAAAACAGTCCGAAGGAGATAAGATCATAAGCCAGAGTGAGAATCGCCAAAAAAAGAAGAACATTTTTCAGGTTTTTTCTGCTGCTGAAAAGAACAATGGTGAGCAAAAGAAAAGACATGAGAATAAGGCTGAGGGCATTTAAAAGAATGGGCGAGAGAGGCGCGAAATGATCTTGCAGCATTGTGTGAAGTTTTCCCCATTCTGTCCAATACAATATGCCGTCCGCAGCCCATTTTACCCCTGGTTCTGTCTGGGCAGTCAGATATATCCCGCCGGCCATGGCGGAAAATATGATCCATGAAGTCAGAATCATCAGTTTTTTCTTTTTATCCCTGATTTCCATCAGGATATCGGCTCCCCCAGCCGCACATACGCAGAGGGCAAATCCGAAAAAATACAAAATCCGCAAAGGTGTGGAAAGGTTCAGGCCCGGCACGAATTTATACAGAGGATAGTAGAGAAAGCCTTCCATGGCCATTCCCAGACTGATGAGGGCTGTGAAAAAATAAAATAGGACATAGGGCTTTTTTCTCATATAAAAAAGAGAGGCAAGGATGAGAAAAAGCGGGAGAATTCCCGAATAGATGCACATTTCGTTATAGTTGTTGTAGGGCTGGGCATTTCTGATTTTCGGCGTGAAGCATATTCTCTCATTGCCAGCGGGGGTTCCGAAAAAATCCGGGAATATAAGCGTGATCAGATATTTGCCCGGAAGCGCGCCGGTCTGATGATAAAGTTCGCTGAGAGAAACTGCCGGACGCCGCTGAGGATCCTCGTTAAGCAGGGAAACATGCCTGAAGATGAAATTTGAGGATATGCAGAGAATCAGCGCCATTGCCATGGCGATATGGGCCAGTTCTTTTTTTCCGATCCTGATAATGGGGGATTGGGAATCCTCAGATTTTTTTCTTCTGAGCGTGAGATATTTCCAGACAAAATAGATGCAGAGAAAAATACACTGATAAATGGCAAACTGAGCAGTATTTACTGAAATCAGCCATGCGATGCTTCCGGCAATGCAGAGGGTGTCCAGATTCGTCCGCCGCCTCAGCCAGCGTTCCAGAAAATACAGCGCGGCCGGGAGTGTGGGCGCTAAAAGTGAGACATTCTCAAATTCAAACCACACCATGACATAGCCGTTGAACATCCATGCCACTGCCCCGGTTAAGGCAGGAAGAGGCTTCATATCAATCTGTCTCAGGTAGAGAAACATGAACAGACCGGTTCCCAGAAGATGGAGCCAGAGTATCAGGTCGTGGGCCGCTGACTGTGGAAAAAGGAGATAGCAGAGAAACACCGCTGGATTCCCGGGCGGGGGCTTTGGCAGACCGCCGAAAGTGTAAGGATTCCAAAAACAGATGCTTTTTGCCTCAAAACATTTTTTTACAAAGTGGAAATACGGATAAAAGATATTCACCGGATCTGTTATCAGAGTGTTATGCGCCTGAAAGTCTTTTGGCACATAAGATGACCAGGGGAGATAATCCGGCAGCGTGTCAAAGGCATAAAAAGTTTTTCCCTCAAATACCACAGAGTGGAAAAATACGATAGTCAGAAGAAATATAAAAAGCGCGGGAAGGAAGCGTTTCAAATATCCGGAATTCTCTTTTCTCATGTGTCATTGTCCTTTTCAGGTTTGAATAAAGACGTGAAAGACCTGCGAGGTTTTAAAAACCTCGCAGGTCTGGTTGACCGAATTCAAACGGTCTGCAAAGGTGGATAGTGTCATTTCTTTCCATTTTTTTCATGTAAAAACCTCGTTCTTCGTTCAGCAGTGGAAGGTAAAAGTTTTCGATCTGTCAGGCATACGCATCAAAAGTCTCCACCGCCTCATAAAAATCAATTGCCGAAGCAGGAACATCTCTCAGAAGATAACATATCCTGAGCCGATCCATCACTATGCTGTCCCGTATTTTATCTTTGCTGAACCATCCCCCGGCAGAATCCCTGAAACAGAGGGGAATGAACATGAAATTGACGGGAAAGTGGGTAAAATCAATGCGGTGACGCCAGTTGGAGTAATGGGATTCGATCTGTTTGTTCTCCCAGTCATCAGCGTTGCAAGTACACTGGGCAAAGCAGATCAGACTTCCGGGCGCATTGTCTTCTCATCCGTTTTCCCTGTAGTTCCATCCCGCAGAATCCCTCTCACGGGCATCAGGCTGTGGTTCAAATTCCCTTTGAAATCATTCATGATTATAAAGTTTCAGTTCACAGTCAATCCATATAATATAAAAAATGGTGCCTTTGCGTATTCCGACAGTTCTCCCGTCTGTGAAACGAAATGCCAAAAAATGTCTGACATCATCTGGTACAAATCGGGGGATTCCGACATTAAGAGAATTTCTTGAAATTTTCTCATATCCGATTCCTCCTCTTGACGCTGTTTTCCATTCTTTCCATTTCAACTGGCTGATATTATGCAACTTAGCCAACAAAGAGGTCATCTGATGGCCGGCACATGAAATGTAATCCGTCAGAAGATATTTGAAGGAAAATGACGGGTGTTCATTGTCATGATTTTTAGGTTCTGTCGGAGCAAGTATCTTTTTCCCCCTGTCTGCCTTTTTCCTTTTCACCATCGTCCTGCTCCTCCAATTGGGTTTTAAAATATGCCTTCATCCTGTCATAAGGTATTTCCTCCCCGATCTCCGTGTCTGCACAGGGCGGTTCCTTGTCCGTCAGTTCCGAGAGCTTCCAGCCTGAAAACTGACCATATACATAATAAACATCATCCAGAAGCTCCCGGACATCCTGGCTGATAAAAGAAAAGTCTGTGTCATCAGGGGGCTTTATCCCGTAGTGCGTGTTCTCCCCGAACTTATGGTAAACCGGCGGAACCGCGGGGCCGTAAGTCCATGCGAGAACAGGCGCATCAAAGATCGGTTCATTGTATGTTGCCAGATGGAACCCCTGTGCATAGTAAAGCAGCTTTTGGAGTTTCAGGTTTGAAAGATACTCTCCTGCCTCGTCATCAGCCAGTTTCAAAAAATAGTCTGCCACATCAAAGGCACTCAGCATGTCATTCCTCCTTATGATTTCTATTTGGAAAAATTTATCCTCACATTCCGGAATTGCTGATTATTTCCCTTTCTTATCCGTTTTCCCTGTAGTTCCACTCCGCAGATAAAAACGAAAGACCTACGAGGTTTTAAAAACCTCGTAGGTCTCAGAAACGTAGGTCTCAGAAACAAATATCAGATTCGTAACTTACGCATCACGTTTTACGCATCAATTATCGGCTCCGTATCGGCAAGCTGCTTCAGGGCCTGATACCGTGCCTTGTATTCCTTCTCAATTTCCGCACGCAGCGTTTTGGACTCCTCGGGAAAGGCTTTTTCCAGAGAAGCGTAGCGCACTTCACCGCTGAGGAACTCCTGAAGCTTTCCGAAATCCGGCTTTTTGGAGTCCAGCACAAAGGAATTTTTGCCTTCCTTCTTCAGATCGGGATTGTAGCGGTACAAAGGCCAGTAACCGCATTCCACAGCCAGTTTGGTTTCTTCCTGAGCCTTGCCCATGCCCTTGCGGATGCCGTGGTTGATGCAGGGCGAGTAGGCCATGATCAGGGAGGGGCCGTCGTATGCCTCTGCCTCATTGATGGCCTTCATCATCTGCTGTTTGCTCGATCCCATGCCCACGTTTGCCACATACACATAGCCATAGGTCATAGCCATTGCGCCGAGGTCTTTCTTGCCCGTCTTCTTGCCGGACGCGGCAAACTTGGCCACGGAACCGGTGGGCGTTGCTTTGGAGGACTGTCCGCCGGTGTTGGAATATACCTCGGTGTCATAGACCATGACGTTGATGTCCTCGCCCGAGGCGAGAATGTGGTCAATGCCGCCGTAGGCAATATCATAGGCCGCGCCGTCACCGAGGAACACCCAGTAGGATTTCTTGGTGAACAGACGGGACAGACTTGCCATCCCGCTCAAAATCGGATCGGTCTTGTAGGACTGGAGCATGACCTTGAGCTTGTCTCCGTATTCTTTGGACCCGGCAGGATCGTTCATGTTGTCCAGCCAGCCCTGAATGGCGCTCAGCACATCTTTTGAGATATCTTTTTTCAAACCCTCCCGTGCAAGATCAGCCAGTTTTCTGCGCTGCTGCATATGCCCGAGGAGCATGCCGTAGGTGAACTCGCCCGGGTCCTCGAACAGTGAACTGCCCCAGGTCGGGCCGAAACCGTCTTTGTTCACACAGTAGGGAATGGCCGGCGCTGAACCGCCCCAGATGGAGGAACATCCTGTCGCGTTGCCGATGACCATTCTTTCGCCGAAAAGCTGGGTGAGCAGTTTGGCGTAAGGTGTTTCACCGCATCCGGAACATGCACCGGAGAACTCAAGCAGGGGCTGGCAGAACTGGCTGCCCTTGAGGGAGTTCCGTTTCGCTATATCGTCCAGCACCGGCAGTGTCAGGGCATATTCAAAGTTCGCTGCTTCCTGTCTTTGCGTATCCAGAGGCTTCATCACCAGCGCGGGTTTCTTGGACGGACAGATATCCGCGCAGTTGCCGCAGCCCATGCAGTCCAGAGGACTGACCTGCATACGGAACTGATGGCCTTTTAGCTCCTTGCCCACCGCCGCTTTGGTCTCGAATCCCTTGGGAGTCTTGGAGGTATCCGACTCTGTGAGAAGGAAAGGACGGATGGCGGCATGGGGGCAGACCATGGCGCACTGGTTGCACTGGATGCAGTTGTCCATGACCCATTCAGGCACGTTGATCGCCACGCCGCGTTTCTCGTACTGGGTTGTCCCCACCGGGAAGATGCCGTCAGGACGGAACTTGCTCACCGGAAGTTTGTCGCCCTGCTGTGCCACCATGGGACGCAGCACGTCTTTGACAAATGCAGGCTCGCTTTTGGCCGCGGCGGCTCTGCTGATGGCCTCGCCCCAGGATTCGGGGTATTTGATTTCCACCAGATTGTCCAGAGTCTTATCCACGCCCGCAACATTCATGTTGACGATATTATCACCTTTTTTGCCGAACAGCTTCCTGATCTGGTCTTTGAGGTAAGCGATGGCATCGTCAACCGGAATCACGTTTGCAAGCTTGAAAAACGCGGTCTGCATGATCATGTTGATCCTGCCTCCGAGACCCACCTCGCCCGCGATTTTCACAGCGTCAATGTTGTAGAATCTGAGATTTTTCCGGGCAATGGTGCGGCGCATGTCAGCCGGAAGATTTTTCTCCATGTCCTCCAGAGTCCACGGCGAGTTCATCACAAAAGTTCCGCCGTCCTTGATGCCTTCCAGCACATCGTAGATATCCACATAGCTGGGATTGTGGCACGCTATGTAGTCAGCGGAGTCAATCTGATAGGTGGACTGGATGGGCGTTTTTCCGAACCGGAGATGGGACATGGTCACACCGCCGGATTTCTTGGAATCATACGCGAAGTATGCCTGTGCGTACATATCCGTGTTGTCGCCGATGATCTTGATTGCGCTCTTGTTCGCACCCACGGTTCCGTCTGCGCCCAGCCCCCAGAATTTGCACTGCACCGTGCCTTCGGGAGCCACATCAAACCCGCTTCCCACCTCAAGGGAGGTGTTGCTCACATCATCCGTGATTCCCACAGTGAAATGATTTCTGGGGCTTTCGGTTGCAGCATTGTCGAACACGGCTTTGGTCATCGCAGGGGTGAATTCTTTGGAACCCAGACCGTAACGACCGTTGACAACCCTGAGTATTCTGCTGTTTTCCATGAGAGCGGTGCATACATCCAGATACAGGGGATCGCCCGGAGCGCCGGGCTCCTTGGTGCGGTCCAGAACTGAGAGGACTTTGGCTGACTCGGGAATTGCACCCAGCAGATGTTCCGCTGAGAAGGGGCGGTAGAGACGCACTTTGATCAGGCCCACTTTTTCGCCTTTGCCTGCCAGATGATTGACAACTTCCTCAATGGTTTCGCAGGAAGATGCCATGGAGATAATGATATTTTCCGCATCGGGCGCGCCCACATAGTCAAAAAGATTATATTTGCGTCCTGTGAGATCGCCGAGTTTCCCCATGTAATCAGCGACAATTCCGGGAACCTTCAGATAATGGGGATTGCGGGTTTCCGCGCCCTGAAAGTAGATGTCCGGATTCTGCGCTGTTCCGCGGAGTTCCGGGGTTTCCGGGTTTGCGCCTCTGGCACGGAATCTGGCGACTGCGTCCCAGTTGGTCAGTTTTGCCATGTCCTCATACTCAATGGCTTCGATCTTCTGGATTTCGTGAGAAGTACGGAATCCGTCGAAAAAGTGGAGAAAGGGAACGCCGGATTCAATGGAGGAGAGATGTGCAACCAGTGCCAAATCCATTGATTCCTGAACAGATGCTGATCCCAGCAGTGCGAAACCGGTCTGACGAACAGCCATGACATCCTGATGGTCGCCGAAGATGGAAAGCGCGTGGCTGGAGATGGC
>Ga0233403_10001715_pt1 | contig 10025 bp, 7 predicted proteins | sample Na_oxic_1_MG_FD_179866 | JGI IMG/M metagenome (GOLD analysis project Ga0233403, IMG submission 179866) | Seawater microbial communities from Saanich Inlet, British Columbia, Canada - Na_oxic_1_MG | ecosystem: Environmental > Aquatic > Marine > Inlet | place: Canada: British Columbia | collected...
ATAACTATATTATCTATTATTTTTTGTGTTAGCTAATAATAGGAAAATTCCACAGAGCGGTTCCCCCTCCCAGCGGGAGGGGGTTAGGGGGAGGGAGAGATCGTGAACATCAAAAGTACATGAAAAATAGCCTCGAAAAAAGCTCATACTGCACAGCCTAGGGATTGCCCCTACATCATTGGTTTTGTAGGGGCAATCCCTTGTGGTTGCCCTTTACTTACGCATTAAAAATAATCCGTGTAAGTCATTCATTATTTTGGTAAACGACACAAATAGTATTTCTTTAAGAAATACTATTTGTTGGGAAGTGCGTAAGTCCTATTGAAGTTTCAGTAAATTTTTTTCTCTATATATAATGGAGAACATTTGATTGGCAAAACAATTTTTAATTCATAATAAAGAGTATGCTGGCGATAATATTCAAGGCCAACGCGCCGCTCAAGAAGATGATTTTGGTTTTGATAATAGTAAAGCTTCTGACTTTTTGATGATACTGGCTGATGGTATGGGTGGACACCAAGGTGGAGACTATGCTAGCCATTGTGCCATTAAAACCTTTATGGACAGTTACCATATCGCTACTGGTGAAGTGGATAAGCGACTATGGCGTGCCTTACATGAAACGAATTGTCAATTAGGTATAGAAGCCAAAACGAAATCAGAATTAAATGGCATGGGTTGTACACTAGTTGGAGCTGTTTTCAATGGAAAACAATTGGAATGGATTAGTGTTGGCGATTCTCCCCTATGGCTTTACCATGCAGGGCAATTACGTCGTTTAAACGCTGACCATTCTATGAAGCCCATTTTGCAAGAAATGGTACAAGGCGGTGAATTAACCCCCGAAGAAGCCGCAAGACACCCCAATCGTAATATGCTTCGCTCTGCACTTACCGGTTCTCAGATTGATCTTATTGATTATCCATCAGTACCATTAGCACTTTATCCAGGTGATAAACTCCTGTTAGCGAGTGATGGCATCTTTACCCTGTCTGAACGAGAAATCGGTAAAATTTTGCAAAAAGAGGGTTCTGCAAGACAATTAGTTAAAGAAATATTAAAGACAATAGAAGACAAAAAGAGACCAGGTCAAGATAATACCACCATATTAGTCATTAAAATTAAAGACGAATTATTGGCAATAGAGAAAAAAAAACCTAAATTTTGGCGTTGGCAAATAAATGTATTATTCCTGTTATTAATAATTTCAATCCTTGGACTATGGATATTTAATGGGTAATGGGTAATCGGTAATCGGTAATTGGTAAATTCGTCAATCAAATAATTCTTTATTAAGTTCGCTTCGTTCAAAATGACAACTATTTAATATTGGCTAATTACCCATTACCCATTACCCATTACCCATTACCCATTACCATAACTGGAGACTAACAAATGGCATTAAGCCCTAAAGACAAAACCACACAATTACTTCAAAAAATCATGGCAATGGTAGAGGAAAAATTTCCTCAAACGCACCATCCACAAATCAAAAGCTTTATCCAATGTCTTTATCCCGCTCTCATACCAGAAGATAGAACCGAACATGATGATGTCTTCAATTGGTATGGCACTACTATTGACTATTGGCGTTTCGCTTCTCAATATCAACCACATCAAACCAAAGTACGTGTTTATAATCCCCAGTTTGAAGAAGAGGGTTGGCAAACCACCCATACCATCATTCGTATTCTGATTAAAGATATGCCATTTTTGGTTGATTCTATTCGCATGGCCTTAAATCGGAAAAATCTTACCGTCCACTGGGTCATGCACACCATACTCAAAACGCACCGAGATGAACAAGGGCAATTACTAGAAATTTTGCCGCATGATGAAGGATTTGCTTTTCCGGAGCGAACAGAAGAACATTACGAATCTCTTATCCATCTGGAAGTAGACCGGCAAACAGAAACCGTTGTCTTAGAAAATATTACCGAAGAACTGTTCAAAGTATTAAATGAAGTTCGCATGGCAGTCGATGATTGGCAATTCATGCGCCAAAAAATGGTTGATGTCTTGCACGAATTGGAAACTGAACCACCACCCATTGATACGCAAGAAATCCATGAAGTCAGTGAGTTTTTGCGTTGGGCGCAAATTAACCATTTCACCTTCCTTGGCTACCGAGAATATGAATTATTGGCCCAAGAGGATGCCATTATATTGCGCCATGTACTTGGTACCGGGCTTGGTATTTTGCGTGATAAAAACCCATCCTCTCCTTCTCTGCATGAAAAAACCGCCGGAGAAATTTCTGCCAGTTTTGCTCAAATACCTCTGAAATTACGCCAACTTGCACTTCAACCTCATTTACTTCTGCTTAACAAAATCAATGCCCGTTCAACCATTCATCGCTCAGCACATCTCGACTACATCGGCATTAAACGTATTAATCGTAAAGGCATAGTTATCGGAGAACATCGCTTTTTAGGCCTATACACCTCAAAAACTTATCATCAACGCACCATTGATACACCGATCATCAGCCGTAAAGTTAACTACGTGCTTGAACAAGCAGGCTATCGACAAGATAGCCATAAAAATCAAGCCTTATTTTATATTTTAGAAACCTATCCCCGTGACGAACTCTTTCAAATTGAACCAGACACCTTGCAGAAAAGCGCGATGGGCATCTTGCAACTGCAACAATGCCAACAACCGCTTCGCCTATTCGTGCGCCCTGATACTTATGGACGATTTTTTTCCTGCCTAGTTTATATGCCGCGTGAACGTTATGACACTGATATTCGCAAACGGATACAAACCGTATTAGTTGAAACTTTTGGCGGTACCCAAGTTGAATTTCATGTACGACTGTCAGAATCAAGTTTAGCGCAAATACATTTTATCGTTTACACCCCAACTGGCACCAGTACCGATTGTGACACCAAAGACATCGAAAATCGTCTGCTTGAAGTCACTCGTCAATGGCAAGATGTACTACATAGCGCACTACTAGAACATAATGGCGAAGAACAAGGAACCCGCCTCTTTCGTCGATATCAAGAAGCATTTCCAGTCGCTTATCGAGAAGATTTTTCCGCGCGTTATGCCATTTACGATATTGAAAAAATTGAAGCACTTCCCCTAACCTCTTCCCAAAGAGAAAGAGAACTATCCTCCCACTCTTCTTTCAAAGGAAGGGATAGGAGCGGTCGTCAACTCGCCATGAGCCTTTATCGTCCGCTTGAAGCACTTAATAACTCACTACGCTTCAAATTATTCCATCTTCATAATCACCTGTCCCTCTCGGAAGTCTTACCGATGTTAGAGAATATGGGCGTAAAAGTCATCAGTGAACGTACTTATGAGGTGCGAATCCCCTGCAATCCGCCCGTTTGGATTCAAGACTTTGAATTGCAACACTTGGAAGAATCTATCAGCCTGAACCAAATTAAAGGTATTTTTCAAGAACTTTTTGAGCGCGTGTGGCGTGGTGATGTTGAAAATGATGGTTTTAATCGTCTGGTGCTAAGGGCCCAATTAACTTGGCGAGAAATTCTTGTGTTTCGGGCTTACTGGAAATATTTGCGACAAACCGGTGGTAGTTTTAGTCAAACTTATGTTGAACAAGCCCTAATCAACAATCCCACGATTGTCGAAGCCTTACTGAGACTTTTTTATGGACGTTGTTATCCGTCGTCTCCAGAATTAGGGCCCTCACCAAATGACGACGTTCAAAATCTTGAAACCTTGCTAGATTCTGTCACCAGCTTAGATGAAGATCGGATTTTGCGACGATTTCAAGGTGTGATTTTGGCGACTTTACGGACCAACTATTTTCAACACGACAGCAACGGACAACCAAAAACTTACCTCTCCTTTAAATTCGATCCGCATAAAGTGCCAGACTTACCAGAACCACGTCCAAAATTTGAAATTTTTGTCTACTCACCTCGCATGGAAGGCATCCATTTGCGCGGAGGCAAAGTGGCACGTGGAGGATTACGTTGGTCTGATAGGATGGAAGATTTTCGCACTGAAATCCTTGGCTTAGTCAAAGCACAAATGGTTAAAAATGCGGTCATTGTCCCCGTCGGTTCTAAAGGCGGCTTTGTCGCTAAACGCTTGCCCATTGATGGCGGACGTGATGCGATTCAAGCCGAAGGCATTATCTGTTACCAAACCTTAATTCGGGGTTTATTAGATTTAACCGATAATTTGGTTGAAGGAAAAGTAGTACCACCTACTGATGTCGTGAGACATGATGACGATGATCCTTATTTAGTCGTCGCTGCTGACAAAGGCACAGCTACCTTTTCCGATATCGCCAATGCGATTGCCAAAGAATACCACTTCTGGTTAGGCGACGCTTTCGCCTCTGGCGGTTCCGCCGGCTATGACCACAAAAAAATGGGCATTACCGCCAAAGGAGCTTGGGAATCAGTCAAACGACATTTTCGTGGTTTGAGCATCAACATCCAAACGCAACCTTTTACTGTCATCGGTATCGGTGATATGTCTGGCGACGTATTTGGTAACGGCATGTTACTTTCAGAACAGATAAAATTAGTCGGTGCGTTTAACCATCAACACATTTTTTTGGACCCAAATCCCAACCCTGAAATCAGCTTTCAAGAGCGTAAACGGTTATTTCATCTACCTCGTTCTACTTGGACCGATTATGATACCCGCATAATTTCTGAAGGCGGTGGCGTATTTCCACGCAGTCGTAAATCCATATCATTATCGCCTCAAGTGCAAACACGGTTAGATATTCAAGCCAAGAGTTTAACGCCTAACGAATTGATTCAAGCCATGCTACGTGCGCCGGTTGATTTATTATGGAATGGTGGCATTGGGACTTATGTCAAAGCGCAAACAGAACATAATATTGAAGTTGGCGATAGAACCAATGATGCTTTGCGTGTCAATGGGCAAGACTTACGTTGTCAAGTCGTTGGCGAAGGTGGAAATCTTGGCTTTACGCAACTGGGGCGCATTGAATACGCCCTCAATGGTGGACGTATTAATACCGATGCGATTGATAATTCTGGTGGTGTGGATTGCTCTGATCATGAAGTCAATATCAAAATCTTACTCAATGCTATCGTTGCTAATGAAGATATGACTGAAAAGCAACGCAATCTCATGTTGGCAGACATGACAGAGACAGTGGGCAAGTTAGTGCTAAAAAACAATTATTTACAAACACAAGCCTTGAGTATCAGTCAAACAATCGCACCAGAACTGCTGGATTTACACAGTCGTTTTATTCGCCGCTTAGAAAAAGAGGGCCATTTAGATCGTCAACTGGAATTTTTACCCACCGACAAAGTGCTAGCCAAACGACGGGCCAAACAACAAGGACTCACTTCTACAGAACTGTGTGTACTGCAAGCTTATAGCAAAATTACCTTATATAATCAGTTACTTGATTCCGATTTGCCCGAAGAAGGTTATTTTAAAACGGTGTTAGAAAACTACTTTCCAGCACCACTACCTCAACGCTTTGGCGATTCTATTGCCCAACACCGTTTAAGCCGCGAAATTATCGCTACCGTGTTGACAAATGTAGTGGTTAATCGTGCCAATAGTGTTTTTACTTATCTGTTGAATGAAGAAACTGGGGTAACAGCACCGGATATTGTGCGAGCTTTTATGGTGGCTTGGGCCGTTTTTGATATGCAAAGTCTGTGGGATGAGATTGAAGCACTTGATAATCAAGTGAGTGCCAAAGTGCAAATTGGTATGATGATTGAAGCGCGTAAACAAATAGAACGGGCATCGCGTTGGCTTATTCGTCATCACGGTTTACCGTTAGATATCGCCGAAACAATCAAAGCTTTACACTCTGGAGCCGGTCAATTAGCAGATAATTTGCTGGATTTGATAAGCAACACTGACAAAGAAATGTTAGAAACCAAGGTGCAAAATTTGGTTGATGCTGGTGTGCCTATCAACCTTGCTACTCGCGTTGCCATTTTAGAACCTTGGTTATCGGCTTTAGATATTGTCGAAGTAGCGAATACCACAACAGTTGACCTGTCAAAAGTCGCCACTGTGTATTTTACTCTAGGCACTGATCTCAAATTACACTGGTTACGTGAGCGAATCGACAATTTACCACGCGATAATCGCTGGGCGGCTCTATCTCGTTCTGCATTGCGGGATGAACTCTATCGAACTCATCGCCAACTTACCACTGTTGTATTGCAAACCAACACGGATATTCAAGAACCCACTACGCAAATTGCAACCTGGATGGCTCATAAAAAAGTGAGTATCGGACGCTGTTTAGAAGTGCTATCAGAAATAGCCCATGCAGAAAATCCAGAACTGCCGATGCTTTCAGTCGCATTACGCGAAATACGAAACTTGTTATAATTTGTTACAAAAGGACAGTGTAGGATGGGTAGAGTGAAGCTCCGTTACTTCGTTTTGCTCATCCTACGCTTGCTACAAAAGGTATAAAACCATGCAAGAATATTTAGGCGATATTTTAGTTTACAACAAAAAACGTCAATTAGTCCTCATTGTCGTTTCCATGAATTTGCATGATAAATCCCGTCAATGGGTGATGCAATTTCGTCGCAATCTTTATCAAAATGCCTCTTTACCCAAAACGCCTTTTTTTGTGATGGCGTTTCCGGATCATTTTTACCTGTGGAAAAATGTAGAAGATGAGGGTGAAGTTGAACCAACTTATGAAATGGCTCCCCGATTTACCCTACAATCCTTCTTTAAAAAGTCGGGGTTATCAGTAGATGACTTAGATCGAGATTCCTTTGAATTGTTGATTAATTCTTGGTTTAGTGTTCTCAGATTAGCGGATGAAGAACAAGATATTGATTCACGACATCCAAATTGGCAACAGGAGCAAAACCATACTTGGTTATTTGAATCTGGATTGTTTGAAGTGGTTAAAGGAGGTGAATTGATAACGAGGTATCAATATGATGAAAGTTTACGCTGAATCCAATTTTATTTTGGAGCTGGCTTTTCTACAAGAACAGTACCCAAGTTGTCAAAATATTCTTGCATTATGCGAAAACGGTAAAGCACATTTGGTTATACCGAGTTTTTGTATCTCTGAACCTTATGATGTCTTGGTAAGAAAAGGCAAAGCTAGAGATGTTCTAAGACAGAAACTAGAAATAGAACTTCAACAGTTATCAAGGAACACAACACTTCCTAAAAAACGAATTGAAACCTTAGAAGAAGTTATTGAACTTTTACTCCAAACCGGCAAAGAAGAAAAGCTAAGATTACATCACACACTTAAACGCATTTTGAATGTGTGTGAACTGATTCCGATGGTATCAGAAGTATTAACTTTAGCGGCTCAAGTTGAAGAATTACTTGAGTTATCTCTTCAAGATTCAATTGTTTACGCTTCTGTTGTTCATCATTTGAGTACCAGTGATGAGAATCTAAAGTGTTTTCTTAATCGAAATTCAAAGGATTTCAATCAACCCGATATTCAAACCACTTTAGAAAATCATCACTGCAAACTACTTTTCCATTTTGAACAAGGATACGATTATATCCAAAACCAGGTAAAACTGTCTAAGAACCATGCGTGAAAATAATAAAAATCTTTTTTCAAAGGATAGAGCGAAGCGCAATGCAGCAAGTGTAGGGTGGCTAGGAGCGAAGCGGAAACCCACCATTTTTCAATTAATTAAAAAGTACAACGAATTGAAAAAGCACAACGAATACTGTTCGTTGAGATGTTTTTAATTCGTTGTACTATCGCTCTACCTGGTTAAAAAATTAATTGGAATGCCCAAAAAAATTAGAGAACTTATACAAAAACTTGAAAACGTCGGCTTTGTTAATCGTGGTGGAAAGGGAAGTCATCGTAATTTCAAACATCCCCAAGGTGTCCATATTTTACTCAGTGGAAAGTCTGGGGATGATGCTAAACCTTATCAAGAACGTCAAGTATCAATAGCGATAAAAAAGGTGAAACCATGAAAGAAAGTGATCGTTATTTAAAAATCGTTCAATGGTCAGAAGAAGATAATTGTTATGTTGGGACTTGTCCAGGATTAATGTTGGGTGGTGTGCATGGTGATAATGAGCTTGAGGTTTATGCGGAATTATCTGAAGCCGTTGAGGAATGTATACAAATATACAAAGAAGATGGAGAATCGTTACCTGAACCTACAGCAAAACCCTATTCTGGGCAATTTAATCTCACTGTTGGAGAGGACTTACATCGGGCCCTTGCTATAACGGCTTTACAAGCGGGAGAAAGTTTAAATCCTTTTTGTGTAAATCATCTTAAACAACTTATCTCTTCTTATAATTATCGTTAAATTTAATTGTTATTTCAGAAATGAGCAAAGTTTCTTTTCCATAAATGAAAAGAAAGTACAACGAATTGAAAAACCACAACGAATACCATAAATTGACTATTCGTTGTACTCTTTCAAGCAAAAGGTGCGTGGGACGCACCCTACGCTTGCTGTGAGAGATCATTTAAAAAAAACAACGAATACTATTGGAATGCCAAAAAAAATTAGAGAACTAATACAAAAACTTGAAAACACTGGCTTTGTTAATCGTGGTGGAAAGGGAAGTCATCGTAATTTCAAACATCCTCAAGGTGTCCATATTTTGTTAAGTGGAAAACTTGGGAATGATGCTAAACCTTATCAAGAACGTCAAGTATCAATAGCGATAAAAAAGGTGAAACCATGAAAGAAAGTGATCGTTATTTAAAAATCGTTCAATGGTCAGAAGAAGATAATTGTTATGTGGGCACTTGTCCGGGATTAATGTTGGGTGGTGTGCATGGTGATAATGAGCTTGAGGTATATGCTGAATTATCTCAAGCCGTTGAAGAATGTATACAAATATACAAAGAGGATGGTGAATCGTTACCGGAACCCACAGCAAAACCCTATTCTGGGCAATTTAATCTCAATGTTGGGGAAGATTTACATCGGGCCCTTACTATGACGGCTTTACAAGCTGGAGAAAGTTTGAATCATTTTTGTGTGAATCATCTTAAACAACTTATCTCTTCTTACCATTATCGTTAAATCAAGTACATTATTATTTCGGAGATGAGCAGAGCTAATTTTCGATAAGGTGTCATAAAAAAAGCCTCTTGGTGATTGTCACCTTGAGGCTTTTTTAATAAATTGTCTGAATCAGAATTTTCAGAATTTGAGAATTTTCAGAATAGTCTTTTGATTTTATTCTGTTAATTCTTTAATTCTGAAAATTCTGATTCAGACAACAAGGTGCGTGGGACTCACCCTACGCTTGCTACGCAGCCTACTTTAACTAATACTGACGACCATTTAATTTTGCACTAACAACTTTCCACAAAGGTTTTTCATCATCTAATTTATTTGTTGACTTATTCACGTCAAACAAAGGTAAAAGTGTAGCAAAACTAATATGATTTCCATGCTCATTTGTTATGAGAAGTAAATACTTACCTTTGTATTTTCCCTTAAGTTGCTTTTCAAATGAGTATTCCTTTTTCAAAGCAAAAAATGTAGAGCTTGGATTGTGATTTGTTGCATACTCGTCAGCAACCCGGTAAGCATTATTAATTGCATATTCCCACATATCATCTTGAGTACACTTTGGTCCATCATTCTCAGCATTAGCCACAAATGACAAAAATATACTAAGTAAAACAATAATGGTTGAAAACTTTTTCAACACAAACTCCTTACTAAGATTACAAGAAAATTTCCTCATTTTTGAACAAGATTACACGGATTAAAAGATTAACAGGATTAATTAAAAAGTGTGCCTTAGAATTTATTTTAGTGCAAGAATGAAGATAGCTCTTTGTTTTTAATCCTGTCAATCCTTTAATCCGTTAAATCCTGTTCAAAACAAAGAGATGCTTATCATAACACATTGAAATAACATTGGCCAACTTTTTTTACGGGCCAGATTAGTGAAGATGAGAGTCAAATATAACAAGGAGTTTCAGGAGTGACTATACTGCACGCGGGCACAAATTAAACTTTTTTAGGGTGAGTTTTTGTAGGGTGCAATAAAAGTGATGTTTTGTGGTTTTGTAGGGTGGGCAAAGTCTTTTTCTTGCC
>Ga0233403_10001716_pt1 | contig 10022 bp, 10 predicted proteins | sample Na_oxic_1_MG_FD_179866 | JGI IMG/M metagenome (GOLD analysis project Ga0233403, IMG submission 179866) | Seawater microbial communities from Saanich Inlet, British Columbia, Canada - Na_oxic_1_MG | ecosystem: Environmental > Aquatic > Marine > Inlet | place: Canada: British Columbia | collected...
CGAGTTCTGGACGAACCTTTTTCATCAATACCTAAGAATTGTAGATTGCTTGAACGACAAAGTTCATTGGTATTTTCTTCTATTTAATACCATTGAATACTATTAAATCAGTGAATGTATATAATACTCTTTTTTGGCGCACCGGGTATGTTTTGGCGCAAATAGAGGCGTAGATGAGAAGATAGAACGCAGATTGTCATGATTGTCATGATTCTCACTGATTTATTAGATCAGCGTTAATCAGTTTAATCAGTCAAATCAGCGTTCTATACCAATTAAATTTGATAACTCAATTTGATAACTGATAACTGATTTCCACGCAAAAACTTTTGCGTGGAACTGATAACTGATAACTGAAAATGACAAAAGTCGTCTTTTATTCTTTAGTGGCAGTCGGATTGTTTACCATTGGTTTTTATACGCTACTGGTTGAAGTCCATTTATTGCGTAAAATCATGGCCTTGAATATTGTGTTTACCAGTGTCTTTTTGCTACTGATAGCAATAGCGGCGCGTTATCCACAAGCCATTGATCCCTTACCTCATGCGTTTGTATTGATTGGTATTCTGATTTCATTCAGTGCCACGGCCTTAGCTTTGACATTAGCACGACGCATTTATCAGGAAACGGGTCAAACCGATTTGTCCGAAAAACAGGAAACGGGAATATCTTGATGCATAACGATATCATAATAACTAGCCAATCACCTTGGATGGCTTTGGCTATCATGATACCCTTGTTAGCGGCCGTCTTGAGTTTTATAGGCGGCCGTCGCACTGGGCCGCTATTTTCTATCGCAACGATGGTTGGCGTGTTAGTCAGCGTTTCGTGGATCGCAGTACAGGTTTGGACGCAAGGGCCACAGTCAGAAGCGGTTGGGGGATGGGCCGCGCCATTGGGAAGAGAATTGTATGCCGATGGTTTAAGTGTACTCATGCTCTTGATGACCGCTATCGTAGGCAGTTTTATCACCGGGTATGCCCTTCAGTATTTTGCACATTGTGACGCTTCCCTAAGCGCCCTTTCTTTTAGGGAACCTTCTGAGGTTTCAAAAGAACAAGCTATTGAAGCGCCTTTACCACACGCAATCACCTCTTCTGAACATGCCCTCGTGCCTGTTCAAGAGGAAAAGCAGCTAGTTGAGCATGAAGATATCCTGAAAAATCATCAGATCGTTCACCATTCACACTTATTCTGGCCATTATGGTTAGTGCTTTGGAGTGGTTTAAATGCCTTATTTTTATCTTCCGATTTATTTAACTTGTATATCATTTTAACGCTCATCATTTTAGCTGCTGTTTCGCTAATCAGTCTAAATGGTAGAGCAATAGCCTTACAAGCCAGTATGCGGTATCTGTTAGTCGCCCTATTCGCCGCTTCTATTTATTTATTAGGACTCGCCTTATTATATGGTGCCGTTGGCACATTAGATATCAAATCACTGGCATTAGAATTGGAAGCGAACCCAACGACATTGATCGCTATCGTTTTGATTGTCATAGGATTATTAATCAAAACCGCTCTTTTCCCCTTTCATTTTTGGCTACCTGCCACTTATGCAGCGGCATCGGCACCAGTGAGTGCTTTACTCTCGGCCCTTGTACTCAAAGGCACATTTTATATTTTGTTACGTTTAGGATTTGAAGTCTTTCCGATAGAATGGTTCCCAACATTTGGACAATTGCTCGGTTTATTAGGCGCTATGGCTATTTTGTGGGGATCATGGCAAGCTTGGCAACAAGAACACCTTAACCGCTTAATTGCTTATTCTATCATTGCACAAGTAGGCTATTTCTTCTTACTGTTTCCACTCGCAAATGACATGATTGATGCTCCCCCTTGGGGCCTCATGGCTTGGAAGGGGGGTATTCTGCTTGCTTTGTCTCATGCCTTAGCTATCTCAGCGATGTTTATGGCTTCTGGCAATTTATTATTGAGGTTAGGCACAGATCGTCTTGATCATCTGCGTGGCTTAGGGCAACGTTATCCCATCACTTTTCTAACGCTCGCCATTGCCGGAATGAGCATCATTGGATTGCCACCCAGTGGCGGATTTTTAGGGAACTGGTTGTTGCTCAATGCCGCCTATGAAAGTGGGCAATGGTGGTGGGCAGGCATCATAGTGATAGGTATTTTCTTAGCAATCGCTTATATTGGGAAAATATTCACACCCGTCTTTGATGAACCCATAGCACAATCAGTCGTGTTTGAAAAAACGCCTGTTTTATTACCGCTTTCAATGACTTGGTTGCCCTTGCTATTAGCTTTTATAGCCTTAGTTTTAGGGCTGATAGCCACATCGCCTTTAACTTTGCTAGAAATAGGTTCACCCTTTATAGAAATATAATTTTTGAAATTGATAATTGATATTGGTGGGCAACACTCTTTGCCCACCTACAACTGATTTTCACTTAACAAGTTTTGCGCGCAAAACTTTTGCGTGAAACTGATAACTGATAACTGACAACATGTATCATACCATTCAACTTTTTGGGCTTGATTTTATTTCTGCTGAGGGCTACGCAGCGTTTCTTGATCAAATCATGGATTATCAAAATCGGCCTGATTATGAGCAAAAACTGCCTTTTCTCATCACACCGAATGCTGATCAGGTTGTCAAATTAGATCAAGCTCAACATCAGCCTTTAAAAGAAAAACTGAGTCAAGCCTTATTTATTTTACCTGATGGACAGCCTATTATTTGGTTTAGCAAACTGGTACGCAAACCCTTAAAAGCCAGATTAACGGGCAGCGATTTATTTCCTGTTTTTTGGCATCATGCTAAACAACGCGAACAAAAAATAGTCGTAATCGTGAGTCACGAAACACTTGGCATGAAATTAAAACAAGATTACGATAATATCATTTACTACGCGCCTCCTTTTTTTGATCTCAATACTCTTGACTTTGAAAAAGTCTCTCAAGAGGTGATTGATAAAATCATAGATTTTAAACCGCAGTACGTGATTATAGGCATCGGATTTCCTAAACAAGAATGGCTGGGCCTCTCTGTTCATAAGACTTTGAAAGAAAAGAAGATTCAGTCACCACTCTTTTTATGCTTAGGGGCTTCTGCGGAATTTTATGTTGGCATTAAAAAAAGAGCGCCAGTTTTTTTACAAAAAATAGGTGCAGAATGGCTGTACAGGCTCTGGCTAGAGCCAAAAAGAATGTGGAGAAGATATATTCTCGGCAGTGTATTTCTACTGCTTTTGTACATTAAGGAACTGAAAAAAGAAGTATTCCAGAAAAAAGCTTGAAATTGAAAACAATTCAATCGCATTTCTCAAAATGATATTGGTATTTTAATTAATGGGAATTGATCCTACTCTATAAAGATTATCGAACAAAGTATTATGGATTTGACTGTAAGGCCTCGCGTACTTTTATCGGCTTATCAATGCGGCCCAGGAAAGGGATCAGTATCACAGATCGGATGGGAATGGTATTCTCGTTTAGTGAAAAAAGGACTCCCAATTACCTTAATGACTCATGCCAGAAACCGTGATGAACTGTTAGCAGCCGGCGCGCCTTTAGCTCATTCTGAAATCATCTTTATTGACACAGAATGGTTTGCTAAACCCCTGTATAACCTCGCCTCTAAACTCTTTTCTTCTGATGAAGATAGCATTTTTTTTATCTCTTCATTTGATTTTTATCTTTATGATTGGCGGGCAATCAAGCAATTAAAGCAACACCAAAAAGCGGGCGCACAATGGGATATCATTCATGCCGTCACGCCCGTCTCACCTATGGCCGCAACCCGCTTACATGTTTTCAATCGTCCCCTGATAGTAGGCCCTTGGAATGGGGGTTTAAAACATCCGACCGCATTTCCTGAAATCAAAAAAGCTGAAAATGGTTGGTTACATTCCATTCGTCATCTGGGGCGCTTGGTAGACTGGGTTGTGGGAACAAGCAGACAGGCTTCTATTATTCTTACAGCTACCGAAGCAACCCGACAAACGATTCCTGCACGTTACCATTCTCGTTGTCGATTTCTTTTAGAAAATGGTGTTAATTTGGATTTGTTTACCCCTGCCCCTTGGCCTACGAAGCCTTCTCGTACACAACCTTTGCATATCGTGTTTGTAGGTCGTTTTCAAGCATTTAAAGCCTTACCGATGTTGCTGGAAGCCATTGCGCGTTTAAGTTTAAAAGAGAACAGGCCAGTCAAATTGACTATTGTGGGCGACGGGCCGCTGAAAGAACAGTGGGAAAATCAGGCTAAACATTTACAAATAAATCATCTTATTAATTGGTATGGTGCCGCGCCACTCGCAGAAGTTGTTGAACAATTACATGCCGCCCATCTGTTATGTTTGCCTTCTGTACGAGAATCTGGAGGGGCAGTCTTGATTGAAGCGATGGCTTGTGCCCGGCCAGTATTGACCGTTAAATATGGTGGGCCTGGGGAATTGGTAGATGATCAAGTCGGTCAGGCTATCCCACCAGAAGGCGGCGCATCAGGCGTTATTGCGGGCTTGGTTGAAGCCTTGTCTGATATTTTTGAACATCCTGAAGTGTGGCGACAACGAGGAATAGTAGGCAGACAACGTGCCGAGCAGCTTTATAGTTGGGATGCTAAAATAGAGCAAGGGATCGCATTGTATCAAGAATTGAGTACGACTCATTGATAATCAGCGTTGATCATGATCATCAGTTAAATCAGCGTTCTATCTCCTATAAATAACTAGTGCAGGATCGCTCCAATCCCCAGACCACCTAACCAGCCAACAGCTAAAGCAGTTGTCTAAAAGCTCAAGTCACCTAAAGGTGACTACATCCCCACAATCGTAGTTTTAGCATTATTTAACTATATTATTTGTTCACCGTTATAATTTGCGCTTTTGCCTGCAAGTTTTCGCAAAAACTTGCAGCCTGTTAGTCACCTTTAGGTGACTTTAGCTTTTAGACAACTGCTTTAGCTGTTGGCTGGTTGGCTGGTTGGTCTGGATATTTCCGCTTTCTTGCACTAGTGCAGGATCGCTACAATCATCAGACCACCGGTTTTCCAATGGTATGGGGATTTCTGCTTTCCTGCACTAGAACGATCTAATCAACAAACCAAAAATCAAAAAACGAAACTGTTATGAAAGCAATTCGTATTGCTTACCTCGTTAGCCAATATCCCGCTATCTCTCATACCTTTATTCTGCGTGAAATACGCACTTTACAAAGTCTCGGTTTTGAGATTAAAGTCGCTTCTATCAATGCCCCAGATCGCAGTGATGAACGCTTGACAGCGGCAGAACGTGAAGAAAAGCTTGACACCTTTTATGTCAAACAGGCCGGGGTAATAGGGGCCTTTAAAGCCCATGTTTATACACTGTTAACGCACCCGCTTTCCTATTTACGCGGATTAGGCTTTGCCCTGCGTTTAGGGCAATTTGATTTGAAAAAAATCTTGTATGGCTTTTTCTATTTTGTTGAAGCCGTCATGATTGGACAATGGATGCGTCGCAATCAATTTTCGCATTTACATATCCATTTTGGCATGGCGGCCGCCACCGTCGGATTGATTGCTAAACAGATTTTTCCTATCAAGTTCTCAATAACCATACATGGCCCTGATGAATTTTATAATACGCTCACTTACTATTTGAAGCCCAAAATTTTAGAAGCTGATTTTATTTGCTGCATCAGCAACTTTGCTCGTAGCCAACTGATGATGTTATCACCGCCTACGGTTTGGGATAAATTTGAAATCAGCCCTTTGGGTGTCGATCCGGCTCAATTTACACCTCGCCCTTTTCAAAAAGCGCCTAATCCATTTGAAATACTTTGTGTCGGTCGCCTTGTACCCGTTAAAGGGCAATTTATTTTACTTAAAGCAGTAAGCCATCTGATCGCCCAAGGGCGTGCTATACGCTTGCGTTACGTGGGAGATGGGCCAGATCGTCAAGCTTTGGAAGACGAAGTCAAACAACAAGGCTTGACAGAGCACATTCTCTTTGAAGGGGCCGTAAATCAAGATCGGATTTTAACGTTTTATACCAGTGCTGATGTCTTTGTTTTAGCGAGTTTTGCCGAAGGGCTACCCGTCGTTTTGATGGAAGCGATGGTTATGGAGATTCCCTGCATTACCACGCATATTACTGGTGTTCCAGAATTGATTAAAAGGGGCGAAAACGGCATGTTAGTCCCCCCGTCTTCTGTCGAAGACTTAACACAAGCCATTGCATTATTGATGGATAAACCTGATTTACGCCGTACAATTGGCGAGGCTGGACGTAAGACGGTTCTACAACACTATGAATTACAAAGGAATACTGAACGCTTAGCAGACATTTTTCGCCGTCATTTACATCAAATAGAACGCTGATTGAACTGATGAACATTCTTTCTTGTAGGGTGGGTAACGTATTTTTGTTGCCCACCATTCCCCGTCTTTCTTGTAGGGTGGGTAACGTATTTTTGTTGCCCACCATTCCCCTTTCTTGTCGAGTGGGTAACGTGTTTTTGTTGCCCACCATCTTAGGCTGGTTAAAATGTAAACGTAAGATTAAGCCAATAAGCTCGCCCTGGTTCGTTGACTTGGATAGGATCAGGATTGAAAGGATCGACGTTGGCGCGGTTCACATGGTAGGCATAAGTTCTATCAAGAACGTTGTTGACACCCAGTTTAATCGCCGTTTGTTTGTTGATGTCTAGGTAGCTATACAAATCCAGTACATTGAATCCTTGTGTCTTTTCAATATCCAAACCGCTACCGGTACGAATGTTATCATCAACTCGGGTTTGTTGAGCAGAGATCAGTAGATTACCGCCTAAACGAAACCGAGCGTATTGATATTCTAGATTAATCGTGCTGGTAAGCGGTGGCGTTTGAGCAATGGAGCGATCATCGCTACTGTTCGTCGCGTGAACGTAATCAAGGCTGAAGCGACTGCTGAAATACTTATCCAATTTGATCCGGGTTGCCCATTCAAAACCGTAGAGTTCAGCATCCACATTACGGTAAATCGTCGCATTATCGTTTTGCCAAATACCATCTTGTGCATGGGCGCGATCTCTCAAAATATAATCGGTGACATCGTTATAATATACCGATGCGTTGCTATCCCAACGATCTTGTTGCCAAGCGATACCCAATTCAAGTTGATGATGTTGTTCAGGCGCTAAATCAGGATTGCCAACCCAACGTTGGGCAGGATCAGTGTTATTCGTGGCTAAAAAGCGTTCCGTGGCATCTGCGGTACGCACACTGCGACTGAGACTGGCAAATACAAAACCGTCTTCATCGCCTAAACCGTGTTCATAACGCATAAAGCCGCCGATGTTGTTTTCATCATGGGCATCGGCCTGTTTACCATAATATTTTTGATATAAATGGTTAGGTGTCATACCACCCATTGCCGCTTGTGCAATGCGATTAGCTTCGCTAGTGACGCGATCATAGCGTAAACCGACTTTGAACAAATTGACATCGCGCACAGGCATTTGCATTTCTGCAAATATCCCCATCTGTGTTAAATCAACATCAGGCCACATAATGGATTGCAATGTACTCGGATTCGCGACGCTGGGCATGCCCACAAAACGATTCGCATCTCGATTATTGTGTTGATAATCCAAGCCTAAAGTCCATTCCATCTCGTTTTCCAAGAGTAAGTCGTGACTGATCCGGCCGCCTTGTGTTTTGGATATCGCCGGTACACGCATTTTCATCGGCGCAGTGAGTTCCCGCAGACTGTAATTATCCATCACATGATCTACTTCAGAATAATACAATTCGGCCTGCGTTCCCCATTCATTTTGGTATTTGACACGAATCGTATCATTATCGCCTTGAGGGGAATCCATGCCAGCACCCGAATAGAGTACATCGTCATTGCGATTCGCTTCCAAACCGAGTTCAAAGCGCGTTTTGTCATTCGGCGTATAACCCAAAATGAGGTTACCCGTTTGCGTCGTGTAGGCGGAACGGGTTTCATGATCACTACCATCTTTATAATTGTCCGCATCTTGATATTCGATCATACCGCGAACAAAGCCTTGCGTATTGCCAGCCGTGACATCTCCGAACAAATGTTTAGTATCAGCGTTCGTGGTATAACCGCCCCCCACTTGCCCACGAAAGTATTGCCCTTCATTCAAACGAGGCGTTTTGCGTTCCAATAGCACAGTACCCCCACTACCCCCACCGCCATAACGAACGGTTTGCGAACCTTTGATGACTGTCACACTGTCGTAAGTTTCCAGAGGCGAATAGCTGGTTGGCGGATCCATGCGATTTGGACAACCGCCATGAACGTAGGCCCCATCAAGTAAGATATTGAGTTGATTTTGGCTTTGCCCCCGAATAATGGGATCAATGCCATGTCCACCCATACGGGTACCCGAAACACCAGGAATACTGCGTAGAAAATCACCCGCATCAGCTGGTGTGCCCATGATTTCTTCAGTTTCTTGTTCTGAAATGCCGGGTTCGGGTAAATAGTCTCCTTCCACAGTGACAGGAGCCAATGTCGTGGGTTCTTCTGCCTGTAGCGTTATTGGCGTAATAGCGAATAGGGCCAAAATTAATGAACGATTGGTCATATAATATATTTTTTCTAGCTTTTTATAGGTTGTTTGTAGGGTGGGTAACGTGTTTTTGTTGCCCACCATTACACTTGAATTAATTAATATTTTTGGGAACGCCTAAATAGAAGTTGTACTATAGAGAAAAACAAAAAGTAACCCATAGCATTTATTATACCTTATTCGTTTAAACCCATTTTCACTTAAAAATCAAGACAATAGAAAGCCCGCCCTTTTTTGAACACTCGACGAGTGTGTGATATCACCCATTATTGTGTGATATATAGCGTTTCCCGATTTAATGGAGTGCAAAATTTATTTTGCGATTGATTGGAGTGCAAAATTTATTTTGCGTTTTTTTTACGTTCCAAATTTATTTTGCGTCTTTTTACGTTCCAAATTTATTTTGCGTCTTTTTACGTTCCAAATTGATTTTGCGTTTGATTGGAGTACAAAATTCATTTTGCGTTTGATTTTCGTTCCTTGTTATTTTGCAATAACCCTTTTTTTAGGAATGCGCCCATTAGAATTAGAAATTAGAATTAAGAGGTTATGAAGTGAAAATACAAATCAAAAATCTGGGTGAATATACGATCACACACAATGATGAGCTTTATTTTAAACCGAAAGATAAACGGATCAAGTTGACGATGGATGAAAGTTCCAGTGCGGTACGTTCCCGGCTAGATATTGGCTTTTATCTGCGCCATGTTGCTCAACCTGGTGATTTGTTGATGATAGATAGATGAACCAGAATTGAATCTGCACCCGGAAAACCAACGCCGGATTGCCCGTCTGTTCGCCCGTTTAGTGAATTTGGGGCTCAAGATATTTCTCACCACCCATAGCGACTATATTGTCAAAGAATTAAATACCTTGATCATGCTCAATCAGGATAAACCTTATCTAAAGCAAATCGCTGAACAGGAAAGCTATCAAGCGGAAGAATTGATTAAGGCTGAGCAAATCAAGGCCTATATTGCGGAAGAAGCTTTGGTGAACTTGGAAGGAGAGCAAAGCCGCTGTCAAACGCTAACCGCCGCGAATATCGATCCAGTGCTAGGCATTGAAGCCCGCAGCTTTGATGAGACGATTAACGAGATGAACCGGATTCAGGAAACCATTGTGTGGGGGGGAAATGACTGATGTCTGACTTCGACACACTGCGTGAATTGTTTAAAACGGATGTTTTGATTGCACTTGAGGAGAGCCCTTATGGTAAAAAAATGGTGACGCTATAGTGTTTCCCGATTGAATACAGTACACTCATATCAAAAAAATCTAACCGCAAAATAACAGGCATTCCAGTCAGGCCGCAAAATAAATTTTGTACTCCAATCAGGCCGCAAAATAAATTTTGCACTCCAATCAGGCCGCAAAATAAATTTTGCACTCCAATCGGGCCGCAAAATAAATTTTGCACTCCAATCGGGCCGCAAAATAAATTTTGCACTCCAATCGGGCCGCAAAATAAATTTTGCACTCCAATCGGGCCG
>Ga0233403_10001717_pt1 | contig 10016 bp, 5 predicted proteins | sample Na_oxic_1_MG_FD_179866 | JGI IMG/M metagenome (GOLD analysis project Ga0233403, IMG submission 179866) | Seawater microbial communities from Saanich Inlet, British Columbia, Canada - Na_oxic_1_MG | ecosystem: Environmental > Aquatic > Marine > Inlet | place: Canada: British Columbia | collected...
ATTCTGATGAAAGACGTTGTTTATAAAGGCTTTATTGAAGTAGGTCAGCAAAAAGAAGCCAAAGCGCGTCGAAAAGCCGAAGCTAAAGCACTTGAAGAAAAACAAGCCCGGCTAGAAGAAACTAAAGCGCGTCAAACCGCTGAAGCAGCGCGTCAAACCGCCGAAGCTGAAATCGCCCGTCTCAAAGCATTACTAGCAACCAAAGTGAAGTGAGCTTACACATGTTAAGGATAATCCTATGGGGTGTGATTAAAAGTACATGGGTGGGAGCTATCCAAAATAAATTTTGGACTCCCAACCGCCCAAAATAAATTTTGGACTCCCAACACCCCAAAATAAATTTTGGACTCCAACACCCGGCTAAAGGAATCCAAAATTTATTTTGGAAGGATTGGATAACGGAGTCCAAAATTTATTTTGGAAGGATTGGATAACGGAGTCCAAAATTTATTTTGGAAACCAAAAATTAGCATTCCATGCACTTTTAATCACACCCAATCCTATTCTCGGTATTGATTTTTGACCAAAATAGCCATACACTGATCCAGTAAACTCAACTTTTAGGAGAATTTAATTTAATGTTTAACAAATATTTACGTCTGATAATCTTTAGCTTTTTGCTGGGAATTCCTACCATACTGATGGCCGGTGATGTCCATGAGTTTGAGTTGGATAATGGTTTGCGCCTTATAGTCAAGGAAGATCATCGTGCCCCGGTTGTTGTCAACCAAGTATGGTATAAAATCGGGGCAAGTTATGAGATGGAAGGCAAGACGGGCCTGTCACACATTTTAGAACACATGATGTTTAAAGGTACGGAAAAATATCCACCGGGGGAATTTTCTCGCATCATGGCGGTTAATGGTGCTCGTGAAAATGCTTTTACCGGGACGGATTACACCGCGTATTTTCAAACCATAGAAAAAAGCCGTTTACCCATTAGCTTTGAAATGGAAGCTGACCGGATGCGTAATTTGGTGTTGATTGAAAAAGAGTTTGTCAAAGAAAGGAAGGTGGTGTTGGAGGAGCGTCGTACTCGGGTTGAGGATCGGCCCATTAGCTTGATGTATGAGCATTTTCGGGCAACTGCTTATCAAACAAGCCCTTATCAAAATCCCATTATTGGTTGGATGAATGATATTGAAAAATGCACTTTGGCGGATCTACAAACATGGTATCAACGTTGGTATGCTCCGAATAATGCGATTGTAGTTGTGGTTGGTGATGTTGAGCCATCAGCAGTATTTGCATTAGCGAAAAAATATTTTGGGCCACTTAAACCCAGTAAATTGCAGGAGCCATTGCAACGCCCAGAAGTTAAGCAATTGGGTACCAAACGAGTTACGGTTAAAGCACCGGCCAAACTACCATATTTTTTAATGGGATACAAAGTGCCAGTGTTGAATACCCTTGCCAAAGAAAACCAATGGGAGATTTACGCGCTTGAAGTTTTGGCCTATATACTTGATGGTGGTAATAGTGCTCGTTTGTCTAAACATCTGGTGCGTGGGCAACAAATTGCCAGTAGTGTAAATGTTGGTTACGATATCTTTAGCCGTCTTACCGAGTTGTTTACATTTAGTGCCATGCCGACAAGTACGCATACGGTAGCTGAATTGGAAAAAGCTTTACGAGAGCAGATTAAACAATTGCAAACAACGCTAGTAGAGCCAGCAGAATTGGAACGGGTGAAAACGCAATTACGTGCCTCTCAAGTATATGAACTTGATTCGTTGTTTTATCAGGGCATGAAAATCGGCTTGTTGGAAACGGTAGGATTGGATTGGCAGTTATTTGATAGTTACTTAGATAACCTCAAGACTGTCACCCCAGAACAAGTACGGACAGTTGCGCGTAAGTATTTGATAGATGAGCGTTTAACGGTTGCGGATTTAGAGCCACTGCCTTTGTCAGAATAAACATCAGTGCGTTAGGAATGAACACGAAATAATTTCCCCTTTTGTTTCGTTCATTGCGCTTCGCTGCTTTCCCGAAACAATTCTAAATCGGGAATTTGTTTCATGAGCATTCCTTAACAATATTTAACTTTTCTAATGAGGATGGTGGGCAAGACTTTGCCCACCCTACATAAGAGTTTAAGTTGTGCCCGTGTGCAATATAAGAAATTACATCGTTGATTCTGTTTCAGAAAAGATAAATGGGAAATTTTATTTATAAATTACAGCAAGTTCAAAAATCGTTGACAGACTTGGGTTAGTGAGGAAGTTAAAAAGTTAACGGATGCGGTAAGTGTTTCTGAGGATGGAAATGTTAAGATTGGTACAACGGATGCACAACATCGTCTTGAAATTGCTTCAAAAACATGGCCGGAAATTAGGTGGAGAAACCTATGATGCTGGAACTACGTACCGCTGTTTTGCTTGAAGCCATTAAAGAACAGCAACAACAAATTGCAGAGTTAAAAGGCATGATTAAGCCTTGATTATTTTCTGGTTGGTTCCAACGCTCTAGCGTTGGAACTAGACTTATTCTACGCTTGCCTTATCCCCACGCTGGGGCACTCAGCTTGCGCGTGGGATTGTTCTTACATACTACCATCTAATTGCTACCGTTCAATTGCTAGGGGCAATCCCTTGTGGTTGCCCCGATATTGGTAAATTAGTCTTTTGGAATTGCTTAACTTCATTTCTGCAATGGGCTGGCAAATAGTTCCTATCCACACCATTAGGATGTCCCGAACCACACTTCCAACCTGAGTTTGGATCATAAGTCAGCCGGATGGTTTTTTTACCAATTGTGGAATAACCCTTTTCAGACAGAACGGCTTGGAAATAAAACTCTTCGGGGTTTGAGACAATATCCGCGACATGCTCATTTGACGTTTTCCCTTTTACAGAGGCAACACTAGGCGGAAATTTGCCCATAAAAGAGAAATATTGTTCCGACGACGTTTTCACCATCTCCAAAAAATCAACGGCGTTTTTCGCCCGGTAACTGTTCAAATAGTCCGTCTTGTCAAATGTTGCATTCTCAGGCATCACAAGTTTATTTTGCATAAAATCCATGCCAATCTTCAGAAGTATAGACAACACCAATAACAAAATTATACCCCCGAACTCTAGCCACCAAGAACGCTGTTCGGAACTGCCCCCAATTGCCTCAATCACGGTTGTACCAGCAATCAAGTCATGTAAACTACGTCGATCCTTTCTGAAAAGGAACAAGATGATATCTATGGGAAAGAGTAGAGCCAAGATAACTTGCCCAACCATAAAACGCAACCAGAAAATGGTTCCGAGTCCTGCCGTATTGCCATCCGGAACATTGACAATTTTAATTGATAGCAACTTTTTGCCAATCGTCTGCCCATTAAGAGCTAGCAACACCAAATCAGTTACCAAAATAGCAAGAATCAAAAAAAGGGCAATAAACACTGTTATTGCCGAGATTGTGCTGGTTTCTCTGTCTACCCCACTTTGAGTAAGGATAAACAATATCAACGTTAGGAAAAAGACTGGAATCCAGAGAATGATACTATCCACTAAGTGAGCCAGAACACGAGTAGTGCGTGTTGCCAGTTCTAGCGGCATTTGATGTCTGGGCTGGTTTTGGTGGTAGCCGGGTGGCATTTGATATCCGGGTTGATTAATGACTTGGGATGGCGCAACCGGATTCCCATTTAAATCATAAGCTTTGCGCTTTTGGGGATCAGACAGAACTTGAACTGCTTCAGCTACTTCACCCATTTTTGCCGGGATCGCGTTGGCAATTTCTGCCGTTGAAGCATTTTGGTTAACGCCAAGCGTTTCATAGTGGTTGTTTGGAGCTCCAGCCGGGTTGGGAGGTTGTAGCCCGACAGGGTTTAGTTGGGGGGGGTTATTTACCTCCGCCATTCCCCTTGAAAGATTCTGATATTCACCGTTCTTCGGTGACACAACTTCTTGAAAAGATACCGGATTTTGGTTAACACCCGGTGTTTCATAGTTAGGTTTCATCCATTTAATTCCTTATTTTGATATATTAAACACCACGGATAAAGATGATAATGATATAAACTTTATCTACAATCATTAATTTCCAATTTCCAATTTTGTTGTCCAGAAAATTTTTGATCTTACAATGACTCATCCATTGAATTTTGAAGAAGTTAAAGTAGTGCAACAAAAGTTTTTTAACAAAATATATGGAAAATTGTTAATTTATTTTTATAGATATTATTTATAAAATATCAAGTCGCGTGTCAGTATGCTATATAGTTGTGTTAAATGTCAAGAAAAACATTTGGGCACATTCCCATTTTCACGGTTGAGTACAACGAATGACGTGGATAAACGAATTATCCCCAACGGCGTATTTCTCATTGATTGATAATCCTATAGTAAACCTCGAACGAATCCCATCTACATAAATAATCAAAGATCGTTAAGCTTTATTCGTTTATCCACGTCATTCGTTATACTAAAGAGATAGATTTGATTTCCGCTTAATATCGAAGTGTTGTATAATTTGTATAAAGAATTAACGATTTATTTAATTAGCAATTAATAATCTCCTTTTTTTCATTCACATAAGAAAATCCCATGTCTAATACAATTCAGTCCCTTTTAGACCAACGTATCCTCATTCTTGATGGTGCGATGGGCACCATGATCCAAAGACACAAATTGCAGGAGGCAGATTATCGCGGTAAACGTTTTCAAGATTGGCCCTGTGACTTAAAAGGCAACAATGATTTGTTGTCACTAACTCAGCCACACATTATCAAGGAAATTCATACCCAATATTTGGAAGCCGGAGCCGATATCATCGAAACCAATACGTTTAGTGCGACTAAAATTGGTATGGCAGATTATCAAATGCAAGACTTGGCTTTTGAAATCAATGTCGCTGCGACTAAATTGGCACGGGAAGCCGCCGATGCAATGACAGCCAAAACCCCAGATCGCCCGCGCTTTGTTGCCGGTTCAATTGGTCCTACTAATCGTACTTGTTCCATGTCCCCGGATGTGAATGATTCCAGTTTTCGTAATATCGGCTTTGATGAATTAGTGGCGGCTTATTATGAATCTGTTCAAGGATTAGATGAAGGTGGCGCAGATTTACTCTTGCTTGAAACCATCTTTGATACCTTAAATGCCAAAGCTGCAATTTTTGCAGTGCAGAAATATTTTGCTGATCACCCAAATTCTCCTTTGGCTCAAAGCGGGGATTTCTGGCCCATTATTATTTCTGGTACGATTACTGATGCTTCCGGGCGCACTTTAGCCGGTCAAACCGTTGCCGCTTTTTGGAATTCGCTTCGCCATGCTAAACCGCTTACTATCGGCTTAAACTGTGCGTTAGGACCAAAACAGTTACGCCAGTATATCGCTGAATTATCAAAAATATCAGATACTTACGTTTCAGTATATCCTAATGCTGGCTTGCCTAACGAATTTGGTGGCTATGATGAATCCCCTGCCAGCATGGCAACTGAAATTGCAGAATGGGCACAGAGTGGTTTTTTGAACATCATTGGTGGTTGTTGTGGCACTACTCCCGATCATCTCCGTGCCATTAAAGCTGCAGTAGAAAAATACCCACCGCGTAAATTGCCGGTGATGAATACGGCTTGTCGCCTCTCTGGCTTGGAACCATGCACAATTGAGCCAGATTCTCTGTTTGTCAATATTGGGGAACGGGCTAATGTCACTGGCTCAGCGCGGTTTAAACGCTTGATTAAAGATGAAAAATATGAAAAAGCCCTAGAAGTTGCCCGCCAGCAGGTAGAAAATGGTGCCCAAATTATCGACGTGAATATGGATGAAGGGTTGCTGGATTCCAAAGTGGAAATGACCAAGTTTTTAAATATGGTGGCGACAGAGCCAGAAATTGCCAAAGTGCCGATTATGATTGATTCTTCCAAGTGGGAAGTTTTGGAAGCTGGGCTTAAATGTGTTCAAGGTAAACCCATCGTCAACTCTATCAGTCTCAAGGAAGGCGAAACCAAATTTATTGAACAAGCCAAACTGATTCGAGGTTATGGTGCTGCCGTTATCGTTATGGCATTTGACGAACAGGGGCAAGCCGATACCAAAGCACGTAAAGTGGAAATCTGTACTCGCTCTTACCAAGTTTTGACAAAACAAGTTGGCTTTCCGCCCGAAGACATAATTTTTGATCCCAACGTATTTGCTGTTGCTACTGGTATCGAAGCCCATAACAACTATGCCGTTGATTTTATTGAGGCTGTCCGGGAGATAAAACAAACCTTGCCTCACGCGCTAGTTTCCGGAGGAATCTCTAACGTCTCGTTCTCATTTCGTGGTAACAATCCACTACGCGAAGCGATTCATTCCGTGTTTCTATATCACGCCATCAATGCTGGCTTAGATATGGGGATTGTCAACGCTGGACAATTGGCTATTTATGCAGATTTACCGGCTGAACTTCGGGAACGGGTGGAAGATGTTATTCTCAATCGCCGGGCTGATGCCACTGAACGGTTGTTAGAAATTGCGGATAAGTATAAAGAGGGAGGCAGCACTAAAGATAATAAACAAGATGTTGCTTGGCGTGATGCCCCAGTTGCCAAACGGCTTGAACATGCGTTGGTTAAAGGTATCACCGATTATGTTGTGGCAGATGCCGAAGAGGCTCGCCAACAAGCAGAACGTTCTTTACATGTTATTGAAGGCCCATTGATGGATGGTATGAATGTGGTCGGGGATTTATTCGGAGCCGGTAAAATGTTTCTACCCCAAGTAGTGAAATCAGCCCGGGTTATGAGACAAGCGGTAGCGCATTTAATGCCCTTCATTGAAGCTGAAAAAGACGAAGATGCCACACTGACAAGTTCCGGCAAAATCCTGTTGGCAACCGTTAAAGGTGATGTCCACGATATCGGCAAAAACATTGTTGGGGTAGTACTAAACTGCAACAACTATGAAATCATTGATGTTGGTGAAATGGTGCCAGCGGAAACTATCTTAAAAACCGCCCGGGAACAAAACGTTGACATAATTGGTTTATCCGGACTTATCACACCATCATTAGATGAGATGGTGCATGTTGCTACCGAAATGGAACGCCAAGGTTTTAAAATACCACTCCTTATTGGCGGTGCCACTACGTCCAAAGTGCATACTGCGGTAAAAATTGCCCCAAACTATAGTCAACCGGTTGTCTATGTGTTAGATGCCTCTCGTGCAGTAGGGGTGGCACAAAGCTTATTTTCTCCGGATTTAAAGGCTAACTATGCCAAACAAATCAGTGACGAATACGCCCAAATCCGTGAAAAACGTGCCAATCAACAGAAAAAACGCCAAAAGAAATTCACGTTGTATCAAGCGAGAGCCAACAAATTTACCGGCAACTGGGATAATTATACCCCGCCCAAGCCGAGGCTCGAAGGAATCAAAGTGTTTGCAGATTACCCAATTGCCGAACTGCGGGAACGGATTGATTGGACTCCATTTTTCAAGACTTGGCAAATGCCGGGACGTTATCCCCAAATTCTTGAAGATGAGAAGGCCGGCCCTCAAGCCCGTCTAGTCTACCAAGAAGCCCAAGACATGTTGGATCAATTTACCAAAGCACAATGGTTAAAGGCAAGTGCAGTCATTGGTTTTTTTCCAGCTAACAGCATCAATGACGACGATATCGAAATTTATACTGACGACACTCGTACCCAAGTTAAAACCGTGTTGCACCACCTTCGGCAACAAATGCCCAGAAGTAAGGATAAGCCTAATTTCTGTCTCGCTGATTTCATTGCTCCGAAAAATACGGGAATTGCTGATTACATTGGAGCCTTTGCAGTCACAACGGGAACCGGGATAGCCGAACACGTTGCCCGTTTTAAAAAAGAACTTAATGATGACTACAATGGCATTGTCTTGCAAGCCTTGGCAGATCGCTTAGCTGAAGCCTTTGCGGAACGGCTGCATGAACGAGTACGGAAAGAGTTTTGGGGCTATGCAGCGGATGAAAACTTCACCAACGCCGAGTTAATAAAAGAAGCCTATCGTGGCAGGCGCCCGGCTCCCGGATATCCGGCTTGCCCCGAACATACCGAAAAGACAACCCTTTGGGAACTAATCCAACCGGATATTAATGCCGGTATTACCCTTACCGAAAATTTTGCCATGTTCCCAGCCGCAGCGGTATCCGGCTGGTACTTCTCCCACCCAGAAGCCCAATACTTTGGCATCGGCAAAATCGAAAAAGACCAAGTAGAAGACTATGCCAAGCGGAAAGACATAACCGTAGCGGAAGCCGAACGATGGCTCGCGCCGGTTTTGGGGTATTAAGTTTGTAAGTACTGAAGCACAAGTTTTAGTGTTTTTTGGAATCCAAACCTTTAGATTTGGATTTTAGATTTAGCGGTAAGTACTGAAGCACAAGTTTTAGTGCTTTTTGGAATCCAAACCTTTAGATTTGGATTTTAGATTTAGCGGTATGTCCAAAGCTGAAGTTTTGGACTCCATAATATCCGATAATTTATGCTTCAGTACTTAGGGGTGCATTCCCATTTTTACGGTGGTTTAATAGTTCCATCGATTTGTTCCACCGATTTGTTCCACCGATTTCATCGGTGGCTATTCACGTTTAACCCCCGAAATTGTGATTTGTTCCACCGATTTGTTCCACCGATTTCATCGGTGGCTATTCACGTTTAACCCCTTCGGGGTTGATTAACCCCCTTTGGTGTGAAACGTAAATAGCCTTATGTGAAACCATCGGTAAATATTTGTGCTGAAGCATATTATATTTAGTACAACGGATCAGGGGATTGAACGGATTGGTGCGAGACTGTAGCTCACCTTATCGAACAAAGGCAACCCCCTACGCGCTCGAAGGAATCAAGACACATTACACACTAATCCGATCAATCCCCTGATCCGTTGTACTAAACATGAACTGAGTAGTTACGAATGAGGTAAGAATAAACAAATGACATCAAAACACGAACTCTTTGATGAACATGAACCCTTTGATGAAACGGCAAAAATATTTTATCATCGTTTCTTTAAAAATAGGGGATTTGAAGTCGAAACGGAGCGCGAAGTTTTTTCTCGCTCACGTAAAATTGATTTGGTAGTTACCAGTGGTGACGCTGATTGTGGCAAATTACAAAATACCGTGTTTGCCCATTTTCGCCAACTCAACGCCCTTGAACTTAAAGGTATCCATGATCCGTTAACGGTGGACGATTATAACCTGATTTTGATGCGGGCTGATGGACTTGGGGTTCCAAAATATATAAAAAAGTCAGCCAAGCCTAAGAAAGATGATGCGAACCAGAGCAAGCCAAGCCAACTCCTAAACGAAATCACGGTGACAATAGTCTGTGTCACACGACCAGATAAGATTTTGAATGAACTTGAAAAAGAGTATCGGTTTGTTGAAAAAGAAGCCGGCATTTACCACTGTGATGAAGTATTGGGAAAATGGATTATTCACCCCAGTGAGCTGGACTTGGTTCCCAAAAATTACCCGCTGTTACCGTTAGCACGGGGTAAAAAGTTGGAAGCTTTTATTTCTTTGTGTGTCCGCGATGGACTTAATGATTATCTGCAACTGATAATAGACATTGGGCTTGCCACCGATCCGGAATTGATCTGGCAAAAAATTTTAGAGGTGAAACAAATGAAACATCAAATACGTGAAGAAACTTGGCCGGTTATTGACCAGTTTTTCCAAGAAATGCCCGAAGCGATGGGGAAACTGCCCACGTTTCAAGAGGCTTTAGCTTCGGCACAAAGGCAAAGCGCACTAGGCAACGCACATCACATGGTGCTCCGTCAATTACGGCGCAAATTTCAACAAATACCAACTGTCTTCGTGCAACACATTGAGGCGACTTCTGATATGGAGCAATTGGATAACTGGTTGGATCAGATTGTTTTGGCGAATGAATTGGCTGAGATTGATTTCAATATATCCTCTCAAAACCTAGATTCTCAAAAGGGATTGTAGACTTTTAGGGCACTGGGCTCATTGAATAGGAACTTAATGGCACTGAGCCAAGTGCCCATTCACACAATCTAAATTTCAACCCCAAATTGTTCTCG
>Ga0233403_10001718_pt1 | contig 10013 bp, 4 predicted proteins | sample Na_oxic_1_MG_FD_179866 | JGI IMG/M metagenome (GOLD analysis project Ga0233403, IMG submission 179866) | Seawater microbial communities from Saanich Inlet, British Columbia, Canada - Na_oxic_1_MG | ecosystem: Environmental > Aquatic > Marine > Inlet | place: Canada: British Columbia | collected...
CAATTGTGCCAGCGCCCCGAAATTCTGGCGAATGTTTTAAACAACACCGGCAATATGCTTGCCATGGACGGCAATTACAAAGAGGCTTCAGGCATATACAGGGAATGTCTTGGTCTTCTCAAAAATGTCCCTGACTCAGATGAACTGAAAGCTGAACTGTCAGTCAATGCAGCTTACACAGAATCCCTCTCAGGCAATACCCGGAAATTTCTGAAAGCATTTAATGAAGCATCGCAGTTTGTCAGAAACATGCCTGAGTCCCATTTTAAAGCGGAACATTATATTACGCTCAGTCTGCTGGCAACCGATGCGGTCACAAAAGAGAGTTCTTTGCAAAAGGAGGAACTTGTCAAAAAGGCATATAATGTCCTGACAGAAGCAGGAAAGACCGGTGAGAACCTGGATAATCCCCGCATTATCTCACAGGCCGACGGATATATGGCCCGGCTGTATGAAAATGAGGGGCGATATGAGGAAGCGCTCAGCCTCACAAGAAGCGCGGTTTTTTTTGCACAGCAGGGCAGATTTTCCGAACTTCTGTATCTCTGGCAGTGGCAGACCGGAAGATTGCAGAACGCCATGCAGAACAGGGAACAGGCGATTCAGTCATACAAGGCCGCCATAGAAACGCTGAATCCCATACGCCTGGAACTGTTCAGGGGCTATCGCGCAAAAAAAGACGCTTTTGATGAAAGCATCAGACCCGTTTATATCGGGCTTGCCGATCTTTATTTCAAACAGGCAGATGCCTTGCAGAACCGGGAACAGCGTGAGAAAAAGCTGAGACAGGCCAGAGATGTCATGGAAACCCTTAAAAGAGCCGAGTTGCAGAACTTCTATAAAGATGAATGCGTGTCAGGCTTAAAGGGTGAGAAAATATTATCAGATCAGGTTCCCCCACACACAGCAGTTATTTATCCTGTTTCTCTCGAAGACCGGTTAGTCGTGCTGCTGGGCATATCTGATTCCATCATCCGTTTCAATATCCCGGCGGGTTTCCGGGAAGTGCAAAAAACAGCAAAGCTGTTAAGAAAACGGCTGCAGACCAGGAGCAGCAACCGGTTCCTCAAACAGGCCGGAATTCTGTACGACTGGCTGATCCGTCCCGCAGAGACCCTGCTCGCGGCCAATGGGATCGACACCCTGATTGTGGTTCCGGACGGTGCGCTCAGGCTGATTCCTTTTTCATCCCTGTTTGACGGCGAGCATTTTCTTATTGAAAAATATGCCGTAGGCATTGTCCCTGCACTCAGCCTCACCACTTCCGGCGTTCCCGGGCCTGGAAATATTGAAACTCTTCTGAGCGGCATCTCAGAGAGTGTGCGGGGATTTGCTCCCCTGCCCGGGGTCGGAGATGAGCTGGAAGATGTGAAAAAAATCATGAATACGCCGCATCTGCTTTTAAACGCTGATTTCAAAGTTTCCAGACTTACCGACGAATTTAAAACCAATCCGTTTGGGATTCTGCACATCGCCACGCACGGAGTATTTGGCGGCACTGCGAAAGATTCTTTTTTACTGACCTATGACAGCAGACTGGACATGAACCAGCTTGAGAATCTTATCAGCCTCAGCCAGTTTCGCGATCAGAGAGTGGAACTGCTGACACTGAGCGCATGCCAGACAGCAATGGGCAATGAACGGGCTGCCCTGGGGCTTGCAGGCGTTGCAGTCAAGGCCGGGGCCAGGACTGCGATAGCCAGCTTGTGGTTTGTTGATGACGAGGCCACATCCCTTGCTATCAGGGAATTTTACAGCCAGCTCAGAATTCCGGGCATTTCAAAGGCCCGGGCATTGCAGAATGCTCAGAAAAAACTGATTGACATGGAAAACTTCTGGCACCCTATCTACTGGTCCCCTTTTCTGCTAATCGGAAACTGGGACAAGATACAGGGCATCTCCGGCCCTGATACTGTGGTTAAAGCGTTGGCAGAAGGCGCAGACAAACGCAGAAGAGAAAGCGGGGCATCAAGCCGGAGCATTATAACTGAACTCAGAGGAGAACGGACCAGAAGACTTGTTCTGAAGGAAAACAGGGAAAAAGAATTGCAGACTGTACCGGAATATATGACGCCGCTCGCACCTGAAACCGTGAGCCTCTGTTCAGTGCCTCAGCCGGCGCTCTTATGGTACAGTTCCGGTCCCTGGCAGGGCAAGATGGAATTCAGGCTGAATCGTCTGAAGTCTGCGGAGCCTGTTCTGGATACCTTTGTTGACGGACCCGCGTCAGAAGGGATATACCGGATTCGTCTTGCTGACGATGACATATCCCTTGATCCCGGCGTTGAATACGAATGGTTTTTAACAATTGTATCTGATGAAAACGAGCGATCCGCGGACTGCTTTGTCAGCGGAACAATCATGCATACCCCTGTTTCAGATGATTTGTCACAACGTCTGACTGACACTCCGGATAAAGACTTGTACGCTGTTTATTCAGATGCCGGATACTGGAATGATGCGCTTGACAATCTTTCAATGCGGATTGACAGCCAGCCCGGGGACATGGATTTGAGAAGAAACCGTGCAAACCTGTTCAGGCAGATAAATTTGCCAAAAGTGGCGGATTATGATATCAGGCATATTTCAGAAGATTAAAAATGGCCATGAACTTGAACTTGAACTTAAACCGGATTTCAGTTTGTAGTTCCGCCTTTAGGCGGTGCGGCTACAAACTGGCACCGTCTAAAGGCGGAACTACAAACTGGTATGCACTTAGGATTTTGCACTTAATGGATAGGGAATGTTAAACGCATAATAAAAAAACTTAACAGTGTTAAAAAAGGAGGTCGTATGGAATTTATTGTGTCTTCAAAAAAACGAAGTATTGTATTCTGCATTGTTGTATTTCTGCTGGCAATTTGTCAGCCTTCACCTGCCGTAAGTCAGAGTAAGGCAGGCGTGTTCGTAGCCAATGAAATACCTGTCTATAATCCCCCCAAGGGCGCAAATAAAGGAAATAAGACCAGGATGGAAGCAGGGGGAGAAAGCGACAGCGGAGACTCCTCGGCAACTTCCAGAGCTCCCAGCGTCAGAGGTCTTACCCGAGCTCCCAGCGTCAGAGGTCTTACCCGAGGTCCCAGCATCAGAGGTCTTACCCGAGCTGCCAGCGTCAGAACGAGCGGGGATCAGGATGAGCAGGCTTTTACACCTCTTCCCTCACGAATGTCACCGCTTGCGCCTGAAAACACTGGCCTGACTTTGACCAACCAGCCTGTGCTTCAATGGTACATATCCGATCCCTGGCCTGATAACATAGAATTCAGGCTGAACAGACTGAAAGCTCCGGAGCCTGATATAGATACAAATATCAGAGGCACTGACAAAGGGGGAATATACCGGATCAGTCTTGCCGATCATAATGTCAGCCTTAAACCCGGTGTTGATTATGAGTGGGTTTTGGCAATTGTAAATGACGAAGAGGAGCGGTCAGCCGATTTTACAGCATGCGCCAGAATCAGATATGTCAAACCTGATGAGGAACTGTCAAAACGCATCATGAACACGCCCAAAGAAAAACTGTATCATGTTTATGCAGACCAGGGATACTGGTATGATGCGCTTGAAAACCTCTCTCAGTTGATTGATGCCAGGCCCGGTGACAATACGTTAAGACGACATCGTGCCGAATTGTTCAGACAGGTCGGATTGGAAATGGAGGCTGATTACGATAATCAGTAGTTCTGAAGTGCTCCCGGGGGATTGGCAAATCCGCTGGTCCCCCGGCAGACGGAAACCTCGGAATCCCTGATTACCGGGGTTTCGCTTCGACAGGCTCATGGACGAGTGATAAAAGATGGCTGGAAAAGCCGGAAGAAAAAAAGGAGTGCAAAAATTGAGCGAAGCGGTTTTTTGCATGCAGCAACTCCGGAGTGCAAAAATTAAGCGAAGCGGTTTTTTGCACCGGCATGCGGAGCTTTGTGTGATTTGCCTGAAAAAATCTGATGTCCGTCCTTGACACCCGGGATGCAATCTGCTAATCTGACAGACAAATCAAGTTAAGTTATATTTTTTTTCAACCTGCAACCCGGAGGTTACACAATGAAAACTGTCCCGAAGCCTGTCATTGCATTACTGTTTCTGATCATCACCGCTGTTCCGGCTTATGCTGACAGCACACACCCGAAAGGCATTAAGCTGGACGGCACACTCGGCAGCGCCGGAAAACTGGAACTGCCCGGCCCGGATTATGACATCAGGGCCGAATACGGTCACCAGGCCGGCTCAAACCTGTTCCACAGCTTTCGGCAGTTCAATATCCATTCTGATGAGAGCGCGACCTTCACAGGGCCGAACTCGGTTCAGAATATCATTTCCCGCGTGACCGGCGGGAGCGCGTCATGGATTGACGGGAAACTCGGTTCGACAATTCCCGGAGCTGATCTGTATTTTATGAACCCCGCGGGCCTCATGTTCGGGCCGAACGCGTCGTTGGATTTGCAGGGTTCTTTCCATGCCACCAGCGCTGACTGGCTGGGTTTGGGAGAAAACGGACGATTCCATGCCCGGAATCCCGAAGACAGCATTCTGAGCGTCGCGCCTGTGGAAAGCTTCGGCTTTCTGACGGATTCCCCCGCTCCCATCGAGGTGACGGACAGCCATCTGGAGGTTCCGCCGACCAAAACCTTGTCTCTGACAGGCGGCAATCTGATCCTGCTCAACAGCCGGGCACCGATTTATGACGAAGCCAGCCAGCCCGAATTTGCCCACCAGTTGCTTGCGCCCGCGGGCCGGATCGTTCTGGATGCCGAGGGCGCGCTGGGTCTGAAAAACTTCGGTATCGCCACCGGCGGACCATTCGGCGGTCGGATCGACATCCGCGCCAACAGCTTGGAGATGGATGACAGCCAGATCAGCAGCCACACATTCGGAGACCAGGATGGTCAGAGCATCGATATCCGGACGGCCAGTCTGTCCATGCGGGATTCCGACATCATCGCCAACACTTACGGCCCCGGCCGCGGGAGCGATATCCGCTTGCAGGTGGATGAGAATCTTATGGCGAAAAGGTCTGACAGACCCATAGGTGTCGAATTCGGTACCGCTCTCCGAGGCAGCAGCCATATCAGCACCCTGACCGCGGGCCCGGGAGACATCGGGCCTGGCGGGGACATTCACATTCGGGCCGGCAATATTGATCTGCGCGAAGCCGCGGAAATCCGAGCCCACAGTTTCAGCCAAAGCAAGTCTGGCCATATTTCCTTGCAGGTCGGGGATACGTTCCGGGCAGAGGGGGTGATTCCGCTAAATCCTTCGACTCCCGATCCCTTGCCCCTCATCGGCGGTGTCCACGCATGCGGTTTCGCAAACGGAGACAGCGGCGATATCGATATCGTCGCCCGGAATATCATGCTGGACAAGGGCGGGGAGATCAACGCAAGCACCATAGACGCGGATGGCGGCTTTGTTTCCGTTCGGGCAGACATCATCCGCCTCTCAAACCAAGGCGAGCCAGTGGGAATCCCCACAGGAATAATCAGTCTCACCATAGGAAGCGGCGAGGCCGGCCGGATCGATGTGGAAGCCCGTCAGGTGACACTTGTGAACGGCGGCACGATCTCCACCACGACAGCCCTGTCCGGCAAAGCCAACGAACTGAACGTAAGGGTTTCCGACACGCTGACCATTTCCGATGTGGCAGAGGGGTCTTATCAGATATTGGGCCTTCCGGAAATTCCATATCCGAGCAATATCAGTTCCGCATCCACGGATATGGGGGCGGAAGGCGGGCAGGCCAGCAATGTGCATGTGGCAGCCAGACATATTGTTTTGGAGAACGGCGGGACCATTGCCAGTCTGACTTACGGGGGCGGCGACGCGGGCGACGCGGAGGTGATCGCTGAGACCATAGATATTTCCGGCTGGCAGAACAACGGCCTTCTGTACCGCAGCGGCATCAACAACAGTTCGAGCAGTCCCGAAGCCTATGCGGGACAGGCCGGGAACATGGAGGTCTCCGCGAAAAAGATAAGGATCGATGATGGCGGAGCCATAAATGCCTCGGCTGCGAATGCCGGGGGCGGCAACATCAGCATCCATGCCGAAGACATGATTCACCTCTCGGACCAGGGGGACATCACGAGCAGTGTGCGGAGCGGTGTCGGAGACGGCGGCAACATCGGCATCGAAAATCCTCAGTTCACAGTGCTGAAAACGGGACGGATCATCGCACAGGCCGACGCGGGGGAGGGCGGAAACATCCGCCTCAGCACGGGACAGCTTGTCAGTTCGTCGGACAGCCTTGTTTCGGCCTCCTCGCGTCTGGGCATTGACGGCGATATCCGCATCGAGGCCCCGGACGTTGATCTCAGCGGCAATCTGACGATTTCGCCCGGAACCTTTGCCGATGCGGCCCGCTGGATGAAAACCCCCTGTTCCGAACGGGCCGGGGAAAAAAACAGCCGTTTTGTGATAAAAGGACGGGATGCACTTCTCACGCCCTTTGACGACTGGCTGCCGGCCCCGTTCGTCTGGCTCGGCCATCCCGGTTCGGATGGGGAAGGTTCGGATGGGGAAGTGAGAAGTGAGAAGTCCTACCCCGAAGGGGTTAAATAAAACAGCCCAGGGTCAGCGAAGCGCCACCCTGGGAAGGAAGTGAGAAAGTCCTACCCCGAAGGGGTTAAATAAAACAGCCCAGGGTCAGCGAAGCGTCACCCTGGGAAATGGGAAATAAAAATCGAGGCTCTTCAAGCTCGGCTGAGAGAAGATTTTTATAAACAATAACCAGCATCTTCCGGAGCGGCTGTCTCAGGCTCCGGATTTTAACAAGGAATTTTTTATAATGATGACAGCCGTTAAAATCAGAAAATATCTGGATTCGGAAATCATTCAGATTCCGGTTCATAAGGATATGGTCGGAAAGGATGCCGAAATCATAATACTGACAGAATTTCGTCAGGATAAGGCGGAGCCAAAGCCGAGACAGTCAGAAAGAAAACCGGGGACGGCCAAAGGTATGATCACGATTGCGGACGATTTTGAAGCGCCTCTGGATGATGAAACGGTAAGGGATTTTTACAAATGAAATATCTGCTTGACACTCATATATTCATCTGGTGGACGCTTGATCATCCGAAATTGTCCGGCTCGGCAAAGGCGACGATTTCAGATACAGACAATCTGATATATGTGAGCTCGGCCAGCATTTGGGAAATAGCGGTCAAATCGTCAGTCGGCAAGCTTTCGTTGCCAGAGTCGCCAGAGATTTTTGTCAGAAAACAGCTTGATATGAACGACTTCAATGTACTGGATATCACCGTCGGGCACAGTCTCGGCATATTAGAGCTACCAATGCATCATAAAGACCCTTTTGACAGAATTCTCATTGCTCAGGCAAAATATGAGGATATGATCATTATCACAGAGGATCCGTTGATAAAGCAGTATAAAGTGAATGTGATGTAAGTTCTCTGGCTACCCGGATGATGCGTCCGGAGTGCAAAAATTAAGCGAAGCGGTTTTTTGCATGCAGCAACTCCGGAGTGCAAAAATTAAGCGGAGCGGTTTTTTGCAATGCCCCTTCAGGCTCTGCCCGGATTGCCAAATCCGGGTCACCTCCGGAGGATTTGGCAATCCTCCGGGAGCAGATATCTGAAAAATCTGATGTTTGCCCTTGACATCTGAAATGCAATATGCTAATTTGACAGGCAAATTAAGTTAAGTTATATTTTTTTCCAACCTGCAACCCGGAGGAGGCACAATGAAAACCGTTCTGAAACATGCTGTTATTATTTCATTATTTCTGATCATTGCCGCTGTTCCGGCTTATGCTGACAGCACACACCCCAAAGGCATTAAGCTGGACGGCACACTCGGCAGCGCCGGAAAACTGGACCTGCCCGGCCCGGATTATGATATTAAAGCCGAACACGGTCGGCAGGCCGGCTCAAACCTGTTTCACAGCTTTCAGCAGTTCAATATCCATTCCGATGAGAGCGCGACCTTCACAGGGCCGAACTCGGTTCAGAATATCATTTCCCGCGTGACCGGCGGGAGTGCGTCATGGATTGACGGCAGGCTCGGCAGCACCATTCCCGGAGCCGATCTGTACCTGCTGAACCCCGCGGGCCTGATGTTCGGAAAAAATGCCATGCTGGATATGTCCGGCTCATTTCACATCAGCACGGCCGATTACCTGAGGCTGGGGGAGAATGAGCGGTTTCACAGCATCCCCCATGCAAATGATGTGCTGTCGGTTTCAGTACCCGCGGCTTTCGGTTTTCTGAACAGTGACATTTCCCCGATCACGTTTGAGGGCAGAGGGGAGATCACAGAGCAGGAATGGGAAAACAGTCCCGGCGGGCTTCGTGTGGGAGAGGGGAAAACCATATCTCTTGTCGGCGGGAACATTGAAATAAAAAAAGGCACATCTGCCACATCCCAGATAATTGACGAGTATGGTCCTGTTTTTGTTGATGATCTGGGAAACCGGGTCATTACTGATGAGACAGGCAATCCTATACCCGTTGATGAGAACGGCAATCCTGACCCGGAAGGCGGTTTTGTCATACTGGTCGATCCCGAAGGCAATTTCATGCCGGGCAATCCTGATGAGATCGGCAGCCTTTATCCTGTGACAGAGGTTCGAAATGAGGGCGATATCACAGCTCCCCGGGGGCGGATTGACATGGTGGGTGTAGCGTCCGCGGGTGAGGCGGTTCTGACAGAATCCGGCACGGATGTGTCCTCATTTGAAAAAATGGGGGATGTGATGCTTTCCGACAAATCGCTTATTGATGTCAGCGGAACCGGCGCCGGAAGTATCCTCATCCGCGGGGGACAGCTTTTTGCCGATGACAGTTCGATTCAGGCAAAAACCCTGGGGGACAGGGACGGCGGCAGGGTTGACATTCAGGCTGACGAAGTGTCTTTCACAGGCGGTGCGAACATCAACGGCAGTGTCGAGGGGAGAGGCAGGGGAGCGGATGTTAATATCCGTGCCAACGGCTCAGTCAGTTTTTCCGGTGAGGACAATGAGGCGGAAGTAAGCATGATTCGTCTGAGAACCGGAGATGAAAACAGAGATGCCGGAGATGCCGGGCATCTTGAGATCGAAGCCCGGAACATCTCCTTTGCCGACGGCGCCTTGATTAATTCAACCACTTACGGAAAGGGCAAAGGGGGGGATGTGATCCTCAGCGCCTCGGATTCGGTCTCCTTTGCCGGAGAAATGAGTAACGGAGATGGCAGCATGATTCAGGTGGCAACCATTTACGGGGAAGACGGAGCCGGCGATGCCGGGCATCTTGAGATCGAAGCCCGGAACATTTCCTTTGCCGACGGCGCTTATGTGAACTCAGCCACTTACGGAAGGGGCAAAGGGGGGGAAGTGATCCTCATCGCCTCGGATTCGGTCTCCTTTGCCGGAGAAAGCAGTGCCGGAGATGGAAGCATGATTCAGGTGGCAACCATTTACGGGGAAGACGGAGCCGGCGATGCCGATGCCGGGCATCTTGAGATCGAAGCCCGGAACATTTCCTTTGCCGACGGCGCTTATGTGAACTCAGCCACTTTCGGAAAGGGCAAAGGCGGGGAGGTGACCCTCAGAGCGGATTCGGTCTCCTTTGCCGGTGAAAACAGCGAAGCACTTGGCAGCAATATTTACATGACAACGCGATTTGAAGGAGAAGGAGCTGGCGATGCCGGGACTCTTCTGATTGATGCCAAAGATATCTCTTTCACAGACGGCGCTTCTGTGAACTCAGCCACTGAAGGAAAGGGCAAAGGCGGGGAGGTGACCCTCAGAGCCGAAGAGACGGTCATGGTGGCAGGTGCGTCCACAGAAGGAAATCCGTCCCGGATTTACGCGGGATCCGAAAGCATTGCCCCGGATGCCGGGGACGGAGGGAGCATCACGGTTTCCGCACGGAGGATATCCCTCTCGGACGGCGGGGAGATCAGCACTTCTGCCGCGGGCAGCGGAAACGCCGGCGCGGTGGAACTGAGCGCGACCGAACTCCGTCTTGACACCGGGGCCTCAGTCTCGTCAGGGAGCGGGGCCGTCAATTTCCGAA
>Ga0233403_10001719_pt1 | contig 10012 bp, 2 predicted proteins | sample Na_oxic_1_MG_FD_179866 | JGI IMG/M metagenome (GOLD analysis project Ga0233403, IMG submission 179866) | Seawater microbial communities from Saanich Inlet, British Columbia, Canada - Na_oxic_1_MG | ecosystem: Environmental > Aquatic > Marine > Inlet | place: Canada: British Columbia | collected...
CACCTTTATAAACCTGATAATGCGCTGGTGAAATCATCAATGGCTGTATCACGTTAATATTTGCTTCTGCTAGGTTACCAGCAGCATCTTCCACTGTCGCTTTATAAGTGCCTCCAGTGTCTGGTGCCGTGATTTGGATAACTGAATTACTGCTATCCTTACGTTGCACTAAACTACCTTCAAAGGCCCATTCATACGGTGGAGCACCACGACTAACCATGAGCGTCTTAGTTTCATCCGGTGCCATTGTCACAACACTTGGTGAAATTTTCGGAACACTGCGTTCCACAACAGCTTTGATACTTAATTCCTGATCAGAGGAATCAAATGCTGTTAGTTGATACTCACCGTAGCGATTAGGTGCAGTATAAGTACCAACACCCTTTTCATCAACATCAGCAAACCCAGCCTCGAAATCAATACCAAAACCACCAGTTCCACCTGATACTCTGAATTTAGCTGTGCCATTTTTATCCACATACAAAGTAGCTGGATTAGCACGCAGTTTCTGTTCTATATAAGCATGAACCGTTATTTTTTGAGTACCACTGTCACTAAATTCAATGACAACATCGTCATTAGCAACACTACCAGCCGTGAATGTGAATTTACCATCGTCACTCTGATCTGGATCAATCTCACCATCACCCATAATCTTAGTAGCAAAATATGGTGGTGTACCAAGAAGTGCGGTGAAAGTTTTAGTTTCCTCAAACTTCATATAACGTATATACGGAGTCACGGCAAATATTGGAACAACATGTACATTTACTGTAGTAGTATCATTTTTGCTGTCACGAATTTCAATGAAGTCCTCACCCGTAACTCTAGGTGCGGTATAGAAATTAGAGCCAGCTTCTTCAGTACGCACATCTTTCGTTTCACCAGTACCAGTCTGCCAATCAAAGGGAGGAATACCGCCGGTCACCGCTACTTTCGCTGTTTGCCCCGGTTCAAGGTAAATATCCTTTTTGGTGGCCTTCAAGGGTATGTCAACGTAAACTACAGCAGTTGATTCCTGATTTAAATTATCAGTCACCGTTACCGTAACTTCACTAGATACTCTAGGTGCAGTATAGGTTACTTTTTCACCACTTGTAGTTACAGAACCGGCAGTTGTAACCCAAGCGTAAGGTGGTGTACCACCAACAACGTTGAATTGCATATTACCATTCTGATCTAACCATCCCATAGCTGGACTTATCACTGGAACGTTATCTACAGTAACTGTGGCAGCAACAGAATTGCCAGCAGTATCATTGGCAGTAACTGTATAAACACCAAGTGCCATAGGCGCAGTGTAATTACCATCGTTATCGACATTGCCTTGAGTAGCTACCAAAGTGTAAGAAGGGCTACCACCGGAAACCGTAAACGTTTGTTTACCGCCCGGAGCTAATGTGGCTTCTTCCGGTGTTAAGTAAAGGATACCATCAATAGTAATTGTGGCTTCTTCGGTTATACCCTGATTATCAGCAACAATTAATGTAGCAGTACCAGCACTAGAACCGGCTGTGTACTCAACACGTTCACCTTCAGTACTGTCAAGCGAACCTGCGCCTACAACACGCCAAATATAAGGAGCTTCACCACCATTAACGGTAAAGTTAGTACTACCATTAGTACTTACTCTACCTTCTGAAGGTGTCAAGCTAAGTTTGGCACCAACAGTAACAGTAGCATCAATACTACGCCCACTGATATAGTCTGTTGCAGTAACTGTGTAAACACCACTACTTGTGGGTGCTGTATAATTACCAGCAGCATCAATATCTCCAGTATCAGCTGACCAACTTACTTCACCTCTGGCATTATGTACCGTAAATGCCTGTGTGCCAGCAGCAAGTAAATTGACATTTCTAGGAGTAATGCCTAAGTCACCAACCATCATGACCTTCACCTTAGCAGTCGCAACTTTACCAGAACCATCAGTAACAGTTACTTTAGCATCAGTTACTGGATCAGTTATTGGATCAGGTGCTGTATATAAACCAGTACTCGAATCAATCGTGCCTAAATCAGCTGTCCAAGTATACACGCCATCACCACCGGTAGCGACAAATTCACGTTTGTCACCTATGTCAACTGCAGTAATAGCAGGTGTAACACCGAGATCAGCAATACAAGGACTAGTACAAGACATTGTAGCAGTCGCCGTAGCACCAGTATCATCCCTAACTGTGACAGTTACAGGTGCAAATGCACCACCGGGAGCAGCAAATGTGGTTTTGTCACCTGACAATGGACTAACCGAACCACTCGCTGTTGACCATGTATAAGGTGCTTTACCACCAACAACATTTAACTCAATAGTTTCGTCTACCTTCAAACTAGCATTGGCAGGTGTTATATTTAGAACACCAATTCCACAATTACCAGCACAAGATATTGTAGCAGTCGCTGTAGTACCATTATCATCCCTAACTGTGACAGTTATGGGTTCAAATGCATCACTAGGAACAGTAAAGGTTGTTTTAGCACCAGTTAACGGAGCAACTGAACCACTCGTTGCTGACCATGTATAAGGTGCTTTACCACCAGCAACATTTAACTCAACAGTTTCGTTTACCTGCAAGCTAGCATTAGCTGGTGTTACAGTTAGAACAGCGATACCTATTTTTACCGTTGCTGTAACCGTTGCTCCGGCATTATCACTTAAAGTTATAGTTGATTCACCCGGATTGCTAGGCGCAGTAAATATAGTTTGACTACTGCCAGAGTTTGGTGAAACAGAACCAGCTGTGGCACTCCAAGTATAAGGAGGTGTACCACCAACTCCAGTAAATGAAGTGGTACCTTCTACGTCTACAGTATCAATTGTAGGTGTGACAGTTAAATCCCCACCGTCCTTTACCTCAATTGTAGCAGTTCCAGAATTACCAAAAGCATCTATAACAGATACATTTGCTATCCCAATTGAACCGGGTGCTGCAAAAGTAACATTATCACCACTAGGTGAAATAGTACCAATCGTAGAACTCCAAGTATAAGATGCTTTACCACCAGTAACAGTTAAGGTTACCACTCCATTAAGTCCAACTTTGGCCTCAGATGGTGTGATAGTAGGTGCTTTACCCACAATGACTTCAATTGTGGCAGTTGCAGAATGACCGGCACTATCTTCAACAGTTACCGTTGCTGTACCAACATTAGCTGGTGCTGTATAAAAGCCACTTGAACTAACTGTACCTAAGTTAGCTGTCCAAGTGTAATTACTATCACCACCACTAGCGACTAATTGTAAAGTACCACCAATTTCCAGTGACGAAGTGGATGGGGTTATAAATACATCATCTCCACCAGTTACATTGACTTCAACTTTTGCAGTTAAGCCAGCACTATCTCTGACAGTTATAGTATCTTTGCCAGTTTCCATTGGAGCGGTATAAGTAGTTGTACCACCAGAATTTGGCGATACTGTACCATGAATTGAACTCCATTTATAAAAACCACTGCCTCCAGATACTTCTATCGCAAGTGTACCACCTCTAGCAACATTAGCTTGAGCCGGAGTCACAACCAAAGGCTCTGCAACCATCACACACAAATTAGCCACACCGCCAGCATTATCAAAGACTCTGACCTCATAAACACCCAATTCAGCTTCAGGAGTATAAGTATTTTGGTCACCACTAGTAGCGGATAACGAGCCAAAATCAGTTTCCCACAAGAAAGGAGAAGTACCACTGACAACACTAAAGCTTGGCGTTTCACCACGTTGAACTCTAGCACATTGTGGCGTTACTCTAAGTGGATCACCAGACTTAATGATCACAGAAGCAGAATCACCAGCACTATCACTAACCGTAACATGATAAACACCGGGCAAACTAGGTGCTTTATAAGTCACATTAGCTAAACTAGGATCATCAACATCACCACCAACGGTTATCCAAGTGTAGGAACCATCACCACCAGAAACTATAAATGGTGTCTCCGAATCCGGAGCAACCGTAATTTCGGGGCCAGCCGGATCAATAGTCAATTGACCATTGTTAGTGAAAGATACTACCTTATCACGGCCAGCATTATCAGTTACCGTAACTTCAATAGTAGCTGGATCAATACCTAAAGTAATGGCAATTATTTCATTATCATTACCAGATGCCTGGAAAGTAGCATTTTTAACTTGCCATTTGTAAGGAGCTTCAGCCCCAATAGCAGTTAATTGTACTATCGAAGAAGGCGAAAAACGCTTGCCATCAACAGCCGGATTAATATCTAAAGCTGGCAATACATTTATAACAGAAGTAGCTGTAAAGCCTTTCAAATCCGTAGCACTAATTTTATCCAAACCAGCTAACAATGGTTCATAAGTGGTTTTATCACCCAACGTTGTGGACAATCCACCATTTAAAGCATTCCACTCATAATTGCCATAACCACCAGTAGCCATAAATTCAACTGGACTATCACCTATAGCAATAATAACAGATGCTGGGGTTAGAGCCAGAGGAGCCGCTGGTTGCAGTACCTCAAAGCAATTAGATTGAGATTGTATGTTAGCAGTTGGATTACTAGCAGTTACCAAATAGCAAACCTTATCACCAGCATTAACCGCCGGGATTTTCTCTACATAAATATTAGAGTTGGTTGGCATCGTTGCACTAGTGCCAGTTACCGCCTGAGTCATAGGCAATGTGCTAGCCGCACCATTGATGTCATAGTTTAATTCAACGCTTCCACCATTGGCGAGATCGAGACCGGCTACTACTGCATGTACTGAGAAAGGTCCGGTATCTATAGTATCAGTATGCCGTGTAACATCTACAATCGTAACTTGGATGTTATTAACCGTCAATTGAAGACTCTCTGTAGCAACATTATTGCTTACATCTTGAGCAACAACTTCCAGATCAATACCTTTAAATCCGGCAATAGCATCAGGTACTGTAGCTATGAAAGTCCCAGAGTTACCATTACTTGTGGACATAGACATTGCTACGTTATCCCATAATACTTCACCAGTTTCACGGTATTTTAAATGAACCGCCAAACTTGCAGCACCGGCAGGATCATCACTTATTTCGGCACTAATTGCAACCGGTTGTTGATAATCATAACTACTTGGTGTGATAGTTGTTATTACTGGAGCAGAATCTTCAGCACAAATACGCCATTGTCCATTTGGACTGTTACCTTGATTGGCTGGTACTGTAGTATTACGTCCTTCATTATCTATCGCTTGGATAGAAAAGGCAAAACACTCACTTGCACTGTTAAGAGTACCCGAATATGTGTAGTCATAAATACCGGCACCCACAGAACTCATAGCAACTGTGCTAGGAGGTGAGGTTGGATCATTCCAAGTAATATTAACAGCCTGAACACTACCATCATCGGTAACATTAGCTTGAATATTCAAACCAGACGTACCCGGAGCAACACCAAGAGTTACTAAATCTTGAGTAGGTTGAGATAGAGTAACTACCGGATTTGCCCCAATCATAAACGATTCGCAATCTTTACCAACTGGATCATTACTAATAGGTATTACACATAAATCATGTTGGCCGGGGCCAGCATTAGTACTCAGTGAAACACTATATGTATTTAAAATACTATTAGCAATGCTATCTAAAATCGTCTCGAAAGGATCGATAATATTAAATAATGTCCCATTGGTTGTATCCACAGCCGTTACAACATTACCCAATCCAGGTTCGGCAACCCCATAGACTTTAGAGGCATTATTTACAACTACCGGCATAGCAGTAGTGATATCGTACTGCCCACTGTCACCATTTTCATCAGTGACCAAAATGGTAATTCGCTCTGCACCAAAACGGTAGGGATATTGAGAAGCGTGAACAAGACAGTCAAACCACTCTTCATGCGAACCAGTAGCAGATAAACCATCTACTTCATTAATAAAATCTTGAGGAGAAAAGTAGAATTGCCCACTGTTTTGCTTGCGGAGATAAGGTTTTGAACTTTGTCCAAAAGTAATCAAACCAAGCCGTACATCAAAATTTTGACTGGTTAACTTATTGACAAAACCTTGAGTATTGTTTTTCACCGCTTGGATTTCACCACCCATACTACCGGAAACATCCAAACAGAAAACAATATCAGCCATAGCCTTTGGTTGAGGTGGCCTAACAATAGTAGCTAGTTCTGGATTACCATCTACTTCGACGGTAAAATCAGATGGATACAAAGCATCCGAAGGTGCTTGATCACTGAATAGCTTAAAGTTAGCTTTAACAAGTGCAGGGCCATTAAGGCTATCTATCACTTGGATGCCCGGATCGACATCATCATTGAACCCTTGATAGCTTGGTTGTCCTCCTACTGCAAATCCGGGTATCAGCAGCAGTAGTAACCATAGCCATGAACACATTTTTTTCACTATTCGTTTCTCCTATTTAACTTGAATGGCAAGAGGCCCATCAAGAATGACGGTACCGTCTTGCAGTTGTTGCATGAATTGGCCCGGCGCACTCAAAGCCCCATATATTGCATAATCACCAGCATAACCAGCAAGAGGCATTCTTGGCACTAAGGCAATCATTCTCTCTTTGATAGACATGTTGGCTAAATTGACATTATCCATGAGCTTTGGAGGTGGCCCTGAAGCTTGTACCCACGGTACTAATCCACCGGGAGTAAACACTTGGAAATCAGCCCCAAAAACTCCACCGGTTATACCAACATAAACGTCATATTGGCCATCACCATTGAGGACAACAGTTGCCCCGAATTCCTCTCCGGATTCAACAACGGTATCATTTGTGACAACCGCTATTTGTCCGGCGGCAATGGCTATCCCCGAAGAGACAGACAATCCGACGGCAACTCCATAAGTTAACAATCCTTTTGAGATTGCTTTGCATATCAGCCTTTTTTTCATAATACCTAACAACTCCTAATTGATAAAGTTAATTCAAGATAAGGTTTTGGTCTCAACGCCAACTTGCTTGGCTCATTCATTTATACTTGTGTATAACGATGAGTGCCCTTATAGACGTAGCAACGACAAAAATGTGAGATTCAATTAACTAACTCAATTTTTCTCGCATGGTTTACTTAGACGTAACCGCGACAAAAATGTGAGGCTCAATTAACTCAATTTTTCTCACATAGTTTATTTAGACGTAGCTACGAAAAAAATGTGAGGGCCAATTAACCTAATTTTTCTCACATAGTTTATTTAGACGTAACCGCGACCAAAATGTGAGGTTCACACTGACGTACTGCCATTCTGAGGCGCAACACTAGAAGCATCGGTAGCAGCCATGCTAGGCACAGCATTACCCACAAGCAACGTCAACACGAGTGCCCCTGATGCCGGTCTAAATCGCCACCGCCTATTAATTGGGTGGCCCCAAATTAGTGTCCCGCGTGGGAACACGTTTACGTTGAAAATGCAACATGATTATATTTTACCTATATAGTCAACAAAATAATGAAATTGTTAATTCTCCAATTTAAATAAAGAATTACCAATTTCCTCCTACCGATGTCACCAAAACTGGTCATCTCGGCACCCCTATTTACAAATTTGTCGGTCAAAACTTGTCCGGCGTACCGAAGCTGAGCCTTAAAATCTGCCACCCGACACCGCCTGAAACTTGGGGATATTTCAAGTGGTTGTGCAAATTGCACCACACACTACCAGCGAGGTGCAAAATCGCTATATTATTATAAATTTACCCAATCAAATTGTCGGCTCGTGTATTGAGCCAATCCAACGTGTCTGAATCAGGATTTACAAGATTTAAGGATTTACAAGATTGCTTATTAATAATTAGTTATCCTGAAAATCCTACCATCCTGAAAATCTTGATTCAGACATTTAAGGATTTACCAGATTAATTATTGTACTATTAAAAATATTAATTACTAATAACTTAATCGCACCCTTCACATCAACAGAGGTTTGAACCGGATTGCACGGATGGCTTCGATGCTCAGGATTAACTTATCAATCTCATCCTGAGCATCCGTAAATCCGTGTAATCATGTTCAAACATTTAATTGCCAGATTAGAATTTTCTGTGCTTATATTATATAGACACATTCCCAGACAAAAATGTCAGGCTTGAACAGAAAAATTTTCTGGTATGGCCTTTTATCACGTTGAATTTAAACAGAAAAATATTTTTACCTACCTAACAATAAAAATTTGCCCGTAGCGAAGTTGGCTCAACACCCGGTAAAAATTGGTGAAAGTTATTTAAGTAAATATTATTCACGAGTGAGTTTCAAAAATCAAGCTTTTACTAATTGACCGACCATACTCCCTTTATAAAGCGAGTGCAAAGTTTTGAATTGAAACAGTTAAAAAAAGTTGGTGAATTTACGCAAGGCTCCTATCCGGCCTACAAAATTTTTTTTGCCATTCCGATTCTGACTGTCACCCCTCTGGAATGCCTAATTATTTCTTGAACTATGATTTACTAATTTCATGAAAACTCTGAGTCAAACTTTTGAACTATGATTTTTTAATTACATGGAACCTAAGATTGGGATAAAAAATCATAGTGTTCAAACAATCAGTTAGATCATAGTTCAAGATTATTAAGTACTAATAAGTAAGCACACATAAATCTTTTAACATTTTTGAGAGCTATGAGAAATCCGATTTTTGGAAAAAATCGGATTTCTTGAGCCAATTAAAAATGTTAAAAAACTTTTGTGTACCTATATATATACCGGAGCCTAAATCAATTTTTAAACGTTACGGCACCAGTTGCAAACTGGCTCCCGCCAAGAGCATGGAAATACCCAGCCGAGTATTTATTATATAGTCGTAAATTTTCAAGACATTCATTGTGGTGTTTTCAGGGGCAATTGTGACACTTATTTTTTTCAAAATCAATGTTAAATATTTGGAAAAAATGATTTGTTAAATATTTGTTAAATATTTATTAAATATTTATTAAATATAATTCCGGTATTTTCATAATGCCAACCGGGTGCATTCCCATTTTCACGGCTAAAAATGTTCCATAGGTGAAACCTATGGCTATTCACATTTAACCCCTTCGGGGTTAGAAATTTGAGCTTTGATGATCGAACCCCGAAGGGGTGAAACGTCAATAGCCTTATGTGAAACATAAGGAACTTGGGCTTGGGCAATTAATCTAAACCTATTTAGCCGTGAAAATGGGAATGCACCCATGCCAACCGGCGTAAACCGTTTCTTGCTTTGGTAATGAAACTGGTTCAACCCGGAACTGGTTTTGATGAATTAATTTTTGATGAATTAATATTTTCATTCACCATTCATAATTCACCATTCATAATTCCTTACCGCCTTGGAACAACTTGTTGTTGGCTAGAAGATGCTTCATCTCTTTCCATTAAAGGAATTTTATAACTTGCTTCATCATTTCGCTCTCGTCTTCTCCTTGGATGTCTGAAATTTTCCCTAACTTCAGGCCCCCTACGAAATGAATGAAGGGATAAAAATATATCATCCCCCAAAAATTGGCCATAATTTCCACGCACATAAGGTATGCCATCAACAATTAAGTGTTTTTCAAACCGAAAAAGTCGTCCTTTAGTTGGACGCAGCCACGAGAAAAATGTGAGGCTCAATTTACCCGTGAAAAAAGGAGTTCTTTGCTGGACGGGGTTTGCAACCCCGTCCGAAACGTTCTTTACACTCGATCCTCAAGTTTTTCTCGCCGGTTTTGGAAACCAGTCCGGTTTTTCCCGAGAGTTTCAAAAAGATCCGGATTTATTCTCAATCAGATCAAGAATCGAATATCTGTCTTGGTTAGATCACCTAAGTATTTCATTATTAATAATTAAAAAACAAATAACAAATTAGAAATTAATCATTTCTCTCATCTATGGTTTATAGCGTTTCCCGATTTGGTAAAATACAAAATTTATATTTAATTTTCAATTGATAATAGGAGATAACTGTAGTTCATTCAACCGGAAAACGCTATAACTCAATTTTTCTCGCATGGTTTACTTAGACGTAACCGCGACCAAAATGTGAGGTTCAATTCAATAATATTTTTTTTATCGCTACGCAATACAATAAAATTCCAAT